>Ga0181593_10002742_pt1 | contig 16292 bp, 22 predicted proteins | sample 071ome_19_FD_133756 | JGI IMG/M metagenome (GOLD analysis project Ga0181593, IMG submission 133756) | Coastal salt marsh microbial communities from the Groves Creek Marsh, Skidaway Island, Georgia - 071413AT metaG (megahit assembly) | ecosystem: Environmental > Aquatic > Marine > Intertidal...
CATGATCGTGCAAGGCCGGGGCAACCTGGTGAAATCTTACCCCCATGTGCCGGGAATCGACTTTTCCGGCGTCGTCGAGGAGTCGTCTTCATCCCAGTATCAACCCGGCGATAACGTTATTCTTACCGGCTGGCGGGTCGGCGAGGTGCGCTGGGGCGGTTATGCGGCCCGCGCGCGGGTCAAGGCGGATTGGCTGGTGCCGCTGCCCGAGGCGATATCGCTCGAGCAATCCATGGCACTCGGCACCGCGGGCTTTACAGCGATGCAGGCGGTGATGGCGCTCGAAGACCACGGTCTCACCCCGCAAGCCGACAAAGAAGTCCTCGTCACCGGGGCCGCTGGTGGCGTCGGCAGTGTCGCCGTCGCGTTGCTGGCAGCTCTTGGTTACAAAGTCGCCGCGTCCACGGGCCGCAAAGCGTTGCACGATTACTTAAAAGATCTCGGCGCGGCAACGATCGTGGATCGTGCCGAATTGGAAACCGCGCCTAACGGCCCGCTGGGTCCTGCGCGGTGGGCGGGGGCGATCGATAATGTCGGGGCCAGCACGCTCGCAACGATCTTAGCGACGCTAGCCCCGCGTGCAAGCTGCGCCGCCGTCGGCTTGGCGGCGGGTCCGAAGCTCGACACCACCGTCATTCCGTTTCTCCTGCGCGGGGTGAATTTGCTCGGCATCGATTCAAGCTCGAGCCCGCCCGAAGAACGCGCCGTCATCTGGCGGCGTTTGGCGTCGGAAATGCCGATGGATCAACTGGCCGCGATGACCCATGTGGTCCCGCTCGATGAGGTGCCGGGCTTGGCGGCGGAAATTTTGAAGGGTGCGGTGCGCGGCCGTACGGTCATTGACCTCGAAAAATAATCCTACAACTTGTTGTAAATGAATAGTTTTTCGGTTTTCCACGGGAAATCGAAAATGATTCATCTTGCCTTTACCTTTTTCCGCTGAACTAAGGCTTGGGTGTGTGGACCCGTAACGTCCTCTCGAACGCCGGCTCTGTGGGAGAGCCGTCGCCGCAAGCCAGGGGCTGATACAAAAACTGGCAGTGGAACTGCAGGGGACCCCAGGAAGGAACGGGAATGAAAACCATGTGGGTAAGAGTGGTCGTGCTTTCGGTGCCGTTGGCGATTGCCGCGTGCACAGCCGAGCGGGAAGTTGCCCGTGATGCGACACGGGTGGTCATCGAAGAACCTCGGTATTGCTACCGGCATTTTGTGGGACGCGACGGCATCCGGTGTTTCAAGACACCGGTGCATCGTGATGAGCGGCACTTGGTCGGCTACACGGGTCCACCGCCCGGCCGTTATCCCCGTCCTGAACCGCCGCAACCGAAACTGTATGCGCCCGACGCGGTGACCTATTGGGTAAAGGATGCGGAACTGCTGCCCGAACCGGCACCGGTGCCGCCGGGCCGGCGTGTTGCACCGCCGCCACTTCGCAATACCGTTAGCCATATCGAGCGGGAATCGCTGCCGCCGGATACCTTTGATCGAAAACCGGTGCGCAAAACGCTACAGCAATCGTCGACAAAATTTTTACAACCGTTGGCGAACGGTCTTTCCGAACATCAGCCGGGTACGCTGCTGGAAAGCGAACGCCAAGCGGTCTTGGGGTCGCCGTAACAGGCCGTGCGGCACCGCCCATTTTAGTCATACCGTTTTAACGATTGGGGCGGTAAACTGCCGACAGCAATGTTTGTTCTGTTTTCCCGGCTCCGGTTCATCGCTTTACCCGCGTTCCTGATGGCGTTGACCGCCATAATGGTAGCGTCGGCCGCCGGTGCGGCGGAGCCGAAGAACGACACCCTTGGTGTTCCGGGAAATTACGGCGATGCGATGCGCTGGTACGAACGCTCGGCGAAACGGGGTAATGCGCGCGCGCAGTTTTATCTCGGCATGTTGTACGAGCAGGGTCAGAAATCGCCGGACGGCAAGCCGGATATCAAAGAAGCCATCGCGTGGTTTACCAAGGCCGCTGGGCAGGGGCATCGTCAGGCGCAGCTCAAGCTCGGGCTGATCTATTACCAAGGCAAAAGTATTGCGCAAGATTATAAAGAGTCGGCCCACTGGTTCGAAAAGGCAGCGGCGCAGGGGTCAAGCCAAGCCAAATACAATCTTGCCTTAATGTTGGTGCGCGGGCTGGGCGTTGCTAAAGACGCCGCGCGCGCAGCCGAGTTGTTCGAGGAAGTCGTGATCCGCGGTATCAAAGAAGCGGCCTTGCATCTCGCCGTGCTGTACGGGCAGGCCGACAGGAAAGGCGATCCGAAAGACGACAACCAAAAACAGGATAAGCTGCTTGCGTTGATGTGGCTCGAATGGGCGAAGGGGCAGGGGCTCAACCCGGACCCGGACTTTTACAAGCGCTTGAGCGGCTCGATGACCGAAACTGAGATCGCGAAGGCCCGCGAACTTGCGCTCGAGCGCCTCAAAAAATAGGTCCGGACGCTTGCACCTGAGCGTCTCGAAAACTAAGCTGTAGCTTGCTTTTTAGCGGTTTTGCCGGAACAGGGCGCGGCATGTCTTGATTTATCGCCGCAATGGCCTTAAGACGGCAGGCCTTCACGCTTAAGCATGAAATATGGCGGAGTAGCTCAGCTGGTTAGAGCAGCGGAATCATAATCCGCGTGTCGGGGGTTCGAGTCCCTCCTCCGCTACCATTTAAAAAGCCCGCGTTCCTTTGCGTTCGGCGGGTTTTTTTGTTCTAAAATTCAATAAATTAGTTGCCGCCGGCGTTTATTTTTTAGTTCGCAGAAATACTCAGTTTTTTTATCGAGTCTTCGCTGGTCCCGCTGGTCCTCGCAGCAAAATTGCTGCAAATGTTCATATTGCGCTCAAGAACACTCTTAAACAGCTTGCTGAGATTCAATCACACTGCGTCCGGCTTCCGTCAGTGTAAAGACCAGCGCATCGCCTTTTTGATGAAGCCGCGCCCAACGCCGCGCCGTGAGAATGAGGCCGGTACGATAATGAACCTTATCGGCGGGCAGGGTGCCGCCGGCTGTGTTCATGGCATTTAAAATCTCAAGCTGTTTGCGGGTCGGCTTTTTCGGCGGCTCTTTTAAAAGCTTTGCACGCTCCTTGCCGGATTTTGACTTTAAAAGTGCCAATTCACGTTTAATATCCATTGCGATCCGCTAAAAACCTTGGGTCTGTTGTCACTTATCCGTGACCGCTGTCATATCCGGTTGAAATATATTCAAGAATCGATATACATCTTTCCACTGTCAGTATCCAGAATAATACAAAGAAATTGTGGGGAATTAGACACATGGCGAGACGGGCTTCTATACGCAGTAATGCGCGTAAGGCGAGTAAATTGCTCAAAAGTATGTGCAGCGAGCACCGGATGTTGATCCTGTGTCAGCTGGTGCCCGGCGAGAAAACCGTGAGCAAATTACAGAAAATTTCAGGGTTGCGCCAAGCTGCCGTGTCCCAACATCTTTCGCGTTTACGCAATGATAAGTTGGTGAAGACTCACCGGATCGGCAAAAACATTTATTACGCACTTGCCAGTGAAGAGGTGAGTACGGTGATCGAAACGATCTACAGTTTGTACTGTGACACCGATGCGACGTTAACCCTTAAAAGTGAAAGCAGTGACGAAAGAGTTATCTCGCTTCACTAAGTTCTAGAAATCCAACTTATCTTGGATTTTTTCCAGTCCTTTTTTAGCGCACTCATCATCAATTGTGCCGCCCGGCGCGCCGGAAACACCGATGCCGCCAACAAGGGAGCCGGCCGCTTGAATCATCACGCCGCCTCCGATGGCGGCAACACCCGGCAAGCTCCGAATGCCGGAGGCCACTTGGCCTGCTTCGGATAATTTATTGAGTTCCAGTGTATCGGTACGAAAACTGACGGCGGTCGATGCCTTGCGGCGTGCCGTTTCGCCTGTGTGCGGGCCGGCAAAGCGATCGCGCAAAATCACTTGTGTGTTTCCGCCCCGATCGACAACGGCAACGGCGATTTGGAAATCCCTTTTACGGCAGGCTTCAAGGGTCGCCTTGGCTAATTCAAGGGCCGTCTCAACGGTGAGCGATTTGTAAGTCACAAAAGTTTTAGAATCGGCAAAAACATTTGACCCCGTGATGATAAGGATGCTTGCCGTCAGTAATAATTTTTTGAACATTCTCCTGCCTCCCGTTTTTGAAACGAATAGAGATTATATTAATGAGCGTTGGTTGTTTGCCTACTTTGATGGCGATCAATTTTTTCGATAATTTCTTCTAAATAACCCCAGAAAAAAGCTTCACCAGGATAGCCGGTAATGCGCCCAATCTCTTTGTCTTTATGAAGGACGACAAATGTCGGTGTAAAACGGATCGATTTGATATTCTTAATCGCGCCCGTTCGTGGTGCATCGATCATGATCCGTCGGAGTGGTGCTATTTTCCCGACCTTGGTGTCTTTGTATTGGCTGCCGACTTCTTCATTCCATATGAGGCACCATTCACATCCCAACTCTTCAAACATGACAAGTTCGGTTGCCCGAACAGTGTTCGACGCAGTGGCTAAAAAAAGGAAAGCGCTGAAACCGAAAAGGGGAAGCCAGCTGTTTCGTTTGAAGCTGGAATGAGTATTATCCCGCTTTTTTGAGAAGAAATCGAAAGACGCCATTTTCCTCGTTCCATTCAACGAGCTCATTTCCGGTCGATCTTGCGAAGGCTTCGAAATCCTGGACGGCAGCCGGATCGGTCGCCAGCACCTCAAGCATTTCTCCGGCATCGATCATTCCAATCGCTTTTTTGGTTTTCAAAACCGGCAAAGGGCAATTCATGCCTTTTGTATCGAGCGTGTGCGTTGTCATGGTTACTCCTGGCGCGATTCAATATCACAAAACGGGTGAAAAACATATTCAAAAAGTTTAATGTGTTCAGAACACATTCGAAGAATGTTATAAATGAAAGCCGCTCGGTTACAAAGAGTTATGCTGAAAAAGCTGCCGGGAACGGCGGTATGGGGACTTTACGAAGGGACTAATCACCATGGAAAACTTGCCCGTCAGCACGACTGTCGCGATCCTCGGGTTTATTTTAGGCGCCGTATTTGGCGCAACGGCCCAGCGCACCAATTTCTGCACCATGGGGTCGATTTCCGACATGGTTTTGATGGAAAACAAGAATCGCTTTCGGGCGTGGCTCTTAACAATTGCGATCGCCGTCCTCGGCAGCCAAGTCCTTTTTATTTTCGGCAAAGTCGATCTCACGAAATCGATTTATCTCACCACGAATTTGGGTTGGGCCGGCGCCATTATCGGCGGCATTTTATTCGGTTTCGGCATGGTGTTGGCCGGCGGTTGTGGCAGTAAAACGCTGGTTCGCCTTGGTGCCGGTAACCTCAAATCACTCGTTGTTGCGTTATTCCTCGGCGTCTTTGCGTACATGACGCTTCGCGGTTTGGTCGGGATTGCACGCTTGGAACTCGAAGGTGTTGCAAATATCGAATTAAAAAGTGCAACGCTTCAGTCCCAAGGCATTCCTGATATTATTTCCTCATTAACCGGCTTGGCGTTGCCCGGCGTTCGCTGGGCCGTGATGGCGCTTTTTGTGCTTGGTTTGCTTTGGTTTTGTTTTAAAGATCAGGAGTTTCGCCAATCGCCGCGTGATATTTCAGCAGGGCTCATCATTGGCTCATTGGTGCCCATCGGTTGGTATATTACCGGTGTGATTGGTCATGATGATTTTGAACCGACGCGCCTAGCATCTCTAACCTTTGTTGCGCCAGTCGGCGAGGGGATTCAATACCTTATGACCTTTACCGGCTCGACTATCAATTTCGGGATCGCCACGGTTGGTGGTGTGATCACAGGCGCCTTTGTCATGGCGAAATCCCGCGGCGAATTTCGCCTTGAGTCTTTTGTCGATGTGCCCGACATGGTGCGGCATATGTTCGGCGGTGCTATCATGGGTATCGGTGGCGTCATGGCGTTGGGCTGCACGATTGGCCAAGGCATCACCGGGATGTCGACACTTGCAATCGGCTCCTTGATCGCATTCGTTTCGATCATCGGCGGTGGTATCTTAGGAATGAAGTATTTCGAAGAAGGAAGTCTGATCGGCGCGATAAAAGCCTTGTGTGGTGATCGTCAGCTTTAACTCAGCAGCCCGGCCAAGACCCGTAAGAATTACGGTTTTTCGTTTGGTCAAGCGCAGCCGGCAAAACCATCGGCATCCATTTTCTTTTCGTATGGGTCAGAAACGTCAGTACCGGCAATAAGGTTTGGTTTTACTTCGTCCCAGTTCTGAGGCTTAACAACAACCAGCCAGCCGGCGTCATAAGGATCTTCATTACAGGTGTCGGGTTTTGAAACGACGGTATCGTTAATTTCGACAACTTCACCCCCAACTTGCGACTTAGCGGGACCAACCCATTTACCGGATTCAACCGTAGCGCAGGATTTACCAGGCCTCACTTTGCGACCGGCTTTTTTCGGTGTCACGGCAACCAATTGTCCTGCCAAGGCAGCGGCAACCGCAGTCATGCCGATACGAACGTTGCCATCGTCGAGTTCCTTGAACCAGACGTGGTTTTCAACGTCGTATAATAATTCATCCGGTAAGTTGCATCCACGAACGGCGGGCATGTGACTCCTCCTCTAGTTCTTCTTTAACCTGATTGTGCCCGCAACGGGCGCGATGAACAACAAAATTCCCCAAGGCCGTCGACTTCCATTTTGCCACTGACGAATAGGAACAAATGTTTGGCAACCATGCGGGCTAACCGCAGCCGTTTCTCGGTTTCGGGGTGATCAGGGTCAAGCGTGATCAAATTATAATGGTAAACCAGCTCGCGGCAGGTTTCCCGGCAGGCGTTAAAGCTAGGGTCGCCTTGCGCGCCTTGTCGGTGGAGGGCTAACAAACGGAAACCCTCACGTTTTGCATCGGTCGGGTGTTTGCCATGCGCGTCCAGCCAGTGTTCGAGAACGGCTTCACCCAATGACAGCAATTCAAGAGCCGTCCCGGCTGATTCAATGCGGGTTTCGATATCGCTCAAGGGGATCATGCTAAGCCTTTTTCTTTAACAAAATCCATCGAATCGGAAACATTCTCATGAACGCCGACTTTGCGCGGCGATAAACCTAGGGCCAAACCAAGAAGCTGCGTGAAATAGAGCACTTTGACTTTTGTTTTCACACCAAAGTTCGTTTCGGCACGAATTTGATGCATTTCGAGCCCGGAGTGGCATGTCGGGCATTCCGTTGCGATAACATCGGCACCGCTTTCTTCAGCCGTTTGTAGTAAATTCAACACGAGTTTGGTTGAGGTGTCGGAGTCCGACAGTGTGTGGGCGCCGCCGCAGCATGCGGTTTTGAGGGGGTAGTCCACATTCTCGGCGCCGGCGGCTTCCAAGATGTCATCCATGAAATGAGGTTGAGATGTGCTTTCGCTTCCTTCTCCTTGATCTTTTTCGGGGAAGATGTGGCGCGGTCGGGTGTACATGCAGCCGTAGTAATTTGCGACCTTGATGCCTTTGAGTGAATTTTTAACTCGCTCGCGGATGCCGTCTTCTCCGATGGCATCTTTAATCCAATCCAAAGCATGGATCGTTTCAATTTGGCCCGCTTGATAGGTGTCGTGGCCGGCTTTTTCCGACAGCTTCCCGACAACATCGGCAGACTTTGAATCGTTAGCGAGGTCATATTCGGCCTTTTTAAGGTTATGATAACAGCCGTTACACGGTGCCATGACCGTATCAAAACCCATTTCATTCGCGGCAATCGACATCACCCGGGACGAAAGGTACGTCTGCAGTTTTGGATCGATGTTTTTTACCTCCATCGCTCCGCAGCAATTCCAATCTTTGACCTCTTTCAGCTTGAGGCCGAGCTTTTTGCCAACGGCTTTAGTTGATGTGTTGTATGCGTGACCTGAGCCTTCAAGTGCGCAACCGGGATAGTAGGCAACTTCTTTATATTTTTTTGTCATCCCGATGTCCTTTCGTCGTTCTTTGCACCGAGATTTAAAGCTTTGCGGTGCTCGGCTTCTTTCTCGGCGGCGTATTCTTTGATGGCGTCGCGCGCCTTATCCCAGCCCCGGGTACGCGGGCGAAACACGCTGGCAATTCCCATGGAGAAGAGCTGTTTGAGCGGGAAGTTTTTAACGATCCGTTTAACCATTTCGACCAGCCAATCCTGAAAAAGCGACTGGTTGGTTTTCTTAAAAAAGTTTTTGATAATCCGGCCTTCTTCGATCTTGCCGGTTTCAAAAACTTGTTTGGCAAAAACCTCATCAAACAAGATAGAAGGGGATTTCGGCCGGTGACCTTTAAGCTCGAGCCAATGGGCCGTCGCTTTCATAACACCTTCAGGAACGACGTCACGGGGGCAGGAGTACGTGCACTTATTGCATGATACACACTGCCATATGATGTCTTTATCGCGCAGGAGCTCATCTTCCATGCCGAGACGAATGAGATAAATCCAAAAGCGTGGATTGAAGTCTGCGTTAACGGCATGAACCGTACAAGAATTGGTGCACGAGCCGCATTGCCAGCAGCGATGGATGTTTTCACCGCCGGGTAACGCTGCAATTTCGTCTTCCAGGTTTTCGTTATAATCGGTAATGGCGCGGGATTGGATGAATGTGCTCCAGTGACCGGAGACATCGACGCCATCGATCTCGAGTTCTTCGTGGGTGTGCAGATTTTCCGGCCGGATTAGGGATTTCTCATGAATGGGCATGAGTTGCTCCTTCCGACCAGTCAAGTTGTTTGGCCTCTTCAATCTCAAACGCTTCGCCATCAATATCCTTCAAACGCGTTTGCGCCGAGCGGGCTTTAATGCCGTCGAGACCAAGCATGCGCCGGGTGTATTGCATAGGGTCTTCTTCCGCCGAGAAATCAGTACGTAAGAAAGAACCGCCTTGTGAGCAGATATAATCGGCATAAATTTGTGCGCACAACAAATCGCTGTAATAAAGCGTATCCCGGAAAACGCCATTGTCCGATAAGAATTGACTTAACTCTTCACGCAGCACGAGGAAAGTTTCGAAGTTATCGTCGGCGTCGATAACCATGGCGTCAACATTTTCACCATGCCAAATTTCACGAAGAACGCCCGTGTTCGCTTTTGCATCCCAAATCCATCGGGTCATCAGAGGGTAGCGTTCCGGGTCGGAATAGTGCAGTAGTTCAGCAGCAAGGTCGCGAACCCAACGGTGTTTTTTATCTTCCGGAAACAATTGGCAAAATGCATGAATCCGCGAATCCGTTGTGGTTGTATCGGTTGAATCTTGAAGAAGGTCGCTGATGCCTTTTTGGAGTGTTTTATAACCTACAGTATCCAGCCAAGGTGAAATGCGCCGACGGACCGGGGCCATAAATGCGCAAAGCCGCTTAAAGTCTTCAATGTCAAGATCCCTCGATTTTCCGTCAGCTAAAACCTCTTTAAACAGCGACACTTTTAAACTGACGGCAGCAACATAACGTTCAATACCGCCATCGTTCTCGCTACCGGAAATCAATGTTTGAAACCGTTCCGTTAATTTTGGCCCGCTTAGATGCAGAACGGGACGTTCAGTGCTTGGCGTCACTAATTCCATTATCCTACTGACCGTTAGCTTGCGCGAATGCGCCGAAGGCGGCAGCTTGGCCTTGGGCGATTGAATCGTCGATGGTTTCGGGGCCCGTCGCGGCACCGGCGACAAACACACCGGGCCGTGAAGTCGCACCGAGATTTTGGAACGTGCTGGCTGGCGCAATGTGGCCATGTTTTTGCAGCTCGACACCGAAGATCGATGAGAGCAACATATTATCGACATTCGGATCCATGCCGATAGCGTGCACCACCATATCAAATGGAATGGTGATGGGGCGTTTCACCAACGTGTCTTCTCCTTTGACAATCAACCGTTTGCCATCAGACGTCACTTCCGCAATACGCGACTTGATGTATTTAACCTTATATTCTTCTTGGCTCTTCCAATAATAAAGATCCTCGTAAAGGCCGAAGGTGCGAATATCCATGTAATAAATATAAACATGGCATTCGGGCAGTTCTTCACGAATTTCCATGGCGAGGTTTGAAGAAACTGTACAGCAAACCTTGGAACACCATTCACGTCCGATTTGCCGGTCCCGCGAGCCCACACAAAGGAGAATGGCAACCCGTTCCGGTTTGCGGTTATCCGACGGACAGCGCACGCCTTGGCCGGATGAAATCATTTGCTCGACCTGTGTTGTTGTTACGACATCAGGGAACAATCCAAAGCCCCACTCGGGTTTGTTGACGGAATCAAAATGCGTAAAGCCGGTACATAAAATGGATGCACCAACATCAAGGGTGCTGTCGTCAGCTAATTTGACGGTAAAATTTCCAGGCTCGCCGGAAAATTCCTTAACGGATTGAGAGGTGCGGATATCGATTTGGCTATTTCCAGTCACCCGATCAACCATCGAGCCAATCGCATCTTTTGCCCACTCACCCGAAGGGACGAGTTTGGCATAGCCTGAAATAATCGGTGCGCCGCCTAAGCGGTCTTCTTTATCAACAAGAACAACTTGTTGGCCGGCTTGAGATAAAGCATGTGCGGCGGACAGACCGGCAGGGCCTCCACCAAGGACGAGAACAGGTTTACTCATGATGCGTTCGCAATCTTTTTAAAGCCGGGGCCTGATGTGACCATCAGCCGCGGGTCATAAAGGTTTTCTTGGTTTCCGGCTTCGACTTCTTTGAGATAGGCTTCGAACTCCGTCTTAGCTGTTTTCCAATCGATGCCGAGCTTATCCATCAAGGCTTCCACCGGTGATGCATGCCAATGCAGCTGGACAATTTTGTATGGGTGCGCGCCACAAACAAGCGCCGCGAATTGACAATCAGCAATAATTGGTAGTTCGACATCCTTACCATCAGCTTTGCCGATCCACTGGTTTTTGTCCAAGGTCGTAATGCAACCGGTATCGTGGCCGATCATGACGTCCGCATTGGCTTCTTCCACGGCAACGCGGACCTTGCGATCGATGGCAAAAGAACGGGTAAATTCGCGTTCTGAAATAATGTGCCGGAAGCCGAATCCGCAGCAATCGTACCAGGTCGAATAATCGATGACTTGTGTGCCGAGTGCTTCCATGAGGCCGGTCGATACGGCGACCCGATTGCCTTCTAAGATACTGTCGTCGTAGATCGCATCTTCGGGGACCATTTTGTATACATGACAAGCCGGATGAATGGTCGAGCGAATGTTCGAACAATCAACCTCTTGATGATTGTGAATGTCATTGCGCATGACATGAAGCCATTCGGAATAATGTACGACCTCTTCAGGGATAAGCAGTTTGCCGTCAACGAGGCGATCTAGTTTACCGAGAATTTTTGTGACCCGTTCACGCAACTCGGCAGATTGTAATAGATAACCGCGAATTTCTTTGTAATTGCCGAATGATGTGCCGCAGTGCACGAGGGGATAAAAATATCCGTCGGGTAACCCTTGAGCGCGTGCCGAGACATAGGCTTGATGAAAATTGCGCAAGAAAACAGCGGCAAGACTTTCGACGTTCCCGATACCGGAACCATGGTAGTTCCAGGCCGTGCAGGAGGTTTGATCGGTTTCATCCAGATACTTGATCTCCATTTTATTCATCAGCCATAACAGCGATGTTGGGTAGCCGGGAATGTTGCCGCACTGACCGCAGGATTTGTGGTGCCACAACTGGGTCGTTGGGATTTTTTTGTCCCAGCCATAAAGTGTTTTCACCATTTTTGGCTGATGTTCGTCGCGGACCCGGTGAACCAGAATTTCTCCGTCTTTCTCGAGCTGCCACATGATGTCGCGAACGTCTTCGACGCGGTCTTTGTTAGTGAGCATCGAGCGTTTATCGACATGAGCTTCAACCCACGACGTGGCGGTTTGAGCTTGTTCAGCCGTCAAGCCGGCGTCGCGCCATTCAGAGCCGTGCCCGGTCAACCGCTGTGGTGTGTCTTTGTTGTCCATCATCATTCTCCCACTATGATCCGTTTAATTGAATAGATCAGTCGTCCTCTTCGTCTTCCTGTTCATCGAGCCAGTCTTCATAGTCTTCGCGTTTTTCATCCATGATGTCGCTGATCACGTCGAAAAGGTTCTCATCGATCGTTTCGAGTTGGTCGAGCACGCCAGTCATTTCCCAAATCGTATACAGCTCAACCGATGTCTTTAGATTTACCTCCCAAGCCGTTTCAGTGGTGTTGAGGGTCGGCATTGGAATGGCTTTGCGTAAAATTTTAAGTGGGGCATCAACCTTAGAGATGTTAGGCCCCCAATCGGCAAAGTGATCAGGGGTAATCATGTCCGGCGCAAGCTGATTGCCGGTTGAAATGAGCTTCAACATAACACGGCTAAAGGGTCTCAGGACTTCTTGTGCCGATTCCATCCCATGCTTGATTGCCGTTTCGCGCATGATCATGACAAGGCTGCCAGGCGAATTACCAAAGGGGCAACGGGCCGCACAGGTGTAACATTGCGCACAGGACCAAATTTTTTCCTGCATCGCATCGTAGATGCCTTCAAGGTTTTCGGTCCAAAGAAGCTGCACGATTTCACGGGGGCTAAAGTCGTAATAATGGGCCGCCGGACACGTCGCCGTGCAAATGCCGCAATTCAAACAACCATTAAGCTCATGGTCGTAGCGTAAGTCTGCTTGGATATCGTTAAAGACTTCTTCTAATTTTTCCCGTGGAAGAACGGGTTCCGCCGAAACCGGGTCGCCAATATATTCTTGAACGCGGGTGCCCGTAGAGTGCATGTCTTTGTGTCCTTAATAGGTGAGGACTCGGGTGTCTTCATCTTCCATGACTTGTTCGATGACATAAGCGCCACCCACGATGCCTTCGCACTCGGGTATTAAATCATCTTCAGTCATGTCGAAAAGATCGAGGTTTGGAGAGCAGCAGTAAAATTTCACACCGGCCTCATGGGCGTCTTTGATGAAATCGTAAACGTTTTTAGGTGAGCCGTCTTTGACCACGAGATTTTCGGCGACACCTTTTTTCATAAGCTTGCCGGCCGTGGCCGTGCAAATGACCTCAACCTCATAATCCATAGCGGCGGCGACGGACGCCTGAAAAAAGGGCGCTCCAAGTTCTTCGCCGTTATTCGGGTCTGTATTCACCATGATGATGACGAGTTTTTCTGCCATCGTCTCCCTCTCTTACTTCCATTGCAGGTTTTATATGTGAGCCTTTTGATTGGCTGAATTATAGGGGCCGCCTATACATTCGGCAATGTGAATATGTTTTTAAGCCCTGACCGATCAAATCATATTAAATAGCTGAATCTACATATTATTTTTGTTGATCCATCAGACCTGTGATTTGAACGATACCCGTCATAATGCCCTTGAGGGCCTCGTCGAGATCACGCTGTTTCGTGCGCAGGGTTTCAAGGCCACCGGCGATATCATCGGGAGATTCCTCAAATTCCATGATGAGGTCCTCGATCATTGCCGATTTGACGCCTGGATGACCCGTAAATCCCAGGGCGTTGTCGCCAATCTGAAAAGCAGCCGGACGGTCTTTGTCGTCGATGGAGAGAATCGTTGCGCTCTCAGGCAGCACGAGTGAATCGCGCATATAAATTGCCAACGGATAAGATTCGGGGAGGAATCCGTTGAGGGCGTTATCATTCGTGCGATGTGCTTCGCAGACTTCGAATATAAGCGCTGTGCTCTCGGATGATCCGCCAGCAGCAATAGCGAGAATTTGCGCGCCGACGCCAATACCGATGACGGGCAGTTTTCGTTCAAGACAATCGCGTGTGAGAAGGAGTTCAAACTCTAGTGTCGGCAAATTACGGGTGCCGGCCGAACCCCATGGCCCTCCACCTAATAGTATTAATCCATCAGTCGAATCCAGCGAGGAAGGAAAGCCGCCATCGGCGGTGTGGGGCCGCATGTAATTGAATGCAATGCCGCGGCCTTCAAGATGATCTTCCATCAGGCCAAGGAACTCACCATCGGTGTGTTGGATCACGTAAACGGATTTGCCGGGATTGGGCATCTCGATTTCCAAAAAATTAAGCCGCCAGACTAGTGGCGGCTTTTTAACGTAATTCAGTTTGTATTTAGGACCCTTTATTGGATTTCTTTTTCTTCATTTTTTGATCGCGAATCCAATGGGGGAATAAAACTTTCTTTTGCGGCCCGCCGGCTAAAACGTAATCAAAGCCCTTCTTATAGAAACGGGGGCTGAGATATCCCGGCATGCGAAAGAGTTCTTCACCCTTTTTGCCGTAAAAAACGGTTGTCGGCGTAAAATGGATGCCGAGTTTTTGGGCGAGTTTTTTCTCGCTTAAAACTTTACCGTCAAAATTCGTTACCTCGTTATCGCCAAAGATGTTGATTTGCATCACATCGAAATTTTTAGTGATAAACTTTACGAGATCCGGTTTTTGAAAGTTAACTTCATGAAGTTTTTTACAGCTACCGCAACCCGGTGCTTCGTAGAGGATGACTAGTCCTTTGCCTTTTTTTTTCGCTTCGGCGAGATCTTCTTTGAGATCAAGGAACGTCATGGACTTCATCCATGATTCGGTATGAATGCCGTCATCGCGCATTTGCGGCCCGGCAAAAGAGTTATTCGGTAAAATTAAAATTGCTAAGAAAAGGGCCGTCAGGGTCATTGTCAGTTTTTTTGTCATCACGTTACCTACTCATTAATGATGCAGTATTCCGCTACTCACGCCAGTTTGATCCTGCCGAGTGTTGCTGGCGGGTGGTGTGGATAATTCCCTATATTGACTATTGTAACATATGCAAAAACAAGAATATAATAATTTGTAACACATGCAAAAAAATGAATATGATTGCATGGGAAGGCTTTAAAAACGTCTGAATATCTCGGGCTTTCAACCAGTCCGTTGGCCCTTCGCTAAAGTGAGGGGAAATTATGGGGAGACGCATATGACGAAGTTATCAACGCTCATCGTTGCCGTTTTTTCTTTTGCATTGCTAACAAGTAGTAACGCTGTTTCAGCGATGGAAATGGCAAAATATAAGATTGTCGGGAAGTCGATCCCGAAATCTTTAACCGGCAAACCCGGTGATCCTGTAAACGGCCGCAAAGTTGCGATCAGCCGCAAAAAGGGTAATTGCCTTACGTGTCATGTCATGCCGATTCCCGAACAGGCGGATCACGGAAATATTGGCGTGACGCTTTATGGTATTGCGAAGCGCTATAAAATTGGCGAATTGCGCTTACGTTTGGTCGATCCCAAAAAAGTGAATCCTGACACAATCATGCCGTCGTTTTACAAAACGACTGGCCTTAATCGGGTTCAGAAAAAATGGAAAGGGAAGACGATCATTTCGGCCCAAGAGGTCGAAGATATTCTCGCGTATCTTATGACCCTGACGAAATACGAATAAGGGTTAAGGGTGGCTTCAATTTAGGAGAAATGAATTATGGCTAAATCCAATATACAGATTGCTCGCCGGGATGTGTTAAGGGCCGCCGGACTTGGTGCCGTCGCCGTTGCCGCAAGCAGTGTTCTGCCTAGTGAATCTTTTGCGACGCCGGCAAAAGCCGATGCGTTGTTAAAAAAATTAACAGGAGGTGCCGCGGCAAAATCCGGTCGCGTTACGATTAAATTGCCGGAAATTGCCGAGAACGGTCGGACAGTACCGCTCAGCGTCACCGTTGACAGTCCGATGACGTCCAAGGATTACGTGAAGGCTATTCATGTTTTATCCGAAGGCAATCCTACGCCGGCAGTCGCTTCGTTTAACTTGTCGGCGTCTTCCGGCAAAGCAGCGGTCTCGACACGCATCCGGTTGGGCAAGACCCAGAACGTCATCGCGGCAGCCGTGATGAACGACGGTTCGGTCTATGTGGCCAAAAAGAAAATCAAAGTCACCATTGGCGGCTGCGGCGGCTGATCAGGGGAAGGGAGAAACATCATGGCGAAGAAACCCCGCGTAAAGGTTCCAAGCTCCGCTAAAAAGGGCGAAGTGATTCAAATTAAAACACTGGCGCCTCATAAAATGGAAACGGGCCGTCGGAAGAGCAAAGGCAAGCTCGTGCCGCGGATGATTATCAACAAGTTCGTTGCCAAGTTTAACGGCAAAGAAGTGTTTAGTACCGATATGCATCCGGCGATTTCTGCAAATCCGTACTTTTCGTTCTATACAAAGGTCTCGGAAAGCGGGACGTTCGAGTTTTCTTGGACCGACGACAAAGGCAAAACCGTTAAAGCGTCGCGTAAAATAACGGTTAAGTAGGCGTTTTTAACTGGAGGAGGCACGTTATGAAATTTAACATTTGGGGGAAGATATCGATCGTATTGAGTTGTGCCGCCATGATGATGGTCGCCCACAGCGCGGTCGCTGAA
>Ga0181593_10002744_pt1 | contig 16288 bp, 15 predicted proteins | sample 071ome_19_FD_133756 | JGI IMG/M metagenome (GOLD analysis project Ga0181593, IMG submission 133756) | Coastal salt marsh microbial communities from the Groves Creek Marsh, Skidaway Island, Georgia - 071413AT metaG (megahit assembly) | ecosystem: Environmental > Aquatic > Marine > Intertidal...
AATTTACGTATCATGAAATCACAAATAACAGCTTAAACACACGAAATTCGCGTTGAAAATCAAACAATTTCTATCGAGATCTAGGCATCTCAATTCAATTCTGGCTGACCATTTTCTTTTGCCGATCAGGTGAATTGGGACTAAAAATCAATATTGCGAAAAGCTCATAACTCTCAAGAGAAAAATTTTTTAACTTAAATCTGTCCAGCTGACACAGTTTGTCAGCTCAATGCCAGTGTTTGCAAAGCGGAGGCTGCGCCTGCACGACCCCGATATTTAAGACAATCAGGCGTAAATTGAGGGCAAGGTCCGTCGCGAAATTCAGCAGGATTAGTGCAACTTCGGGGCGTACAAAATTGCAGGCCATTAAAAAAGCATCTTCACGCTGCCCCTCCACAGCGTAGCCCAGAAAATTAACAAATCCCGATTCATCTCCGCCTAGGGATTTACAATTCACAGAATTTAAAATGAAGGGTCTCCGGCCATGGCTAGAACAGATTGCAAACACGCTTTCAAACGCCGAAAACGCTTGTTTTGCACGGGTTGGTCCCAAACTTCGTGAAAATTCATTTCAAATTTCCGCTTGCGCCTCTGGCCCCGCCCACCAAAGCCGCAAATACCGGATGCAAAGCGCCTCGTCAGGGGTTAGGTCTTGGACTAAGCCAACCGGCGCCGCCCCTCTGATACCCGATGGATTTTCTATCATGTGACACCTCTTCTCATTCAGACAATAGCGACGGATCTTAGCAAGGCTTTTACCTGCTTGCGCGCCGCTGAAGCTGGGCTAGGGCTGCAATGAGTTACAAAAGAAAAAGGACCATTTTGACAGAGCATCGTCTATCCCAGCCCAAAACCACCCCTACCCAGCCGTGAGTAAACTTTATAGAAACGCAGCGTGATAGGCCGGCCCAGCTTTAACACCGGGCCCTGCACGATGTGCCTACCCGTCAAAATCCACAACTTCAGTGATTTTCAAGGCAAGCTTACGCCGCGCTGCCAGCTCCATCAGATTCACATCATCTGCCTGAAAGCTACCCCAACCCTTAACCAATTCTGCTGGCTCGGTGTTCGGAGCGATTGGATATTCATAATTGGCAGTCGCATAGACTTCTTGCGCATCAGGAGATGTCAAAAACTCCATAAATTTAAGCGCGTTTTCTCTATTAGGCGCATGTTTTGCCATGGCTACACCGGAGATATTCACATGCGTACCGCCATTTTCAAACTTTGGAAACAACACATTGACGCTGTCTGCCCAAGCTTTTTGTTCAGAATCCGCAAGCATTTTACCCATATAATAAGTGTTTCCAATAGAAATATCGCATTCACCCGCCCAGATGGCCTTAACCTGCGCACGATCATTGCCCTGAGGTTTGCGCGCTAAATTTACCTTAACACCCTCAAGCCAAGTTTGTGCACCCGCCTCACCGTGATGATAAATCACGGCCGACAGTAGCGCTAAATTATAGGCATTGGTGCCCGAGCGCGTGCAAAGCCTGCCGCGCCATTTTGGATCAGCAAGATCTTCATAGGTTGTCACCTCGCCCGCAGTAACACGCTCTTTGCTTGCATAAACAATACGAGCCCGCGTGGTTAACCCAAACCATTCCTTGCCAGGATCCCGATACAGGCTGGGCACATTCTCTTCCAGTAATGCACTCTCAACCGGTTGCGTTAGCCCCGCGTCTAACAAAGCCGCAAGGCGCGAAATATCGACGGTTAGCATCACATCAACAGGGCTGCGTTTGCCTTCTGCTTTCATCCGCTCGACCATACCTTTTTTAAGGTAAGCCGCGTTCACTTTGATGCCCGTTTTTTCCGTGAACGCATCGGTGAGTGGCTTGATCAATTCGGGTTGACGATAAGAATAAACATTCACCTCCTCGGCTTCAGCAGCGCTTGAAAGAACGAGCCCTGCCGCGATCAGTTTTACAAAAGATTTCATGTCATAATTCCATATTTCTTCAGTTGATAGACCATCAATATATTTCTTGACAATTTTTGTAAAGAATAATTGTTGATAAAAACACTAGGAAAAATTAAGTTTAACTTTTCATGTAAAAAAAGAACCTTCTACATTTACATAAAAAGATTAAAATTTCATATAAACATATACTTATAGTATATATAATTGATTCAACATATCCAAAAGCTATATTTATAATATGATAGAAATCTCTCGTATGTTGACCACCGGCCTTATGGTTTGGGTGTTATTTTCCGGAGGCGCAATGGCCTATGAAGAGCCAGAATATAAAATTTTGCAATCAAATGACGCGTATGAAATTCGTCAATATAAAGACCGGCTTGCTGTTCAAACCGTTCAAGGTCACGGCAGCAATTCCGCGTTTCGCCGATTATTTTCGTATATTTCGGGCAGCAATGAAGCCTCTTCGAAAATTTCAATGACCGTTCCGGTCACGCAAACCCACCAAAACGGTGTAGCGCAAATGCAATTTTATTTGCCTGAAGCCTTTACCAAAGAAACGGCCCCAGTGCCTTCACACAAATCAGTAAAGTTGGTTACGGTTCCGGGCGGATATTACGCGGTGATCCAATATTCTGGCAGGTCTACCGACAAAAATTATCAAACTCGCGCTGCGCATCTTAAGCGCCACTTGCAAGAGGCTGGCGTGACAATCCTAGGCCCGTCGATCAAGGCAACCTATAACGGGCCTTTAACGCCTTTTTTCATGAGACGGAATGAAGCCATCTACCCGATAGACTGGCAACCTTGATAAGACGTCTGGGTTGCGCAGCCAGCTCAGCGCTCCAAATGCATGTGAAGGTGACGCAACCGTATATTGAAGCTGTAAAAGGGCTAATGGCTCATCAATACGGGAATTTCGGCGCCAAGCGAAATATCCTGTGTCACGCCCCCAAATAACCCTTCGCGAAGCGGCGAATGTTCGTAAGCGCCCATCACCAAAAGGCCGGCATCAACGTTGCGGCAATGCTCTACAAGAGTTTGCGAGATGGTTTTTTTAGACAGCGGTATCTCACTGATCGTGACATTCCAGCCATGGTTTTTAAAAAGCTTCTCAAGATCAACGCCTGGGGTTGCCTCGGCAAGCGGCATGCGCCCGATCGACACAAGATCAACATTATGGCCCGCTTTTAAAAATAATTTAGCATCAGCCAGCGCCCGCGCCGCCGCCCGCTTGCCATCCCACGCAATCACGATGGTTTTATCAAAGCAATCCACGGGGGGGTTTGATGGAAACACCAAAACCGGCCGCCCACTTTCCAGAGCAATTCGGTCTGGAAAAAGCTCTAAATGCGATAGATTATGCGCATAGCTTTTTTCATGCATTCCCAAAATTGTTAAATCAAACAACCGTGAATACCGTGTAACCGTGGTTTGAACAGACCCCCCGCTATTGATCCATGTTTTCTTTTCAGTTGGAACTACCTGACATATCTGATCAAATTTTTCGCGAATATCATCACTGGGGCTATCTGCAGCCTCCACGATTGCATCCTGCATTTTTTGTGGCATCCACGCCTTGTGCAACTGCCGCGATAAAAACGGATTGCCATGCGCAAATAAACCGGTGAGATCCGCATCAAAGCGCTGTTGGACCTGCACAGCACCTTTCAACGCCGCATCGGATCCAGGCAAGCCATTATAAGCCACAAGAATATTTTTAATCATGAAACATCCCTCTTTCTAACGCGGACCGAGAGGTCTAACACGCGTATTTAAACGCTGCGCGCGATACATCTTGCAAGATTTTAAAACATGCCCGTCTTGCAAAGCGTAGGTTAAGGGTTTCAAAAAAGCCGCGCTTTGACTTAAAATTGCACTCTGAAATAAAACAGGCAATTCCAAAATATGCCTTAATGAGCAGCATATATGACAGTTGAATATCCGGCCAACACGACGGTCTATTTGTACCAAGAAAAGCCTCCATTCTACGATTGCGATCCGACAGGGCCGGCCCGTTTGCGAGTCAGTGCAAACTTCAAAAAAGGCAAAAGGAACAAAACGATACTAATTCCTAGAAAGGTTGCCGATAATGGCCGCTCAACGAAGGCGAAAATATTTCCTTGCTCGGCGATCAATGTTTGCCGAAAGCTTTTTTCCATTAACCCCCCCAGCACCAAGGCTAAGACCAAAGGGGCCAAGGGATAATCCGCTTTTCGCAAAATATACCCGCAGATGCCAAAGCCAATAATCAACCAAACATCATGAATTTTTTGGCTTGGTGCGTAGCCTCCAACCAAGCAAAGCAAAAACACCATTGCGCATAATACGCTAAACGGCATCCGCAACGCCCAAACAAAAACCGGAATTAACGCTAAATTGACAATAACGGCCATAACATTGGCGGTGTAGAGTGAGGATATCAAGCTCCAAACAAACTCGGATTGCTCAATGAACAGCATGGGGCCCGGAACCAGCCCCCACATCACCATGCCCCCAAGCAGCAAAGCCGTGGTCGGAGAACCAGGTATTCCAAGCGTCAACATCGGCAATAGTGATCCGGTCGAGGCCGCATTATTGGCGGTTTCTGGGGCGGCCACGCCTTCAACCGCGCCTTTTCCAAATTTTTCAGGGGTTTTTGACGATAATTTTGCCACCCCGTAAGACATAAGCGCAGCAGGGGTAGCGCCCGCAGCAGGCAACATACCCACGAAAAACCCCAGAAAAGAACCAATGCTCATCGTTTTCCAAAGTTTATTCACCTCTTTCAAACCAGACCAAATATCTTTAAAAGATAATTTCGCCGACGTCACCGAGGGGGCCGTTTTCTGCGTTTCAATCGTATATAAAATTTCCCCCACCCCGTAGGTGCCAATCGCCAAAACCAGAAAACTGATGCCCGAATAAAAGCCGGGTTGATCAAAGAAAATCATCCGAGGTTGCCCAGATATCATATCCAAACCAACCGTTGATAAAATCAAACCCAAACAGATCATAATGATCGTTTTATAGACATCATCACCGCCCAATCCGACAAATGTGGTAAAGGCCAACAACACCAAGGTAAATTCTTCTGCTGGTCCAAAGGCCAGCGCCAGATCCGCCAACGGTTCTGCGAAAAGTGTGAACAAGATGATCGAAATTGTTCCGCCAATAAAAGAGGCGGCCGCCGCCGTTAACAGCGCCAGCCCGGCTTTGCCCTGTTGCGCCATTGGCCGGCCATCAAACGTGGTTGCCACGGCGGTTGATGCGCCAGGAATACCAAGCAAAATAGAGCTTACTGCGCCGCCATACATCGCGCCATAATAAATCGCTGCAAGCAAAATAATGGCCGAGGATGGAGGCACGATAAAAGTTAAAGGCAGCACAATCGCAACACCATTCACCGATCCAAGCCCCGGCATAGCCCCGATAAATAAACCTGCAAAAACACCAATGAATACGATCATCAGGTTTAAAGGTTGTAAAGAAATCGCAAAGCCATTCGCCAAATGGTTTAGTAAATCCATCTTGGGTTCCTTTAGAAAAACTGCGCGTAAAGCGGGATAAAGACAGATTCTGTGATGCCTTTGGGCAAAAGAATTCTGAGCGTCACCTCAAAGAAAAAGAAAAAGAACACGGCGCTGGCGATGCTCATAAAAACGCTTAGCCCCCAGCCATGCCCGCCAAAAAAACGCAAATACCACAAGGTAAAAGCGGGAAGCGCTATATAGGCCCCAAGCCAAGGCAAAAGCGCCACGGTTATCACCAAGGCCAGCGTTACGATAACCACAGATCGCAGCATTTCGGGATCAAAAAACGAACCTTCGCTTTCCGATTTTGATTTATAACTCCGGCGTAAAATACCTAACGATGCCAGCATCATAATGGCTGAAAGCCAAAACCCAAAGGCCCCGCCACCCGGACCACCCGTCATACCATTCCATCCGATGGGCAACTCGCTGGCATACCACATAAAATATAGCGATAAAAATATTAGAAAACACGCGATGACACGATCAGCAAGCAACATTTGAGCGCCCTTTTATTAATATGACGGCCGCGCAATCGCGACCGCCTGGTTTTTAAATTCCGTTCAAAACCGATCAGTTTGAAACGTTTAACAATTGCGCATGTTTCGCACGTTCATCCAAGAAATAAGCCTGCAATGCGTCTCCCGTTAGGAAATCTGCCATCAAAGCTTTTTCTTTTGTGTAGGTCTGCCATTCAGAAGAGGCCGCCAATTTTTCAAACATAGCTGTATAATAATCCACTGCGTCTGGGGCCATATCTTTGGGCGCCACGAAAGAGCGTTGCATCCAATATACCAAATCATGACCCAATTCGCGCATGGTCGGTGTGTCCGGAAACACATCAATCCGGTTTGGCGTGAAGGCCGCGATCGGCACAAGTTTTCCCGCTTTGTAAAAACCCAAAGCCTCAGAGGGGTTGTTCACAGACGAGTTTATGACCCCGCCAACAAGACTCTTTGCTACCGCTCCGCCCCCTTTGAAGGGAACATAAGTCACCGAGATATCGAACTCTTCTTCCAGCATAGCTGTCACCAGGCTGTCTTCCTGTCCAGTTCCCGTGCCACCCATTTTCCAAGCGCCACCTTCCGCTTTCACCGCGGCAACATATTCTTCGATCGTGGTGATGCCCGTATCTGCGTGGACCCAAAGCACAAACGTATCCAGCGCCATCCGCGCTATCGGGGTAAACTCTTCGATATTCACCCCAATATCTGTCCGCAAGGGCGTGGTGTAATAACTGTTTAGCGTGGCCATAATCACATGATTATCACCGGCTTTGTCTTTCAGATACCGCAGCGCTTCCGCGCCAGATCCGCCGCCTTTATTCACTGGCAAAACGGGCATATCTGCTAAGTTTTCCTTTTGAATGATGCTTTGAAACAGTCGCGCAAGCCGATCGGCGCCCCCGCCCTGACCTGCCATAATAACCATTTCAACTGGCTTTTGTGGTTTCCAATCGCCGGCCAATGCAGGCAAACCTGTCGCCAAAGTCAAAGACGCAGCCAACAAAGGTGTAAAGAGGCTCTTCAAGTCTAGTCTCATTTTTTAAAACTCCTATTCGTTTACAGCAGGGCCTGTCACCCCGCCAAAAACCTAATCATATCCCCAAAAGCGGCCCGAGAGCCGGTTTCTGACAAAATTAACTATTTCAAAGTAATTTTATTTCAATAGAAATATTTTTTATAAATTTTTATTACTTACTTAATTTTTTTTATTCAAATAATGAATGGGCAACTCTCATCAATAAACTCTTTGAAAAAGCTCTTAATAAAAGTGCAGGCAGCCGAAACTTTCCAACTGAACGCAAAGGTGTGGTGAGCTAAGCCGATGGAAGCCTTGATTGGGATACGGTTTATAAAAAAGGGCAACCCTTTGTATCACGATGGATTACCCCCTTTTATTATTTTATTTGTTGATCACGCCTCGGAAAGGAGCTCAACCCCTCTTCGCCAGTTTAAGTCGGCATCAAAGGCCCCGCTTGGAATATTATCCATGCTGTAATTTACCGACCTCGCTTTGCATTTTAAATGATCGCACCGCGCACCTTTGCAGACACCCATTCAGAAATAAACACGGTGATCAGAATCACGATGAGGATCATCGAAACTTGCGTCCAGGCCAGCGTGTTCAGCGATCCGTTCAATTGCAAGCCGATGCCACCGGCTCCAACCAGTCCTAAAATCGTTGACTCGCGAATATTGATGTCCCAGCGGTAAATTGCAACGCCTGCAATGGTCGGCAGCACTTGCGGTAAAATCCCAAAGATCATTTGCTGCGCTTTATTAGCGCCAGTGGCCTCGATTGCCTCAACTTGCGTATGATCAATTTCTTCAATCGATTCATAAATCAATTTGGCGCAAAATCCGACCGATCGTAAGCCAATTGCAATCGTTCCGGCCAGCACGCCTGGCCCAAGGATGAACACCAAGATAAGCGCCCAGATCAATGAGTTTACTGATCTTGAAGAAACGATGATAAAAAGCGCAATCGTTCGCACGATGATATGCGGTGTGGTATTTCGCGCTGCTGCAAACGCGACGGGGCCTGCGATGACCATCGCAATGACAGTGCCCAATGTTGCAATATTAAGCGTATCCCAGACGGGTTTCCACAATTGATCGAGATAAGACCATTTGGGTGGAATCATACGCGCGACCATATCCGCACCTTGCCCCGGCGCATCCGCAACAAAAAACCAAATGGTTTTTTCCGAAATCATCTGCCACGAATAGGCAATAATGGCTAAGCTGACCAACCAAAAGAACCACCGGATCCACTGCTCTTTAGTGGTGCGGTGCTTCCAGGATTCACCGACGCTGGTTTGATATGAAGGCATTATTGCACCCACTTTCTCATAAAGCTTGAGGAATATTCCAATCCCATTACGATCAAGATTATGATCAATAGAATTGCGGCAGCCGTGTCGAACTCATACCGAGAGAAGGCTGTGTTCAAAGTGGCGCCAATACCGCCTCCTCCGACGATGCCGACAACGGCTGATTCGCGGAAATTGATGTCTAACCGATAAATCGATAGGCCGATCATTCGGGGCATCACTTGTGGCTGAATGGAATAATTTACCCATTGAAACCAATTCGCGCCAGTGGCTTTGACCGCCTCGGCCTGAGATGCACTGCAATTCTCGATATCTTCGGCAAGCAGTTTTGCGTAAAATCCAATCGTTCCCAAAGCCAGAGCAACGAAACCCGCAAAAGGCCCAAAGCCAAATAGCTTCACCGCGAAAATCGCCAAGATAATTTCGGGAAAGGTTCGCGAGCCTGCGATGATGCCTCGGCAGAATAAGTACACCCAAGCCGGTGCCAAGTTCCGAGCCGCACCAAGACCAACCGGTATGGATAGCGCGATTCCCGCAACCGTGGAAATAATTGCCATCCAAATGCTTTCGGCAATCCCTTCCCAAACGACGCCCCGGTTATCAGCAAAATTAGGGGGGAAGAACGAATCTAAGAAGCGTTTCGCGCGCGGCAAGCCTTCTTTGATACGTTCGATATCGATGTCCATCGTGCCCAGAGCCGCTGCCAAATAAATTGCCACGCCGAGAAAAAGCAACCACCGTAAAAAATCATTTTCGATGAATGGGGCTTTTTTCCAAGCACTCGGATAGGCCGTATTTTGCGAAGTGTTTTTCATTTTCAAAACTCTTCTGTTATATCGTCATCATCATGGTCGTCTTCGCTCGCCTTGATGGTGGCAGACCAATCTTCCTCACCGTAGATGCGCGTCAGCACCTCGGGCGACAAACCATCCGGCGGGCCATCATAAACAACTGCGCCAAGTTCGAGCCCAACCACACGTTGCGAGAACATTTGCGCCAAAAACACGTCATGTATGTTAATGATCGCCGTCAGCCCGCGCTCTTGGCACAGTTCCTGTATTAGCCGCATGATTTGACGCGATGTCTTTGGATCAAGGCTGGCTGTGGGCTCATCCACAAGCAATACATCAGGATCTTGAATCAAGGCACGGCAAATACCCACCCGCTGCCTTTGCCCACCGGAAAGCTCATCCGCGCGTTTATCGGCCATATGCTTAAGCCCTACGCGATCGAGCAAACGATACGCTTCCTGAATATCGGCGCTGGAGAATTTTCGGAAATAGCTCCGCCAAAAACCCACATAGCCCAGACGGCCAGAGAGAACATTTTCCATCACGGTGAGCCGTTCAACAAGCGCATATTCCTGAAAAATCATACCCATTTTACGGCGTGCGCGCCGCAGCGCTGTAGACGACAGCCGCGTTAATTCTAAATCTTTCAGCTTTACGCTGCCCGAACTTGGTTCAACCAACCGATTGACGCAGCGGATAAGCGTTGATTTACCAGCCCCAGAGGGACCAATCAGGGCCAGTACCTGCCCTTGCGGGACATCAAGAGTAACACCTTTAAGTGCATAATCACCTGTATCGTAGCGTTTCTTTAAATCACTTAATTGAAGCATTCTATCTCTCAGTCTTTATAAGTCAAAAAAAGCGAGCCAGGTTCTAACTTAACCTGGCTCGGCTCAATATTTATTTACAGTCGTAGCTTACGCCATTCGCTGCATCGATTTGGCGGATCACAGCCCAGTCATTTTTATGCCGAATACCGACAAAACGGTCGGCTTTCGCAAATTCTTTTTTGTAAACCGGATCTGAGTCAAAATCGAACGTGAAAAATGCTGATTTGATTTTTCCAACCAACTCTGGGTGCAAATTATGGGCATGCCCATAACCTGTAGTTGGGAAAGTTGGTGATTGATAAACCGTTCTGATTTTATCGGCTTCGATAACGCCTCGGCGCACCATACGTTGCAACACAGAGTTCGCAACCGCAGCTATTTCATAATCACCATTATACACACCCAAGATCGAATTATCATGCTTGCCCGAATATGTGGGTGTGAAATCCCGATCAGCGATTAAATCAAATTCACCTTTCAAGATCGCGGAAGGTGCTTTGAAACCGGAGTTGGAGGTTGGCGATGTAAAGGCCATTGTGCGACCCTTAATTTCAGATGGCGATTTAATTTCGCTATCCGCATGCACAATAATTTCCATCTCATACCCGTACGAGCCATCATCTTTCGCGTGCATCGCAAATGGAACAAAGCCTGCACAGCTGACCGCAATCGGGTTAGAGCCGGTATTAAAGCCTGCCACATGCAAACGACCAGAGCGCATGGCCTCTAATTGTGCTGCATTTGATTCCACGGGGAAGAACACAACTTTTCTATCCGTGTAAGCTTCAAGATGCTTAATAAAGGGCGTCCAGATATTAGCATATACCGCCGGATCTTCTACCGGTGTATAAGTGAAAATAATGGTTTTAGGATCAACCCAGTCTTTTTCATCTAGGGGCAAATCCGCCACTTGATCCATATTTCTATCACAATAAGCGGCATCTAAAGTGCCTCTGTAGCAATCTTCCGCCATTGCTTGGCTTACCGCAGCTCCGACAAGAAACGTCGTAGCAACCGTAAGCGCTGACAGTTTTGTTGTTATAGTCATTCAAGCCTCCCATATTAATTTAATTGGATCAGCTTATGTCGACAAAAATCCCAAAACAACAAAATTTATCACAAAACTCCATTTTTTTATTTGAGTGGAAAATTTATCCTTAGATTTCCAGATGGCCTATGCCTGTGGTGCTTTTTAACCTCTAAAAATCTTAAAAACGCGCGATCATCAAGCCATTGCGCCGAACTTCACGACACGCATAAATATCTTAAATTAAAATTTTTATGTCGATTTGACTGCCGTGATTAACGTAGATGCGACGTGAATAATGATTAGAGTCTGCGCATATAACGCGTATTCTTGGCAGGTGGCGTTTCCGGCTTGCCGGCAAAACATTGGGCAAGTTCCATCCAGCTTATCGCGTTAGCGCCGACCAATTGCAAATCGGTATCTTCGATGTTGCGCACTTGCGTTACGACTTGCGCGAAGGCCACCGCCTTCCCCTTCACATATTGGCTTTTGCTTGGGGAGTTCCACGTCCAAACCGCGCCTGATGGCGCAGTAAGGCACACATATGGAGCCTCGTCTGGCACCGGCAAACCTCTGTTTTGAAACGTCCACGCAAACGTTACCGCGCCTAAATGGCAAATATTGCGGATCCGATCATGCGCTTGGCGTGGCCTGCCCAACACGTCAAAAACCGCCTGTCCATGCGCCCAAGTTTCCATTTGCCGGGCCGTTATGCAGGATAGTGCGCTCATTTCTGGCCCCGCCCATTTCACCCTTTGCTTGGGGTTCGCTGAGCGATAGGCCGCGCTGACCACCTGCGCCGTGTCCTGCCATTTTTGAAATAATCCGATCCCGCTTAAAGATCCTAGAAACGGATATTGGCACTGCAACAACGTTAAACCTTGGTTCAAATTCGTTTGAATTGGGGCAAAAAAAGCGTCAAAGGCCGCGTCACTTTCCAATGCGGCGAGCGCGGCGAGATCAAACATATGAAGATGTCCGATCACGTCATTGACCGTCCAAGATTTAAACAAAGTTTCTAATTGGAAAACATCCTCCGGCTGGCCGCTCAATAAATCGGCAAGCGCTTTAACTTCTTTCATATAATCATCAGCTTGCCGCATATACTGCCCTATGCCATTTTTCAAATCGCGCCTTGTTTGGCCGTTAATGACGGCAGCAAATACGCGTTACTTCCGCTTATACCCAAAGCCATTTTTACAATTCTTTCAAGCCCAAAGCCCCGAGCGCACGGCCCTGGCACGACAGGCAGCCCCAAGCGCGCAGATCAAAACGATCTGATCCCAGCACTTGCTCCACAAAAAACTGATTCGCGATATTTGGGCGCAGACGCAGCCTTTTCAACGCAGAGCCGCGCCAACGTCTTCGCCGCTGGTTTTTGCGCAACATTAAGCCATTATAAAACCGCTTCAAACGCGCCCAAAATGGTGATCTAGATACAGAAAAGGTAGAGATTTCAGATGGCGTTTACGTATCATACAAAGGTTCACTCAGATTGGATCGATTATAATGGGCATATGCAAGATGCATATTATGGCCTGGTGTTTAGCCATGGGGTAGATGCACTACAAGATGAAGTAGGCTTTGACCGCGCGTATCGCCAGGCAACAGGCTGCACGATCTATTTGGTCGAAGAGCATAAATATTTTTTGAAAGAGGTAAAAGACGCGGATGTGCTTGCAGTAAACATCCATCTCATATCGCAAAAGGATAAATTGTTTCATCTCTATGCTGAAATGATCTGCGCACAAAACACCGTGGCGCTGTGCGAATTAATCGAAATGCACGTGCAACAAAAGCCCTGCCCGCATGGCGTTCCCATCCCGCAGCACATTGCCCACGCGCTGAGCGCCTATCAGATGAAGGATCAAGCCTTATCTGAGCTCAAACACCGCTCGCGAAAGATGGGCCTGCGCTGATGATCTTTGGCGCTTCATCTTTACCAGAACAAAGAAATACCGGATCCGCCCACAGCTTTGATAAGTCTACCAAAGTAAAAATTTAATTTGCAGCCATATTTTAAAAAACCCTGAGCGTTCAGTTTAAGCTCGCCTATTGCACAAACTGATCCTACAGATTTGGAGCAGCGGTTTGCTTCATAGGAATGCACTATGCCCGAAAGAAAGACAGAGAATCTAAAAGGTGCCATGTTGATGGTGTTGAGCATGGCGGCTTTCACCACCAATGATCTGTTTGTCAAACTGCTCGGGGCCCAGTTACCACTGTCACAAATTTTAATGCTGCGCGGCGCTGTGGCGCTGTTGATGATTGCGGGATTGTGCCAATTTTATCGAGCTTGGACGATAAGATACGCCCGAAAAGACTGGGGCTTAATCGCTTTGCGCTGCGCCGCAGACGTTTGCGCAACTTATTTTTTCTTGAATGCCCTGATCAATATGCCAATTGCGAATGCCACGGCTATTTTACAATTGCTGCCCCTCACGGTTGCCCTTGGTGCTGCACTGTTTTTACACGAATTGTTGGGGTGGCGGCGCATGATTGCCATCGGTATCGGGTTTTTGGGTATGCTTATGATTGTACGCCCTGGCGCTGAGGGGTTTAGCAATTATTCCTACTACGCGTTGATCGCGGTTTTGTTTATCACCTTGCGAGAGCTCGTGACCCGCTCCATGAGCGCCCATATTCCCAGCCTTATGATTACCTTTTTTGCCGCGCTCAGCGTTTTTATTTATGCTTCAATTTCAATGCTTTATATCGAATGGGTGCCAGTAGAGCGGATGCAGGCATGGTATTTGGTTGCTTGCTCTCTGCTCATTTGCGCAGCGTATTTTTTCAGCGTTTTAGCGGCTCGGGTGGGCGAGTTATCCTTTGTCGCGCCCTTTCGCTATACGGGCCTCTTATGGGCGCTCTTATTCGGTTTTTTGGTTTATGGCGATTGGCCAACGCATTTGGCATTGGCGGGCGCTGGCTTAGTGGTAGCCGCCGGTCTTTACACGATGTGGCGGGAGGCTAAAACCAAAGAGAAACGCGAGACGGCGCCATTAAAACGGCGTCGAAAATGATGGTTTAACAACCTCGTGCAACCTCGATTTGACGGCAGGGCTTTTGTCAAAACTATTTAAGGCAGATCAAAACAGATGCTCAAAACGGCCTAAAAGCTGCGTTAAATTTTCAATCGAGGACACAGAAAAAAATGGCAAACCGACAGCCGCTTAAATGACCTTCTTATCGTCAATAATCGTCATTGTGGCCAAACCACTTTCGCCAAGATCAACCTTAGCAAAAGGGCCACCATGGCACATATGACCCGGATCTTGGCTATCCAAGACATCGGTTTCAGCCAATATCTTTTCGGCGAATTGTTCTGCATTATCTTTTGGACGAAAGCCGAGAAAGGACGCTTTGCTATTATCAACGGCGGCGCGGTCATTGTTTGAAACACCATATACAACGGCAAAACCTGTGACAGGTGTATCGATACAGCGCTTGGTCAGTTGGATCAGATCATCATAGGATAACCAAGTTCCAAGCGCGCGCGCGCTGGTGACCTGAGCACAAGATAAAATACGCATATGCACGCTTTCAAGCCCCCGCTTATCCCAATACATTGAGCCTAGATCTTCTGCGAAACATTTTGCCAAGCCGTAAAACGTATCGGGGCGATGCCGGCTATCAGCATCAAGAGTTTCCGTAATAGGGTGCATTCCGACCGCGTGAATGGAGCTGGCATAAACCACTCTTTTTAGCCCGTTTTGATAGGCTGCCTCCCAAATATTATAAGCACCGATAAAGTTTGGGCCCAATAGTTTTTCAAAGGGCCCCTCATCGACGAATGCACCCATATGGATCACCATATCCGCGCCCTGCAGAATACGCATCATATCATCTAAGCTGGCCAAATCCCCTTGCGCATAGGTTTCACCAGGGTAGAGATTGCCGATATCTTCCACCAAATCAGTTGAAACCAACTCATCGCACATTTTTGATAATGGCTCGCGCAGGTAAGATCCAAGGCGCCCCGCTGCCCCCGTTAAAACTAGCTTTTTCATTTCACTCGCCCTTTATTTCAATTCAGCTTGGATTTTATAAAACAGTAATCTGCGCGCACCGGTTTCACAATCAATTACAGCAGAAGAAGCCAAGGAAACTAACCTCCGCAAAAATACAAAACACAAGTTTGGTAGACAAACCTGGCACCCCGCTTTACCGCAGGTTTATTAGATAACAGCTTTTTCCAAAATTGGGCGGTTCGCGGCAAATCGGTCAAATCCAAAAGCAGTCAAATCAAGGGTTTGATAGGCACCATGGACCATAATTTCAGCGATTGCCCGCCCCATCGCCGGAGATTGCTGCAGCCCGTGACCAGAAAACCCATTCATAAAAAAGAAATTTTCCACAACCGTATGGGGCCCTATAATCGCATTCTGATCGAAGCAATTATACGCGTAATGCCCGGCCCATTCTGATTGAATTTTGATCGCATCAAACTGGGGAATACGCGCCGCTAAAATAGGCCAAATATGGGCCTCCCAAAGCGAATGATCCATGTCAAAATCATCATATTCCACCGCTTGATCATGAAATGATCGCCCACCGCAAAGATAGGTTCCCCCGCCATTATCGCGCATATGAACCCCAGAGGGATCGATAGTCAGCGGCAGCGGTTGATCCAAAGGTTTTTGCGCCGAAAATATCCAACTATATCTTTTGCGCGGTTCCACGGGAATCTGCGCCCCAGCCATTTTTGCGGTTTCTATCGCGCGGGGGCCGGATGCGTTCAACACTTGCCCGCATGATATCACCTCACCGGTTTTTAACGTCACGCTCTCTACGCGGGTGCCTGCTGCATTTTTGCTCATCCCCACCACTTCGTTTTGAATAAATTCAACGCCCCGATCGCGCGCCGATCTGCGCCAGCAATCAAACACCGCAACACCATCCCAATAGCCTTCATCGATAAGATTGATGGAACCCAGAACAATATCATCGATGTTGTAAAAGGGATAAGCTGCTTTAATCTGCGCGGGCGTCATAAGCTGCGTTGCCGCACCGCAGGCAATTTGAACCGCTTGATTTTCGCGCAAAACAGCAGCGCCGGAAAGGGTATTCGCCAAATATAGATAGCCAAAGCTGTTGATCTTTAACTTTGGAGCGCGCGGATCGCCCTTCATGTAGCTGGGCAGGTTTTGAATAAAATCTGCGCCGAATTGGGAAATACGCACGTTGAGCGGGCTTGAAAATTGCTGACGAATGCAAGAATTGCTCTTCATCGTGGATGAAAACTCATAGCTTGTATCTTTTTCGACCACCAAAACCGAGCCCGTGAAATCGGCGTCATCCGACAAAAACCATGCCGCGGAAGCGCCCATAATAGCCCCCCCCACGATCACAATATCATAGGTTA
>Ga0181593_10002747_pt1 | contig 16276 bp, 37 predicted proteins | sample 071ome_19_FD_133756 | JGI IMG/M metagenome (GOLD analysis project Ga0181593, IMG submission 133756) | Coastal salt marsh microbial communities from the Groves Creek Marsh, Skidaway Island, Georgia - 071413AT metaG (megahit assembly) | ecosystem: Environmental > Aquatic > Marine > Intertidal...
CAGTCTCGCAGGGCAGTGCAGCTCTATCGTTCGCCAGAGGTAGACTAGATCATTTGACCACAGTGGACGAGAGAGAGAGCTGAAAAGCGCCAGATGCAGGGCTGTTGTAGGGAGCAGGACGCTGAGGTACGCAGAGACCCGTTCTCCCCCTATAGCGGATAGCTCGTTCCCCTCAGTCGTAGTGCTCGCCTAAGTGTGCGTTCGCCTCAGTCGCTCCCCTATGTGCGTTCCCTTATGTGCTCGCCTATGTGCTCTCTATTGTGCTAATAGATTTTTTCGTATTGCTTCCCGGCAAAGTTGTTTATCGAATTGGGATGAACACTCTCGCAGGAGCTCCGCCGTAGTGCTGGTCCATTTGAGGTGCGATGTGGTCGCTCGCTTCTCTTCCGTCACCCAGTGCGATGGAGACGTGGCCCGATATGCTCGTACCTTTTCCCCACACGACGATCGCTCCTGGCGGGAGGAGATCTAGATCTTTGGGTGGGATCTCTCTAAACAAGTCTGTTCGAGCTGCGAACTGGTCTGCGCTCTGGTAAGCGTGCATGCCCCACAGGAATCGATCTGTCTGGCGGTCGATCACGTCCGCTACCGCGTTGTAGCAACTACCTGTCGTCCCTCTAGACTTTGCTTCTTTCTCCGCGTCCCAAGCGATGGACTCACCCAATCTGCGGTTGTAGCTTCGGGATGTGAGTTCGGTGACGGGAGAATTCTCGTCAAACCCATCAGGAAAGCGTGTCTCAGGTGAGCTGCTCGTCTGAGGTGTTGTGTCCTCTATCTGCATGTCAGTGTTGTTCGCTAATGTCGGGTTCGATGTGATGGGATTGATTGGGTCAGACATTGAGCCTCCTTCTACTCTGATCTTATCTCACCCCTTCTCAATGTTTACTCCCTGTTTTTTATTATTCATTCCCGGCAAGATAGATATTATATGTCTAGACGGAGATAGATATGAAACTCACAGCAAAACAACTCAGACAGATCATTCAAGAAGAAATCAGCCTCACAGAGCAGGTGTCAGCAGAAGACGCTCAAAGAGCCAACGCTTACATTGATCAATTGATGAATGAGCTTATGGTTGGTCTTAGCATGGTCGCTTCAGGTGAACTTGAAGTTCGAGGTGAAGGTCGGATTCAGCATCTCAATGATCAGCAGAAGCAAGATTTGAGCGATCTCGTTGGTCGTGCGTTCGAGCGAAACAGGCAGGCATTTAGAGATGCAGTCGCAGAAGTTGTGATTCAAGTACCTGTCGGTGCTCCAGAAGCCGGCGACGAAGAAGCGTAAAATACACATCAAGATCGGCGAGCTCAGGCGAATCATTCGCGAGTCGCTAGAAGATCTATACAATAAGTCACAAGCTCCGCTTCGTCTCGGGTCCCGAGGTGAGGATGTGAGAGTCGTCCAGCGCATGCTTCATGACATGGGAGGACGCGTCGCAGACCTGCTAGGAACTTCAGGGTCCAATCAAGACGGAGTAGATGGATAATATGGACCCAGAACAGCTGCTGCTGTTAGGAGGTTTCAGTTAGATAAAGGTCTAGCAGATGACGGTATTATCGGTCCACTTACAGCTGTCGCGATGCTTGGGCGTCAACCTGTCACGACACCAAAGTCGAGTCCAAGTCGCGGAGTCGGTGCTCCCGGAGAGGGAGAAGCGAGAATCCGCGAGCCCTGATGCTGCTCAGATAGATTCGATTGACGGCATTCACGTTCGTGGTCAGACTGCTCTCGATCTCGCTTCCGCTATGATTGCCGCGAGCAAGTAACTCTACTTTCTACGTCTCAGAAAAGCTACGACTCCCAACAGGGCGAGCCAATCGGCGCTCGTTCCACCACACTCACATCCTCCTGCTGGAGCAAGAGCTGCAGAACCACCGCCAGGCCGACGACGTTTACGTCTACCAGCATTCCCCGCATCCACTTGAGTAGTTGCCCAGGCGTCGAAGTCAGGTAGCACCACGGAACAATTCTCACAGGGCGCAGAATCAGGAATGCCACCGTCTTGCGCGGTGGCCGTAAAGGGAATCAGTAACGAGAGAAGTATAAATCTCATGTGTCCATCCTCAAGTTCTTTCGAAGTTCAGCTCGTCGGGATGTTCTCCAACGATTAGTCGGTGAGTAAGGATCGTTCCTGAGAAAGCGCCAAGATCCCCAGGTTCTGAGCGCTCGCTCGGTGTGATCCTCATAGTCCATCAGTTCGAGGTTGTCCAGATCTCGAGCTCGGCGCAGTGCTGTGGATTCCGGAGTTTCCTTGTACGAGTCACCCTCGATCAGCTCGATCTCATGAGATAGGCGGTTGATCCGGGCTTGCAAGGGATGAGACTTCCTGTCTCTCCACATCCAGTACACTCCGGACCCGGAGACCCACATCATCGCACCGTACCAGACCACGCCGATCACGTAACTAAAAACTGCCAAGATCATCTCACTCATTTCTCTTCCTTCTCTACCAGTACTTCAAAATCTTTGTGATCGCGAGGAACCAAGCTACTCCAGCGATAACGACCATCAACGTGTGCTCGATGAGTATTCGGACACGTCTCCGATCGAAGCGCATCAGGAGTCATCCTCGTCATCCAGGCGTAGCAGTTTGACCACCACGACCCCTAACAAGGGTACCACCACCGCGATCGCGAGCATGCTGAACTCATGCAACGTCATCGTCTCGATCCTCAGGGAATTCAAAGAAAGCGTTCGCGATGATCGCGGCACAGCCGCTAGACAAGATGAACGCCAGAAGCACCCACATCAAGATCTCAGCCAGGACCAACATGTCTAGTCATCTCCTAACAGAGTGTTCCGCACTCGTTCGGGCCACTTGCTCACTTCGAGTTTCTCGAGTTTTTGAGTAACACGTTTCTCTTCCCACGCCAGTCCATGTAAGCTTCTCGGGTGACGATCACACCGAGCGCACCCAGGAAGGCGAGCCCGAGGCCGGCCGTCACCGCGATCGTGGTGACGTTTACCGCCGCATCCTTCAAGTCACGCAACATTCTTCTTGTCCTTCTCAGCTTTCATCTTGATCACCGTCTCAGCCGTGTCGAAGTACATTTGAGTTTGCGGGACCAAGACCCAGGCTCGACGGATCAAGCAAGGCTTCGGTTCCGGCGCTTCCCCGTCGGTGAGCACGATCAGGAGATCGTACTGCGACTTGTGCTTGTTGACGAACTCGGTCGGTGCGTTGAAGTCAGTACCACCCATCCGCGTGCGGTGGGGAGCGATGCGCTGTCCGCGTCGCCAGGTGGTCAGGCTCTTCTCGTCCACCGACGTGTCGAAGTGCACAACATCAAAGTCCACTCGCTTCGCCAGGCTTGCCAGCTCCCCGAACAGGAGCTCGAGAGCTTCATTACCCACGGAACCAGACTGGTCGATCGCCACCAAAACCCGGGCCATCCGTTTGCGTTTCACGCCGGGGTGCATGAACCGGTACTTCCGGTTGCGTCGTTTCCGAGACGTGGTGCGGTCCGAGCTGTGAGCCATGCCGATCGTCTGGCGGAGGATCGCTTTCCAATCCACTTCGTTGGACACCATCGACCGGAGCTGCTCGCGGCAGTCGGAGGGCACCGAGCCCCAACCGTTCTTGGAGTCAGCTTCTTTCACTGCGTCTCGCAGGAGCTCGCGGATCTTGCCCTTCACCAGTTCCTTCTCAGCGTCGGACATGTCGCCCCAACCCTCGTGGTCGTCGAACCCGTATTCTCCTGCGTCACCCTCACCGTTCTGGATGTCCTCCATCTTCTGTTGGACGTCCTCGTCCTCCATCAGTCGAGTCATATACCAGTCCGAGCTTTGCCCTTTGGGAAAGGACGCGATCGCTCTCCAGATCGGGTCGTTGGGATCCGCTTTGGGATTCAGCTTACCCGGCAAGACGCAGTCATCAGGCAGGTTGCTTTCCGGAATCATCGAGTTGATCGCGCAGTCGGTGGCCAGGTTCCACAACATGTGCGGATCTCGGCGACGCAGAGTGACGTGATCGTACACCAGGTGCATGAACTCGTGGATCAGCACACCGCGGACCTCTTGTTCCGTCATGTCATTGAAGAACACTGGGTTCCAGAGCAGGACGGGGGACCCGTCCTTGACACAGACGCCGGCGGTCGGGAGGTCAAGGCATCTTGACTTGCTGATCCGGCGGCTAATAGCACTGTAGAAAGGTTCATCCCACATGAGCTTAACCAAATGAGGATCAAGGTCGAAAGCTTTAGAAGCTTCAACCTTCTTAGCATATTCCTCGGCACTGACCTTTAACTTGTCCAAGTAATCACTAACCGCTTTGGGAAGATCACCTGTCGATTCCTTCTTAGCCATTATGCCTCCTTCGCCTATATTATAACTATGAACTTCTGAAGCTACACCGGTTCGAACAGATGTTCCAACTTACCCTTTGTGATCAACGCAACCTGACCACCGATAAGCAACTTGATCTTGGGAATCATCATTGCGATTCCGGTTCTATTTCGGCCTTGCCGCTTTCGAACTCGCGTTTGGCCTACAATCATTGCGACTGAATGTAACTCGCCTGTATGCCCGTTGAGGATCTGAAACTCTTTTTGAGGATCTGCCCAACGAGTGTGAACCTCAAGCAGATCATGTCCTTCTCTGCGAGATTCTTTGAGTGCTTCGAGATGCAACTTGGGTTTGATAAGATCACCAATCTGCATGTTTTCCTCCTTACGCCTCTATTCTATCTCTAACACGTCCTCGTTACACAATTTCAACCACTCATTTGGCATCATCATCCTCCTGCCGTTTACGTGAACTTCGGAATAGTAAGGGGATGGAATCCGAGTGACCGTGCCCTGTTGATCTGTGGATTTGACCGTTACCAGATCGCCAGGGACAAAGGGGGAGTCGGGGACACTTGGGAAACTAGGAGGAAACTTGTGCCTCACCGACTCCCCCTTCCCTTTACTGGCCCGTCTGCCCGATGACTTCGAGCAGGAGGTTGGAGCACAGCTTGTGCAGCTTTTGAGCGTTCTTGAAATTGCGGTCCGTGATCTTGGTCCACATCGCGATGACGAGCTCACCAGGCAAGTTCTGCATGAACTTGTAGGAGTTGTCGACTTGGCTTTGAGACCATTCGTTAGATTCCGCGTGATCGACAACCTTGTCAAGCACACCGTTAAGTTGTTCTTGTGGAGCCTCGGTCACCTTCTTCTTGACTTTGGCGCTCCACTTGTCGAGGATGTCCTCCGCCGAGATCTGGCGATCGAACTTCTTGACGAACTCGGTGAAAGCGATCGAAGCTTCCGCGCCGATCAAGCCGAGGCAGAGCGGGTAGAAGAGCGGATCTTCCGGCTTGTCCGATACGCCAGCGGTGACCAGAGCGTGATTCACGCGTTCCCAAGAACGACGGGAAGGAGTAACACGATCCGCCTCCACGTTCTCGCGGCATTCCAAGTGCTGTGGATTCTGCCGGATGAACTCACAAAGAGCACCGTCCAGTCGATCCTTAGCCCACTCGAGCCAATCTTCGGTGGTGGGTTCCAGATCCACGATGAAGAAGCGGTCACGAAGTGCCGGATCCATCTCGTTCACCTGGTATTCCGCCGAGGCATTGACCGCCGCGAAGATGCGGGACTCCGGGTGGATCTTCACACCGGCGATCTCCCGATCCAGCACGAGCTGGAAGGCAGCCTGCATCACCTCTGGGGTGGCGCGGTTGATCTCGTCCAAGAAGATCACGTGGGGTTGCTCAACGCACTCAAGCAGCCAGCGAGGCGGACGGAACTCGGTCGCTTTGCGACCACCGACCACGAAGCTGTCATCGTCGTCCAGAACACCGATCATATCACCGTCGGTCATCTGCGACAAGCGGCGTTCCATCACGGGCAGATCAAAGTGCTGCGCGAGCTGGTAGACGCACTGGCTCTTACCGATGCCGTGCGGGCCACGGATCATGACCGTGATGTCCTTGGGAAGTGCCTTTGAGACATTTACGAAAGTTTTGAAATCCATCATTCCTCCTTGTTTTCCTTGATGGTTACGTGTTTATTATAGACCGTCTACTCTGCACTTACACAAAAATGACTAAGCTCTGACGGGTTGTACCAAAATAGAGTCTCTTCGCCTGTCTTGTCTTGAATAGCAACACCATACGTGTTCTCATTATCATCGAAGACCTTCACGATCCCTACTGGTTTTCCTAGTATCTTCACCAAGAACGGATCACTGAAGTTAACTTGTACTTTATCGCCTACTTTGATTTCCATATTTCCCTTTGTCTTTCGCATTTATTATAACGCTTTGTCTTCAACTTTACACAAAATAGTTGAGTGAGACGCCAGCCACGCAGCCGGGATTCTTTGCACCTCGGTGTCAAAGTCACGGTGCGGGTGCCACATGACTTTCACTGAACAATAACGATCGTCGTCGCCGTTGATCCGCAAGATGGTGCCTTTGCGTCCTCGCCACTTTGACGGAGAGCCTAAGCACTGGACAACATCACCGGGCCTCACTTACCACCTCCAGGAAACTGACCGGGCATTTCGCTCTCCAGTTGCCGCTGTTGCGAAAGCTCTGGATATTCACCACCTTGACATTCGCATCCAACCCGAAACGTTCCGCAATAACGTAGGGTTCACTGGTCACAATGCTGACAATGCCGACGTTCGGACATCCGGGTTTTCCCCTTACCATATCACCTGGCTTCATAGATCTTTTGGTGCAGCTCATGCAACCATCTCCCTTCTGTCTTCTTTCGGATCCTCACGGAGAATCCAGAGTTCTCAAACATCCCGTGATCCCAATGTGGTAGATCTAAAAGCTCTGACTCTGTGAACTTCTTTCCGCTTCCGTGTTCCTGTCGGGTGATAAGCACTGTCTTATCATGATCGTTGAAGAACTTCCACCACGACTCAAACGGCAGCTCGTCTCCTTCCAGGAGAATCATCGTTCGCTCGTATCGATCAAGTCGGTCGGCTAAAACACCGTGTGCTCTCTGAATACTGCGCGGGTTTCCATCAACATACGCTTGAATAGCTGCTGACGAAATGTGAGTCGGTCGCCAAGAGTTCTTGGCAATAACTGCGTAGACAAGCTCCTCAAATGACTTTTGCACTCCCCGCTTAGGAACTCCTGCGCGGAGCATCTTGCGCAGATTCCTGTAGTGCTCGTGAAGTAGACTTGCTATAGATTCATCAAGTTTCATACTAATCTAAATCCCAATCTGCATTCCATTTATTTTCATCTTTTTCCGGCGGTTTTTCGATATCACGCAAAGTCAAGACGGCAGAGTATCCTGTCGGAAAACCAAGCAAGATAGCAAAGATCAAACCTCCCGCCCACGGGTGAATATTCGTGATCCCGTTAACAATACTGAAAACTGTATCAAGGATATCGCTCAACGCTTCCACCGGGGTTCAACATCCCGTACTTTCTTGCCTCTTCTGAAAAGCTGGAACTCGTGCGGTAAGTTGTGAATGTTCGTGACCAGATATCCCAAATCCTCCCGATAGTAAGTCGGTATGTGATCCGGGTTACTCCACATGACATAAGCCCTATCACTTCCTCTGGCTCTTGCTCGTTTGAAGATTGTGCCGACGTAACCGTCCTCGTGGGGTTCCAGATAGCGAGGATACACTACAATCATGTCGCCGACCTGCGGAAACCAGCTGTTCTGTTCTGCTAAACTAGTCATCTTCTACTAACTCCAGGTATTCTCCCGCGACGTAACAGAATGTTTGATCCTTGCGTAACAGCTTGAAAAACTCGTTCTGGTCTCCGACCACCAGAAAAGGTACTTCTTTCTCGGCGTCTCGCGCAAACCAAGTTGTGCTCCTGTCGTCTATCGACGACTTAGCAATGCGCACCAGATCTCCGATCTTGATCTCACTCACTGATCACCTCAACATCCCATCCGAGGAAATCTCGAATCTGACCGTCGACAAGAACTTTGCAGAGCATGCCGTTGACGTGACCCTTTTCCTTGTAAATGCCTTCCCTCATGTCCACACGCACGACCTGCCCTACTCGTCCTGGGAACTTCGTCCAGTTGGCGCATTTGACCAGATCTCCCTGCTTGGGATGTGGGTTCCAGGTGATGTCATCTGGGTATTCCATCTGCCTTCCGAGTTTACGTTATATTATAAACGAAAAGGTGAGAGCTACATAAATACTATTCTTCGATTTGACACTGGAATCGAACATCAATGCCTCGCAAAACAGGTGTTGCTTCTCGATCGCCTGACGTGAGGAAAAGCTCAAGCTGCATGAACCTTCCAGCTGGAAGCTCGGCCAGATCTGCTGGGATCTCATTGGGTCCATCCGCTGCCATCGTCCAGGGGCCGTAAGATCTCAAACCCGGGTCGGACAAGAGATCTCTCTCATCCGCGATTTTAGCACGGAACTCGATGTGTGTCTGCGGAGGGAGTGTCGCTTCCGCGTTGAGGGACATCCAGTCGGTATCCAACTTCTCACATCCTTCAATGATCATCTTATATCCACCTCGCGGTGCTGTGAAGTTGCGCAGACCAAATCCTGTGAAATCTGAGTAGGTATATGGGCCTGAACCTACAGTCACTCGTCTGACGTCATTGGGATTATTCGGATCAATACGTCCTGTGTATCCCCCTGATGCTACGCCCCAGATGAATCCGTTAAAATCAACCCCAGCTCCGGTGGTTCCACCACCGATACTGAACTGCCCGATCATCTGCATCGTGTCGACTCGATATCCTATCATTCCTGTCGTGTTATCCGCGAACCAGATTCGCCCTTCTGCATCTGCACCAGCCCCACGCATGTAGCATCGGTGTCCACCGCAAGAGCTATGCCTCCATGCTCCGCCCCCGGCCAAAGGATCTTGAATGGGATTGCCGTTTGCTGTTCTATACGGATCGTATCTATTGACACCGTCACTTTGAGCTCCCACCCAAAGCCTGTTCTCTCCGTCCAGGGTGAAACCGTAAGATCGAGCCGGAACTCCTTGCGGCCTAATCACGCCTGAAGCTCGCCCAGTCGTGGAATCGAAACCTACAATCGTGCCGCCGCTGAGCGTTCCTGACCACACGAAACCATTCGAATCGACAACGGCCCCGTAGGGAGAGTGCCCAATACTAACTGGGTTTTGTAATCCTTGCCGCTGGATCAAAGTGCCGTCGGCGCCTTGAATCCCGTAAAACTCTCGATGCGTGTACATTCCAACCCAAACATTTCCGTACGGGTTCTGCACATCTCCAGCGTCGATTGCTAGAGCACGGGCAGTTCCGCCGCTGCGACCGATCGCCTTCGTCCAGGCGTAACATTCGTCATTCTGACCCAGGAACTCTTGTGGGTTACCCCTATCAATGACATTATTGCCGTTGGCGTCCTGAGACGTCTCGATCCTGCCGTTACCATTGCGGTCCTGACAATCCCGGTTGTAGATCTTAGTAACTGAAGGCTGGCGACCGAAGGCTCTGTTGGCAACAAACATATCACCGTTGAGATCGATCCCGGTCCTGCTTGGGCTATTTTGACTTCCTGGTGAAAGCCCATCGTTGTTCGGGCCCACAGAATCAAAGCGTCCCACTTCACGCAATTCACGGGTGTCCACCTTTGATATTGTGCCTTCGCCTGCATTAGCAACCCAAAGGTATTCAAATCGAACTTCATTGCGATTGAGGATCAGGTTTCCATCTTCGTCTAAACCGACACCTGAGCCATTAGAGTCATTGGGTTCTTCGAAGGGTTCACCGCTTGCTGGACCTTGACCAGTGCTATAGCAGTGAGGATTGCAGTTTCCGCAACTACTTAGAACACCCTCGTCAACTCTGCCGTCGCAGTTGTCATCTAGGCCGTTGCACCTCTCGGTCGCTCGGGGCAACTGTTGCTCCTCGCATCGACTCCAGATAAATGTTGATGCACCTTCACTTGTCTCTATACAGTATCTCGCGCCTGCGTGGCAGATTCCGACACCCATCGTCTCCCGTGTTCCATCGTAGCAATCAACCGGTTGTTCGGTTCCCGAGCAAGGGCAGCCTGGCAATCTGGAGCCAGGTGTGCAATGTTCCGGTGGTGTGATGATTGGGCCTGCATCTTGTCCAACCTGGCAATCTAGCGCACGGGTGTTATCATTGTCGTCACAATCTGGCCCTAGATCACAGTTCGCACCGTAACCGTCCTGGTCATTGTCAACGCAAGCAAAAGGAGAAGTTCCCGTATCGGATCGAGATGGCACTGCTTCTGTGCAAGCAGAAAGCAAAGCAAAAGATGTGTATGAAAACAACATCAAAGTTAAAGAACTTTTGGTCATATAAGACTCCAGTTTATAAAAGCATGCTAGCTTCATTCTAATACAGAAAATACCGCCTTTACAAGGCGATGTTAATAAAAAGCTAATAGTGCTATTTTGCCCTACGTAAAGCTAGGGTGCGACACTGATTATCTTCTCCACTCGGTGAACCGAACAGCTGCCCGGTGAGTTGTCATCGCAGTAGAACACTTCCACATGTGGCGGAAGTTTGTAGCCTGCTGCATTCTCAAAGGGTGAGTTCCGAATCTTGGTCACGATAGCGTAGTGACCTGACTTCATGCGCACGAGATCGCCGCGCTTGACATTGCAGAAACGAAGCTCCTTGTCCCAAGGTGGGAGTTCGAGCTCACCCACTTACCACCTCCAGTTCTCTGACTAAATGAAATGCAACTGCTGCCACCTCGCCGTATTTCGCAGCAGCAGAAGTCCAGTAAACTCGGCACCACAGCTTTGAGTCGCAAGTATCGCTGATGCCGTAAGCGGTCACGATGCCGTAGAAGTCGGAGCGGTGTCCGACAGCGGTAACGATATCACCAGGCTTGGGCATAGGATCAGGGTATTTATCTGGAAGCTGCGCGTATGCCATTGTCTTCTCCTTGCCTTCACGTACATTATACACAAAGCTATTCGACTTACACTAAGCTTGCGATTTAGCAGTTTCTAGCAATCGTTCGATGTACCACTTTGCCTTCTCGAGATCCTCGATTGGCTCGTCCTTGAACCTGTGCCTGGCAACATACTTGATCACGTTACCTTCGCAGAAGTTTAGACTCCAATCTTCGATCGCGTCGATCACTTCGATCTTTCCTTGATTGTAGTGTTCTGGATGATCGACCATTTCTCTCTTTGACATTTCTAAGCTTCCTCAACTTTTGCAAAGTTTCCTTCGATTTGCGGGAAATATATTCTTCGGTCGCTCATCATGATAACGTGAAGGCCGTCTTTTCGGCGTCCTAGATAGATTCCGGGCATGTTAGCATGGGCACGAAAAGTAAAGCCCTCATTGTCCTCGACTCGAACCAAATCACCCTTTTGCACTGAGCAGCTCGCAAGTTTGTTCGATCTGTCGACCGAGCCTGATAAAACGCCCAGATGCAAAAGCAAGCCAGGCGTATTCCAAGTAGTCAGAGCGCGGCACTTTCGCAACCAACACCGCCACAGGATTGGTGAGGTCGAAGTGATAAACGGGACCGTTGGTCAACATGATCATATCACCGACCTTCACTGATCACCTCCAAGTGGGCTTCATTACATGCCCTGGGTTCTTGTCCATCAAACATGACCGTGACCTTAGCACCCAAGTATTGGTCCAGTCGGAGGCGTCTCCACTTGGCAGTTTCGTCAACATCCAGGACAATGCCTACGGCGTCACGAAGCCTGTGATACGATGAGTGGTTCTCATTGATAAACCGGACAAGATCACCTTGCTTCACTGAGCACCTTCAAATCTTCTGCTGGGACGATGCTCGGAACTCCATCACTCCAAAGCACGTTCACTCCGGTTTCCTGTCCTTCGATCTCTTCACCCCACATGTTGTGACCTGTGCTCAGCACTATTCCTGTTTCCAAGTAGCCGCCTTCGCAAGGACCAATCACAAAATCACCGCGTTGCATCTTAGTGCACCGTGCCTTCGTGATCCATCAGCTGCGCTTCAAGCTCTGCTGCCAGGGAGACCACGGTCGCGATATCAATGGGAAGACGATCAGAGTTCTCCGCCACGAAGTTTGTGAACTCGATGCCACTTGGACAGCTTTCCGGACTCACCTCGTTCAAAAGATCTACGATCTTCAAGATGATCTCATTTCCTTCGAGAATCGTATCCATAACCTTCCTCCTTCGCATCTATTATATGCTCCGCATTCCGACTTACACTTCTTCGAGAGGGATCAACTCGTCCTTGTCGAAATTGTACATCCTGCCGTCCAGCATGAGTGTGTATGGAATCAGCTCCATCCTATCTAGCTGCGCGCCGACCAGAACGCCAATCCTGTTGTTGAGCCGCGAGTTACTGCACTTCACTTGATACATTGCGCCGATCTTCATTCTTCTTCCTCTTCTTCCGGCTCTGGGCGAATCGGGATATCCAGACGACAAGGACACGCTCTGACGTCCACTTCCCAGATATTCATCCACCAGCAACCCTCTTCTTCTGTAGGCTGAGAGTAGAGATTGATCGACCCGTTGAACAGGTAGAGATCCGGCTCTCTGAACTCCCACTCCCAATCATCCTTGTGATCTTGCTCCTCATCACCCTCGTCGAAAACCCAGACTGTGTGAGTTTCTGACTCCAGGATGAAGCAGCTATCCGGAAAGTATTGATCCAGCTGCAGCCACTGATCTGAGTAGGATACTTCCGGAGTATCAATGACAGGCCTCGGGTTACAGGCAGCTAAACCCAAGATTAAAATGAGCGTAGAGAACTGTCTCACGTTACATATTATCTTTCTTCAATCCTACAAAATATTATAACTCGAGAGAAGAAAGGTTTACAAGCAAAGATGTGTGGATATCTTTTGTCTCTTACTGTTGCTCAAACCAGTTTATATCTACTACGCCTGTAATAGACGCTGTGGTTTTAATAGCAATCAAAAGTGAGCTGCCGACGCCTAAAGTAAAATCTAGACCTGTTATATCAATAGATTGAGAAGAAGCAGAACCCACCTCGAAAGAAAAGAAAGGAGTTATCTCACTAAGATTTGTGATCGTCTGAGTATTGGGATCAAGCTGGGCACAAGACATAACGCTATTGCTCTGATCTGCATACTTAAAATCGACAAGTCCCGACACTTCTGCTTTTTTGAAGAATGCCACTGTTAGAGTCTGGTTGTTGGCTTGGTTTGATGCACCAGATCGCAAAAGATCTATTTCTCCGAAACAGCTTTCTCCATTAAAAACACGATTCACCTTAAGTAGAGCAAGAGGAACAAAGTCTTGTTCATTTACCCCTGAGAACGAGAAAGTCTGTGCAAACTTTGGGTCTAGGTTTTTAACTTCGCCTTCGATAAATCCTGACATAGAAGCAGTTTTTAGTTTCTTGCTCGTTGTTCCGCCAATGTTTGCTGATGTTGCGAGGACATTAACGTTTGGGTTTTTAAGAACTGGTGTGATTCGAGAGTTCGTGTTCTTAATAGTATGCATATGAACAAAACGTCCTGTCTCAGGATCTTCAACAGAAAAAGTTGCATTGCCGAAACCAAGGTACTGAAAGGCAATTTGAAAAACATTTCCCTTTTGGGGATCGAGCACCATCCCTGTGGGTCCGGTTCCGTCGACTTTGTCAATATTGAAAGATCCGGAAGGGATGAACGTATTTGTCTGTGCCTCTCCTGCGAAAGCCCTATCAAATGTTCCAGCAATGGAAGCACCTGCGACTGAATACGTTCCTGTCGACGTTGAATTTGATCTCGCTGCGATAAAGAAAACTGATCCTGAGACTGCATCAGCAAGAAAGCCTCCGTTTCCTACCTGCGAGTAGTCTGCTAAAGCAAGTTGGTATGCTGTTTGCGACTTATCATTTCCCCCTACGACTGGCACCACGATAGAGTCATTGTCAAGAGTGACAGTCACATTTCCTGTTCCTGCGCCGGTCGTGATGTCCAATCGACGTATCTCTCTCTGTCCTTTCTCAGAGTGCAAAATACCAAAAGATGTGCCAAAGTACCCGATAAAATACCCGCACTCTGCAGTACCTGCTCCGATAAACTGGGCATTTCCAGCGTCGGGCTCTTCGAATAAAGCTGTGGCTCTCATCATTGAACCTTGGCCTGCTCTATACTTTAGCCCTCGTCGAATCTGAACCGTGGCAGATCCTGCCGAATCAGTCCCGCTTTCAAGCTCACACACACCACTAACTGGAGTTACTGTGCCACCCGCAAAAGAAGAAGTGGTGAACATCTGGTCATTGATACCGTAAACAAAATCACCTTGACCTTGTGTGTTAATTGTTATAGTGTTGACCTCTCCGAAAGTCGAAGTGGGCCCTTCAATGTAAACAGTATCAGCCCCACCTATCTTTTTGGGCTTATTAAGATCAGTAAAACCCATCTTATCCTACTCCCTTCGATCCGGACCAGTTTGTGATAAGACGACCAGAATCAATTATTGTAAGCCCTGCAACAATCGACGCAGAGCATGCAAGAGTTGTGTCACTGAGAAGGAATACTTTCGAAACTCTCAGCGCGCCTTCGAACGACTCACCGTTATTCAGCACTGCGTAGTTGGTGTTCTCTACACCTTTGATGCCGTTCTCAGAGAATCCGAAACGCATCGGAACATTCGGATCAGAACCCGGGAGCGTGTTGGTGACTGTAACGAACTTTGTGACTGTCTCAAATGAGATTGCTACGGGTGTATCAGTATTGGGCGGGACGTGAATCGACGAAGACAGGAAAGGTATGCCTGGCATCTGATATGAAGGGACATCATGTAGTCCCAGAGTGTAATCGTTCAAAGGCATACTATAAAACCCCGATCAAAGAATCTCAACGTCAAAAACAGGATCACCCAACTAAAAAAAAATTTTTCCTGCAATTAAAAAGCATGCAACCAAACAAAGGCAGCGCAGATATATTTATCTTGCCGGGAACAATTTGTTAACTATTTGTAATAAACTAAGCCCTACTGTTGTCGCTAAGCATCTTATTCCAGATCTCTCGGCGCATCCAGTTCTCGATTACACTTCTCCTCTTGGCAAAACGCCACTGCTGGAGCCTTCTGCCCGCAAGAGGATGTGAGCTATTTTTGTTCCCGGATTTCCTGGTTTTCCACCAGGTTCTTAGTTAAGTATTAGATACCTTCAGCACTTCCCAGTCTCCAGACCAATTTGTGTATCTAACTTTCTTGATTCCCGACTTCTTGATTTCCTCTTCGCAAAGAGGGCAAGGTTTAGCCATCGTCGGATGATCACCACACTTAGTGAAGCGCATCACTTCAATCTCATCACCTGGACGAGCAAAGCGTAGGACGTTCATTTCTGCATGCATGTGAGAACCCCATGTCCCATCCTTGTACTGACGTTTGAATCGCGGATGAGTCTTGCTCGTGTTCTCTCCAACCCTGACTGGTACGCCGTTTCTCCACAGAATTGCTGCGAGATGATACTGCTGACCGTTATTCAGGGCTAGCATCTTAGCTTCATAGTACACTTGGCATAATGCGTGTCTCCTTCATCACATCTGTTGAATATAATACTCATCTATCAGCGGTTTAAACTGTCCATGCTGTTTTACATTCTCTTTGGGCTTGTATTCGAACCGGAACATGGGATAGTAGTCGTCATACCACTCCGTGCCGAACGTGAGCCAGACGTGTCCGTCTTCGACATCGACAAGATGGTAGCCGTGCATCTTCTCATCCGTGTCTTTGGATCCGAAATCATCAGATATCTTTTCGATCTGGATACGAGCAAAGGGCTTGTCGTAGAAGTTGTAGTCCCGATCTGAACGTGCTAACACTCCCGCCATGTGAGAGCGATAGCCGTCGTCCGGATCTTCCAGCACCTCGAACACCACGCCGTCAACTTTGAATGCCTGAGATTCTGCACCGTAGAAGTCCAAGTCAATCCCGACCAGGGTCTCCATCCAGTTGCCACCGAAGTGGATCTCGTCGTCTCTGACTATCTTAGTTGTGGTGGGATCTGCTGCGATCAAGTCATCGTGCTCAGCGTAGTTCTCACCAACATAAGTGAACTTTCCAGTCCTGTAAATAGGTGACACTTTATTATTCCGGGTTGTATCCGTCGATCTGAACTCTGCCTTGCCAGAAATAAGCGCGGATGTTGCGGTGGTGGTGCACATCTCTGCCGTCACGCTCTTTCAGAACGATATCAGATTCTGGGTCATGGTTCTCAAGCTGCTTGATAAGGTCCTTGACTTTCACTTCTTCTTCCTTCCGGCTTTGATCCATGCAAGCGTACGTGCCTTGCACTTCTTTTCCTCGTAACCTGCCATGATGCAGTAGTCCTGCAGCGGCTTAACGACCTGACTGAAACACATTGCGCGCTGCAAGATCTTGTTATGCACCTTGGGCGGTTTGTCCGGCTGACCGAA
>Ga0181593_10002749_pt1 | contig 16269 bp, 20 predicted proteins | sample 071ome_19_FD_133756 | JGI IMG/M metagenome (GOLD analysis project Ga0181593, IMG submission 133756) | Coastal salt marsh microbial communities from the Groves Creek Marsh, Skidaway Island, Georgia - 071413AT metaG (megahit assembly) | ecosystem: Environmental > Aquatic > Marine > Intertidal...
CCACCTGTCGATGCCCCTCCACCGCCACCGCCAGCAATAAATGCTCCAGAGTTATTTGTTATAGTTACGCTGTCAGATGTAGTAATCTCCACAGCATCGCCACCGTCTTGCCCCGCTGAACCACCATGCCCAGTGATAGCCCCACTGTTGTTAATGGTTACACCGTTAGGGAAGCTACCTGCTATGAGCATACCCGCAGTAGAGGTAGTGGTTGAATACACTGTAGTACCAGAGTTTACGTTAATGGCTAGAGGCTCATTACCGTCCCAACCGTCAGCTATTGCTAACGCTCTAACATCTATATTTGAAACATCAGATGCTAATGCAAGTGCATACTCTCTTGCTGCGCCGTACCATTCTGAAAAACGCGCCTGCGTACCAGCACCTTTGGTTATCAAATCACGGATGTCTGCATCATTTAGGCTGACCTCAGTACCCGTAGTACCACCCGCCTCAACGTGTATGTCATCTAGGGATATTGCACCACTGGTCTGTAGAGCCATTAGATTGTTCCATAAGCTGTGACGTTTCCGACTACTGTTAAATCACCGTTTGCTTCTAGCTTCATCTTGTTTGTGCCGCCTGTCGCAAAATAAAGAACACCAGAACTTTCTGTAATAGTCCAATCACCCAAGTCTACAGTTGTTATATTGGCTGTTGTAATCGTTGCTGTTGTAATCGTTGCCGTAGGAATTGTTGCAGTTCCAGTGAAGGTTGGATTAGCTGTAGGTGCTTTTGCATCCAATTGTGTCTGAACATTGCTAGTCACGCCATCAACATAGTTAAGTTCAGCCGTTGTTGCAGTGACACCATCCAAGATATTTAACTCTGCCGCTGTCGCAGTAACGTCTGTACCGTTTATCGTAAGAGTGCTTAGATCAGGGGCTACCGTGCCTGACGTACCGTTTACGCCATCAACGATTGTATCTAGCGCCGTGTTGATTGTCGCACCCCATGTATCCTCTGAGCCGCCGACTGTTGGTTTGGTAATGCTAATCGCCATGTTTCAATCCTTTGTTAGCTGCACAATACCACGCTACGCAGCATCCGTCCATGTTTCACTAGGTATGCTTTGCTCCGTCCAAATCTCTGCGTCAAAGTATTGCTCCATCCACTGGAACCTAAGTTGGCCTACATCTATGCCAGTTAATAGCTCTGGTGCCGCAAGAACATGAACCTGCGTTATAGCTGTTGTGTCAACGACAGGCGCGTTAGCTTCCACGCTTTCAAATGTTAATACATGAAGCTGAGACAGTAACGTTGCATCAATAGAGGGGTTGCCAGCGTCCAAATTAGGCGCTGCAAAAGTTTCATCCTCATAAGCGGTCAACGTAACTACATCAGCATTGCCAGTAATTAATTCAGGCGCGGATATTGCGTGAACCTGTGTAATGCCAGTGCTTGCAACCGTGGGCGCACCAAGATCAATGTCGGCTGTGGTGAGCGCATGTGACTGCGTTAATGCGCCTGTGCCAATCCGCACTGTGCCAGTAAGCACATTGGGCGCAGAGAATGTTTCATCTTCATAAACTGTAAGTGTCGGTACATCCGCAGCCGTGCCATTGTAAACACCAGTAAACAGGTAAATAATTTTATCTGTTGCCGCTACTGGGGCTGATGCTATCGGATTATAACCAAACATGCTAAGTCCTTATGGTTTAGTTGGCCAATCTTGAGCGGCTATATTTGGAAAATCTGGACGTTGCGGTAAGTCACGCAAAGCCTGACGATAATCTATTTCAGCTTGGGTCATGGTGCGGTCAGACATCGCCCACCAATCTGTCTCCGCAAGTCTTTCGTTTCTAAGCTGTCTCATTTGATCTGATGCAGTCATTTCTGTTGTATCCTTTTATACTTGTAAAAACCGACCAACGCAGCTTATCGTATTCGCAGAAAACGTCAGGTTTTCGTTATAAATTGCTTGGTCATAGGCATCCGAAACATATAACTCTAACGCCCAACCTGTAGTAACTACAAAGTGGTCAACGATCAATTCCTTTGGAAGTATCGTTTGTGAGGGCCATCCCCCATATTGGGCTAAAATTCTGGTCTTATTTGTTGAGGAGTTGTAGGCCGTAAAGAAAAGAAGTGATCCATAGTACCCACCACTTCTTAAAGAAATTGAAGCTGATGGGAGTTTCATTACAATTTTGCCGTACTTATTTACTATTTGAGATGACGTTAGCGCGCTGGTTGAAAAAGCACGGTAGGTAGACGGGCCTCTGCCTGACTTCTCCCCAAATGAAGTAGTACCATTATAAAGAGCTAAGTTTACAAAAAAATTAGAGCCTTGGTTTAAGACAACACCATCGGCGGGTTTGGTATATGCACTATGAGTGTTGCCAAATACATTGTCATACTCATACACAGAGCCACCACCAACACCAGCATTACCAATAGCCGTTGCTGTAGTACTATCCACGCTTGTAATGTTTGTAAGCGCACGACCACTACTTAACACCTGTGTACCGCCCATACGCAATGCGCTGGTTAGGTTAGGGTTAGAAAATGTTGGGCTGCTTGTGGTATCTAATGATTGGTTCGCACTATAAGTTGAATAACCCGCACCATTGGTTAGCTGGTTGTTATTCGTGATGTAGTTAGCGTTAGTTGCACCAGTATACCCAAGGTCAGCTAGGGTCATTGTCTTGGAGCCAAGCCCAGTGACGTGACCATAACCATCCAGAGTTACGTCTTGGATTACCGTTGCACCGCTGTTATCAACGGATGACTGACTAGAAGTGTCATCATGGCTTATGCTTATCGTTGTGTTTGCGCTTTGGTTAGCTGTAAATGTACCACTCCCGCCAAGCGCACCTGTACCTTGAACAGTTAAAGTACCATCGCCCACAGAGACTGTGCCTGTCCCTACAGCAGTGACGTGACCATATCCATCAAAAGTAAGGTCTTGAATAAAGGTGTTACCGCTGTTGTCACTGTTAGATACAGAACTGGTATCAGCGTGACTGATAGTTACATCTCCTGTACCACCACCAGTTAAGCCTGACCCTGCTGTAATTGTCTGATCCGCTGTGGCACCTGTCTCAATACCTGACAGCTTAGTTTTTTCAGCATCTGTATAAGCATTCGTATCTGTTTCACCTTCGTAAGCCGCTTTAATCTCAGCACCAGTTTGGTCAGCAGTAGCGTTAGCCTCTACACCGTCTAGCTTAGAGCCATCCGTAGCAAGGTCACGCCCGTCAACTGTACCACCAACAGTGATGTTACCAGAAAGTGTAATGTCATCTACGGTAAGTGTGCCTGAGATGTCGTTGTCAGCACTATCGGCTAAGTCTCTTGCTCTACTCATTTGTTACATCCTTAAGGTTTAGTGGGCCAAGTTACGTTCTCAGGAAACCCTGCTTGTGCTGGTACATCACGCAAAGCCTGACGATAGTCTATCTCAGCTTGGGTCATTGTGCGATCTGATGATGCCATCCAATCGGTTGCTAATAAACGCCTGTCACGCTCCGCTCTCTCACTAATAGCCATTCCTTCTGGTGTTTGGTACTTTGTATCTGCAACGTCTTGATCTGTTACGTCAACATACTCTCCGTCTACTATTGCTTTAGGCATCTGGAACTCCGAATATTAGATATCTGTTACTGGTGCTGTCAAAAGAACCGCTATAGTTAAAAAATCTTATTCCGTTGTTAGCTTCTGCATAAAGCGGAACAGCTACAAAGTTAGACTGATCTCTCTCTTCAGCGGTTCCGTCCATCCAGTTCCCTGTCGCATAAGACGTTATCTGGGTTCTCACATCGCTTCTTTTAGGCACATTAATTCTCATATAAGCTGATTGCGCTCTGTTTGGACTATTTTGAGTACCTAATCTCATACAATAGTCAATTTTATTATCAAGGTTATCATTGAGTGATTGCATAGTGCCACGATAATACTCATAACCCGTTATGAGATTTCCTGAACCATCTTTGAGTCTTATCTGCATACGTGGATAGTTATATGCTGCACTGAAGGTTGACCGAAATTGGTCAAAAACGAAAAAAAACTCACTATACCCACTTGGGAAATTATAATCTATGTAAGATGTATCGGATGTTATAGCTGTGTTTTGCAGTAGCTCCAAGCCACCACCACCACCAGCCGCACTAATCGTAGCTGTTGTTGTAGCGTCTAAACTTGCAATGTTTTGCAAAGCCCTACTGTCATTAATAACCGTAGTACCGTTTACTTTAATAGCCATCTTCGTATCTCCTACTATTAGCTATTGAGTTGTTCTTTAAGAGCGTCGATTTGCTCTTGCTGTTCTTTGATGGCCTCAATCAGTACAGCCACGATGTTGCCGTATTTAACTGACTTAATGCCTTGGTCATTTGTGCTGACTACATCTGGGATAACTTCCTCAACCTCTTGGGCGATTACACCGACCTCTGAGTTGCCGTTCTCAATCCAATCGAATGAGACACCACGCAATGCTTTCACTGCATCTAGTGATCCTGTGAGGGTTTCTACGTTGGTCTTTAGGGTAGCGTCTGAAGTGGTGTTGAAGTTGGCTGCGTTTACTGTGCCGCCAAAGTGACCGTCTTTAAATTTAGACCCTGATGCGCCTAAATCTCTTGAACCATTTTGAGTTGCGCCACTCTCTGAGCAAGGTAAAACTTGAGTGCTGTTAAACCTCAAACCAGTACCATCCTGTGAAGCAATGAAGAAATCCGTGTTGTTTCCAATACTGCCCACAGTGGTGCCGTCTTTAGAAACCCTAATGATTTCACCGTCACTAGACAGTCTATTGAAGTCAGCGGCATTGCCTCCGTCACGAATTGAACTTTGCAGTCCATCTGAACGGAAAATATGCCCAGCAGTATTCTCATACTCAAGAGTAGTCTTACCCACCAGCAAGTTACCGCTGCGTGTCACCGTCAGTATGTCACCTGACGTATCAGAAGAAACAATATAAGATGTTAAAGGGTTATCATATCTTGTTCTAATAATTTCAGTGCCAGCACTATTTTCAAAACCAATAAAGCTATCATTTGCACCAGAATTGCCAGTACCCATGCGAATGGTCATACCAGCATTGGTTCCACTTCCAGCATCTAGCTCAAGAAGATTACTAGGCGAAATCGTCCCAATGCCCAAACTCTCAGCACTAGCATCCCAGAAGAACTTTGCAGTGGTGCCTGTGTCCTCATAGAAGCTGATGTCGCCTGTTGAGTGCTGAATGCGGAAACGATCTTTTCGAACAGTTTCAGCATCATTCTCTGTTTGTATATAAATAGAGCCGCCACCAGCCGTCATTCTTGTGTGCAAGTCTGTCTGATCTGTTTCTGTAAATCTTAGCGTTGGTGAGGTAGCTGATAGTTTTGCATTCCCATCCACAGTCAGCCCATCGCTGGTCAAAGTCCCTGTGATGTCCAGATTACCTGTCATAGTATCGCCAGACTTAGAAACCTTAGTGCCGATGTTGGTTGCTGTAGTAGTCGCAAAGTTAGGGTCATCACCCAATGCAGCCGCTAGTTCATTCAGCGTATCTAGTGTCGCTGGTGCGCTATCTACAATCCCTGCAACCTGAGTATCGACATACTGCTTTGTTGAAGCCCCTAGTGCCGCTGTTGGGTCTGCATTCAGGATAAGCGCACCTGTCATAGTGTCGCCTGATTTGCTTACTTTTGTTGTTAGATCGACAGTTGACCAAGCGTAGTCTGAACCGTTCCAACCAAGGTATTGACCAGAGGATGCACCAGATACGTTGATATGTGCGTCAACTAGTGGCTCTACGTTAGCTGCGTCAGTGACATCTGCGCTTGCTTCAATGCCATCCAGTTTAGTCCCGTCTGTTGCTACATCGCGCCCGTCTACCGTACCAGTGACAGTGATATTGCCCGTGACATCAATGCCAGCATCAAAATCAACATTACCAGTGAATGCACCGCCAGAATTAGGAACGGCATCCGCAATGCCGAAGTATTTAAACGCTGTGACGTTCAATTCATCAGATACCGCTGCGCCACTTGTCAGTGTAACCGTATCGCCGCCAGAAACCGTGTAATCGGTTGTTTTTTCTAGCGTTACACCGTTGAGCGTAACAATGATGTTGTCTTCTAAGAAGTTTAGCGTGTTGCCGTTGTCATCGGTGCCAGTAAACGCTGTTTGACCTGATGTTGCGGTATAGCTGTAAACGTCCATGCTGCGGGTGGCTAAGTTGTCAATATCAACCGCCGCCATCGTGATAAACACTTCGACGTTCGTACCTGACAAATTCAACAGCGATCCTGTGCTGCTTTCAATCAGTGTGCGCGATAGTGTGGTGCCAGTGGATGTATACGTCCCTGTACCGACTTCCCAATCATTGCCATCTGTGATTGTGTAGCGTACTTCGTTGCCATTAACGATGCCGCCATCCGCAAACGATTGAAACCCTGCAACGGCAGAGCCAAGGGTAATCGTGCCAGTGCCAGTTGTGCTGGTTGTGACCTTTACGCGGTTAGCAAATTTTACTGCCATTACAGCCCCCTAAATTAGCTTGGATCAGGGATGCCGATGTCCAACGCTTCAAGTGAGAATGTGTTGCCTGTTGTTACGCTCTGTGACGCTGTAAGTGCGCCCGTAACAAGTAAGCGTGAATTTGACGTATCAACAATCGCATAATGCGTTGCTGTACCCGTGCCAGTGATAGAACCATCAGAAATAGCTGCCATTGTGACTTTACGACCACCGCCTGTGCGATCTGTAGGTGCGCCAATAGAAATGCTTGTCTTGTTGCCAAGAGTGTAAGTCGATGTCGCCTCTGCGTAGGTTGTCGCTTCTTGTGAGGTTAAGTCAACACGGTTAGCTTCCGTATCTAAAACAGTTAGACCGTTGTCTAGTACGCGATCTGCAATGCTTGCCATTAGTAACTCCTAATTGTTAAACGACGACCAGAACCGCTAGATTTTGCTTTGTCGCTTTCCATGTTTATAGCATCTATTGCGCTTTGATACAACGCTGCCCATGTCTGCATACGGGCATCTTCACCCAAGAATGGCGCAGAATGGATCAAAGAACCATACAAATACGCATCTGCATGATATTGCAGAACCCAATTTGATGTATTGCTAGTCGTTAGCGCAGGTATTCTACCATAATACACCATTTCTAGCGTATAATTGGCATCTGGCGTTGGGAACGCCTCAATTGATCCGTCTGTAATCGCATAGTAACGTGGCTTGCCCTGCGTGTCAGACGTAATCTCACGGCGCGACATCAATTCGCCCTGACCCACTAACTCAAGCGCATGTGGCGGGTTTGCCTGAACCTGCAAACGGATCGGCTCAAGAAAATCTGTCGGTAACGCGCTATATTGCGTATCTAGTATAGCCGTTGATCGACGCTCCATGCGCCAATGACGCACCAAACGACCCATGTTGACCTCTGCCAAGTCGATGAACGTCTTGATACGCTCTGTCTGGTCATCACGATCCAGAAAGTCCGCAATAACCGTTTGTAGCTCTGAGTATGTGGTAATTGGCATTTACATCCCCTTACATATTTAGCAGTCCAAGGTTTCTGCGCTGAAGGGGTGTAAGACCTTTCAGTTCATCTACCGTTGTTCGTAAGCGATTGGAGACAGGTGTTCTGTTACCAGTTCGTACTGACCCAATATTTCTTGATCCGATATTTTGTCCAGTGGTTTGCTGTCCAGAAGCCGACGATAGGCTTTGCTCAAAATCTTGTCCTGACGATCTGATAGAACCGATGTCCGCTCCTGTCCCAAAACCTTCGAAATCCGCGTCAAAAATGCGCGTACTTGCGTTTGTTCTTTGGTCATCTGTGCCTCTCCATTTCATAAGAACGACATCAGGGAACCCCTGACTTTCGTCCCAGCCTTCCGATCTCCACTGTTTTAATAGATCATCGTAGGCCGCTTGTCCACGTTCTTCTATGTAGTATTCTTTACTGAATGGTATCCGCTTTACTTCTTCAAATCCAGCGTTTCCATACATGCTGTTGAGGAAACCATCGGGAAATTTAGCACTTGGAACCGCAAATGCGTCCAATACGGTCACACCTTCTTCAATTGCTTTACCCAAGATTGCTGGGCCAGCTACGCCCTTTGCGCCCAGTTCGTTGTTAATAACGCCCGCCAGACCGATTTCATTATCGCCTAGCTCTGGGATTGGGTTGCCATCATTCATCCATGTGTAATCTGGGCTTTTCTGCAAGTTGAAGTAGATGTCATCGTTACCAAGCTGGAACACCTGCAACGATCCATCCTTCGCGCCCGCCTTTACTTCGGCTGCGGTTAACAGTGACAGTGATGGTGATGATGGGCTGCGTTCAATTGCCCGCTCATAATCTGTTGGGCCAACACCACCTCTGTTTTTAGGAATTAATGAAGATCGCCATGCATCCCCGCGCAATGCCGCCTCTATAACTTGTGCCTGCTGTGGCTGTTGAATGTTATAGTATGCGACAGCTTCTTGAATATTACGCGCTTTTTCAGGTGTCATCGCTTCTACTGGCAATGCACGACCAAATGAGTAGGCCATACCTGACTGATCGATTGTTCCGTCTGGACGGATCATTGTAGGTCTAGAACTAAATTCATCCTCAAAATCGCTATATAACAATCCACGCGACACAGGATTTTCAAATCGACCCACAACATCCGCTGCAATACCATAATCATAGGAAGGATGCACAGGCAAACCCATAGAAGCTAAATCTAAAATCCCACGATCACGATCTATCTTCAATACAAGTGTAGTATCACCAAGATTGCTGCCCGCAAACTCAGGCTGGATTGTTTCATCCAAAACGCGTTGGAAATTTGGCCCGCCAGCTTTAAGTGCTTTTGGAGATGTCATTAGCTTAGATATCATTTCACGCTGTTCAAATGTGGCGCTGCGCATCCAATCATCGAATGATGGGCTATCAAATCCAACAAATGTTGATAGCTTGCGCATGTCTTCGCTTTTTGTTTTCTTACCAAAATCAGTGACGATGTTGTTTAGGGTATTCAATCCCTCATCAGAAATACGATTATCGCGGATGTAGGCTTCTAGTGTACCCATATATGCATCGGCTATAGATGCGTTTGACTGATGCGCCTTTGGTGACATAGTTGTTACTGTCAGGAAGTCTGCATCTTTGCCCAACTTTGTTGATGCTTTGGACGCGCTATCAACCAGCCACCCAACGCCTGCATCGCGATAGGTTTCCTGTAAAGGAAATAATGGCCCGCCCATTAAAGGGGTTACACGCGTTGTTCCAGAGCTATCAATACCCGTGTAAAATCCACCTGTTTTCGTCAAATCCGCTGGCGTTGGTGAAAATGTAGCACCGATAACATCACGCGGGTCTAATACTTCTACATCGGAGTAACTCATTACTTCGCCAGCAGGGTTAACAGCATCCGCACCAACACCCACGGGTACACCGCCCTCATAGAATGCATCTCTCACGCCCTCTAAATCACCTTCTGCAAGTGATCTGGTTGCATATTTAACATCAGATAAAAGATAAGGCGCACGGGCTGCTACGGCAGCTTTTGCAGGGGCTGTGAGCAAAGATACCGCACGACCTTGTGGGCTTACACCTACAACCTCAAGTCCACCTAATATATCACGCGCTGCACGACTTTCATATTCGTCATTTGCTAGTAATTCAGCTACCCCAGCCGCTGCCTTTTGACTGCCACCAACAACACCTAACAATGCAGCATTAACCAAATCTGCTGGATAACTAAGGACATTGCGATATACGCCCATTTCTTCAGGCAAACTGTCCGCAGCTACTGTACCCGCATTTTCTAACAAATATTGCGCTGCCGCCAGTTCATCATTCCCGAACTTAGACATAGTGTCACCAAAGTAACCTGCCTGACGGTCTTCTTGTGTTGGCTTACGGCCCAGCAAATAATCAATAAAGTTATAAGCCATCGCGTTCTTCCCGCTCTACTTTTGCAAGATAATCCATGATTTGTGGTGACATCAAACCACCAGCCACTGACAAACCAAGTTGTGGCCCATAGGCATCCTGAAACTTGGCAAACCTACTGCGCAACACTGCTAAGTCATTTACTGGCCTGTCAACTAGCATAATCTGACTTACGCTACCAGCGTCCTCTACCGCATTGATGTATGGTACATTCGTGTACCCAGCCGCTGCCAAATCACGCCGCAATGCTGTGGCTACATCCGCACGATCTTCTATCTTGTTGTCTTCGGCGTATTGATTGACAAAATCACGCAATTCAAATTCAGTCCAAGGTTCACCATTGGGCTTTGTAAAAGGTTTATCAGTACGCGCTAATAACGGTAATGTTGTTCCAGTTTCAAACTGCGGCTCACCGTTCACCATTGCACCGTAATGACCATGAAAACCACGATCCAATGCAGCCTGTTTTGTTCCAGCATGTATGCCTAAACGATCAATTGCATTACCATGAAAGCCACGATCAGGGTTCATAATGTCATCATCAATGCTCTTAGAACGCGTGTAATGGTACAGTTCCTCATTAAACAGGTTCTGCACCTCTGGCTTCGGCTTTGTCGGCTTTGGCATATCCTTCACAGCCTTTTTGGCTGGCTTTGAAAGAAACTTTAACAGGTTCATCTTAGCCCCTCACCGATTTCTTTCCGTGGCATTAGTACATTCCCAGCAGTGACCGTGCGATATTGCGTTTCGGCTTCATGTTGCCGCGACTATCATAAACGCTTGGCAATGGCGGCGGTGAAATCAAACCGATTTTGCTATAGTCTGTTTTTGTTGGATATAGCTCACGCTCACCTTGCTCCCCCGCAACCAAGTTAGCAAATTCACTGTACTGCCCAGCGCCCTCAAAGCGTCCACCTGATGCCTGTGGCCCGCCACGATCCCGCATATCCTTTAAGTCACGGTAGCCAATGTCAGCACGATCTACTAGGTAATTCCCTTTCTCATCCTTTGCACGGGCCATACCAGATGGTCTTATCTTCAGAGCGTTGCCGATCATGGAAATAGGCCCACCCCCGTAAAACGCTGTGCCATATTTGTCTTGACCGCCACCGTCTGTAGCATCCTGAAACGCACTTACCCAACGATACATTCCATCTGGGTCTTGGTTCCAGTAACCGAAGTTGCCATCGTTGTTGTATTTTTCAACTTGTTCATTGATCAAGTCCATGTCTTCGACAGGGTCTAGCGCTTTAGACTTAATTCCCCCCTTACCAGCACCACCAAGAATGCTTTTAGCTTGTGGAGCGGCACCAGATACTGGCTGAACACCAGCGGCGACACCATTTACAGGCGCACCATATTTCTCAGTCCACGAAGTGCTGTTACTCAATATCTTATTCGCAAGAGGGCCACCTTGTAATGCCAAGGCCGCATTCCGCGTATCTGTGATATTACTGTCGTAACTTGCAGAGGCGTTCATTGCCGCCATTTGTTCTTGCGTTAGAGGCATTATTTTTTCTTCCCGTGTTTGAGGCCACAATAGCACACTAGGCAATCCCGCGCAAATTCCTTCTAATGGGCGGCCCCCATTGCTGCGTGGGACTGTATCCAACAGCTAAGTATCTAAACGCATCGGCACCGTGTGATGTCCAATCGTGAAGCGGTCTGCCACGCCATGCTTTGTTCTTTTCATCGAAACTTCTGCGATACTGACGCAATGCCTCAATGCCCCGTGCGCACTTTTCTTCGTCAAACCAGCATCTGGCAAGCATAGATCGTGCGGCTTGTATACCGTCATCCACACTCAGCTTCGGCGCAATCTCAATGTTCCGTATGCCCAGCGCGTCAAGTGTTTCAAGTCGGCTCTTTCCCGTACCCAATTCTTTGACCTGAACATCGTGCGGCAAAATGTGTTGTTCATAGTGGTATGGTTTTTCCGACAGAACTTTCGCATAATGATCTAAGCCAACCCCGCTGTTTTCGTAGTAGTCAATGATCCGTGTTTCACCGCTGGATAAGTGCTGCGACCACCAAATTGCGGTGCTATCTCCAATTCCCAAGTCCCAAGATGTTACAACGCCAAGCGCTGGATCGTATGGAACCATAGTTATGCGACCATCATCCGTAGCCGCTTTCATTTCATTCCCATAATATGCCCCTTCAATGGCTGCTTCAAAGCTGCACTCAAATTCCTGAAGGTAGCGATTTTCGCCCATCATCGCGCGGGCATCTGCCAGTTCGTCTTCGTCTAACAAGTTTGTGTCCGATGCCTTGTACATCGCGGTAAACCAATCGGGGTCACGCTTGGCTGCGTCCCACATTTCCCAAAACTCATTCTTGCCCTTGGGCGTACCGATCAGTGTGATCTTACCCTTGCGATCCACAGTGGCTGGTCTGATGACGTTTGGATAGGCCGATGCAGGGAAGTCAGCAAACTCATCGATGCAGACATAATCGAAGTACAAGCCGCGCATAGCGTTAAAGTTATCCCCACCGAACAGACGGAACCGCGCACCATTGTCAAAGTCTACGCGCAGTTCGCTGTGGTTTACTTTTACATTCGGGATATCTGCTGTGAACTGCAAAACGTAATCCCACGCTACCGCTTTTGCTTGGGAAAGGTACGGGGCAATGTAGCCCACCCGCACGTTGTCTAGCGGGCATTCATAACAGTATTTAATCAGATCGTTAATTACAGCTACGGTCTTACCAAAGCGTCTGTGAGCCACAATAATCGCAAAGCGTTCTTTCCTATTGTGGAAGTCCAAAGCTATCTTGCGTGGGCTGTATGCGGTCTGTCTGACCTCAACTAATGCGGGGGTTGCCATTCAACCCTCACCACATGATCGACTTCACCTTCGATGTCAGCTTTGACCTGTAACGGTAGAACCTTGCCCATGAGGTTAATAAATGCTGTTGGGTTTTTCTCTGCCTGTTCTTCTAGGTAGGAAACCAAACCGTCTTTGCCGAACTTATTCCCAGCGCGGGCTGCTGCTTCAAGTATCGCATCTTTGAGCAACTTACTATTTTTGTTCATCGCGCCTTTAGGTCTACCCTTGCCACGATTACCCGTATTTACGCCTATTTTATTATTTTGTTCTACATCTGTTCCCATAGTACCGTCCATTGTGGGTGCGTCTATATGTTGTAGATAATAGCGTATGAGATACTAAAAAAAAAGACCCCCTGATGCACATAGAGAAAGGAAGCTATCAGAGGGCCAGTTATATGAGGCAGACACAACAGGGAGGGTTTCATGTCGCCCTGTCGTGACAATACCATATTCTACGTTTATTCTCTATGGGTCAAGGGTCTGTGTGCGTCGATGTATACCAAGTATGGCGCAAGTTCGTCTTCAGTGACTAAACCATCCCGCACCATGCGCTCTGCAAGTTTGCCTTGAATGTACATCTGACCGACAGGCTCACCTGCCTTGATCCGCTTTGCATTGATCTCTAAGCTGTTTGGCTTCCAAGTACCGTTACTGTTGGGTAAAGACGATTTGGCTGTAGACATAGACTTGGATACCGCTGCACTGATATCTGCCGCTGTGGGCCATGTACGGGACTTGTGCGCTTCCTTCAGCTTTAGCATTGCCCGATCCATCGTGCCACGAATGTGATCCTCTGTCGTGTCCTTGGGAAACTTCTGATTTAGCATACGAACAATGTTCCGCGCTTCATCTTCTTCTTTCTGTCGCGTGTCTAGGTGCTTGGGTGTTGCATACCCCTGCATCATCTTAATTAGTTCGCTTAGAATAACTCTTACTCTTTCGTCGTATGTCATGCTTCTACCTCATCTTCCCAGCGCTCACCGTTCAGCCATGTGGCTAGGTGCGGGATAAATTGTTTATCTTTACCTTCTAATGTTTGCACATAATCCATCAGCTTGGGAAGTAGATCATAGAAATCTTTCTTCTTCGAAGCTGCCTTGAATGCCTTACGCGCCTGACCCTTGCCTACCTTTCTAGGATACAAAGACCATAACTGATCAAAGTAATAATTTACTTCATCGTCAGATGATGAATTATTATTATTTCTTCCAAGGTTATTTCTTCCAAGGTTTGGGTCAAAATTTTGTACCCTCCCCCCTACAGATTTTGTACCCTCCCCCCTAAAATTTCTAGAGGGTCTGTCATACTTCTCTAAACCCCCTACTGTCCCATCATCTTTCAGCATCAAATAATAGTTGTTAGATGTTTGTCTGCCATCATCACAAAAATACGGCGTAAATTGTATTAAACCTAACCGTTCTAATTCTTTTAGTTGATTGCGAACGCTTTGCTCACTCATTTCGCAACATTTCGCCAAACGGCTGATGCTTGGGTAGCATTTTAGTGTTTCGCCATTGTGATGATCCGCTAACCAATACAACACAATCTTTGTCGCTGGCTTCAAACCTTGTTGCTTCATAGCTAAAGCTGTCATATAGTGGGACATAAGACATCTCCTCTTAGTTTTGTCTTTTGAGAATGCTCCTTACTGGTTCTCATTTTTATATCGCTCTTGACCCTCAGTTTCGGCTGGGGGTCTTTCTCATTCAGCATCCATCAAATAGTCAGATAATGCCTTCACAGTATCATAGCTAACATTGCCGACATTGTCACGAACACGATAGAATGTGTGGCGCGAAATACCTGTAGCATCACACACCCGCGCGGGCTGTCGATCCTGAATTGCTTTGCGTACATACTCTAAGTTGTACATCATATGTGCGTTCATTTTTTTCTCCGTTCGATAACTTATAGGGTTGTATCTAGGCTACTTATCGATTATGTACAAGAGACAATTTGTAGTATGAGGTAAAAATGTCAGAAAAAATAACACCAGCTATCGTTAATCTGTTTGTTGCTAGAATGATTGCAGCACACACAGAAATGGCAGTCAGAGTAGGCGCATCACTTAACCTACAATTCCCAATAGGTGCAACGGATATGGTGGAACGCGCTGTTTTTGATGCGTTTGACGAATTTGAAAAACACGGCGAATTTGCTGGGCTAATAGAGGATAAAACAGATGGCTAAAAAACTACCTGCACGATTATTAAAGATACTAAAAGACATCGATCTGACAGAACGCCAAGCGGTCTGGGATTGTCACGGTACACCTGTTGTTCTGCATAAAGCGTTAGAGAAAGTTGCTGCGCATTATAACATTGTTTTTGATCAGCCTAAGATTATTGCGTGTGATGTAGCGGCTAAAGAAGCTGTCATCTGCGTCACAGGCCACATGGAAGGGGCCACAGAGTGGTCAATCGGTGAGGCTGCACCCTACAATAATAAGAACAGCTACCCGTTTGCTATGGCAGAAAAGCGGGCCAAGGATCGCGTTATTCTGAAGTTAGTGGGATTGCATGGTGATGTTTATTCTGAGGAAGAAGCTGACGATTTTAAGGCGGCTAAACCGCAGAACAATGCGCCTGCCATGAACCTCAATCTGCAAGACCGCGTGGACGCTATGCTTACGTTCTATGAGAACTGCACCTCAGAGCAATTCGATAAAGCGGAAAGCAAGTATACCAAAATCATCAACAGCCCTGACCTGTCAGAGCCGCAATATGAACAAGTGCTAGAAGCACACAACAAAAGAAAAGTGGAGTTAGGATTATGAAAGTTATCACAATTGTCGGGACTATCGGTAGAGACTGTGAAGTTCGTGAGAACAAGGGCGGGGAGTTTGCAACCTTTTCTGTCGCGGTTAACAAAGGCTATAGCCGCGATGCAGGCACAGACTGGTTCCAAGTGAACTATTATAACACAAAATTGGCGCAGTATCTAACTAAAGGCAAAAAGGTGGTAGCGTCTGGTAGCTTGGACATAGTGGAGAAGGATGGCAGAACATTCTATAATATTCGCGCTAACCAAGTAGAGTTTGCGGGCGATCCCAAGCCACGGGAACAAGTGCAATATAACGATCATTCGTCAACTGAGACACAAGCGGATCGCGTACCAGAAGCTATGGACGATGAAATACCATTCTGAGAACAGAAGTCAGATACCGTATATTTAGCGGCATTGGTTAGCTGCACTAAAACCGCGCGGCGTTATCTGATTACCAAACCGTTTGGGGGAGCGGTTCTGTAAATCCCCCGCACAAATTAAGAACAGAGAGGGTCAATGTTTGTTCATCGGATATCTCCTTACATTGATCTGCATCGAACCCGCATGGGGGGGATGTGCTTCCAACACATCGGGTCTGTAAAAGCCCCCCCACATAAGGAGCGATAGATGGGAAAGATACAGGTGTTGAAGGTAGAGGGGGCGCTGGTTCCCCTAACCGAACACGATGCAAACGAATTAGAAGACACTGCAATCAACACAGTCTTCAACATGACCAGCACAAAGAAGCGATCCAACCCGCACCACAATATGTACTGGGCTATACTGCAACG
>Ga0181593_10002755_pt1 | contig 16256 bp, 12 predicted proteins | sample 071ome_19_FD_133756 | JGI IMG/M metagenome (GOLD analysis project Ga0181593, IMG submission 133756) | Coastal salt marsh microbial communities from the Groves Creek Marsh, Skidaway Island, Georgia - 071413AT metaG (megahit assembly) | ecosystem: Environmental > Aquatic > Marine > Intertidal...
ATCCTTCTTGACGGCAAAATGAGGGACCCACCACGAGTGAATAACATCATTGGCGGTAATCAAAAAACGAACTTTCTTATTCACAGGAATGACCAGAGGGTTATCGACTTCCAATAAATAATTTGGGTTCTTGGCGGCAGCGTTAGTGATCTCTTCACGCGGGGTAGAGAGATTAGAAAAGAAATCGATGTCTTCGTTGAGGTACTGATAACGCCATTTCCACTGATAACCAGTCACCTGAATTTCTACCTCCGCCTCAGACGTATCGTACATGTCCATCAACGTCGCGGTTGCCGGAACCGCCATTGCAATCAGGATGATAGAGGGAATCACAGTCCACACGACTTCAACCGTCGTATTTTCGTGCCAGTGCTCCGAGACCGCTCCCTTTGATTTCCGGAATTTGAAGATCGAATAGAACATGACGCCAAAAACCACAACGCCAATGACCACACAGATCCAGAAAATCAACATATGCAGATCAAAAATTTCACGCGACAACGCCGTCACGCCTTCATTCATATTGACTTGCCAGTCAGCCCATGCCGGCGTAGCCAACAGCGATAGAGCCAAAGTGATTGCTTTGGTCATTCGCACTCCTCCCACGTTTGTAAATTCGGCGGTTAACGAAAAAATAATAATCTTTTTTGATAGCGATCCGTCGCTGTTCGAGGTCAGAACTCCTCCAGAACCCGAGCCTGTCTTTAGGCCGCTCTATTGTACATACATCATGACCAGTTGGACAAGTCCGTACACAGTGACCAAAAAGGTTAAAGTCATCAGCAACCCTGCCACCACGAAAACTGAAAAGCGGCCCTGCTCAAAGTCACGCACCCGGTTCTCGTCGGACTGAACTCCTAGAAACGCAGCCAGCACACTAAAAACAGCTTGAACCCAGCCCTTCATTTTCACTCCTTCATCCATTACTTAAGGTTTAATCAATTAACTTCCGGTCTTAGCACAGTGACCTGCCCCAGCCACGCCTGCTTCGACTGGGATTTCAGACGTTTTCCTTCTACGGCCTCTGAGGTAATTAACTCGATATCCACTCGCCCGTGCAAATAATGCAACCGTACTTGCGCTTGATCAACAACAGACCCCCACTCGGGACGCAAACGATCGAGAATTTCCTCTCTTAGAGGCCTCAGCGAACTCGGTCCGCCTTGATCCGTCTCGGCATCATCCTCTGGATCAATATGAAACGTGATGTCTGAGACCTCACTATAGTTGGCTCGGATGGAGGCGGCGACCCAGCACCCAATCTCGTGGCCTTCAGACACCGAAATACGAGGATCGACCTGCAAGTGCAGATCCATCAACGTCTTACCACCCATCATCCGAGTTCTTATATGATGAACATCTCGGAGCCCCGGCACAGCCATCGCAACTTTGCGAATGTCCGTAATCTGATCTTCAGGTAAAGCGGTATCAATTAATTCCTGCATCGATTCCCACAGAAGGCTCAACGCAATTTTTGCGATCAACAAAGCGACTACAAGGGCAGCGGCCGCATCAAGCCACACCACATCAAATGTTACGCCGATCAGACCAATTAACACGGCGATCGATGACAAAGAATCTGTTCTTGAATGCCATGCATTCGCCATCAATAGCTTGGAATTGAGCTTCTTCGCATAGTGAAGGGTGTAATGATAGATCGCCTCTTTCGAGACGATTGATGCGACTGTTACAACGAACGCTGCAATACCCAAATTGATTGCAACACCCGGATCCAATAACCGTTGCACGCTGTCATACAAAATACCGCCAGCAACTGCGAGTAAGACACTACCAAGAACAAGTGTTGCTAGCGTTTCAATCCGATCGTGCCCATAGGGGTGATTCGCATCGGGCTCCTCATTACTCCACTTAGCTGCCAAGATCACCAACACATCCGTCCCAAGATCTGACAGTGAGTGCACTCCATCTGCGACAAGGGCGTGGCTTTGACTGACAAAGCCAACCGTGATTTTAAATAAGCCTAAAAGCCCATCAACAATCGCACCGATCACAGTGACACGAGTCATGACTTGCGCATTCGTTTGCATCTCAGTTGTCACTACCCGACCACTCGTTCAAAAAACCAATAACAACCAATCATACCAATCACTGTAGATAACGGGACGGCGACTCTCGATTGGTACCAGGGATAACGTAAAATCCAAATGCCAACCGAAAGATACGCCCCTAAGATGATAGCCAACTGCCCAAGCTCTACGCCGGCATTAAATGACAGAAGCCCGACCACAAAATCACGCTCAGGCAATCCGAGTTCAGTCAGCACACCTGCAAATCCCAATCCATGGAGCAAGCCAAAGGCAAACACGACAAACGCTCGCGATCGATTAACTTTGTGATGCCAGATATTTTCGACAGCGATGTAAATAATTGAGGCAGCGATGAGAGGCTCTACGATAGATGACGGGAGCTCTAAAACGCCATAGAGGCCGAGAGCGAGAGTCACTGAATGCGCAACCGTAAATGCCGTGACTTGTATCACCAAATCAATCAATCGCTTGGAAATCAGCGTTAGACCCAAGATAAAAATAATATGATCGAGGCCCCTCGGGATAATGTGGGTGAAACCCAGCTCGATGTATTCAACAACAAGGGCACTGAACGATCGTTTGACGGCCTGATCGAGCGACAGCAGATCTGATTTTTGGCCGCTTTTCACAAACTGAACACGGGGCTCTGCATTCTCAAGAAATAAGCGAATCGCCGTATTTGGCATCGTATCACTCACACGATAGACGAGAGCGTCAGCGCCATCAGGTAATCCACCGACAAAGGTCAATTGAGTATCACGCGGAAGCTCATCATCGTCGACAGGAAGAACTTCCAGAGTGCTTAAAGTCATTGTGATTGGCGTATCACCCACCATCACGTCGATGACTCGAGAGATCTCACGTTCTTGATCTCTGATAACCGCTTCTAATCGCGTCGCATCAAGCGCCCGCAACTGATCATAGACCGCTGCATTCGGTGAATCGTTGGTATCCGTCAATGAAGGGTCGATATTCGCAAGCCAAGCCTCCATATTGGTGACTAGATTGAGTGTAAGTACGCCCTGAGAATCCACTGAGAGGGATGCGATCGATGGCCGCATTTCATGAGCGCTTGCGACCAGACTGAAAATCGCTAACAGTAGGCCCATCAACACAGATTTCATCGATTCGTTCTCAAACCCTAGAGGTAACCATGACATTGTCGCGTAGCCTAACATTCTCAGTCGGACTTCTGTTGTGGAGTGCTCAAATTAGCGCGCATGAATTTTGGATCGAGCCCTCGAAACACTACACACCAACGCAGGAATCGATCGATTTGATTTTAAAAGTCGGAGAAACTTTTCGCGGTAGTGCGCAACCCTATCTTCCAGACGAGACTGCGAAATTCGTCGTCATCAATCAAGATAAGCGTTCAATTCAAGGTCTTTTAGGCGATTCTCGACCCGCTGCAAAGGTTACAGTGAATGAGGGCCTCAATCGCATCATCCATCAAACGACACCCTTCTCGATCCGCTTCGGAGAGGGAGATGAACGTTGGGACAACTACGTCGCATTGGATGGACTTCAACGACAACTCGATCAGCATCCAGACGAACCACAAACAGTGCCTGTCACCGAACGCTATGTTCGAGTTGCAAAAAGCTTCATTAAAGCCGGGCCCGCTGAAACTGCAGACGCTCTCTCGGGTGAGATGCCTTTTGAGCTGGTTCTGGAAGGAAGTTGGAGTCAGCTGACCCCTGGTCAACGTGTATTTACTTTATATGATGGACAACAACCCCTTGAGGGTATCTTAATTAAGGCATTTCGGCACAACGATCGATCTGTGGTCTCACAGGCGTATACAGATGCTGATGGTCGGGTGGTACTTGAGTTACCGAGTGCCGATCGCTATCTGATCAGCGGAGTAGTCATTCGACCTGATACAGACCCGAATTACGACTGGATTAGCCATTGGCCAACAATCACTCTTGAGGTTCTTAATTAAGCAGCATGTCGATCGCCTTCGCAGTCGCATGGAACGCGAATACTGCAGTGACATGAGTCACTGCACCTAAAGCCCCTGCACAATCAAGCCGATTGGCGCCCGAGTCCGGCTTCTGTTGACCCACCGAGCCATCAGCTTGCAAATATCGTGTTTGCTCATCGGAGTAGACCGCACTCACAGCAAAACGTTTACCCGGCGTCCGGGAAAATCCATAACGATTTCTGAGTGTTTGACGCACCGATGCGAGTAACGCATCACCATCCGTTTTCGCTAAATCACGCACCTGAACTTTGCCTGGATCGATTCGACCACCAGCAGCGCCGATCGTAATCACAGGGACTCTGATTCGCTTTGCGTGTGCAATCAGGGCTGCTTTAGCCATTTGGTTGTCACCGCAATCAATAATTAAATCCAAATCCGATTCGATCAGTGACGCAACAGTTTTATCCGTGACAAAGGCGTGATCGCAACGCACTGTGACATCGGGATTAATCGATCGGCAGCGCTCAGCCATCACTTCGATTTTGGATTGCCCGACCGTTGATGACAGCGCGTGGATTTGGCGATTGGTATTGGTTACACAGATATCATCAAGGTCAGCGAGTCGAATTTCACCGATTCCCGAGCGCGCCAAGCTCTCGACAACCCACGATCCGACACCACCGATGCCAACGATATAAATACGTTTTGTTGAGAGGGTTTGATAGGCATGATCGCCATAAAGGCGATCAATACCACGGAATGCATCAGGCGTATTAATTGGCATCCTCGAGCGCCAAATCAAACGCCTGGTGAAGAGCGCGAACTGCGAGTTCGAGATATTTTTCATCAACGACAACGGATATCTTGATCTCGGAGGTCGAGATCATTTGGATGTTAATCCCTTCAGCAGCAAGCGTCTCAAACATCTGACTCGCAACACCCGCGTGTGAACGCATCCCAACGCCAACAACCGATACCTTACAAATTTTCGAATCTTTCCGTACTTCGCGTGCGCCCAACTCTTTCGAAACGCCCTCAAGGACTTCATAAGCTGCTTCGACGTCATTCCGATGAACAGTGAATGTGAAGTCCGTTGTCTGATCGGCACCGACGTTTTGAACAATCATGTCGACTTCGATATTTTTCGCACCGACTGGGGCCAAAATTCTCGCAGCAACACCAGGAACATCGGGCACGCCTAGTAACGTCAATTTTGCTTCGTCACGGTTAAATGCAATACCTGAAATAACGGGTTGTTCCATGGAATCTAACTCCTCAGTAGTGATCAACGTACCTGGGCCATCTTCAAAGGTTGATAGCACGCGAAGCGGCACATTGTATTTGCCGGCAAATTCGACCGACCGAATCTGTAAAACTTTTGAACCAAGAGACGCCATTTCAAGCATCTCCTCAAAGGTGATCTTGGACAGTCGACGTGCAGACTCAACAACACGTGGATCCGTCGTATATACCCCATCCACATCCGTGTAGATCTGACACTCGTCTGCTTGTAATGCAGCCGCCAAGGCAACTGCTGTCGTATCCGACCCGCCTCGACCCAAGGTCGTGATGTTGTTGTTGTCATCCATTCCTTGAAAGCCTGCAACAATGACAACGCGACCCGCTTTAAGGTCGGCACGCATATTCTCATCATCAATTGCTTGAATACGGGCCTTGGTATGAGCGCTATCTGTATGGATACGGACTTGACCGCCTGTGTAGCTCTTTGCAGCACAGCCAAGTTCGGTTAACGCCATCGCAAGCAGTGCGATCGTGACCTGTTCACCTGTTGAGACCAACACATCCATTTCGCGTGGCACAGGTCGCTGACTAATCTCGTTGGCCATACCAATCAATCGATTGGTTTCCCCGCTCATCGCAGAGACGACAACAACGACATCGTGTCCTTGCTCTCTAAATCCTTTAACTTTTTGCGCAACACCCTGGATGCGCTCGACGGTCCCTACGCTGGTGCCGCCATATTTTTGAACGATTAACGCCATCGAACTTCCTAACTCAACTGTTCTTCAAGCCACCCAGACACTGACTTCAATGCCTCTGGCAATGATGCAGGCTCAGTACCGCCAGCTTGGGCCATGTCTGCACGCCCACCACCGCGACCGCCGACCTGAGCAGCGACGAATCCAATCAGATCGCCAGCCTTAACTCGATCGGTCAAGTTGTCTGTTACGCCTGCAATCAAATTCACTTTGTCATCACGAACTGTTGCAAGCACAACAACGCCCTGCGACAGACGATTTTTAACGCGATCCAATGTGTCCCGCAGCGTTTTGGGGTCTTGTCCATCAAGACTTGAGACCAAACATTGCACCCCAGCGACTTCCACAACATCGTCTAACAAGTCACCGCCTGCTGCTGTTGCAAGCTTCATTTTCAACGCATCGACTTCACGCTCTGATGCTTTGAGTCGCTCAGCCATTTGCTCAATTTTAGAGAGCACCGAATCAGACCCTGTTTTCAACAGGGCTGCCGCTTGATCCAAGGTCGTCTCAATTGCATGGATATGATGCAGAGCACCCTCACCTGTCACCGCTTCAATTCGACGGACACCCGAGGCAACACCGCTCTCGGCGATGATTTTGAATAAGCCAATATCACCAGTTCGAGCAACATGGGTACCACCACATAATTCGACTGAAAACTCGCCCATCGACAGGACGCGCACTTCGTCATCATATTTTTCACCAAACAAAGCCATCGCGCCTGCAGCCTTCGCTTCGTCGATTGGCATGACTCGTGTGACCACATCTTCATTGCGACGAATCTCTGCGTTAACCATTGCCTCAATGGCAGCGATCTCCTCAGCCGAGACTGGTTGCGAATGCGAGAAATCGAATCGTGTGCGCTCATGAGTCACTAACGAGCCTTTCTGGGTCACATGATCGCCGAGCACAGTTCGAAGTGCAGCGTGCAGCAAATGCGTTGCCGAATGATTCAATGCGGTCGATTGGCGTCTTGGACCTTCAACGCGCGCATTGACGGTATCGCCAACATTCAATTCACCCATACCCAGTTTGCCCTCATGACCAAAATGAGAGCCATACTTTTTAGTCACCGATACTTGGAATGAACCGCCTGCTGATGTCAGGGAACCGGAATCCCCCTGTTGGCCACCGCTCTCTGCATAAAAAGGCGTTTGATTCAGTACGACAACCCCAGTCTCGCCAGCAGCAAGTGATTCGACCTGCGCACCATCTTTTGCTAAGGCAACAACTACGGCGCTGGCGTCGAGATGCGTGTACCCAAGAAACTCGGTCGATCCATCCAAATCAAATCGAACCTGGCCTTCTGCCGCAAACCTCGAACCTTGGCGCGACTTTTCACGCTGTTCAGCCATCGCTTGATCAAACCCATCGATATCAAGCTCAAGATCACGCTCGCGGGCAATATCGTTGGTCAAATCAACTGGAAAGCCGTGTGTATCGTAGAGTCGGAAAATCAATTCACCAGGAAGTGTGTTTAATTGAAGAGATGCAACTGCATCTTCCAAAACTTTCATTCCTGCATCTAAGGTCTTTGCAAATTGAGCTTCTTCCTGTTTCAAGGCAGCTACAATCCGATCTTCATTTTCGCGAAGTTCGGGATACGCTTCGCCCATTTCGGCTACTAAGGTATGCACGATTTTGTGGAAAAATGGTTGGTCACAGCCCAACTTGTGTCCGTGGCGAATCGCTCGACGGATGATTCGACGCAACACGTACCCACGCCCTTCGTTTGATGGCAATACGCCATCACATATCAAAAACGAACAACTCCGAATGTGATCGGCAATCACGCGAAGTGATTTAGCCTCGAGGTCATTGGTACGCGTCACATCCGCAGCTGCTTTCAATAGCGCCTGGAAAAGATCAATCTCATAATTCGAGTGGACTCCCTGCATGACAGCAGCAATCCGCTCAAGACCCATCCCAGTATCAACAGATGGTTTTGGTAGCGGAGTCCGCGTGCCATCCGCAGACTGCTCGAACTGCATAAAGACGAGGTTCCAAATTTCGATATACCGATCAAGATCATCGTCTTCTGAGCCGGGAGGTCCGCCCGGAACGTCCGGTCCATGATCATAGAAAATCTCACTACAAGGACCACAAGGGCCTGTGTCGCCCATCGACCAGAAATTATCTTTATCACCCAACCGCGAGAGTCGATTTGGATCGACACCAATTTTTTGAATCCAGATGTCTTCAGCTTCTTGATCTGAATGATGCACAGTCACCCAAAGACGTTCTTTAGGAAGCCCTAAGCGCTCAGTTAAAAAGGTCCATGCAAAGCGAATTGCATCTTCTTTGAAATAATCACCAAAGCTGAAGTTTCCGAGCATTTCGAAAAACGTATGATGACGCGCCGTATAACCAACATTCTCAAGATCATTGTGTTTGCCACCCGCACGCACGCAACGTTGCGAAGTTGTTGCTCGATGATAGGGACGACTTTCCTCACCTGTGAACACATCTTTAAACTGCACCATCCCTGCGTTAGTAAACAACAGTGTCGGGTCATTTCCCGGAATCAGAGGGCTCGATGACACGATGGTGTGGCCATTTTCCTGAAAATATTCAAGGAACTGCGAACGGATTTCAGCGCTTTTCATGGTTTTTCAAATTTCTGGAATTCAAGTGAGGTGCAATGCTATCGGAAAATCGCGTCGACTGCTTCTGTTGCATCGGAAAAATTAAACCCTCGTGATGCTAAAAATCGGAGTGCTTTATCGCGAGTTGGGTCTTTTTTGCTGCGCATCCACTTCTCAAGTGCAGCAACACATCGCTCAGACTCGCTGCCCTCTGCATCATCGAAGTGGTGACTGACATCACGCGCATCAATCGCATGTTGCGCAAGCTCTTGCTCAATACGCCGTCGACCCTGCCCGCGGAACAACCGAGATCGGATGAGCATTTCAGCAAATCGCGTATCAGACTGCAGATTCAGTTCGATTAATCGATCGAGCAGTTTGTTGCGCTCTGGCAACGAGAGTTCGGGGTGGTAGGTTTTGAGTTTACGATCAAGTTCGACCCGCGAGTGCTCTCGGCGGGCCAAACGATTGATTAACGTGTCAAATGGATCACTTGCCACCGCGTTGACGCATTGCTTCTAAGCGCGCGAATAGGCTCGATGTATCCCAACGGCCGCCGCCCATGGATTGAACTTCGCCGTAGAGCTGATCAACGGCTGCTGTAATCGGCAGCGCAGACCCATTTTTGCGCGCTTCAGCCAAACAAATCGACAGATCTTTACGCATCCAGTCAACTGCAAAACCATGCGCAAACTCATCGGCAAGCATTGTTTTATAACGATTTTCCATCTGCCATGACTGAGCGGCGCCTTTACTGATGACGTCCACTACTTTGTGCGCATCAAGTCCTGCTGCGCGAGCAAACGATAGGCCTTCAGATAATGCTTCAACCAAACCAGCAATACAGATTTGATTCACCATTTTTGTCAACTGTCCTGCGCCCACTTCACCCATGAGCGTGCATGCACGCGCAAAGGCATCAATCACTGGTGCAGCCCGATCAAAATGTGCCTGACTTCCGCCAACCATCACAGTCAACGCACCATTTTCTGCACCCTGTTGGCCTCCAGAGACTGGAGCATCCATAAACCCGATGTTAAGAGCCTTCGCAGCCTCACCCAACTCACGAGCGACTTCGGCACTCGCTGTGGTGTGGTCAACAAACAAAGCGCCTTCACTCATGCCAGCAAAAGCACCATCGTCACCGAGGGTGATACTGCGTAAATCATCATCATTACCAACACAAGCAAAGACAATCTCTTGACCAACTGCTGCATCTTTCGGTGTCGCGGCTGCTTTTCCACCAAATTCGGCAGCCCATTTTTCTGCTTTTGCAATTGTTCGGTTGTAGACGGTGACCTCATGGCCAGCTTTGGCAAGGTGTCCGGCCATTGGATAACCCATAACACCTAATCCTAAAAATGAAACTTTCATGTGGAGTCCTTTATCGTTGTATCAGTCGTGTAATAACCCTTTGGCAGCGAGTTTGGCTACCAATGGATGTGTCGTCGTCCATTCCATGGGGGCTAACATCGCCTGAATCCAGTCAGGCGTGACCTCTTCAACCGTTTTAAAACGCCATTGAGGATTTTTGTCCTTATCGATTAAGAGTGCTCTCACACCCTCGCACCACTCCCCATCTGACAAAAGCCGCATCCCGAGATCATGCTCTTGTACGACTGCTTTCGTCAGATTTTGATATTTCGCACGCTGTTGCTGGTATCCCGCAACGAGTGCCGAGCCTGGACTTGCTTGCTCTAATCCAACAAACAATTCTGGAATCTCTTGATGCCAGTGTTGCATCGTGTGCCAAACAGCCAAGGGTGACTGATGTCGAATGCTATTACCCAATCGCGCACCATTCTCTTCCCAAGGCCCATGGCGCGGGGATTCTGAAGTCGCTTCATGCAAGATTGTTCCAATTTCACAAAGCGCTGATTCTTTTGATGCGTAAGTTAACCCGAGGACAGTTTCGAATAACGCCGATTTCTCTGCTCGCGGTAAAAGCCAGTCAGCCAGGTTCAACCAACATCCATCAGCTGCACCGACCGTCGCACCACTCATCGCAAGACAGATACCCAGACCATTTGGAACACGATTCAAAAACCAACTTCCACCACAATCGGGCACAAAGCCAATGCGCACTTCGGGCATCGCTAGATTTGAGTGTTCAGTCACGAATCGTACATCTGCTCCCTGGAATACACCCATGCCGCCACCCATGATGTAACCATCACCCCAGGCAAAAACTGGTTTCGAACAGTAGCGAAGCCAAACATCTAATAGGTATTCATCGGCTAGGTAATCAGCAGAGTTCGTGAGATCAGTGAGACCGCCCGCTTGACCATTATTGGTCACATCACGGACATCGCCTCCAGCACAAAACGCTTTTTCGGCAGATGACTCAATCCATAACGCACGAATCGCCGGATCTGATTCAACAACCTCAACCACCTGTAATAATTCCCGGATCATGGTGTGATCCAGTGCATTTAAGGCCTTGGGACGATCCATCACCGCGACCCCAAGCACACCTTCTGCCTGACTGAGAGGCACGGTGTGAAAACGAACTGTTGGCTCTGACATCAAATCTCCATTGAACATAAAGATATCTTTATATTATTATATGCGCCATGTGGACATCCTATGACGACTATATTGACGCATTAAAGGCGATTGCTGAACCAACTCGGTTCAGATTGACGCGTTTGTGCGCTCAAGGCGAATTGACTGTATCAGAACTGATGCGGATTGTCGGCCAATCACAACCGCGAGTATCTCGTCATTTGAAACTTCTGCAAGACGCAGGTGTTCTCGAGAGTTTTCGTGAACAGCATTGGGTGTTTTACCGGGTTGCGCAAAATGTGCAGTGCCAACAATTGGTTACCGATCTATTAGAACAGCTACCATCTGACGATGATGTGATGGAGCTGGACCAAGCACGATTGAATGAGTTGCGTGATGCGCGCGCAAAGCTCTCTGAAGAATTTGTCGAAACTGAAGTACCTGACTGGCTCAGGCTCCATGAATACCATGGCGATGAAGTTCGATTTAGTGATGCTGTTCAAGAAGCGCTATCCGGCAAACCTGTTGGCCATCTGCTCGATATAGCAACCGGTACAGGCCGCATGCTAAAAATTGCAGGCCCCCTCGCTGATAGCGGTGTTGGCATCGATTTGTCGAAAAAAATGGTCATGGTCGCGAGGAACGCACTGGCAGAAGCGGATCTCCCCCATCTTACGGTGCGTCAAGAAGACATGTACCAGATGCGATTCCCAGCTCGGCATTTCGATACCGTGACCATCGACCAGGTGCTCTATTTCGCATCCAACCCCGATGCATTAATCAAAGAAGCCACGCGGGTTCTCAAGCCCCATGGACGCCTTCTATTAGTCGCATTCACCGAAGCCGCTCAAGCCAAAACTCCGCCATCCGTAGGTATCGCAATTTCTGATATTCGCAATTGGCTTGAAGAGGCTGGATTAACAATTACCGCAACCAACGTACTACCTGGCGATGTGCTGGATATTAGTTTGTTGGTCTCTGAGAAAAACAAGGAACGATCATGAGTGCACCGCGCGTCTCATTTGAATTTTTTCCACCCAAAACACCAGAAGCTGAAGCGAGCCTTTGGAAAACCGTGGAGCGACTCGCGCCGTTGAATCCTGAGTTTGTATCTGTCACCTACGGAGCTGACGGATCAACGCGCGAGCGCACACACCAGGTGATCGAGAGCATTCTAAAGAAAACATCGTTAAAACCCGTTCCACACCTGACCTGTGTCGGTGCCCCACGAGACGAAATCGATACGATCGCTGATGACTATTGGAATATGGGTGTTCGCCAGATTGTTGCCCTGCGTGGTGACCCGGAGGGCGGTGCGGAAGCTGATTACGTACCGCACCCAGATGGATATGCCTATGCCTCTGATTTGGTTCAGGGGTTGCTCGAAAAACATCCGTTCGAGTTATTCGTTGCAGCCTACCCAGAGACACACCCACAGGCTGTTTCAGCAGATGCAGATCTGGATAATCTAAAACGTAAAGTCGACGCGGGTGGTCACCGTGCGATTACCCAATTCTTTTTCGATAACGAGATTTTTTTGCGATTTCGCGATCGAGTCGCTGCCGCACAGATTGACGTCGAGTTAATCCCAGGGATTTTACCGGTTACCAACTTCAATACGCTGGTACGATTTGCTGGTGCCTGTGGCGCTTCGATTCCACAGTCACTGTCAACGTTGTTTGAAGGCCTTGACGAGGACCCGACGACTCGGCAATTGATCGCAGCGCATGCGGCGGTATCTCAGGCCGAGGATCTTGGCCGTGAGGGCGTTGAAGACTTCCATTTCTATACACTCAATCGTGCAGATCTTAGTTTTGCAGTCTGCCACGCGTTAGGAGTTCGAGGTTAGCATGACACGCGACGAGCGCATTCAGTGGCTTGAATCCACACTGACGGAGTCTGTTGTCATTCTCGATGGCGGCATGGGCACTATGATTCAGGGCGCAGGCCTTGGTGAGAGTGATTATCGCGGCGAACGATTTAAAGATTTTCCGCAAGATTTAAAGGGAAATAATGATCTTCTTACGCTGACTCAGCCTGACCTCATCGCATCGATTCATAAAGCCTATGTCGATGCTGGTGCGAGCATCGTCGAAACCAATACCTTCAACGCGAACCGACCATCCATGGCTGATTATGCGATGGAAGATTTGGTCGGCGAACTCAATCGTGAGGCCGCTAAACTCGCACGCTCAGTCGCAGACTCCTACGACAGGCCCGTATTAGTCGCAGGCGTTTTAGGACCGACCAACAGAACCTGCTCCATTAGCCCTGATGTCAACGACCCAGGTGCACGAAACATTACATTCAATCAATTGGTTGAAACTTATATGGATGCGACTCGCGCACTACTCGAGGGTGGTGCCGATCTCATTTTGGTCGAAACGATTTTCGATACGCTCAATGCAAAGGCTGCATTATTTGCGATCGATGAAGTCGCGCGCGAGACAGGCATCCAGATTCGCATCATGATCTCAGGCACGATCACTGATGCCTCAGGTCGAACCCTATCGGGGCAAACAACCGAGGCGTTTTGGTTCTCTGTCCGTCATGCCAAGCCACTCACCATCGGCTTGAACTGTGCACTTGGACCTAAAGAACTCCGCCCGTTCCTATCTGACTTGTCTCGAGTTGCAGACACTTTTGTATCGGCACACCCAAATGCGGGACTTCCCAATCAATTTGGTGAATATGATTTAGATGCGGCTGAAATGTCTGAGATTGTTGCCGAATATGCGCAATCAGGTCTGGTGAATATTATCGGTGGTTGTTGCGGAACGACACCGGATCATATCCGTTTGATCGCTGAAAAAGTACAGAAGCAAAAACCGCGCGAAATTCCAACCAAACAGCCGGTCATGCGCTTATCGGGACTTGAACCTTTCATTGCTGATGACACAACAGGTTTTGTGAACGTCGGGGAGCGGACGAATGTCACAGGTTCTGCGATGTTCAAGCGGCTGATTTTAAACGGCGATTTTGACGAAGCGCTTGCTGTGGCACGTCAACAAGTCGAAAACGGCGCCCAAGTCATCGATATCAATATGGATGAAGGCATGCTCGACTCCAAGTCAGCAATGGTCACTTTCCTTAATCTGATCGCTTCAGAACCTGATATCTCAAGGGTCCCTGTGATGATTGACTCATCCAAATGGGACATTCTTGAAGCTGGCATGCAATGCGTTCAAGGCAAGGGGATCATCAACTCCATCTCGCTGAAAGAAGGTGAAGCGAATTTCCTAGAGCAGGCTCGTAAAATTCGACAGTACGGATTTGCTGTTGTCGTCATGGCGTTCGATGAAACAGGCCAAGCAGATACACGTGAGCGTAAACTCGACATCTGCAAACGCTCATACAAACTGTTGACCGAGGTAATAGGGTTCCCTCCAGAAGACATCGTGTTTGACCCGAACGTCTTCGCGGTTGCGACAGGTATTGAAGAACACAATAACTATGCACTCGATTTCATCCATGCCTGTAAAGACATAACCAAACAGTGTCCGCACAGTTATATTTCCGGCGGCATCTCCAACGTCTCCTTCTCTTTCCGCGGAAATAACCCGGTGCGTGAGGCCATGCATTCTGTGTTTTTATATCACGCGATTCGAGAAGGTCTCTCGATGGGTATCGTCAATGCAGGCCAATTAGCCATTTATGAGGATATTGATCCAGAACTTCGAGATCTCGTTGAAGACGTGATTCTGAATCGTCGCGACGATTCGACCGAACGGCTTGTCGATATCGCACCAAAATACAATGTCGATAAAGAAGACGATGACACCACGGTCGCTGAATGGCGGAACGGTACCTGTGAGGAACGTTTAGCGTATGCGTTGATCAAGGGTATCGATACCTATGTGGTTGAAGATACTGAAGAAGCGCGAGTGAAATCCCCACGCCCACTGTCCGTGATTGAAGGTCCTCTTATGGACGGCATGAACACAGTCGGCGACCTGTTCGGCGCCGGTAAAATGTTCTTGCCACAGGTTGTAAAATCAGCCCGCGTGATGAAAAAAGCTGTTGCCCATCTCATCCCATTCATTGAGGAAGAAAAAGAAGCTGCAGGTGATACGAGCCAAGAACATGGTGTGATCATCATGGCGACTGTCAAAGGTGATGTTCACGATATTGGAAAAAATATTGTGGGTGTCGTTTTGCAGTGTAATAACTTCAAAGTGATTGATTTAGGTGTGATGGTTCCAACCCAGACCATTCTGGACGCGGCACGCGAACATAACGCGGATATCATCGGGCTCTCCGGCTTAATTACGCCATCGTTGGATGAAATGGTGACCGTTGCCGCTGAGATGGAACGTCAGGGTTTCACTTGTCCATTATTGATTGGCGGAGCAACCACCTCGCCTGCACACACATCAGTGAAAATTGACCCCGCCTATTCTGGCCCTGTGTTGTATGTAAAAGATGCCTCACGTGCCGTTGGTGTTGCGTCCAAATTGTTGAGTGATGAGCGCGAGTCATATCATCAGGAAATTGCTGCCGACCACGATGTAAAACGCAAAGCACATGCCGGCAAAGCACCTAAGAAACTTCTTTCCATTGCGGATGCGAATTCGCGTCGTCCTGAACTCCAATTTGATACGACAACGATTAAGACACCCAACTCCATTGGACGCATTGTATTGAATGATTATCCATTGGACGCGTTGTTAGACACGATTGACTGGATGCCATTCTTCAACGCATGGGAGTTCAGTGGAAAATTCCCTGATATCTTAAACGACCCTCGAAAAGGGCCTGAAGCTCGAAAACTATACAACGATGCGCAAGCGATGCTTGATCGCATCATTGATCAAAAATGGTTGCGAGCCGATGCTGTGGTTGGATGTTTCCCAGCATATTCAGAAGGCAACAGCATCGTGATTTTGGATCCAGAAAATCATGAGCGCGAGGTTCTGAGAACTCATTGGCTGAGACAACAACGACCGATGCCTGATGGCAAGCCGCAGTTATGCTTAAGTGACTTCATTGCACCGAAAGAATCCGGTCAGATTGACTATATTGGGGCTTTCGCAGTCACAACAGGTCATGGAATCGACGCGCATGTTAAAGCCTTTGAGGACGCACACGATGACTACCAAGCGATTCTATTGAAAGCACTTGCTGATCGATTTGCAGAGAGTTTCGCAGAACACTTGCACCGCCGAGTGCGAACAGAGTTCTGGGGATA
>Ga0181593_10002759_pt1 | contig 16244 bp, 11 predicted proteins | sample 071ome_19_FD_133756 | JGI IMG/M metagenome (GOLD analysis project Ga0181593, IMG submission 133756) | Coastal salt marsh microbial communities from the Groves Creek Marsh, Skidaway Island, Georgia - 071413AT metaG (megahit assembly) | ecosystem: Environmental > Aquatic > Marine > Intertidal...
CCTATCAGGCTCGCGGTATTGCCTTTAAGCTGGGATTAGAAGGCAAGCAAGCAGGCGCCTGCGCCAATCTCATCTTCAATCTCTACAAGATGTTTTGGGAAACCGATGCCGATATGGTGGAAATCAATCCCATGATCAGCACTTCCTATGGAGGCGTGATGGCTTTGGACGCCAAAGTCAGTTTCGATTCCAATGCTCTTTATCGTCACAAGGACATCGTAGAATTTCGCGATCTGAATGAAGAGGACCCGAAGGAGATCGAAGCCTCGAAGTTTAATCTCAACTACATTGCCCTAGATGGAAACATCGCCTGTTTGGTTAACGGGGCGGGATTGGCGATGGCTACCATGGACATTATCAACCACTGCGGCGGCGAGGCGGCCAACTTCCTCGACGTTGGCGGTGGCGCGACGGCTGAGCAAGTGACAGCGGCATTCAAAATCATTCTCAGCGACCCGAAAGTGGAAGGCATCCTGGTCAACATTTTCGGCGGCATCATGCAGTGCGACGTCATCGCGGAAGGCGTTATCGAAGCAGCGAAAGCAGTTAGCTTGGACAAGCCGCTAGTGGTACGCCTGGAAGGAACGAATGTAGAGAAGGGCAAGCAACTTCTGGCCGAGAGCGGAATAGAGATTACTTCCGCAGATAGCCTTGCGGATGCTGCTCAAAAGATAGTGGATATCGTAGGCAAAAAGAGCTGAGGACTGTAATTGAGGAATTTATACAATGAGCGTATTGGTTAACAAAGATACTCGGGTCGTTTTCACGGGAATTACCGGCAAGTCGGGCGGATTCCATGCCAAGCAATGCATGGATTACGGAACTAAAGTCGTCGCGGGAGTAACGCCGGGCAAGGGAGGATTGAAATTTGAAGATCAAGTCCCGGTGTTCAACACCGTTGCCGATGCTGTTGAAAATGAGGGAGCTAACACGGCTTGCGTATTCGTGCCTCCGCCATTCGCGGCCGACTCGATATTGGAATGCCTAGATGCCGGGATCGAGTTGATTATCGCCATAACCGAAGGCATTCCCGTCAAGGATATGGCCATCGTTAAGCGCAAGCTATTAGAGACCAATGCCCGGCTGATTGGGCCCAACTGCCCAGGAGTTATCACTCCGGGAGAGTGCAAAATCGGCATCATGCCTGGCTATATCCATAAACCCGGTACGGTCGGAATCGTCTCTCGTTCGGGTACGCTCACCTACGAAGCGGTTTGGCAAGTGACTTGCTTGGGCTATGGCCAGTCGACTTGCATTGGCATTGGAGGTGATCCCATCAACGGAACGAACCATACGGATGCCATCAAGCTATTTAACGAGGATCCGGATACGGAAGCGATCGTCATGATTGGCGAAATTGGAGGAGATGCTGAGGAAAAGGCATGCTCCTACATCAAAGAGCATGTTAAGAAGCCAGTGGCTGGATTTATCGCGGGCACCACCGCTCCTCCGGGTCGCCGAATGGGGCATGCGGGAGCCATTGTTTCGGGCGGTAGTGGTACGGCGGTTGCGAAGATAGCCGCTATGGAAGACGCGGGTGTGGTCGTCGCCAAGACCCCGTCGGACATGGGAACCGCTCTGCTGGAAGCCTGGGGGAAATAGGGTAGAAGGCTGAGCTCATTAGTCTCGCGAAAGACGCGCATCTGGACTCGGCTTTGAAGGCGGGTAGGGTCATCACGCTCTTCATGCGGAGTGGTGATATTAGAAATTTTGTAGGGCTAGCGCTTGAATTGAGAGATCATGATCTCGTCGAATGACGCTAATTGCAGGGGCGTCGCTTGCGGCGATCCGCATTAGACTAGTTTAGCGTTTGAAATGCGGTTTCCATTCCTGTTTTAACCAGCTCGACGGCACCGCACGGTTGTCAGCTATCCTCTCTTCAAACTCATAAGCGATGTCTCGCCCCCGCCTCCACCACGGCCAGGTTTCATTCAACGTGCACAGTCCTTCCACATACGGATTCATAAATACGTGGAATGCGTAGTCTTCCTCTGGTTCATATGTCCGGATTTGATGATCGTAAAAATCCCTTTGCCATGAAGCCAATGACGTTGTTTTTGCTTTAAATTTTGCTATCGTTGGATTGATAGAAAGTCGGCTCCCTAATCTAATAACTAGGTGTAGGCGATCAGCTATTACAGTGCCACATTGCAATTCAAAGTCTCCATCGTCTTGGTGCGATTCGAGTTGATCTAGCAATTCGGGAGGCCAGAGGTGTTAACAGGTATTCATTTCGGTCTCTGAGGCAAATCGTTATGAAGTATCGCGCATCGGGCTTTGAATTGCTACCTCGCCACAATTGGCGAGTTCTACGAATGGGCATTGAGTATCCCACGAGACGATCTTTTTGAATTCGAGAGAGGAATTCAATAGACATCGATTAACGCGGATCGCCGCAAGCGGCGCCCCTACAGATAGTCCGGCAGTCAGTGAATTGCTTACCTCGGTTGCTTGGCGTTGATTTCGTCTATTAGCAATTGCTTGGAATGCTCTAGGCTCGGCTCGTCGATCCTATTGACGATTTTGCGAGCGGCCGTGTGGTGGCCCATGAGAAAGCGAGTTCTCGCCATGTAAAGCTGCATCATTTGCTTTTCTTCGGGCGATTCGACGAAGTCCACAAGCTGCTGCCATTCCTCGAGGGCGGCTTCCCAATTTGGCCGGGCCACGTCGAAAAAACTTTGGGCGTAGCGAAGGCGGTAGGGCAAGTGGGCGGGGGCCAGCATAGCGGCTTCGCGGAATTTCGTTTGTATTTCCAAATCGATTCCATCTGGGAGGAAGAGTTTGTCGTCTATGAAGAACTTCTTGTAGGCGAAAAGCAGGTTGCCCAACTGATAATGATACATCGGCTCCTCCGGCCTTAGGTCGATGGCCATGTTGTAGAAGGCCATTGCTTCCAAGTAGTTGCCTTCTTCGGCCTGATAGTTGCCGAGTTGGTTCTTAACAATGGCGTGATAGGGATCCAGCTCATCAGCCCGGGCGAGAATGGCGTTGCTGGTTACCCGTTCGCCAATTCGGTGGAGCATCATCCCATAGGAAATGTAGGCGGCCGCGAACTCTGGCGAGGCGTTGATAAGCCTTTCGTAGCCATCGACGATGGATTGCAGTTCGGTCTTGACCGAGTGAACATCCTCTTTGGCGAGGGCTTTTTCATATCTTGAGTAAGCGGCCTGCTCTCGATCGTTCAGCTGCCTCAGGATGTATGCTGCCATCGATTCGCCTGTTAGAGAAGAGTCGTCAGCGGTCTCTTCATCCGCATTGAGAGCTAGCCCAGAGCCAGCCAGGGCGAGCGACAAAATGAGACAGAGGGAGCCGGTTCGCAGACTGGCGAGGCGTAATAGAGTGTTTTTGCGAAAATCCAAAACGATGCGAGAAAACTTAGGACGCCTCCTCTTGGCAAGCGTTCCATTCGTTTGGGAAATAGTCCGGTTCAATTTGAGCCCGCGAGCCGCGGGCGATCCCAGGTAGATTCAGGAATGCCGATTTCGGGACGCTAATTTCCGTGATCGGGATCGTCCCGTCCGTCGAAGTACTTTTCGCGGATCCACTCGGGTTGCCACCTATCCAGAACGCGTTCGATGGTCCGAAAATCGATTTCCTTGGGCCCTGGGTCGGGAGCGCTGAGAGGCGAGGGATCGCCCACGGTTTTCTGCCAGCGTTTCATCAGCTTGGTTAGCTCGGCTACTTTGTCCGCGTAGAGCGGCGAGTCGGCCAAGTCGTACATTTCATTCGGGTCTTTCTCGAGATCGAACAGTAGGGTATGGTTGATGTTTGGATACACGTGGAGTTTGTATCGCTTGTCGCGGACAGCCCGCATCTTATCCTGGAAGGCGAGGAAGACCGAATCTCTCGTCTCCCCGCCTGGATTGTCGAATAGAGGGCGCAGATCCACGCCATCGATATCTTCCGTTACGGGCGTATCGCTCAGGCCCAAAATGGTTTTGTGGAGATCAAGAATGTAAGTGAAGGCGTTCGTCTGGCGATTTTTGGGAACTCCGGGACCGGAAATGATCAGTGGGGATCCCATGCTGTGCTCGTAGAGGTTCTGCTTCCCGAGCAAGCCATGCGAACCCATGGCTAGGCCATGATCAGCCGTGTAAATGATAATGGTGTCTTCGCTTTGACCGCTGGTTTCGATGGCATCGAGTATGCGACCGACTTGGCTGTCTAGCTGGGTTATCAATCCGTAATACTCGCAAAGCTGATCGCTGATGTCGCTGCGCTTCCGGGGATGCGATGCCAGGCTTTCGTCCCGTTTCCCTCCTGTCAAGTGCCCGGTATCGAAGGGATGGTCGGGTAAAAAGTTTTTCGGTAGCGGCGGGCGATTGTCGTAGTAAAGTTTTCGATACGAAGGGGGCGGATTTCTTGGATCGTGCGGAGCGGTGAAGGCGACGTAGAGAAAGTAAGGGGAGTCTTTGGAATGGGATTCGATGAAGTCGACGGCGGCGTCTGCGAAGAGGGTACTGGAAAAGCGATTGCCCGTTCGTTTTTCAGTGAGCTCCCCATTGAGAAGGAGGTCTTAACGGAGGTCTTAGTATGGTCCGCCATGCCCCCCATATAGATATTGCGTCCCGCCTGGAAGGAGCGAGCCAATGTTTTATGACCATTGTGCCACTTGCCCACGGCGAAGGTGCGGTAGCCGGCCTTCCCGAGTTGTTCGGGCAAGGTAAGCAGGTTTTCCCAATCTTTGGTATCATCAATTCGGTGCCAGTGTCTGCCTGTCATGAGCATACTGCGACTAGCCACGCAGACGGCGCCGCTATAGCTTCCGGCGCAGTAGTTGCGAGTGAAGCTGAGTCCATTGGCGGCTAGGCGGTCCAAGTGGGGCGTTTGGATGTATTCATTCCCGTGGGCCGCGATCGTGTCTGGACGCTGATCATCAGCGAATAGAAAGACAATGTTGGGGCGTTTACTTAGTCCTGTTGCCAATGTTAGGAAAATAGCGATCAGGGGAAGAGCGATTCGTTTCATGGTAGACTAGAAGTCGGAAATTTTTCTAAAAGGATTGGAAGAGCATTTTGGCTTTCTGGCTAGCCCGTTTATGGTCCACGATAGGAGCTGGGTAGTCGTTGCCTAGTTCGCCTTGCCACTGGTGTATTTGCTTTGTTGTGGCGGATGCGAGTTCCGGAATCCATTCTCGTATGTAGTGACAATCTGGATCGAAGCGCTCTTGTTGCCGCCAGGGATTGAAAATTCTGAAGTAGGGTTGGGCATCGCAGCCAGTTGAGGCAGCCCATTGCCAATTTCCATTATTTACACAGGGATCATAATCGACGAGCTTCTGGGCGAAGTAGCGTTCGCCCCAACGCCAATCGATGTGCAAGTCCTTGGTGAGGAAGGATGCGGTAATCATGCGAAGCCGATTGTGCATGAAGCCGGTTTCGTTGAGCTGTCGCATGCCGGCGTCGACGATGGGGAATCCGGTCTGCCCGTCTTTCCAAAGCTGGAACGAAGACTCATCGTGTTTCCAAGCGACTCCATCGTACTGGGATTTGAAGGCCTTTCCGAATACATGGGGGAAGTGGAAGGCTATGTGGGTGAGGAAGTCTCGCCAATAGAATTGGCGAAGAAGGGGATGGCCCTGCCCCAGTTTGCCAGCGAGAGTCCAGTAGGCTTGCCGGATAGAGCAGGTGCCGAATTTGAGATGGGGAGACAGATGGCTGGTTGCCTTGAGGGCGGGAATGTCTCGATCGGTTTCGTAGTTTTCTAGTCGGCTGGATTGGTCGAGCGCCTGTTGGGCTGCTGCTTGTCCTCCGGTGAACGCGTCGTACTTCGGTATCCCGTCCACGATTAGATCGAGAAAGCCATCGATAGGATTTTCGACGGGAAGCGTGGAGATCGCTCCTGAATCCGCTTTTAGAGGCTCCGGTTTGGCGACTGGCCGTTTTCTGGCGTTGTTAAAATAGGGAGTGAAGACGGTATAGGGGGTACCGTCGGCTTTGAGAGTGGCGTCGGGCGTATTGATGAGCAGGTCATGGCAGGAACGAAAATCGATGCCATGATCTTGGCAGGCTGCCCGGATAGCATCATCACGTCGCCCGCTGAAGGGAGTGTAGTCGCGGTTAACCCAAACGGCTTCGATTTCGCTTTCCTTAACCCAATGGCCGACCAGGTCTTCCGGTCGACCTTTGAATGTATGCAGATCACCCCCTTTTTTTCGAAGACTTTGACTCAGGGATTCAAGCGAGTCCTTCATAAACCACAGTCCGGGGAGGCTGCGATAGTCGTGTGGCTCGATTTGCCTGGGATCGAAGACGAAGGCTGTGATCACCTCTCGTGACTCGGCTAGGGCCTTGTTCAGACCGGTATTGTCCGTCAATCGAAGGTCGCGTCGGAAAAGGAATAGGCTGCGTTGATACATGGGACTGTTTTGCTCAACTAGGTTGGTTAAACAGGGGAGCGGGTTTATCCCGCGAAATCATTATGGTTAATCCTATGGGGAGATCGCTACCTAAAGCTTGAAGGTACTATTCGGGAACGACTGTGTTTTCCAATGTCTCAATGCCCGCATTGGGATTCGCTTGCAAATATTCTTTTATGGCCGAGAGGAATGGCTCTCCGTATCGCTCGAGCTTCTTCAAACCGACGCCGCTAATCTCAGACATCTGTTCTTCGTCCGTGGGAAAGTCCCGAGCCATCTCACGCAAGGACACGTCGGAGAAGACAACGTAGGGCGGCACACCTTGTTCATTAGCGAGCTCTTTGCGTACGGCTCGGAGTGTGGCGAATAGCGATTCGTCGCAGTCGATGGCTCCGGTTTGTCCGTAGCACGAGCGGTGAGCGGGCTTTTCAACGCTTGCTGGTTGGGTTAGGGAAATGGACGTTCGTTCGCGTAGGGCTATTCGGCCTTTGGAGGTCAATTCCAGGACGCTATGATTTTCCGGATTCTGGTCGATGTAGCCCTCGCGAATCAACTCCCTGCCGAAGGCTTGCCAATCAGCTCGCTTGTACTCCTGGCCGATGTTGTAAGTGGAAAGACGGTTGTGGCCCCATTTGAGAACCTTCTCGTTCTTGCTACCGAGAAGGACGTCCACGATGTGGTTGATGCCGACGCCGAACCCGCTCGCTTGTTGAACGCGAAAGATGCAAGACATGAATTTCTGAGCGGGCACGGTTCCGTCGATGGTCTTTTTGGGATTCTGGCAATTGTCGCAGTTGCCGCAATTCCCGTGAGGCCAGGATTCGGAGAAGTAGGCGAGAAGCGTTTTGCGGCGGCATTCGGAGGATTCCGAATAGTGAACCATTTGCCGTAGTTGCTCGCTGGCTACGTTTCGTTCTTTCCGGTTGCGTTTTTCCGAAATAAATTGGAGCTGCTTGGCGACGTCGCCCGGGCTGAAGAAAAGAATGCACTCGGAGGGCAGTCCGTCCCGTCCAGCTCTTCCGGTTTCCTGGTAGTAGCCCTCGACGTTTTTGGGCAGATCCTGATGAATGACGTAGCGGACGTCGGGCTTGTCGATCCCCATCCCGAAAGCGATGGTGGCGCAAATGACCTTGGTTTCATCGCGGATGAACGACTCTTGGCTTTCCATCCTTTTGAGAGGCGTCATGCCTGCGTGATAGGGCAGTGCTTCCACCCCGGATTGCCGCAGCCGATCTGCCAATGACTCGGTGGCCTTGCGCGAGTGGCAATAGACGATGCCGCTCTCGAAAGGACGGCTTTGAGCGTGTCGAAGAATCTGTTGAAAAACGGCCTGTTTGGTTTCGACCCGATAGGTTAAGTTGGGGCGATTGAAGCTGGCGACGTAGGTTTTCGGATTCTTCAACCGCAACTGAGTTAGGATATCCGTACGGACCCGATCGGTAGCTGTTGCGGTAAGGGCGAGAACGGGAAGGTCGGGGAAAAGATTTCTAAGGTTGGATAGCTGCCGATATTCGGGGCGAAAGTCGTGGCCCCACTCGCTGATGCAATGGGCTTCGTCGACGGCAAAGCGGGAGACCTTCCATTGGCGAAGGTCTTCGAGAAAGCCGGACAACAGCAGCCTTTCCGGGGCTACATAGAGAACGCGATAATCGCCAGCGAAGAGTTTGGCGTAGCGCTTTCTGGACTCCGTTTTGTTAAGGGAAGAATTCAGGAAAGTGGCCGGTATGCCGTTAGCTTCCAGTCCGTCCACTTGGTCTTTCATCAAGGCGATGAGAGGCGATATGACGACGGTCAATCCGTCCGTCATGACAGCGGGTAGCTGGTAGCAGAGCGATTTGCCTCCTCCGGTGGGCAGAAGGGCGAAGATGTCCTTGCCTCCCAGCGAATCAGTTATGATTTCCTTTTGGAGAGGACGAAAGGAATCGTGCCCAAAGTGCTGTTTAAGGGCTTGGAGAGCTTCCTCGATAAGCGTGGCGTCGGACATGACGCGAATCTGGCTCAATTGGCCGAATTTAGAAAGGCAGAAGTGCTCGAGCGGGCGAATCGTCTTGCATGTAAGGGCAAGGCTCGGTCGTATCCCAATCATGAAAGCGAACTTGCGTATCGGCCTCGTCGTGGTGGCCTTGGTTGGTTGGCCGCTGGTTTCGGCGGATGAAGTAGATGGCCATTCGCACTCTCCCAAGGACCATTTGTACGAAGCGGCTCGGGTGGCGGAAGTCTCGTTCGAGGAAGCCTACGCAGCCGCTAAAGAGGCTGGTGTAGCAGAGCCTTTTTTGGTGGAAGCTCAAACCATCCACTTCCTTTCTACGGGGAACATGCCCGAGTTGTTCGGCCATCTCGAAAAATTGGAAGCAGTCTCTGGCGATTTGGAATATGGAACGGATAAGCCCTTTCAATCGGAGCGTCAGTTGGTTGGGTTAATCGCCTCTATCAGGGCTATTCGAGCCTATGAAGCAAATGACGTCGCCGAGTTCGAAAAACAGGCGGCCAGCTCTTACATTAACGCTCCTCAGTACAATCAAGCATTCGGGCTGCTGCAGTTGATGACGGAACTGCGGCGCAAGGAAATCCAGGAATCCGCTATGGCCAATCTCCGAATCCCCATGGATTTGACAATCGCCAGCGCTGATGGGGAGAAGAAGACACTGACCGAATGGCTAGGCGGAAACCAAGCCTTGCTCATCGACTTTTGGGCCAGCTGGTGCGGGCCTTGCATACAGCTGATGCCGGAACTGAAGACCAAGGCGGAAACGCTGCCATCGCAAGGCGTTGTGGTCATGGCCATGAATACCGATGCCGATGATCCCGTGGGTAAGGCCAAGAAGGTCCGAGAACAGCACAACATGGATGTCATGCCCTGGCTGCTGGAACCAGAGGATCGCCCGCTTAGCCGGATGCTGATGATCGATTCCATCCCTCGCATGATTCTTGTCAGTCCCGAGGGTGAGGTGCTCTACAACGGTCATCCGATGGATCCGAGTTTGAAGTCGGCCTTGGCTAGTTTGGACGTCAAGATCTAGTTGCTTGTAATCCGGGAGGATCGGGGGCGGCTCGACCGCATTATTCAAGTCTGCCGGCTTAAATCTAGCTTTCTAGTGAGTGGGGATTGGGCGAATCGCTCAATCCCAGCGGGAGAGGCGCCCGCGATTTTAAATCAGTTGCCAAACAGCGGAAGAGGCGTTTACGGCTTGGCATAATCTCTATGAATCTGGGTGGCATCGAACTGGAGTCCAACCTCTGCTTATCGCCCTTGGCGGGTTACACGAATCTCCCGTTTCGGCTGACGGCTAAGTCGCTCGGTGGTTTGGGCCTGGTCACGACGGATCTGGTGAATGCCCGTTCCTTGATTGAAAAACGCCCCGTGGCTTTCAAGATGATTGCCACCGACGTTCGAGAACAACCGATGTCGGTGCAGCTCTTCGGAGGCGTTCCCGATGAAATGCGGGAAGCGGCCTTAATCGTCCAAGAGCGGGGTGCCCAAATGGTTGACATCAACATGGGCTGTCCGGTCAAGAAAGTGACGAAAACAGGGAGCGGATCTTCCATGATGAAAGATCTCGTTGCGACGCAGCGGCTGGTCAAGGGGATGGTGGATGCTCTTGAAATTCCCGTAACCGCCAAAATGCGGCTTGGATGGGATGACGACAATATATCGGCTCCCGATTTGGCCAAAGCGCTGGAAGATGTAGGTGTATCGGGAATATTTGTACACGGTCGAACTCGTGCTCAAGGGTTTTCGGGGTCTGTCAACTTGGCGGGTATCGCGAAAGTCAAGGCGGCTGTAACTAGTATACCGGTTATAGGAAATGGAGATGTGACGACGCCTGAGGCCGCCCGCATTCTTTTGGAGAAGACCGGATGCGATGGGGTTAGTATAGGGCGTGGAGCGTTTTACAATCCTTGGATTTTCAGGCAAACTAAGCATTATTTGGATACAGGAGAAATTCTGCCCGATCCTTCGTTCGAGGAGCGAGTAGATTTGATGCTGGTTCATTTGCGACGAATGATCGAATTCTACGGTGAGGATCGCGGTTGCGTTCAGTTTCGCAAGGTAGCCCCTTGGTATGCGAAGCGTTTCGGGCCGAGCAAGTATTTAAAGGATCGCGTTGTCCGGTTTTCCAGCTGGAATGAATTCAATGAAATTCTTAGAGAATACCGGGAATGGCGGCAGAGGTTTTGCGATGAGTCAGGAGAATTGCAAGAGAGATACCGACCAGCAGAATTGTATTCGTCAATAACGGATAAGGATTCTGGAGATAGGATCAAAGTTCCGAAAGGGCCGGTGGAAAAGTGGTAGATTCACTGGAGCGGCCCGCTCCTGCTACATTCGGTGGGTAAGTGCTAATGTTTCGTTCTCGAGGCGCTTCTAGACAGTATCGATTAATGAGTTTGTATCCAAAATTAGGGCGATCGATCCATCGCCGAGGATAGCTCCTCCCGAGATTCCGCTTAGTCCCTGCATCATGCTTCCGAGGCTCTTAATGACAACTTCCTGTTTCTGGATCATCGCGTCTACGAGGAGGCCATATTGACGGCCACTGGATTCCACGATAACGACCGTTCCCTTTTTGGGGTCCGTTACTGCATCTTGGATACCAAAAAGCTCATGCAAGCGTTTCAGCGGATAGATCTTATCTCTGATTCTCAGGACTTCCTCCTTTCCTTGCACATTCGTTAGCGATTCTTCATCGGGGCGGAGAGCGACCTTAACAGACGCGGAGGGCAGTATGTATCGATTATTTCCTACTTGGATAATTAGCCCATCTACGACGGCCATGGTAAGGGGAAGCAAGATGCGAAACGTTGAGCCAACCCCCATTTCCGATTCGATTTCCACTTTGCCGCGCAGCTTCTCAATATTTTTGCGCACCACATCCATGCCTACACCGCGCCCGGAAATATCCGTGACTTCGGCAGCGGTTGATAATCCGGGAGCGAAAATCAGCTTGAAAATCTCATCTTTGGAGAGATTTGCGTTGGCATCCACAATCCCTTTGGAAACGGCCTTGGCCAGAATCTTGCCTGGGTCGATTCCTCGACCATCATCAGAGATCTCGATGGCGATGTTGCTTCCGCTGTGATAGGCGGAAATACGGATATGACCGGTCTCTGGCTTTCCGGCTGCGATGCGGTCCGACGGGCTTTCCAGGCCATGGTCGATGGCATTTCGCGTCATGTGAACGAGAGGATCGCCTACTTCTTCAACTACATTCCGATCTAGCTCCGTATCTTCTCCAGCGATTTCAAGCTTTACCGGCTTTCCGATCTTGCCGCTGATGTCCCGCACGAGGCGACTCATCTTCTGGAAGGTCGATTTAATCGGCACCATTCGCAGCGAAATGGAGGTATGTTGGAGCTCTTTAGTTATGCTGGCTAGTTGGGAGAGGCTTCGATCGAGAGTATTGCTTTGGCGCTCTTGCTTCTTAGCAGATTCTGCCAACTGGCTTTTCACGATCACCAGCTCGCCTACTATATCCAGCAGGTTGTCCAGCTTGTCGGTACTGACGCGTATGGTGGAAGACTGAGGGCTTGATTTCAGAGCCTGAACCGATTTTGGAGATTCGGTCTCAGACTGATCAGGCGTGATTGGGGCTGATTTTATCGCTGATTGAGATGAAGCAAAGGTATCTTGATAAGCTTTTTGCCCTTTGGCTGCCAGTCGAGCTCGAGTCATTAAGGCGCTCACCGGGATTACCTCAGTCGGAGTCGAGCCGTTGGCGAGAGCCTCTGAAATTTGGTCGAGAAGAGCGGCGATGGCGTCCTTGCTGTCGAGGACGAGATCGACGACTTCTTTGAAGATCTCTATTTTGTCGGAGCGAACGAGATCCATCAGGTCTTCGATCTCGTGAGCCAGGCGGTTGATGGGGATAAGGTTGAGAAAGCCAGCGACTCCCTTCAACGTATGGAAAGAGCGAAAGAGCGAGTTGATGGCGTCTTCGGAACGGGCGTTTTGCTCGAGCTCCAAAACCGCAGTTTCGATTTGGCCAAGATGATCACTGGCCTCGGCCTGAAATTCGGTTAGCAATTCCGCGTTTTCAGCGAGATTCAAAACCATGATGGCGTCGCACTCGATACAAGCGTCTTCAGGCGATTCGGATGCTGCGTTGGTCGAATCCAGTTTGGAAACCTCTAAAACTGGCTGGGAGCTTGATTGGAAAGGCGCAATACCTTGATTTTCCGGGAGGGCACGTAGGGCCGTGTCCAGCCAGAGGTTGAATTCGGTCAGAAATTCGAGATCGCTCCGACTGAATTGGCCTGCTTTGTTCAGGAGGTTTTCGAGCCGATCGGCGACGACACGTACCGACTCCTGAACAGTTGGCGAATCTTCAATAAGTGACGCCAGTTCGGAAGCCAGACTGTACATGGGGAGAAGGCCCTCGTCGTTGTCTGCCTCTGCTAAGAGCAATTCTGCCGAGAATAGCGGGGCAATGCGCTCGATCGGTCCAGAATCGGTTGTTGGCGCCGTTTCTCTGAAGCTTTCATTGGGCTCGGCCCCGTCTAACCGAGCGAGATCTGCTATTTCGGGAGCTTCCGAGAGCTCGCTGTCCGGTTTCGCCAGTTCGGGTAGTTCGATTAGCGAATCGAGAGCCGAGGTAGTGCGTGGGCAGGTATTGATTATGATGTTTTCGGTTTCGTTTTGCCCTAAATCTACGACCAGTCGTTCGAGCCTTATCGCCGTTTCCTGTAGCTCGGCGATGCTCTGGCAATCGAAGAAGCGAGCTTCCTCGATCAATGGCGCAAGCGTGGCCTCTAAAGATCCGGCGATTGCGGAAACTGCGGGATCGCTGGGAAAGCCTGATGTCAAGTCCCCTAGAAGGGAATACAAGGGTAGCAGGCCTTCGTCAGAACCGACTTGGGTCAGGCGAGCCTCGCCGGAAATTTGGGAGGCGATCGATTCTAGCTGTTCGATAGTTTTAGGGGACCATTGCATTGGGCTCGTTGTTCGCTCAAGGGACTTGCGTCTTTCGCATGTTCTTCCTCGGAGAGCATCGTCCCGTCCCGAGCCATTCTTGATTTATAAATGAGTAGTCGAACCTACCCATATAATGATTTACCCATTCTTGAGCTTTACCAGGGGTTGCGAACCTCCGAATCGACCAGGTGAGGGGAGCCTTTACGATTGCTTGGTGTCGCCGTGGAGGAGCTTTTGCACGGTAGCTAGAGCTCCCTTGAGCGAAAACGGCTTTTTCAAAACCGTAGCGTTTTTGGGGAGTTTGAACTGGCCGTATACATCTTCGGAATATCCAGTCATGAAAATTACTTTCATATCCGGATTCTTTTTCACGAGTCGCTCCGCGAGTTCCGATCCCCGCATTTTTGGCAAGATGAGGTCCGTGATGAGCAATTGAATGCTCGCGTTCGATTCATCGAAGAACTCGATAGCGTCCTCGGCGAGGTTAGTGGAGAATACCTCGTAGTTGTGGTATACGAGCAGCCCGGAAATGCAGTCGCACATAGTCTCGTCATCCTCGACTACGAGAATCGTCTCCCGATTGCTGGAGGATAGGTTGGACGCGGGAGGGATGGCCCCCTCGTTTTTAGTTTCGATTTCTTTTGCGGCGACTTGGGGCAAAAATAGACGGAATCGCGTCCCTTTGCCGATCTCGCTGGTCAGCTCGATGTGGCCATTGGCCTGACGTACAATTCCGTACACGGTGGACAAGCCGAGCCCGGTTCCTTTCCCCGTGTCTTTTGTGGTGAAGAAGGGCTCGAAAATGCGTTCTTGAGTTGCCTCGTCGATCCCCATGCCGCTGTCCTGAAAACTCAGCAGCATGCAGGGGCAAGAATCAAAATGTTCGGGCAGGTGCTTAGCAGCTTCTTCAGCCGAACAAGCCGATATGGACAGGGAGATCTTTCCGCCATTGGGCATGGCGTCGCGAGCGTTGGTGGTAAAGTTGATAAGAATCTGCTCCAACGCGGTGCGGTTGAGGTTCACGTGTACTGGGGTCGGGGAAAATTGAGCTGCAAACTCGATGTCTTCAGGGATGAGGCGTCGAAGGATCTTCTGCATATCTTGAGCTACCTTGATGGCATCAAGCACTTCCGGTTTCAGGTTCTTGTTGCGCCTGCTGAAAGAGAGGAGTTGTTGTGTCAGATCCGTCGCCTTTTCGGCAGCTTTGCGGATTTCCTTCAGGTACTTAGCGTTTGTATCCTCCTCCACTTTAGACTCCAGAATCAGGTCGGAAAAGGAGAGGATGACCGCTAGAATGTTGTTGAAATCGTGAGCGATGCCTCCGGCCAAACGACCGACTGCCTCCATTTTTTGGGACTGGAACAGGTCTTGTTCCAATCGGCGAATCTGGCTGACATCGCGTTGGATGACCACGTAGTTGGTTATCTCGGCGCCTGAAGCGTAGACGGGAAACACCTTCCAGGCCATGATGAATTCGGTTCCGTCCTTCTTGTAGCCCACCATTTCTCCGGCGGCGGTTCGGCCGGCTTGGATATCGAGGACCATCTCTTCGACAATCGAAAAGTCGGTGTTTTTTCCGTGCAGCAGGGAAATCCCTTTCCCGACAACATCGATTTCCGTGTAGCCGCTGATTTCGGAAAACCCGTCGTTCACGTAGAGAATGCGAGCATCTCCCTTCGCCCAATTCTTGTCGGTAATGATAACGCCTTCGCCGATACTTTTCAGAGCGGTGGCGATCAATCGGATTTGCGCTTCCTTGTATTCCGTTTGGCTTTGATCGGTTACGAAGAGGAGAGCTCCAGAAAGCTCAGGGCGGTCCGGGTCGGAGCTGTTTTTAGGCTTTAACTGAAAGGCGATGGAGGCACGGGATCCGTCTGGTTTAAGCAGGTAGGCCCGCGTGGACGAAAGTTTAGAGAGCTTGGGGTTTCGGAACTCATCGGAAGAAAGATCGATGGGCTCGTCTGTTTCTGGGTCGAAGGCCAGAAACACGTCGCTAACCGACTTCCCGATAGCCTCGCTGGAGGCCCGGCCTAGGAGAATCTGGGCTAACTGGTTCAGATTTTCAACAATCCCGTATCGGTCGAGGACGAGGATGCCGTCGGCAGAACAGTCGAGGAGAGACTCGGTCAACGCTCTGTATTTTAGCAGCTCGTCGTTTTCGAGGTCAGCATCGTGGCTAGTGTAGGTCTCTAATCTTGTGTCCCGCATCGACCAATAGAGAATGGAAGGTAGCTAGTAGCTCCATTAAAGCAAGGATACAGTTTCGGACTGACGTTCTCCTAGTTTTGAAATTTTTGTTAAGGCGATTTAGATCTCGGGGCCGAACACTAGATGATTGCTCGTATCTAATACTGAGATACAATTGAACCGATAGATCCAAGGCATGAATTTCCCGTAATCCAATTTTGGATGCGGGTCCTCCCTTCGAAAGGCATCTCAGAGAGGTATGAATCGGCCTTATTCAGGAAAGTCAGGTCGATTGGCAGAAGCCTTGGAGGTTGGGGCTTCTCGCGCCAGTCTCATGGGCTGTGGCATAGCCCAGAAGCCCAAGCGTCTCTTTAACTAGAGGAGAAGACTCTTTGATAAAGCGAGGCTGAAATTGGCACCGACTGCCCACGGTAAAACCTATTTCCTGATAGCAAATATTTATTGCATTTTCGCTGGTCCGAGGGTCGTTGCTATTGCTAGTCGGTGGTCGAGTTGCCCGAACTGAGCCGTCGCTTTCGTTAGCCTGGACGTATCGACGATGTGGTTAAGGTTGTATCGTTTGTCAATGTTAGGCCGACTGGAGGCCCAACATTGCCTCGGTTCGGTTTCCTCCGGCAGTTCCTGAGCGAACTCCAGTGGAGCAATATAGCCCAGCGAGCGATGGGGGCGTATGTTGTTGTACTTCCATCGCCAGTCTTCGATTGCCACTCGAGCCTCGGTCAGAGTCCAAAGCTGCTCGCGGTTGAGGCACTCCTCTCGGAAACG
>Ga0181593_10002768_pt1 | contig 16215 bp, 17 predicted proteins | sample 071ome_19_FD_133756 | JGI IMG/M metagenome (GOLD analysis project Ga0181593, IMG submission 133756) | Coastal salt marsh microbial communities from the Groves Creek Marsh, Skidaway Island, Georgia - 071413AT metaG (megahit assembly) | ecosystem: Environmental > Aquatic > Marine > Intertidal...
CGCGGGCGCGATGAACGACATCTGCGCCGGGCGCATCCCCGAAGGCAGCACGGTGGTCTGCACGCTGACCGGTCACGGGCTCAAGGACCCCGACACCGCGATCGGCCAGTGCCAGGACGCGGTGTCCAAGGTTCCGGCCGAGCTGGGCGCCGTCAAGCGGGCGATCCTCGACCGCCTCGCCTGATCGCGCGGTGCTGGACGGCCACGTCACCATCCGTCGCCGGCCGGAGAGCGCGTCCGCATCCCTGTCGGAGGATCTGCACCCGGTGCTGCGCCGGGTGCTGGCGCGTCGCGAACTGCACGACTCCACCGACCTCGACCTGGCCCTCGAGCGGCTGCCCGATCCCGACGACCTGTACGGCTGTCCGGAGGCGGCTGCCCGGTTGCAGCGGGCCCTCGACGAGCAGGCACGGATTCTCATCGTCGGTGACTACGATGCCGATGGGGCGACCAGCAGCGCCCTGGCGGTGCGCGCCCTGCGCCTGTTCGGCGCCGCGCATGCCGATTACCTGGTACCGAACCGCTTCACCAGTGGCTACGGCCTGACCCCCGAGGTCGTGGAGCTGGCCGCGGCGCGCGAGCCCGGACTGCTGGTCACCGTGGACAACGGCATCAGCAGCCACGCGGGCGTGGCGGCGGCTCGTGCTGCCGGCATCGACGTGATCGTCACCGACCACCACCTGCCGGGCGACCGCTTGCCTGGGGACTGCACGATCGTCAATCCACAGTGCGGGCCGGTGGACTATCCCGGCATCAACCTCGCCGGGGTCGGCGTGATCTTCTACGTGATGCTGGCACTGCGCCGGCGCCTGCGGGAAGCCGGCTGGTTCACCGGCCGCGGCCTGCCCGAGCCGAACCTCGCGGTGCTGCTCGACCTGGTCGCCCTCGGCACCGTGGCCGACGTCGCGCGCCTCGACCGGGTCAACCGCACGCTGGTCAGCCACGGCCTGAGGCGCCTGAGAAGTGGCGCTGGATGCGCCGGCATCGAGGCGCTGGCACGCCTCGGCAAGCGCGACCCCCGGTTCCTGTCGGCGAGCGACCTCGGCTTCGCGGTGGGCCCGCGGCTCAACGCGGCAGGGCGCCTGGCCGACATGAGCCTCGGCGTGCGCTGCCTGCTCGAGGACGATCCGGCCCGTGCACTCACGCAGGCCGGAGAGCTCGATGCCCTGAACCACGAACGGCGGGAGATCGAGCATGGCATGCGCGTCGAGGCCGAGGCGATGGTCGCCGACCTGGCCATCGATGGTGACCTGCCCGCGGCGCTCAGCCTGTTCGACCCGGGGTGGCACCAGGGCATCGTGGGCATCCTCGCCGGGCGCCTGAAGGAGCGCGTGCATCGCCCGGTGGTCGCTTTCGCTGCCGACGACAGCGGGCGCCTCAAGGGATCGGCCCGCTCGGTTCCGGGCGTGCACGTGCGTGACGCGTTGCAGGCGATCGCCGACCGTGAGCCCGGTCTTATCGAGCGTTTCGGTGGCCACGCGATGGCGGCCGGCCTGACGCTCGAGGCCGGCGGGCTGGAACGTTTCTCCGAGGCGTTCGCCGACGAGGTCGCCCTCCAGGTCGACCCGGCCAGCCTGCAGGGGGTGATCGTCACCGACGGGGCACTCGACACCGACGAGCTGACGCTCGATACCGCGCATGTGCTCGAGGATGCCGGCCCGTGGGGGCAGGGATTCCCCGAGCCGCTGTTCGATGGGGCCTTTCAGCTGGTCGATGCACGGCCGATCGGCGAGGCGCACCTGCGCATGCAGCTGTTGCCCGAGCGCGGCCGTGCACCGGTCGAGGGCATCGCGTTCAACCTGCCGATGGGAAATCGACCTGAAAAAGGCGATACAATCAATCTCGCGTACCGGGTGACAGTTAATCGGTACCGCGAAGATCGGCTGCAGCTGGTGGTGGAACACTTGGCACCCGCGGCACGACCGGAAGACACCGAAGGGAGATCTTGATGAGCAACGACACGCAGCTCGGCGTCGGCTTGTATATCGACGCCGCCAACATCCAGTACAACGGCGGCTGGGGCATGGCCTACGACGTCCTGCGGGAGTTCGCCTGCCGTGACGGCGGCATCCCGCTGCGCCTGAACAGCTACGTCACGTTCGACGCGGAGCGCGCGCGCCGCGACCACGGCTACCGCCACGGCGTCGAGCGTTTCCACAACGCGATCCGCGACATGGGCTTCAAGGTGATCGTCAAGGAGGTCAAGCGCTACCGCGACGACGCCGGCAACACCTTCGCCAAGGCCAACGCCGACCTCGACATGGCGGTCGACGCGCTGATGCAGTCCGATGCGCTCGGTCGCGTGGTGCTCGCCACCGGTGACGGCGACTTCGTGCGCGTCGTCCAGGCGCTGCAGAACAAGGGCTGCCGCGTCGAGGTGATCGCCTTCGACAACGTCTCGGCGGCGCTGCGGCGCGAGGCCGATTTCTACCTTTCCGGATTCCTGATCCCGAACCTGCTGCCGTCGCGTGACGGTCCCGACAGCCCGGCATGGGGTGGAAAAGGATCGGTCGTGCGCGGCGTCTGCTACCACTTCAATCGTGACGGCGGCTTCGGTTTCGTGCGTTACCTCAAGCGTGCCGACGGCAAACTTTGGATCACCGACACGCGACGCGACGACTCACCCTACGCGTCGGCCTTCTTCTCGATGGCCGATGTCGACGACGGCGTCAGCCCCGAGCAGATCCAACGCCAGGACACGGTGCTCGAATTCCGCCTCGGGGAGTCGCAGGCCAAGGAGGGCGAACTGCAGGCGTTCCAGGTCAGCCTCGCGCAGGGCGTCGAGCGCGTGCGAGGCACGGCGCCTCAGGGCCGTGGGCAGCCGAACGCAAACCGTGGTGAGGGGCGGCCGCCGCGCGGCAACCAGGTCGCTGCGGGCGAACAGCGCCAGCAGGACGAGCCGAACGGCAACATGGTCGTCGATCTGCCGGACGAAGAGGAGTTGCCCGAGGTCGACGGGAATCGCGTCGAGCCGGCAGGCACGCAGTAACCCGCTTTCAGCCCGGGTGCTGGTCCTGGCGCTGCCGGGAGGGGGAGTGCCCGGTCCAGCGGCGGAAAGTGCGCGCGAAGCTGCTCGGTTCCGAGAACCCCAGCAGGTAGGAGATCTCGGTGATCGACAGGCGCGGATTCGCGACGTACTGCAGCGCCAGGTCGCGACGCACCGACTCGAGCAGTTCGCGATAGGCGGTGCCCGCATCGCGCAGCCGGCGCTGGAACGTACGCAGGCTGAGGTGCAGCGCCGTCGCGATCGACTCCTCGCTGAACCTTCCCGACGGCAGCTGGCGCAGGATCTCGGCCTTCGCGCGTCCCACCACGTCGTCGCGATCGAGCGCGGCGAGGTAGTTCGCGATCATCGTCTCGGCACTGGTGAGCAGTTCCATGTTGGCCGTCGACAGCGGCCGTTCGAGTTCGGCGTGCGGTAACACGAGCGCGTGATATGGGGCGTCGAACTCGATAGGGCAGGCAAGGAACTCGCCCAGCGGGGCGCTGCATCCGCTCTTCTCATGCGACAGCAACACGCGTCGTGGTGAAAAGTTCGCGTCGAGGCTCATTCGGCACAGCTTGACCAGCACCACGACAGCAGCGTGCACCGCCTCGTTCGGCGCCTGCGCGGACGGGTCGGCCGGCTCGACCGTGAAACGGTACCCCTCGCGGGTGCGCTCGAGGCGTGCGCGGCCCGCCGTCGAGAGCAGGGCGAAGGCGTCGGCGAGGCGCCGGAACGCCTCGGCCAGCGTCGGGCTCGCGAACCAGGCGATGCCGAGCGCATGCAGCGTGGTCGGGTGCCAATGCCGCGCGGCGGCGAGCCCGAAGCAGGGCGCGGTGCTGATCTTCGCGCCGGCATCCCAGACCTTCCCGAGGCGCGGCATCGAGATGCGGGCCCCGGCCTGGTGCAGCAGCTGCGGATCGATCCCGGCCTGATGGAACACGGGATCGGGTTCGTGACCCTCCTGCTGCAGCGCCTTCCAGATCAGCAGTGGCCAGGAGGAGATGGTGCTGAAACCCATGCTGCGGAAACTCAGAGCGCCTGGCGTACTGCGGTCGGCGAGGTGCCGTTCCAGCGCCGGAAGGAGCGGGCGAAGCTGCTCGGCTCCGAGAAGCCGAGCAGGTAGGAGATTTCGGTGATCGAGTAGCGCGGGTTGGCAAGGTACTTTCCGGCCAGGTCACGGCGTACGTCGTCGACCAGCTCACGGTAGACCGTGCCGTTGTCGCGCAGGCGGCGCTGGAACGTCCGCAGGCTCATGTTGAGCGCGCTCGCCACCGTCTCCTCGCTGGTCTTGCCGGAGGGCAACTGGCGCATGATCTCGCCGCGTGTGCGCGCGACGATGTCGCCATGCTCCAGCCCTGACAGGTAGTCGGCGACGACCTTTTCCGAGCTGCTGAGCAGGTCGAGATTCGCCGTGGGCAAGGGTCGCTCGAGATCGGCCGTCGTGAACGACAACCCATAGCGCGGCTGTTCGTACTCGATGGCGCAGCCGAAGTAGGCTTCCAGCGAGCCGGTGCAGCCGGTCTCGGCGTGTGCCAGGTGCATCGCTGCAGGTGACAGGTGGCCGCCGACGCAGAGACGGGCCATGTCCAGCACCGTGGCCAGCGTCGCGTGCTGCTCCTCCACGTGTCCCGTGACGCTCTCGTCGGCGAAGGTCCACGAGAAATGGTGGCCCGAAGGGATCGGTTCGAGGTGGAAGTGGGTCGCATCGGTGACCACCGTCGAGAAGCGCACGAAGCGTTCGAAGGCCTCCATCAGGGTGTGGCTCGCCAGGCAGGCGATCCCCAGCGCATGCAGGGTCGTCGGGTGCCAGTGGCGCGCCACCTCGAGCCCGAAGCAACCCTCCCCGGCACTGACTCTCGAGGCCTCGATCCAGCAGCGCTCCAGCCGGCTTTCGGTGACCCGGGAGCCGGCGTCGCCGAGCAGCTGCGGATCGATGTCCGCCACAGTGAAGACCGGGTGCGGGTCGTGACCGCCGTCCTCCAGGGCCTTCCAGATCAGCAGCGGCCAGGAGGCCAGCGTGGTGAAGCTCACGTCATGCTCCGCGTCGGTCTGTCGCTGCCGTTCAATCTAAGTCCTCCGATATCCGGCGGCAACTGGCACGTCGTGCATGGCGATTGGCGTGCCGTGCCACGTCATGTCCGGCGCCACCCCGTAGATTGGTGGCATCGAGAACCCCGACCCGGACGAATGACATGAAAGACGACGAAAGGCAGCTGCTCGAAGAGGTCGACTTCTGGCTGCGACTGAACAACGACTACGTGCAGCGGCACGGCAAGGCCCCCACGCGTCGCATGCAGGAGGCGCTGTTCCACGCACTCGATCGCCTGCGATCCCTCGAGAATGGACGGCGTGACGACTGGCGTGCCATCGACGAACTCCCCGACACCCTGAACTGAAGTGAAGGGATCGATCATGCAGCGCGATTTGATCGGCTACCTGGACCAGGCGATCGAGACGCTCGAGTCCCTGCTGAGACGGCAGATCGCCGAGTGTCGAAGCACCACGTCGCAACCGTGTTCTGTCAGTGGCTACGGTGAATCGCTTCCCAGTGGACTCGCACGGCTCCAGGCGCTGCGCCGTACCCGGCGTGTGATCGCGCGACGTCGGCCACTGGAAAGGCCGGACGCCTGCCGCCAGGAGGCGGCGCGCTATGCCGTGGGAGGCCCCGACTGGTGCGCGGTGCGGGGCAACGGCGGCTACAGCCGTCTGCGGCGCGAAGGATTCAAGATCGCAGCCATGGATCTCGACGCCATCGTTTCACTGGCCGCCTACCGAAGGAAATCCAGACATCATGCGGCCTGATCTGGGAACGGTGCCGATTCCTTCGCAAGCCGGCCCCGTTGGCGACGCGGTGCGCATCGTCGTGAACCACGACGCGTCGCTAAGCGACGTCGAAGGAAACCCCGGGCTCCCTTAGCTGTTGCAGGGGGCCGACGGCGCCATCCGCAGGCTGGGCATGGTCCGTCGCGAGGCGCTGGGGAATTGCCACAACGGCGGCGATACGCCTTCAGGTACGCCCTGCCACGACCTCTCTGCCACACGATAATCCACACCAAAACAACGTGATATAGGCGTGCAACCGTGGGGCTGCTAGACTGCCGGGAAGTGCCGTAGCAGGAGAGACCGATGCATCGTCTGCTCGCCATCGCACTGTTGATCACCGCCTGCTGGCCGATTCTGGTGCTGGCGGACTACGATCGCGGCCTCGCCGCCTACCAGCGTGGAGACTTCAACCAGGCCCACAGCGAGTGGCTCGACGCCGCTCAGCAAGGCGTGGCCCAGGCGCAGTATCGCCTTGCCGATCTCTACGAATCGGGTCTCGGCGTGAACCGTGATTTCCTCGAGGCCTCGAAGTGGTACCGACGCGCCGCGCGCCAGGGGCATACCATCTCCCAGCACATGGTCGGGCTGACCTACGCCTACGGTCTCGGCGTGCCGCGTAACATGGTCGAGGCTTACATGTGGTTGGACCTGGCCGCCGCCAGCGGCGATCTCAACGCCGGTGCGGTGCGCGACAGCCTGGCCAGGGCGATGCAGCCCGATCAGCTGGCCGACGCGAGGAAGCTATCCGAAAACTGGCAGCCTCAGCAGTAAAATAACAATATAATCATAGCTATAAGAGCTATAGTTCATTAGATTTGTAATATAATTTCAGCTCATCAGCACCACCTGAATAGGTCAGGGCCTGGTGCTTGATCACTGCTGTTCCTCGAGCCAGGCAGCGTACCCCCGAAACAGCACCTTGACGTTTTCCCGACCGGCGACGCGCAGGGCCATGTGGGCCTTCGATGAAAGCATGCCGGTATCGCAGTAGAGAACGACGGGGCGCTCGTCCGGGATTTCGTCACGGCGCGTGAGGATCTGGCGCCACTCGATGTTGATCGCCCCGGGGATGTGACCGGCCGCGAAGCGCTCCGGGCTGCGGGTGTCGATGAAAAGCACGCCACCGATGTCGACCGAGGCGAGTTGACCGGCGGTGATCGTGCCGTCCGTGTACTGAGCGAAATCGAGGTACTCCTGGAGCGCGGCGATCTCCCGGGAGTCGTCCGCCACTCCGGCACCCGGCAACAGCGAGGCCAGCAGCACGAAGACCGGAAGAAACCGTTTCATCGCGCTGCCCTCACTCCACAAAGCGTGTTTGTCCGTCTGGACGGGCGGGGGTGGGGACCGAGAGGAGGGCGTGGTGCGCCCGAGATCAGTCCGCCGTACGGCGCTGTTCGGCCTTCAGCATGGCCTCGTCGAGATTCGACTGCGCCCGGTCCATGGTCTTCTCGGCCTGCTCCGCTTCCTGGGCCTTGAGTGTGGCCACGGTCGCGGCGGTGGTCGCGGTCTCCGCGCCGCATGCCGTGAGACCGAGAGCCAACGCGGTACAGATTAGAAGTCTCATCCCATACCTCCTGGAATCATGCAGTGGCGGGCGCGTGAGCGGAGGCCCGCGGAGACGGTCACATGCCGATCGAGAACATCTCGTCGAGGTCGTGGCGCGAAAAGGCGCGAAAGGACAGCATCGACTCGGTGTGGGTGATGCCCTCGAGCTTGACCATGTCATGGGTGACCAGGCGTGCGAGGGCCTCGTTGTTCTCGACGCGCACGATCGCCACCAGGTCGTAGCGGCCGCTGACCGAGTAGACCTCGCTGATCCCGGACAGGTCGGCGAGTTGCTGGGCGAGATCGCCGATGTGGTGGCGGTCGGCATTGATCAGGATGATCGCGGTAACCATCGCGGGTCTCCGTTGCGTTAATCAGTGAATCGATTTCGGGCCGTTGCCCACGGTCTTTGGCTCGGGCGAGGCGTCGCCGACGATCGGTACCGGCGGCTCCTCGCCGTGCCGGTAGAGCGCCTGGCCCCAGGGCGATTCGATGTGCCACTTGAGCAGGTCGAGGGCGCTCTGTGGACGGGAGATGTAGAAACCCTGCGCGGTGTCGCAGCCCATCTCGATCAGCAGGTCGATGGTCTCCTGGCTGTCGACGCCTTCGGCGATGACCTCGAGACCGAGACTGTGCGCGAGGTCGATCGTCGCCTTGACGATGGCGCGGTCCTCGGCGTTGGAGTCGAGATTGAGCACGAAGGACTTGTCGATCTTGACCTCGTCCACGGGCAGCCGCTTGAGGTAGGACATCGACGAGTAGCCGGTGCCGAAATCGTCTATCGACAGGCGGATGCCCATGTCGCTGAGCTCGTGCAGCAGGTCCAGGACCCGCTCGGGGTCGTCCATCATCGCGCTCTCGGTCACCTCCATCTCGATGCGCGACGGCTTGACGTTCCACGCCTCGATCAGCTCGCGGATCTGGCCGAGCAGGTGGCGGTCCTGGAGATTCCACGCCGAGAGATTGATCGCGCTGACGATGTTCAGGCCCATCTCCTGCCAGCGGCTGACCTGGTCGAAGGCCGCGTTGAGCACCCACAGCGTCAGCGGGCGGATCAGGCCGGTCTTCTCTGCCAGCGGCACGAACAGCTCGGGAGAGATCAGGCCCATCTGCGGGTGATTCCAGCGGATCAGGCACTCGACACTGGTCAGGCGGCGGTCGCGCAGTGACACCTTCGGCTGGAAGTTCAGCATCAGCTGGTCCTCGACGCTGAGCGCGGTGCGCAGGTCGCCGAGCAGCTTGAGGTCGCGCAGGCCGTGCTTGTTGAGGCTCGGATCGTAGACCGAGAACTCCATGCGCGTGCGGCGCACCGAGTGCAGCGCCACGTCGGCATGGCGCATCAGGGTGTCGGCGTCGATGCCGTGTTCGGGGAACAGCGTGATCCCGAGCTGCGCCTTCATGTGCAGCGGGTGACCGTCGAGGTAGAAGGTGCGATCGAGGGCGTCGTGGACCTGGTGAGCCACCTCCTCGGCACTGGCCCGGTCGCAGCTGGTCAGCACGACGACGAAGACGTCGTCGCCGCTGCGCGCCACCATCTCGGTTTCACCGATCCCGTTGACCAGCACGTCAGCCGCCTGCTGCAGGATCATGTCACCGAAGTAGTGACCCAGGGTGTTGTTGATCTCGCGGATGCGGTCCAGGCCGACCATCAGCAACGCGAAGGAGGTGCTCTCTTTCTGGCTTTCGGTGATGACCTGGTCGAGGCGGTCGAAAAGCAGGTTGCGGTTCGGCAGCCCGGTCATGTCGTCGTAGTGGGCGAGGTACTCGAGTTCGGCGGTGCGCGAGCGGATGCGCTCCTCCAGCTCGTCGCCGTAACGACCGAGGGCCTCCTCGGCCTCGCGACGTTCGTGGTTCTCGTCGCGCAGACGCTGTTCGGAGGTGACCAGGCGGCGGTTCAGGTAGAGGGTGTAGGCCGTCGTCGTGATCATCATCGCCAGCGCGATCGCGGCGAGCACGAGCCAGTGGCCGTGGTCGTCGATCAGGCTCGCCAGCGTGACACGGTCGAAGCCTGCGTAGGGCGGCGCACCGATGGTGCGCAGCAGCTCGTGCACCGGCTGGTAGTCGAGCGGGGTGTTCCACTCGATCGCCGCATGGGTCATGTCCGAGTCGGGATCGATGTCGAGCAGCGCGACCACGACCTGGCGTGCCAGCGTGTCGGGTGTATGGCGCAGCTTGGCCAGCGGCCACTCGGGGTAGAGCGCGGTGCTGTGTGCGACCGGGAAGAACGCGCTCTGACGGGGCTCGATGAACTTGAATTGCTCACGTTGCAGGTTGGCGTTGGCGCTCATCTGCTGCAGCAATCTGGCGGGGAGCACGCCGGCGTCGGCGCGCCCCTCGAGCACTGCGTCGATCACCTCCCAGGCGTCGAATCCGGTGAAACGGGTGCTGTAGTCGTCGTTGGCCACCAGCCCGGCGTTGCGCAGGGCATGCTCGGCCAGTCGCCAACCCGAGAACGAGTGCTCGTCCAGCGCCACGATGCTGCCGCCCTCGAGATCCTCGAAGTGACTCAGGTCGATCCGGTCGCTGCGGGTGAACAGTGTCGCGGCGAGCATGTTCAGGGCATGGCCGTCGATCTTCGAGATCCGGGTCGCGATGCGCGTGATGCCGTTTTCGACCTCCAGTTCGACGTAGAGGCCGGGATCGGTGATCACGAAGTCGAGGCTGGCAGCGCCTGTATCCACGCCGCTCAGGGTGTTGCTGCGGGTCAGCGGGACCAGTTCGAAGTGGTAGTTGGGGAGGTGGCGGTTGAGGTGCCAGATCACCGGAGACCAGCGTTCGAGTTCGCGATCCGGGTCACCCTGGAGCTGAACGCCGATGACCACGTCACGGTGGTCGCTCCAGCTCGCTGTTGCCGGCAGCAGACAGGCCAGCAGCAGGCACAGCAGTTGTCCCAGCAGCGAACGCGTCATGCCGCAGGCTCCACGCGGTTACGGCCGCCGTGTTTTGCCTTCAGCAGCGCCTCGTCGGCACGGCGCACCATCTCTACAGGAGACTGGATCGCCGGGTCGGGATAGGCGGCCGCCCCGATGCTGATGGTCACGCGTTCGCGGTCGAGTTGTGCGACCGTGGTGCCGATCAGGTTCTTGCGTACCTTCTCGGCGGCGGTCATCGCCTGTTCGAGGTTGGTCTGCGGCAGCGCGACGGCGAAGGTGCTCTCACCGAAGCGGGCGACCAGGTCGGTCTTGCGAACCGCCTTGTTCAGCACGCCGGCGACCGTCGTCAGCACCACGTCGGCCATGTGGTAGCCGAAGCGGTCGCTGAAGGCCCGGAAGTGGTCGATGTCGACCATCAGCAACGCAAGGTCGGTGCCGTAGCGCTGCGCATCGTTGAAATAGGCTTCCAGCTTGTCGGTGAAATGGCCACGGTTGGCGGTGTTGGTCAGTGGATCGCGGGTCAGGAGGTCATTGATCCGGCGCTGCGAGGCGGCGTCGTTCAGGATGATGGCGACCTGGCGGGCCAGGTAGTCGAGCAGCACGCGCTCGTCGTCTGGCGTGGGCTTGGCGAACCCGAGCAGCAGCAGACCAAGCAGTTCGCCGCGGTAGAGCAGCGGGTAGTAGGCGAGGTGGCGCGGCATGACGCTGCCTACCCCGAGGTCGAGGGCCAGCTCGGTGCCCTTGTCGCCGACGTAGACGGTGCGGCTCTCGCGTTCGAGCGCGACCTGGCCCGGCACGCCTTCGCCGATCTTGAGCGACTCGAGGCCGTCGAGATCGAGAGCGTGGCTGGCGTAGGGCGTCAGCCGGTTGCTCCCTTCCTCGAGCAGGTAGATGACGCCCAGCATGCCGTTCGAGATCTCGATGACCTTGTCCAGCGTCCCCTGCAGCAGCTTGTCGGAACTCATCGACAGGTCGACCAGCGAGGAGAGCGTGGTGTACTGGGTCAGGCGCCGATCGCGCCCGACCACGGCCTCGGCCATCCGGTTGAAGCCCGCGCCGAGCCTCTCGAACTCGTCACGGGTGATGATCTCGGTGCGCACGTCGTGAGCGCCCTCGGCGAAGGCGTTCTGCGCGGCCACGATGGCGTGCAGTGGGCGCACGGTGTCGCGGTAGGCGAGGTAGGCGATGACCAGCGAGAGCAGGATGCCCAGGGCGATGAAGCCGTAGACATGGCGCGTGTTCTGCGCGATGTGCGTGCTGATCTTGTCGTCGCTGAGCAGCAGTGCGAGGCCGCCGACCGACTGGTAGTCGCCGTTGAGGATCGGCTCGGCCAGCACGAGATTGCGCTGCGAGTTGATCTCGAGCTGTCCACTGAAGACCTGGCCACCCTCGATGGCCCGGTCGAGGCTGGAGTCGAGCTGGCTGCCGGGTGGCAGCGGCTCGTCTGGCAACCCGGCCGTGGCGATGACCTGGTCGCCCTGCAGCAGCGCCACGTAGGTCCTCTCGATGGTCAGCTGATTCTGGATCTGTTGCAGCAGCAACTGGTTGCCGTGCAGCAGCTTCACCCCGATCAGGGCCCCCTGGTCACTGACCGGAACGACGATGATCTGGGCGAGGACCAGTGGCGGCAGCTCGGCATACCGCTGGGGGTCTTCGCTGACGAACAGCGCACGCGGCAGCAGCTCGGTGGTGATCAGGTTCTCGCGCAGCGTACCCAGGGCTCGGCCCAGGCCACTGCCGAAGTTGTAGTGTTCGCCCAGCTCGCCCCGGATCCGGCCGTGCACCACCTGGTCGCGATCGATCGCGAACCAGAGGTCGACGAAGCTGAAGCGTCGCGCGTGGCGTTCGAGCAGGCGGTAGAGACCGGCCGCGTCACGCTGCTGGAGATAGAGCGTAGTGCGGTCGTTGTCGGCGTCCTGGACCAGCGCGATGCGCACGTCTTCCAGGGGCCGCTGGTAGGCGTTCCAGGCACTGCGCAGGTTGGCCTCCAGCCCTTGCGCGGTCTCGTTCTCAAGCGCATCACGCATGGTCTGCTTGGTGATGGTCAGCAGGCCGGCCATCGGTATGAAGACGACGAGGGCGAAGGCAATCAGGGTCTTCCAGCCGAGCGACAGGTAGAAGCGCTGTGGCCCCCAGACGACGCGGAAGACGCTGTCTCGGCTGCTCACCTGGACCAGGACCCCTTGGTGGACTCCGCGTGCAAGGCACGCGAAGGATGCCCGACGTCAGAAGCGACGGGTAGAGATCATTCTAACTGCTGGTTTCGGATGCGGAAAGTCAGGTCGAGCACGCGGGGTGACCGGGCGGTCACCCCGCGTGTCGAGGCGTCGCGGATGAACCGCTCAGGCGGCGCTCTTGGAGTCGTCGGCCTTGCAGGTGCGGATGCCGAACAGGGTGTAGGCCGGGCACCAGCGGAACAGTCCGGTGGCCAGCGGGACCACCCCGATGTAACCCCAGACGGGAATGATGCCCATGACGGTGAGCGCGATCAGCGCGAGGCCGGCGACGATGCGCAGGATCTGGTCGATACCACCAACGTTCTGCATGACGATTCTCCTGAGTTGGATGCACGGGGATGCGCCCCGGATGACCAGCATTTGACCACGTGGCGCGGCCTGCTTCAGTAACCGGGGTCACACAGCCTCAGGAACCGGCGAGGTGGGTGAGGGCGTCGCGGTCGTGCAGCTCGATGCGGCCGCGGTGCAGGGCGACCAGGCCGCGGTGCTCGAAATCCTTGAGCAGGCGGCTGACCACCTCGCGGGCCGTGCCGAGCTCGGTCGCGAGCTCCTGGTGGGTGGCGCTGACCATGCCGTCACGGTCGGCCCCGTCGCGCAGGCGGGCGGCGAGGCGCAGGTCCATGCGCCCGAATGCGACCTCTTCGACCAGCGTGATCAGGTCGGCGATGCGCCGGGCGTAGACGGCGAAGACGAACTGGCGGAAACCGGTCGACCCGGCCAGCAGCGCCTGGAACAGTGCACCGGGCAGCGCGATGGCGTGAACCTCGGTCTCGGTGACACCCTCGGCCGGGTAGCGCTCGCCGGCGAGAAGGCACGACGTGGTCAGGATGCAGGTCTGCCCGTCGCCGACGCGGTAGAGGGTGATCTCGCGGCCGCTGCTCGAGGTCTTCTGCACGCGCACCGAACCGTCGAGCACCAGCAGGTAGTTGGTGCAGGCGTCGCCGTCGTGGAACAGCGTGAGCCCGGCCGGCAGCGTGACCGGGTGCGCCTCGGCGACGAGTCGATCGCGCGCGTCGGGCTCGAGCGCCACGAGCTCCGGGAAGGCGTCGAGCCACGCGGCCGCGTCGTGCGGCATGCCGGGCGGGTCAGGCGGCGGATTCGCCACGTTGGCTCGCGGCGAAGCGCTGTTGCAGGTCGAGGCGCTTGAGGTAGGCATCCCTTGCGATCTGCACGTCCTCGAGGAACAGCGGCAACTCGTCGAAATGCAGCGCCTGGGGACCGTCCACCAGCGCCTTGCTCGGCTCGGGGTGGAAGTCGACCAGCACCATGTTGGCCCCGGCGATCACCCCCTGCGCCGTGGCATGCATGACGTCGAGGATGCCGTCCGGGTCGCCGTCACGTGAGCCGACCGAGTGCGAGGGGTCGACGCAGACCGGCATGCGCGTCAGACGCTTGACCACCGGCACGTGGGTGAAGTCGACGAAGTTGCGGTGCGGGTCGCCAAGGTTGGATTTCATGCCACGCAGGCAGAAGATCACGCGCTGGTTGCCCTCGCTGGCGAGGTACTCGGCGGCGTTCAGCGACTCCTCGATGGTGATGCCGAAGCCGCGCTTGAGCAGGACCGGGTAGTCGTTCTGGCGTCCGACCTGCTTGAGCAGCTCGAAGTTCTGGATGTTGCGCGTGCCGATCTGCAGCATCACGCCGACCGGGTCGCCCGCCTCCTGCAGGGCCTCGTGGATCTCCACCACGTGGTCCTCGTGGGTGACCTCCATGGCGACCACCTGCATGCCGTACTTGCCGGCCAGCTCGAAGACGTAGGGCAGGCAGCTCTTGCCGTGGCCCTGGAACGAGTAGGGATTGGTGCGCGGCTTGTAGGCGCCCATGCGCGTGCAGACCTGGCCGTGGTCACGCAGCACCGCGAGCATGCGCTCGACGTGCTCCGGGGTGTCGACGGCGCACAGCCCGGCGAACACCTGCAGCGTGTCCTGGCCGAAGCGCACGCCGCGATATTCCCAGGAGGTCGGGCGGCGATCGTTCTTGTGCCGGCCCAGCACGCGGTACTCGCGTGACACCCGGACCGCGCGCTCCACGCCTGGCAGGCTCGCCATGTCATCGAGGTCGAGCAGCGCGGTGTCGCCGATCAGGTAGACCTCGGTGACCATCTGCTGGGCCCCCTGCACGTGGTGTACGCGCGCCTGGATGTTGGGCAGGTTGGCGAGGTGTTCCATCAGCTCGGCGTAGGGTGTGCTGCCCGGCTCGAGGTTGGGGTCGAGGATCAGGATCATGCTTGCGGGTCCTTGCCGGGTTGGGATTCGGGGTCGCGGTAACGGTGCAGGAGATCGGCGTAGGCGTCGATGCGGCGGTCGCGCAGGAACGGCCAGATGCGCCGCAGCTCCTCGGTGCGGCTGAGCGGCAGGTCGACCACAAGCACCTCCGGGGCATCGTCCGGGGCCTGGCCGAGCAGCTCGCCTTGCGGTCCGCAGGCAAAGCTGCTGCCCCAGAAGTCGATGCCCGGGCCGCCGTTCGGATCGGGCTCGTGGCCGACGCGGTTGCAGGCCAGCAGCGGCAGGTGGTTGGCCACCGCGTGGCCGCGTTGCACGGCGATCCACGCCTCGCGCTGGCGCGCCTTTTCGTCGTCCGCGTCCGCTGGATGCCAGCCGATCGCGGTCGGGTAGAGCAGCAGCCTGGCGCCGGCGAGCGCCATCAGTCGCGCGGCCTCTGGGTACCACTGGTCCCAGCAGACCAGGACGCCAAGCGGGCCGAGGCTGGTGTCGATCGGGTGGAAGCCCTGGTCGCCCGGAGTGAAGTAGAACTTCTCGTGAAAGCCCGGATCGTCGGGGATGTGCATCTTGCGGTAGGTGCCGGCCAGGCTGCCGTCGCTGTCCAGCACCACGGCGGTGTTGTGGTAGATCCCTGCGGCTCGGCGCTCGAACAGCGTCGTGACGATCACCAGGCCGAGTTCGGCGGCCAGCCGGCCCAGGTGTTGCGTGGTCGGGCCCGGGATCGGCTCGGCGAGGTCGAAGGTCTCGACCCGTTGCGCCTGGCAGAAGTAGCGCGACGGGTGGAGCTCCTGCAGCAGCACCAGCCGGGCGCCGGATGCGGCTGCCTCGCGCACCCCGGCATCGGCCGTTGCCAGGTTACGAGCGAGCTCTTCGCTGGCGGCATGCTGCACCAGGGCGGCACGCAGGGTTTGCGGGGTGTCGTTCACGGCGTTTCGCTCGACGGGGGAGGGGGATGGTAGCACCGGCGGGCCCGGCAGCTCATCCACCCAGGGGCAGTCCGGCCGGCATCTGCAGGGTGGCGCAGTGCAGGCTGCCGTTCTCCTCGATCAGCGCGCGTGCGGGCACGCCGACCACCTCACGTCCGGGGAAGGCGTCGGCGAGATGCCGCAGCGCGGTGGCGTCGGCCGGGTCGCCGTAGACCGGGCACAGCACGGCGCCGTTGATGATGAGGAAGTTGGCGTAGGTCGCTGCCAGGCGCCGTCCGTCGTCGGCGTGCTGCGCGGCAGGCAGCGGCAACGGCACCAGTCGGTAGGTGGCGCCGTCGGCGGTACGCAGTGCGCGCAGTTGCCGCTCCAGGTCGTGCAGCGAGGTGCGTGCCGGATCGGCGCGATCCAGGCAGGTGACGTGGGCGATGGTGCGCGGATCGCAGAAGCGCACCAGCGTGTCGACGTGGCCGTCGGTGTCGTCGCCCGGCAGCGGTTCCACCTCGAGCCAGGTCACCCGCTGCAGGCCGAGCGTGACCGCGAGACGGCTCTCGATGTCGGAGCGCCCGAGCCCCGGGTTGCGCGTGGCACTGTCCAGGCAACCCG
>Ga0181593_10002771_pt1 | contig 16209 bp, 20 predicted proteins | sample 071ome_19_FD_133756 | JGI IMG/M metagenome (GOLD analysis project Ga0181593, IMG submission 133756) | Coastal salt marsh microbial communities from the Groves Creek Marsh, Skidaway Island, Georgia - 071413AT metaG (megahit assembly) | ecosystem: Environmental > Aquatic > Marine > Intertidal...
CGAAGCGCTCCGCCGTAACATGCAGCTTCTGAACTAGGATCTCCGACTTTTGAATGAGGGACTCCTTTTCGGCGGAGGAAGCCGGATTCGCCGACAAGGCGTGAAAGGCATTAAAATAGTCGTTGAGCACCTCGGCCAAGCCGCCGGAGCCCGCGCCATCATTGGCGACTCCGTCGATAAATGCGGAATCACCCGATCGATCAACTTCCTGTCCCATGCTGGCTTCCGCTTTTCGCAGAGCGCTGCTCTGAGCTTCCAATGAACTGTTGACACTGGTTTCCCTGAGGATCTCGCGATCGAGAATCTGGTCGCGCAACTGGGTAAATCCCACGACTTCCACTCCCAGGCCTTGTACGCCTACCGCGGTCTGAACTACGCCACGGTCTCCCAAGACCACCCGCTGACGCGAGAACTCGGGATTGTTAACATTGGCTATATTCGTACCCGCAGTAGTCACGCCGAACCGATGGGCGTTCAATGCCTTAGTAGCGTTAGCCAAATCTCCCAAAATACTCATTCTCTGTACCCGATTCTCTCTTACAACTCGTTTTAGACGAGAGCCTTGTAGGTGGTCGGCAAATCTCCGGAAACCCCGACCTGCCCTTTGCGCGAGTAGGTTTTCGAATAGTTGCTCGGTTCCGAACGCCGCAAAGCTTCATGGGCGATCTCCATTGTGCGCGACAAGAGAAGATAGTTCTGGCGGGCCTTCTGACGGGTCCGTCGAACCATTGCATTGACTTCGTCTATCAGGGCTTCGAGCAACGGACGCACGAACACCGGAAATCCCGGTAGCAATTCCTTTAGAGTCCACTCTTGATCGCATTGGCAACGAATGGCCATTTCCCGCACCATCGATTCGCGTTTCTGACGCAGGACATCCATTTGCTTCATATGGGCCTCAACTTCAATGTTGATCTCCATGACCAAATCCGGATCCCGATTGAATATCTCGTTCTGCTGTCGATCCAAAAGGTTATAGAGGCCTCCATACTCTTGAACTTCTTCGCGCAAAAGTTCGATGAGCGGGTCCCAGTCGCTTTCCTCAAAAATCTCTTTCATAGTCGTTGTTTGGCTAGGATTCATCCTCAGCCCCCCTATAAAGTTGTGTCTGTAACACCGATGAAAGCCCCAAGGAATTGCCCTGGGTCATGCTCGTTGCCAGCGTATCCTTGATAATGTGGTCGTACATCGGGATGGAGGACCCCAAGAGACTGTTTTCTCCATCGCTAGTCTTGAGCGCTTCATCTAGATACTGGCGAAAAAGAATGGCTTCGAACTGCTTAGCGGCCTCGTCAATTTGCTGCATCTTATCCAACTGGCCATCTCGCATGCCAACCTTCCATTGCATGCTATCGAGAGCCGTCGGAGCTGTACTTATGGGATCCATACTATAAAATCTATTTGATGATAAGTTCCGCTTGCAGGGCGCCCACACTCTTCATTTCCTGCAAGATAGACATCATTTCTCGAGTAGTTACCCCTACTGCGTTCAAGGCCGCCGTAACTTGCTGGATAGTGGGAAATTCGTTGATGATCTTAAATCCTCCAGCCATTTCCGTAATTTCCGTTTCGGTTGCAGGAGTGACTACGGTGTCGCCCGCACCTCCAAACCCTCCCGGTTGAGACACGTTCAGATTGTTCGATATGGAGATCGTAAGGGCTCCATGACTAATAGCGACCGTGGATACGCGCACTTCCGAAGTTGCCACGATAACCCCCGTCCGTTCATTAATTACCACCCGGGCTGGCGTGTCCGGATTCACATTAATCGCTCCGATTGAGGAAATGAAATCCACTTCCCGGCCCATGTATATTTCGGGAATAGCCACTTTGATGGCCGCCGAATCGAGGGCGATAGCGCTAGTGGGAAAAATTTCGTTAATGGCTTCCGCCATACGAGAGGCCGTTCCATAGTCAGGGTTGATCAGCAGCCAGTTGACGTATCCCATTTCCGATACATCCATCTTGATCTCCCTTTCGACGATCGCCCCATTAGAGATCATACCAACAGTTGGATGATTCTTCTGCACGGTGGCTCCCCCTGGACCAGCCGCCCCGCCAATAAATCCCCCTACCGCAATTTGCCCTTGGGCTACCGCGTAGACTACTTGATCAGCGCCATAGAGAGGCGTCTGCAGAAGTACACCGCCCTGCAGGCTTTCCGCATCGCCAATTGAAGATACGGTAATATCAATGCGCGTTCCCTCGCGGGCGAAGGGCGGGATGTCCGCTGTGATCATCACCGCCGCGACATTGTCCGCCTTCATAGTCTCTGCATCTACGGTGAGTCCGAAACTCCGAAGCGAGTTGGCCAAACTGTTGATGGTCACATCCGAGGAACTATCGCCATCTCCCGCTAAGCCGACGACGATGCCGTATCCAACTAGCTGATTGTCTCGACTACCTTCAAGCGAGGCTAGATCCTTGATACGCCCTCCGTAGCAGAGAGCCGACAGAGCGAAGCTAGCCAGGATTAAGAGCGATAAATATCTCAGTTTCATGATAGGCTCTACCAAATTTTGGCAACATTCAGCAGGCGCTGAATCCACCCTTGTTTCTGGGCCGATGCGATCGCCCCCTTCTCGAGAATTTCCACGCTGGCATTAGCCACTTTCGAGGATGGAACCACGTTGTCATTGGAAATATCGTCTCGACGAACGATGCCTCTAAGAATGACGTATTGGGTTTCGCCCGACGTTGTCAGCTCCCGAGCTCCCTCGACGATCAAGTTTCCATTGGGCAAGCGATCGACTACCATAACCGTCGCATTCGTCCCTAAAGTCCTTACGTTGGTGATATTGCCACCACCCGTGTAGTTTCCTCCCGAAGACGGAATGCTTACATCCGGATACTGACCGCCCTCGATAGTGCCCAGACCTCGATAGAAAAACCGGTCTATGCTTCCGCTGAAGGATCCCGTGGAGTTGGTGGCTTTAGACACGGTAGTGGTTATCGATGTCGACTCATCGACCGTGATGGTGAGGATGTCCCCCACATCCATGGCCACGCGATCGGCGAAGATACTAACTTCGCGATTCGCTTTCGATAGCCAAAGCGATTCCGCTACGGCAGAAGTTGCCAATGATAGGGCTAATCCAGCGCTTAAAGTTCGGTAGACCATATTAATAATTCTCCTTCATCTCTCCAATGTTCTAAAAGGTCACTTGCACGCGCCCCTCGTCGATCACCTCTCCGGCGAACTCCTTATTTGACTCTAGGTTCCTCAAGAACACCATGTCCCCGCGCACTCCGTTATCCTGCACCTTGGCGCGCATTGTGATGCCGATCATCCCTTGGTAGGCGATGACATCTACGATCTCTCCCTTGCGGACCAATGAGCGTTCCACCAAGTCCGTCCATTCGAGAGGCTGCCCCGGTCGCAGGTCCCGGCTATATTCGTGACGCTGAAGCACTTCCAGCCTAGCCACTACTGCATCGGGATCTACTAGGAGATCAACTTGGCGAGCTTCAAAATCGGATACTTTGGCGAGATCGCCTTTGCGAAGCGGAGTTCTGGCGAACCAAACATCGCTGTACAAGTGGGGGCGAAACGGGATGTCCCAGTTTCCTAATACACCTTCAGCATTGTGAACTTGAACGTTCAATTGAATGGATCTCGCTGAGAGCCGTCCCGGCAAACGCGACACAACCACCTGAAAAGGCTGATTGTACTGAGAAAGATTGGGCAACTGCCGCATGGGCGATAGCGCTACCTGGCCGACTGGCTTAAGCAACGAGTCGACCTCTTCTTCAATTGCTTCTAATAAAGCGCTTTCCGTTATCGGATTACGGAGGGGAAGGGATTCGGCTTCGCTAGCCAACAATCTGGATTGAACTATTGCCGGCTCAGCTTTCGCTGCCTTTCGACTCGGGAGAGCATCGACCTCTACTCCCATCACTCTTTCCGGGTTTTCGATTGATTCCGCTTCGGATTGTTGGATGTCTGGCAAAGGAGCCAAGATTTCGTCGAGTGACGCTTCCGCTACGACAGCGTAGCAGAATGCGGATACAAATAACAGAGCGGCGCGGGATTTCATCATATTATCGTTTTAGCTGAGTCGTTTGCTGCATCATCTGATCCGATGTTTGAATCGACTTGGAATTGATTTCGTAGGCTCTTTGAGCGACGATCATATTGACCATTTCCTGGACGATATTCACATTGGAGTTTTCCAAGAATCCCTGGCGAACCGTGCCGAAGCTCTCGGTACCCGGGTCCCCTAGCTCTGGAGCTCCGCTCGCAGTTGTTTCACGGAATAGGTTGCCTCCCAAGGCTGCCAATCCGGCCGGGTTGTTGAAACGCGATAGCTGTAATTGAGCTGTCCCTACTTCAACTGAGTCTCTCAAGAAAGTAATAATGCCGCCTTCGTTAATCACAATGGCGTTAGCCTCGGTGGGAACAGTGATCCCCGGTTCCAAAGTCATTCCTTGGCTAGTGGTCAGCTGCCCTGCGGGGCCTCGCTTAAAACCGCCATCCCGAGTGTAGAGAGTCTCTCCATTTTCGTTCTCTACTGAAAAGAAGCCATCTCCGACGATGGCGACATCGAGTTCTTCGTCGGTGCGATTGACCTGACCCTGCGTAAAGACCTTGGACGTCGCCACAACTTGGGTACCGCTACCCACTTGGATCCCCGTCGGGAGAATGCTGCCTCCCGAATCAGCGCCAACAGACTTGGGCACCTGGTAGAACATGTCCTGAAACTCGACTTTGCTCTTCTTGAATCCCGTCGTATTCACGTTGGCGATATTGTTGGAGATGACATTCAAATTCGTCTGCTGGGCCTCCATACCGCTGGCTGCTGAATAAAGTGAGATGCTCATATTTCCTATTGGCTATTGATTAAATTCAGTTCCGCTAAACGCGGCCTCCCAAAGTCTGGATCGCCCGATCTAGCAGTTCGTCTTTTCCCCGAATCACTTGCTGGTTGATCTGGAAAGCCCGCGATACATTGATCAAATTCACCATTTCAGCCGTATTGGATACATTGCTCTGCTCTAGGGCAGCATGACGAATGGCGATCTGATCCGACTCCATATTGAAGGCATCCAATTTAAGTTTCGGATTCAGGAGAAAGCCCCCATGAGTTCGCACGAGATGGTTCGGATCTCCGGGATCGCGCATTCCTAAATTGGCGATCAGTTGTCCACCCTGGCTAATCGCTCCGTTACGATCGCTTTTTATTTTACCTCCGTCCGGCAGTAACTGAATGACATTCCGCTCGTCGTCCATAACATGGTAACCCTGCTTACTGACGAGCTCGCCTTGATCGTTTATCCTGAACTGGCCATCCCGAGTTAGGACCAACTGTCCATCGGGAGTTCGCAGTTCGAAGAACCCACCACCTTCGATGGCGAAATCAGTGTGAATATCGGTGTGGATAATACTTCCCGTGGAAAAATCTACTCCCCCTTTGCCCGCAGCGGTAATCGACTCGCGAAATAGCATCTTATCAAACGAACCCTCGTATCCAACCATCCCTGTTTTCTCACCCTCAAATGAGAGAATCTCCTTCTTGTAACCAGGGGTAGACGCCTGAGCCATGTTCTGGGCAATGGCGTGGTTCCAAGACTCCAAGCCAGACATGGATGCTGCATTCTGATAGATACCGCTCAACATTTGGTAGGCAACACAGCAGCCTACATGCCAAAATCATAAATGCTTATTGTTCAGCAATTTAATTTTTCCTACTGCAGCATCGGCAAATTCTGCCTGTCGCCGATGGCAAGGTAGCGAGCCACAAACCAACTCGCTCAGGCTTCGTAGTCGCAGTCGATCTCAGTCACCTGGCCGCAAGCGCAGGTAACTACGATTTTTGTCACCCGTCCATCTTCGGTAATGTAGGATACCCGGCTTCCGCCATCTCCTTTTTCTTCGTTCAGGACAGCTTCTTCCGACCCTTGAGATATTTCTTCCCACTCCTGGCTCAGACCTGAGCGCTCTCGGCTTTTCGCCTTTGACTGCTTAGTTTTATCACCCAGATTTTCTCGGCCTGAAAGGAAGTTTTCCATGGAATAAATGTCGCTCGATCTACTCGAAGAGAGGTCTACTGGCATCCTCTTCACCCTCGAGCGTGTTGAACGTTTCCGATAAAACAAGGCTTATCGAAATGCGGTCGTTCGCGTCGGCCGTGGGGTGAATAAATGGGAGCGGCTGCGTATCCCCGTAGGCGCTGATCGCGTCGAATTGCTCTGGATCTACACCATAATATTCCATGAGCCTACGAGTAGAGTTGGCCCGATCGCTCGACAATTCCCAAGCAGAATAGTTTTCCTCCCTCGCTTTGAAGCCCTCGGAGACATAGCCCTCGAGCCGGACCTTGAAAAAATGGCGATGTACCAACCAGGACATTTGCTCGATCACAAACTCTCCCCAGTCCGTGTATTGGGTAGTGCCCTCGACGAAAAACGGGTGGGCATCTCGATCGTAAAGCGTGATTCGCAATCCATCGCTAGTAACCTCCAAATCGATGGATTTTTCAGGATCAGCACTGTCGACATTCAACAATTCCATGAATGCCTGGGCCATGTTAAGAAGGACTTTCAGATCCGAAACCTTGGCCCTGCCCTTTTTCTGGCCTTCAGTTTCGCTGCGGGCGCTACCTTCCTGAGGCATGACGCCAATGGAAGCGTCCAGAGGCGTTTTGTAGGGATCCTGGAAGAACTGGGCCATTTCCACGCGATCTTCCTCGCTTTGGGAAGTAAGCCAAAGAACCATGAACAGGGCCATCATCGCGGTGACGAAATCCGCGTAGGCCACCTTCCAGGCTCCTCCATGATGTTGGTTGCTCGGCTGCGACATTGTTCAACTAAGCGGATCAGTTGCTGGTCGCGGACTTGAGAATATTTTCAAGATCATCCGCATTGGGGACCAGTCCCGCCTCAAGGCTGCGTCGAGCCAGCTCGACCGCCATAATCGGAGCCAAACCTCGGGCGAATGCCCCTATTGCCCTAGACATGCAAATATAGTAATTCTCTTCCGCCTCGTTGCCGAATTCGATCAGATTACAGAGTGGATTGATAAATCCGTAAGCGGCGAAAATCCCGTAGAAGGTACCACTCAAAGCGGCGGCAACCTTCTTGCCAATCATCATAGGGCCTTGATCGATGTAGCCCATAGTCACGATAATACCCATAACGGCCGCCACGATTCCGATACCCGGAAGCGAATCGCCGACCAAGTGGAGAACGTTGATGGGTCCGTGGGCCGAGTGCTTCTTGGCATCGATCTCAGCCTTGAGCAGTGGCTCCAATTGATCCGGTTTAATCTTGCCATCAATGATCGGCCTGAGGGCGGAACATAGGAAATCGACCTTGTCTTGGTCTGCTAGAAACTTCGGATAGTTTTGAAAGATCGAGCTGGATTCTGGAGCGCTGACATGCTCATCGAGGGCCAGCAAACCATTGCGGCGTCCAAGCATGAACATTTCGTACATGATCTTCATGAGATCCAAATAGTCGTCTTTGCTGGGACCACTCCCCTTGAGAGCCTTCATCATCGCCCCGATCGTCCGGATGATCACATCCTTGGGCGCGCAAACGATCACTACGCCCACGGTTATGCCTCCCAAGGCGATCACCTCGGAGAGGTGAAACAGCGATAATGGCTTGCCGCCAGCCAGCACGAACGCGGTCAACGTCGATGCGATGACGACTATATATCCAATGATGATAAACATGGCTCTGGATCTCCTCTATCGACTGAAATCCCGTGAGCTTAACGGCGGATAAGCGGAAATTACTTATGCATCACGCTCGTTATATAGCTTCGCAAACTTATGATAGCCTGAGAATGAATTTGGCATATGCGTGATTCCGTCAGACTGAAGACCTCAGCGATTTCCGCTAGGCGCATATCCTGGAAATAGTACATGGCGAGCACCTTTCGGGGCACTTCCGGAAGCTGATTGATCCGCTCAGCCACCAATTGAGTCACCTCGTCTTTCTCCATCTTGGAAGTGACCGGCACGATTCCCTCATCTGGGATGATCTCGTTGAGATCCGTAGATTCCGAGTCGTCGCCGCCCCCCGAGGAGGCTGCGTTGTCTAAAGGAAGAAAGCTTATTGGACGCACCTCGGCCATGAGCTGATTGTATTCCTTGTGCGTTAGACCCAACTCCAACCGGATCTCCTCCTCTCCTGCGGGCCGACCCAGCTTCTGCTCTAGTTCCTCGACTGTAGCTCGCAATTTTTTGAAATTGGTGCGAGCGTTGCGAGGCATCCAATCCATGCGACGCAACTCGTCGAGGATGGCGCCGCGGATCCGCATGGCCGCGTAGGACCCAAATGACTTCTTTTGTTCTGGATCGTACCTCTTAAGCGCGTTTATAAGTCCCGTTATACCAACGCTATGCAAATCCTGCTCGTCGATATGCGGGGGCAAATTGATTTTGATGCGAGCCACGATGGATTTCACCAGAGGCAGATAAGTCTCGAAAAGGGCTTCTTGCTGAACCGGCGGTTTCGACGATTCGTCATTCTTTTCGTAGGCTTTGGCTGCTTTCGCCTTGTCCATCTTCAATTCTTGTCTGGGGCTCTTAACTATCGATTGGTTCATTGTTGTCATTTCCCTATACGGGTTTCGCTGATTGCTCTTTAGCTTCTTGTCTCTTGCGCTCCTCAGCTTCGACCATTGCCGCGACAGCAGTCCGATGCTTCTCCATGAGCATTTGCTTCACATTCCTTATCCAAATTGAAGTCACCCACCGGAACAAAATCCCGACTACGATGCTTCCAATGCTTGCCTGAGCGAGAGACTCGGCTGGAGTCTTTCCCGCAAGCAAAGCCATGACGTATACTACGCCAAATCCTACTAAACCTCCCAGGGCGATGGCGAACTTCATACGGATGCTAACGCCTTTCCACCTTCGACTGATTCCCTAACAGCCCCCGTAACTCGCTTTTCCACTTTAGCCATGTTCCTCCCTTGAGGAAAGGTCTTTTCCAGCAAATAGCTTAGGGGACTCATGGTGTAGTCACCGGCTGGATTCGGGCCATAGCTGAAAAAGATCGGCTTAATAGAACTATTCAAGGCGAACCTCCAAAGTTTTCCTACCCGCCGCGTTTCATCCAAATGGGTAAAGATAGCGTGAGTGACGCCTAGCTTGGATCCGGCCGAAATAGACGCTTCAATTGCTTCAGTCTCGTAGGCGGCGTTGATGACCAAGACACGATCATTCGCACCAGCCCTGTCTAGATCCTCTTTGCATGATCTCAAAGCTTCGTCGTCGGATAAATTAACCCCGGGAACATCCACGTAGATAGGCCGATCCATACTCCGTTCTCGAATCTCGTCTGTCGATCGTATCAATGGAGCTCCTACTACATCGCAAAACGCCTCTAATCCGTCAGTAGAATTGGGAACGGATCCATCCAACTTCAACACCACAGGCTCGCGTTGCTTGACAAACACTTCTGCCGACAAGGCCTTGCAAAGAGCCGTCGTCTTGCCTACGCCGCAGCCTCCAACAAAAGCTCGGCAGTCGCCTTGCAGTTCAGAATTGCCTTTCGGGAACTGGTTTCTGAGCCAATCGCAAATGCGATTATAGATCTCCATCACCGGCAGCTCGCCCATGCTGCGAAAATCTAAATCGTAACGAATACGCTCAACGAGCGAGTCATCGAAGCCCAATGCTTTTAGCATCGAAACCGCTCTTTCAACGTATTCCAGAGTTCCACGCCTTACAGGATTAGCCGCTGTGCCCAATTTTAGACTACCTATAGAAACTCGATTCTCATCGATACCTGAAAAGTAGTCGTTCCCTGATCGCTCTACTTCAGAGATTTCTGAACGACCGTAAGCCTTGGCCACGACTCCTTCTGACGAATACCCATTCGTCACCATTCTCGAATCAATCTCCGCTTCTTTCGCTATATCAGTTGTTTCGGAGACGCTATTCGTCCGCGCGGAGGCCCTTTCTGAAGCAAGGGGATTGGGGGCTTCAACTATAATTTCCAATCTAGGTTTCTTTAGCAGGCCCGACAAACCGGCTGAATCCTGCTGCTTTACGGAAACTACTTTCGCGGCTTGTCCAAACTTTTCTCTGATAATCGATACCGCTTTCGCTGCATCATCGGCCACTATTTTAACCTTAATCGTTTTCTGATTGGCTACTGGCGAATCGCTGTTGCTTGTTTCCATATCTTAGATATAATCAAAATTTAGTTACTGGCCGCCAATCCTGCGGGCTCCGCTTGCGGCTCATTTTGCATAGATCTCGCCGCTTCCCTCATATGGGCTCGCACGAAATCCGGCATAACGATTATCGAGTGGTTCTGTATCTCCGTAGCCGCCGGCAATTCTTGATAACTAAGAATATTAAGCTTGGGCAAAGACGGTTCGAAAAACCTTTTGAATGGCAGGCGTATTTCAGCTGCGGTTACAAGTATCGGCGTTAGTCCACTCTCTATCATATCGTTAGCTTTCAATGCCAACTCGCGAAGCAGGTACTGCGCCAACTGTGGATCTAGAGACAAAGTATAGTCCGTATTCGTTCTTTGGATTTTAGTGGCGATAACTTGCTCTAGGCGAGGATCCATGGTTATGCCCTTGAGAACTCCTTTTTCCGACTCGTAACCAGCCACAAAGAACTCCCCTAACCTACGCCTCACGAATTCGGAAAGGTCATCTGGATTTTTGGATACAATGGCGAAGTCCGCGATAGCTTCTAGGACTAAGGTCAGGTTCCGTATGGAAACATTTTCCTTAAGCAAATTCTGGAGAACCCGGTGAATCACACCGATACTGACCAAGTCTGGCAGCAACTCGGAAATAAGCGCCGGGTTCGCTTGCTCCACATGGTCGATCAGCTTCTGCACATCCTGTCTGCCAATCAGGTACATCGCGTTGTTCTTAAGAACCTCCGAGAGATGCGTGACCAGCACTGAGTTAGAATCGACAATCGAGAATCCGCTAATCTCGGCGTTCTTCTTTTCCGTTTCATCCACCCAAACCGATTCGATACCAAAAACCGGCTCAGTCGCAGGGATGCCATTCAGTTGCACTTCGCTGTTCGATACATTCATCGCCATCCAGCGATTTGGCATCAATTCCCCTCGGGCGATCTCCTTGTTGTGCAGCAAGAAACGGTACTCGTTGCTTTCCAGCTCGAGATTATCCCGTACTGCAATAGGCGGCACTACAATCCCCAATTCGCGAGCAAGCGTTTTGCGAACGCCAGTCACGCGTTCGAGAAGGTCACCGCCTTGTGACTTATCGGCAAGCGAGAGTAGATTGTATCCAATCTCTAGAGCGAATATGTCCGTCTCGATGAGTTTCTCGAATTCAGCAGGGACGCTTTTTCCATCATCCACTTTATCAGTATGGGAGTGTTCCTGGCTCGCATTATCCCGTTCTTCCGCTTCTTTCAGAGCTTCTTCTTTCAGACGATTCTTCTCCGCGTTCTTCAAGCTAATCATTATAGCCAAGAAGATCCCGGCAATTAGGAAAAAAGGAACTTTCGGCATGGAGGGAATGAACCCGATTCCGAACAGCATCACCGCAAGCAACCCCATCGCTTTGGGATAGGCTGAGAGCTGTCCTCCAATTTGATCTCCCAAATTGTCGGACGCTCCAGATGTACGAGTAACGAGTACGCCAGCAGCAAGCGAAACGATTAGTCCTGGGATTTGCGATACGAGACCATCGCCAATTGAGAGCAAGGTGAATCTCTGGACGGCATCGCCAACCGGCAAGCCATGCTGCAACATGCCGATCGCTATACCACCTAGAACATTGATTGCCGTTATGAGAATCGCGGCCACAGCGTCCCCACGGACAAACTTGCTGGCCCCATCCATAGCCCCGTAGAAGTCAGCTTCCTTTTGAATTTTCGCCCGGCGTTCGGTAGCCTTCAATTCATCTATGATTCCAGCATTCAATTCAGCATCGATAGCCATCTGCTTACCTGGCATAGCATCCAAAGTAAATCGAGCGGCCACCTCGGCAATTCTGCCAGAACCCTTGGTGATGACCATAAAGTTGATGGCCACTAGTATCAAAAAGACGACCGCTCCAACTAGGTAGTTATTGCCCACTACAAACGTGCCGAATGACTCAATGACGTTGCCAGCATCCCCTTTGAGCAAAATGAGCTTCGTCGAAGCCACGTTCAATCCAAGCCGGTAGATCGTCAGTCCAAGAAGGATCGTGGGAAAACCCGTGAACTCCGAGGGCTCTTTAACGTAGATGATAACGAGCATCACCAAGAGCGAGGCTCCTATGCTACCGACGAGAAGCATGTCCAGCAGCGCCGCTGGCAACGGCATAAAAAGCAATAGAACCGTACCGAACAGTCCAAGGGTGACAAGGGTGTCGCCTTTCTTAACGAATCCTAGAACTTGATCCAGACTGATTCCAACTATATTCCGGTCCTGCATTAGCTTTTTAATTTCCTGGCTCTCTTGGCCTTCAACTGATGAAAGTAGTATCTGTGCATTCGATACACGTACGCGAGTATCTCGGCAACCGACTGATAGAGCTCCGATGGAATCGCCTGGCCGGGTTGCCCAATCTTGTAAAGCATCCTCGCTACAAGCTTGTTTTCGACAATCGGCACATTGTTAGCCTTGGCGACTTCCTTAATTCGCTGGGCAAATAGATTCTCGCCTTTGGCTAGAACCACCGGAGCCTCATCGACTCCCTGCTCGTATTTTACCGCTACCGCGTAGTGCGTAGGATTCGTAACCACCACATCCGCGGTTTCCACCTCGTCTAGCATACGGTTTTGCATCAACCGCATGGCCATTGCGAATCGAGCCTTACGGAGTTCAGGACTCATATCTTGGTCCTTCCTCTCCTGCTTAACCTCCTCTTTCGTCATCTTGAGGTCATTGGCGGTTTTAACCTTCTGGTAAATATAGCTGATCGCGGCTATGATCGCCACGAATATAATCAGGCGGATAAAAGCGAAAACTAGCGTATCCGCGATAAACACACCGATATGATTAAAATCTATGGTGGTGTAGAAGATCGGGTCGTTAACTATCTTTTTGATAGCTCCATACATGATTATGCCGATCGCTCCCAGCTTAAGCAGATCGATCCCGAACTTTACCAAAGTGTCCTTGGAAACCAGTCGCTTGGTTCCCGCTACAGGATCTAAACGCTGGAACCCAATCTTCAATGCTTTCGGAGTAAGGCGAAAACCAGACTGCAACCCTCCGGCGATAATCGCTCCCAGCATGCCAGCTATCAGGAAGGGGCCAGAAAAGCGGTACATCGCCGTCATCGACTGTAAAGACCAATACTCGATTCCGTCTTCCGTAATTCTAATTCTAGAAAGGCTTCCAAATATGGATGACGAAATATTCATCACCCCCATAGCCAACTCCTGGCCATACCAAAGCACTACGAGTAGACCGGCAAACAAAGTGAAAACGACGCTTATCTCCTGAGCCTGAGCGAAATTCCCCTTCTCGAAGGCCTCTCTAATCCGCTTGGCCGACGCTTTTTCTGTCTTTGAATCCTTATCGGTATCAGCCATGTCAGAAAGCGGGCCTAAATAGAATGAAACGCATCATCATTTCTGATACGCCATTCGTATAATTCATAATATACCCGACCACCATGAGGATCGAGAAAGAGAAGATAGAGATTCCAGCGAGTATTCTGGCTGAAAAACTAAGAATGAATACATTCAGCTTCGGTACGACTTTACCCAATACAGCGAAGACTAGATTGACGAGAAAGTTTACAGCGATGATCGGAGCGGCCATCAGAATTCCAATTTTGAAAATTCCCGCTGATTGCTCGATTATGAATTCGCCGGCGAACTCGTTGGCCATCGTATAGCCTACCGGAGCCACTTGATAGCTAGACACGTAGGCTCTCAAAATGTCGTACTCGCTTCCCGACAAAACGACCATCAATCCTAGAAAATACATCATAGAACCCATTGGATTGCCGCCCCTTGAAGAGGAAGGGTCGAATTCGGCCCCCGGGGTCAATCCGATCTCCACGGTTAACACATGAGATGCGAAATCGATCATGAAGAACAGCATCCTAACCGCGAACCCCATCGCTAGCCCTACAGCCAGTTCCTTGCCCATCCAAAGAACTAGGTATCCAATCGAAGTGGGCATTGCCACGGTGAAATCGACGAGAGGAAACACGATCAGCGCGAAGGCTGCTGAAAAGCCTCCCTTTGCAATGACAGGAATCGAATGGTGCGCGAAGAACGGCACGAACAGCAAAACCCCGACCATCCGTGTCAGTATCAGCATGAACATGAATATGTCAGTGGGAGCGAACATGGGATCAGAAGGGGATCTCCGTAATCTTAGAAAAGACGGTTATCGTGAAATTCATCAGCGTCTTCATTAGCCACGAAGCAGTAAGGACCAGTACCCCACCTACAGCGAAGAGCTTCGGGGCGAACGACAGCGTTTGCTCCTGGATACTCGTCACCGCCTGGACCAGCGACACGGTCAAGCCGACGACAATGGTCGTAATCAGGATCGGGCTAACCAGCATCAATGCGTTATAGACCGCCTGGCGGAAGAGTTCTATAGCCATTTCCAAACTCATAAAGCAAAACTTTGTACCAAGGATTTAATTACGAGCGTCCATCCATCTACCAGAACGAACAGCAGTAGTTTGAAGGGAAGCGAAATCACGATTGGAGGCATCATCATCATCCCCATCGCCATCAGCGTGGTGCCTACGAGAAAATCTATGAGAATGAAAGGGAGGAAGATCAGAAAGCCCATCTGGAAAGCCGTTCTGATTTCGCTCATGACAAAAGAGGGCACGACTACCCGCATAGGCAGTTCTTCGCTCGCGGTTGGGCCCATATTGGCGAGGTCCAAGAAGAACTCCACATCGTCTATCTTAGTTTGCTTGAGCATGAATTCCCTCAATGGCTTGGAACCGTTTTCCAAGGCTTCCGCAGTAGTTATGCTTTTGTCGAACAAAGGCTGGAGAGCATTGGAGTTCACCTCGTGAAACACGGGCTGCATAACGAAAAACGTAATGACCAGAGCTAATCCCACTATGAGCTGATTGGATGGGGCTTGGTGAACGCCTAAGGCCGTCCTCACAAACCCTAGAACAATAATTATACGAGTAAAACTGGTCATGAGCACGACAATAGAGGGGCCCAAGGTCAGCAGGGTCATTAGCAGCAATATTTGTATTGCCGTTCCCACGTCCTGTTCGCCATCGGCATCCTCACCCATATTGATATTAAGGCTCAATCCCGAGGGCGAGTTCGTTTGGGCGAAAGCCGTATCGGCAAAGATACCGATTCCTAGCAGCAGCATGAATATGACTGCAATACGCTTCATGCTATTTCCTGTATCGAGTTTTTACTCACTTCTGGCTCAAGCTTTGGGAAATCGCTCCGATAACCTTGTAAGGATGTCAGATAATCGATTTTACCCGGCCCAACCCCCAGCAGGATTTTGTTGTCCTCGTACTCGACAACCATTATGTATTGACGATTGCCAAGCATCCGGCTTTCCGCGATATTGAGCTTGCCCTCCTTATTGGAGAACGGCTTGCGGAAAACGCCCCGCTTAAAAAGGTACCAGGCGGCAACGCCCATGGCCCCTAGAATCAAGAGGTATCCGAGAATGGTTACAACCATCCCCATCGGAGAACCTCCTTCAGAGAGAATTCCGGAGTAGACTTCCCCTTCGATCTCTCGACCGTTTTCCGAAGAAAGACTATTCGGATAAATTACCTGAGACGCTTCGACAGTATCGCTTTGAGCGATCGAGTCTTGCAGCGCGACTGGCAGCAAACAGATTGCGACAAGTGCAAGTAGGCGCATGACAGACCCTATCTTTTCGCCATCTCAGTAATCTTGATACCGAAATTGTCATCCACAACGACTACTTCGCCATAAGCGACTAGCTTGTCGTTGATATAGAGTCCAACAGGGTCTTTTGCCTCCTGATCCAGTTGTATTACGGATCCCGGGACCAGCTCCATCACTTGGCTCATAGGCATTTTGCATGAACCCAGCCTAACGGTCATCCGCACTTTCACGTCCATGAGAAGGCTAATATCCTTCTCTTCTTTTTCAACGATCTCACTCATTTCCTAATCCTCGACTTTCTCTTCTAATCTCTCGCTTATTTTTACGGCTACGCGGTTCTTATCCAACCCCGCCACGCCTCGAAATTTTATTGTATCAGATAATCGGACTCGCGTGTCCTTGAGCACAGATTTGGGAAACCGAATTACGTCCCCTGGCCTGATATGGGATA
>Ga0181593_10002773_pt1 | contig 16208 bp, 12 predicted proteins | sample 071ome_19_FD_133756 | JGI IMG/M metagenome (GOLD analysis project Ga0181593, IMG submission 133756) | Coastal salt marsh microbial communities from the Groves Creek Marsh, Skidaway Island, Georgia - 071413AT metaG (megahit assembly) | ecosystem: Environmental > Aquatic > Marine > Intertidal...
ACAACGTGAAGATGGAAGTGACGTTGATTGCCCCGATTGCGATGGATGAGGGGTTGCGATTTGCGATCCGAGAAGGCGGCCGCACGGTAGGTGCTGGCGTGGTAGCAAAGATCATCGAATAAGCATTATTTGAAAATTGACATCAAGCCGAAACACCTGCATGGGGTGTTTCGGCTTAGTCATCTTTAGGAAAAACTGATTTCAAGCGCAGTCATACGCGTGATTAAAAACGCTGAGAGTTGACGGCCTCAGCAATTCTTAAAGGATTAGGCCAGTAGCTCAATTGGCAGAGCAGCGGTCTCCAAAACCGCAGGTTGGGGGTTCGATTCCCTCCTGGCCTGCCAGCATGAGCAGGCTGAGCAGAGGAAGGGAACAGTGCAGCGACGACCAACCAGGTTTGTTGTGGCAACGTAAGATACGGAATGAATATGTCTGACAAGGTGAATGAACAGGGCGCTGGTCTCGACTGGGTGAAATGGGGAGTGGTGGCTGTGCTGGTTGCTGCCGGTGTCTATGCGAACTCCTACTTCGCTGCTGAATCTTTGCTCCTGCGAACTATCGGATTGCTCGTGCTTGCAGGGGTGGCAGGGTGGTTAGCAGTGCAAACCAGCAGGGGCCGTGCATTCCTTACATTATGCCTAGAAGCGCGCACTGAGATTCGCAAGGTGGTCTGGCCCTCACGTCAGGAAACAACACAGACTACTATCGTTGTGCTGATTGTGGTGTTCGTGGTGGCGTTAATTCTGTGGCTTCTGGACTGGGGTTTGAACGGGATCGTTTCGGTCATTATCGGCTAGGGGAATTCGAATGGCAAAACGATGGTATGTAGTGCACGCTTATTCCGGCTATGAGAAAAAAGTCATGAATGCTCTCAAAGAGCGCATTGCATTGGCCGGTATGGAAGATTACTTCGATGACGTGCTGGTTCCCACCGAAGAAGTGCTTGAAATGCGGGGTGGCCAAAAACGCAAGAGCGAGAGAAAATTTTTCCCCGGTTACGTGCTGGTCCGAATGGAACTAAACGATGATACCTGGCACCTTGTAAAGGCTACTCCCCGAGTCATGGGATTTATTGGCGGTACGGCTGAGAAGCCTGCCCCTATCACTGACAAGGAAGCAAACAAGATACTGCAGCGCATGGAAGATAGTGAAGAGACTCCGACGCATAAGACAGTGTATGAGCCCGGGGAGATGGTCCGAGTGATAGACGGTCCGTTCAATGACTTTACCGGCACCGTGGAAGAAGTGAATTATGAGAAAAGTAGACTGCGCGTTGCGGTGCTGATATTCGGCAGGTCTACGCCGGTTGAGCTCGAGTTCGGCCAGGTTGAGAAGGGTTAGGGAATTTCCGGTCAATCGGGAGTTTATTTGGCGGATACCGGTCTCGGGTTTTGGCGAGAGCCAGCCGTGACAGGAATCCATTATTGAAGTCGCATCCTGATTACTTGGTTGCCTTTTCTGGCAGCAAGGTAAGCAGTTCAGGAAACGCCGGGGAGCCCGGCCGCATCCCGCCAGAAGGGATGCCGGTAAGGCGTTTGAACCCAAAGGAGTAATTTATGGCAAAGAAGATACTGGCTTACATCAAGCTCCAGGTAGGGGCTGCTCAGGCCAATCCAAGTCCGCCCGTCGGTCCCGCCCTGGGCCAGCATGGCGTAAACATCATGGAATTCTGCAAGGCATTCAATGCTCAGACTCAAGGTCTTGAGCCGGGTTTGCCCATACCGGTTGTCATTACCGTGTATGCCGACCGCAGTTTTACTTTTATCACCAAAACGCCACCGGCAGCTGTTCTTATTCTTAAGGCAGCTGGCTTAAAGAAGGGTAGCGGACGGCCCAATACCGAAAAAGTCGGCAAAGTAAGTCGAGCGCAGCTGGAAGAAATAGCGACTCAAAAGATGCCTGACTTGACTGCAGCGGATATGGACGCGGCGGTTCGAACTCTTGCGGGCAGCGCCCGGAGCGCTGGCATTGAAGTCGAGGGAGTCGAGTAATCATGGCAAAACTCACAAAGAAACAAAAAGCGATACGCGAAAAAATCGGTGATAAAACTGTATTCAGCGTTGAAGAGGCGGTAGCACTGATCTCCGAACTTGGTTCAGGAAAATTCCACGAATCCATTGATGTGGCGGTTAACCTTGGCGTTGATCCGCGGAAATCAGATCAAGTAATCAGAGGTTCGACTCTGTTACCAAATGGCACGGGAAAATCAGTTCGGGTAGCAGTCTTTGCTCAGGGTGAGAACGCCGATAAGGCGAAGGCCGCGGGTGCAGATGTGGTTGGATTCGACGACCTCGCAGACAGTATTCAGGCCGGAAACTTGGATTTTGATGTGGTCATAGCGACGCCAGACGCCATGCGAGTGGTAGGCAAGTTGGGTCAGGTGTTGGGTCCCAGAGGTCTTATGCCTAATCCGAAGGTCGGCACAGTAACCGCGGACGTAGAGGGAGCGGTTAGGAACGCGAAAGCGGGTCAGGTGCGTTACCGAACTGATAAGAAAGGCATTATTCATGGCGGCATTGGGCGCATAGGATTTGAAGCGGATGCCGTTAAAGGAAACCTGGAAGCATTACTGGCTGATCTCAAAAAAGCCAAGCCGGCGTCGGCCAAGGGTATTTATATCCAGAAAGTAGTGCTTTCGTCCACGATGGGGCCAGGACTGGTCATTGATCAGTCCTCGTTACAGATTTAGTACTGTCTGACAGACAGCGCACAGACGCGCGCTGGCCAGTCCTGCCCGATCAGTAAAAGAATACTGATAAATTGCTGGTCTAGCCTGGTCGCGTCTAAAACAACTTTGGGGTTCTGTTTGGTTTCTATCAGACGGGGCCATCAAAGACCGTAGGTGCGATAGCTTGGCTATTGCTTAATTGATGCCTACGCAGATGGTGTTACCCGATTTGGATTATTGTTGTCCAAGTCATTATCACCGTACATGAGTCGGCGCGGTTGCTGCCAGTGATCGCGTCTTTTCCGGGCTGGAAACAGCCGAAGGAGTATAGCTAGTGGCTATTAGACTTGAAGACAAGAAGCAAATCGTCTCAGAAGTCAACGAGGCTGCTAACAGTGCCTTGTCCGCAGTGCTTGCCGATTATCGTGGCGTTACTGTGGATGAAATGACCGAACTTCGCAAAACTGCGCGAGAAAACAAGGTTTATCTACGAGTGGTACGCAATACGCTTCTGAAAAGAGCGGTAGAGAATACTGAATTCGAGTGTATTAAAGAAGTTCTGATTGGTCCTACGATTCTTGCCTTCTCCCAGGAGGATCCCGGAGCCGCCGCACGCGTGCTCAAGGACTTCGCCAAAGAGAACAACGAATTTGAAATCAAGGCACTGTCAGTAGGCGGCAAATTACTGGACGCCAGTGAAATCGACATTCTGGCGAAACTGCCTACCTATGATCAGGCAGTTTCGATGTTGATGAGCGTTATGCTGGCTCCGGTAACCAAACTTGCCAGAACCTTTAACGAGGTTCCGTCCAAGGTCACTCGCGCAGTTGCGGCTGTGCGTGACCAGAAGCAAGAGGCGGCCTGAGCCTGACCCTGAATACGATTTTAATTTTTAAATATTTAATTAGGAGATAAGAGTCATGGCTCTATCCACAGAAGAAATCCTCGATGCAATTTCAGAAATGTCAGTAATGGACGTTGTGCAACTTGTTTCAGCAATGGAAGAAAAGTTCGGCGTTTCGGCCGCTGCTGCCGTTGCCGCTGCACCTGTTGCCGCCGGCGGTGGAGCCGGTGACGCTGCTGCTGCGGAAGAAAAGGACGAGTTCGATGTTGTTCTCGCTGCAGCCGGTGACAAGAAAGTTAACGTGATCAAGGCTGTAAGAGCAATCACCGGACTTGGCCTCAAAGAAGCCAAGGAAATGGTTGATTCCGCGCCCTCTACTGTCAAGGAAGGTGCAAATAAAGCCGAAGCTGAAGAAGCCAAGAAGCAACTGGAAGAAGCCGGCGCCACTGTTGAGCTTAAATAAGCTCGCAGTTTCGCGAGGAAATATCAGCGTCAGGTCGGGATCATCCTGACCTGAGGTTGATGCGATTTGCAAGATCCGATTAGTCCTTGATTCAAAACCAAAATTTATGATGCTAGGAAAACGCTAATGGCCTACTCGTACACTGAGAAAAAACGTATTCGAAAGAATTTTGGTAAGCTGCCGGCGGCTATGGATATTCCCTATCTGTTGTCGATTCAGGTGGACTCTTACAAACAGTTCACGCAGGCGGAACTCGGTCCTGAAGAAAGACTGGATCAGGGTCTGCATGCAGCTTTTAAGTCAGTGTTTCCTATCGTTAGTTACTCCGGCAAGGCGGTGCTGGAGTATGTAAGTTACGAACTGGGTAAGCCGGTTTTTGACGTCAAGGAATGTCAACTGAGAGGTTCCACCTACTCTGTATCACTGCGTGTCAAGGTCAGGCTGATACTCTACGATAAGGAGTCCACCACCCAAACCATCAAGGATATCAAGGAGCAGGAAGTCTACATGGGCGAAATTCCGCTCATGACCGATAGTGGCACCTTTGTCATCAATGGTACCGAGAGGGTAGTGGTATCTCAATTGCACCGCTCGCCGGGTGTGTTTTTCGATCACGACCGCGGTAAGACTCATAGCTCGGGCAAATTACTCTATTCGGCACGGGTAATCCCCTACCGTGGTTCATGGCTTGATTTTGAATTTGACCCGAAAGATCTGGTCTATGTGCGAATCGATCGACGTCGAAAATTACCCGCTACGGTATTGCTTCGTGCTCTGGGTTTTGGCTCAGAAGAAATTCTCGGTATGTTTTTTGAGAATGATGAGTACAAAATATCTCACACAAAGGAACCCAGCTTCTCATTGAAACTGGTGCCCGGGCGTCTGCGCGGCGAGGTTCTGTCTTTTCCGGTCAAGGATAAGAAGGGCAAGGTCATAGTTGAGGCTGGTCGACGTGTTACCAGTCGCCATATCCGTCAGATGGAAACTGCCAAATTGACGGAATTGACAGTCAACAGTGACCACCTCCTCGGCAGGTCTCTCGCCAAAGATATCGTCGATACCGACACCGGAGAACTGAAGTACGCCTGTAATACAGAGATAACGCAGGAAGTGCTTGATGCTCTGATTGAGGCCAAGACCAAGAATTTTGAAACCATTTACACCAACGATCTTGACTGTGGTTCTTTCGTATCAGATACGCTGCGTATCGATGCTACTACTTCCAAGCTGGAAGCCATGGTCGAAATCTATCGCATGATGCGCCCTGGAGAGCCGCCGACGAAAGATTCTGCAGAAAATCTATTTGCCAATCTGTTCTTTTCTGCAGAGCGCTATGATCTTTCGGCGGTTGGCAGAATGAAGTTCAATCGCAGGCTGGGTCGCGCTGACTCTAAAGGCGACTCGGTGTTGAGCGTTGATGACATCGTTGACGTGCTCAAGACTCTGGTATCTATCCGTAACGGCTTCGGTTCCGTTGACGACATTGATCACCTCGGAAATCGGCGTGTCAGGTCGGTAGGAGAAATGGCTGAAAACGCTTTCCGGGTGGGACTCGTAAGGGTTGAACGCGCAGTTAAAGAGCGGCTTAGTATGGCGGATTCGGAAGGCCTGATGCCTCAGGATATGATCAATGCCAAACCCGTCGCTGCGGCCATCAAGGAGTTTTTTGGATCCAGTCAGCTGTCGCAATTCATGGATCAAAACAATCCGTTGTCCGAGGTCACCCACAAGCGTCGTGTATCTGCTCTTGGGCCGGGAGGTTTGACACGTGAGCGCGCCGGGTTCGAGGTTCGCGACGTACATCCCACCCACTATGGTCGAGTGTGTCCGATCGAGACCCCTGAAGGTCCGAACATCGGGTTAATCAATTCCCTCGCGACTTTTGCCAGGACGAATTTTTACGGATTTCTGGAAAGTCCCTATCGGAAGGTAAAGAACAACAAGGTCACCGACGAGATCGATTTTCTCTCTGCAATCGATGAAAGCGATTTTGTGATTGCCCAGGCCAGTGCTCCTTTGAATTCTAAAGGTGGTTTTGTAGATAACTTGGTAACCGTGCGCTACAAGGGTGAAACAACTCTCAAGCCAAGGGAGGAAGTGGATTATATGGACGTGGCGCCGCAACAGATGGTATCGGTGGCAGCTGCGCTCATTCCTTTCCTGGAGCATGATGATGCCAACCGGGCACTAATGGGGTCTAACATGCAGCGTCAAGCTGTGCCAACGCTGAAAACTGAGAAGCCGTTGGTTGGAACCGGTATGGAGCGAAACGTCGCCAGGGATTCAGGTGTCTGCGTGGTAGCCGAGCGTGGCGGGATTATCGAAAGTGTCGATGCAGCTCGCATCATCGTGAGAGTAAATGACGATGAGACTGATGCTGGTGAGGCGGGGGTTGATATCTACAATCTCACCAAGTACACGCGCTCGAATCAGAATACCTGCATCAGTCAGCGGCCGCTGGTGGGCGAAGGGGACGAAATCAGCAGGGGCGACATTCTTGCAGACGGACCTTCTATCGACACCGGCGAACTGGCTCTTGGTCAGAATATGCGCATCGCATTCATGCCGTGGAACGGATACAACTTCGAGGACTCGATCCTGATTTCGGAGCGCGTGGTGAAAGAAGATCGATTCACCACGATCCACATACAGGAACTCACCTGCGTTGCTCGTGATACCAAGCTCGGATCGGAAGAAATTACTGCTGATATTCCTAATGTTGGCGAAGGCGCCTTAAGCAAGCTGGATGAATCCGGGATTGTTTACATTGGAGCCGAGGTCAAGGCCGGTGACATCCTGGTAGGTAAGGTAACCCCCAAGGGTGAAACCCAGCTGACTCCGGAAGAAAAACTCCTGCGAGCGATCTTTGGTGAAAAGGCGTCTGACGTGAAGGATACATCGTTGCGAGTGCCTACCAGCGTTACCGGCACAGTAATTGATGTTCAGGTTTTTACCCGCGACGGTCTGGAGAAAGATCAGCGCGCGGTAGAGATTGAGCAAATGCAACTGGGCATGGTGCGCAAGGACATCGAAGATGAGTACCGGATTGTCGAAGGAGCTACTTTCGAGCGTCTTGAAAAAGCACTGCTTAACAAGTTAGTTGCGGGAGGCCCGGGAATCAAGAAAGGGGCTAAGATCACAAAGGAGTTCCTTGCCAACTTGCCCCGTGAAGACTGGTTCAAGTTGCGTATGTCTAATGATGCCGTCAACAAGCAGCTGGAGCGGGCCGAAGAACAACTTAAGGAACGCAGACAGCAGCTTGATGAGCGCTTCGAGGACAAGAAGAGCAAGTTGACACAGGGTGATGATCTGGCACCCGGCGTTCTAAAGATTGTAAAAGTTTACCTGGCGATCAAGCGCCGCATTCAGCCAGGCGACAAGATGGCGGGTCGGCACGGTAACAAGGGTGTCATCTCGGCCATTATGCCAGTCGAAGACATGCCTTGTGATGAGCAGGGTGAGCCGATTGATATTGTGTTAAATCCGCTGGGCGTTCCGTCCCGAATGAATGTGGGACAGATTCTGGAGACTCACCTCGGAGCCGCCAGCAAGGGCCTCGGGGAGCGAATCAATGCGATGCTTGAGCAACAGAAGAAAGTCGCGGAAATCCGCAAGCTGCTCGAGGAGATATACAACAAGATAGGCGATCGCAAAGAGGATCTTAAGAGTTTGTCAGACACAGAGGTTCTGGAGCTGGCTAATAATTTGCGCGACGGCGTGCCGATGGCGACACCAGTATTCGATGGTGCCGCTGAAACTGAAATAAAGGACATGCTGAAGCTGGCTGAAATGGATGAGAGTGGCCAGGTTGTGCTATTCGACGGGCGTACTGGCGAAGCATTCGATCGCAAGGTGACTGTCGGCATCATGTACATGTTGAAACTCAATCATCTGGTTGACGACAAGATGCATGCTCGCTCCACCGGTTCCTATAGTCTGGTTACGCAGCAGCCACTGGGCGGTAAGGCACAATTTGGGGGTCAGCGCTTTGGTGAAATGGAGGTCTGGGCACTGGAAGCGTACGGCGCAGCCTATACGCTGCAAGAGATGTTAACTGTTAAATCTGATGACGTTGCTGGTCGAACCAAGATGTATAAAAACATCGTGGATGGTGACCATCGCATGGAGCCAGCAATGCCGGAATCATTCAATGTGCTGGTCAAGGAGATCAGGTCGCTTGGTATCGACATGGAACTCGATCAATCCAAGTGAGAAGAATGAATCCCTTATCCAGTAACCAGTGATTTTATCAGACCGCTCGTCTCGCCAAGGGCGGCGGTTGGAGGAAATAGAATGAAAGACCTGTTAGGTTTACTCAAGTCACAGTCATCATCAGAAGAATTCGATTCCATTCGAATTGGTCTGGCTTCGCCGGAGATGATCAGGGCCTGGTCATTCGGCGAAGTAAAAAAGCCCGAAACTATCAATTACCGGACCTTCAAGCCGGAACGCGATGGCCTTTTCTGCGCCAAGATTTTTGGACCGGTAAAGGATTACGAATGTTTGTGCGGTAAGTACAAGCGACTCAAGCATCGGGGAGTCATCTGCGAAAAATGTGGTGTCGAGGTAGCCCTGTCGAAAGTGCGGCGCGATCGCATGGGGCACATAGAACTGGCTAGCCCGGTCGCGCATATCTGGTTTTTGAAGTCATTGCCATCCCGTATCGGGCTGTTACTCGATATGACCTTGAGAGATATCGAGCGCATCCTCTATTTCGAATCCTTTGTTGTGACAGATCCCGGCATGACCACGCTTGAGAAAGGACAGCTGCTGACTGACGAGCAGTACTACGAGGCGATGGAGGAATTCAGTGACGAATTCGAAGCCAAGATGGGTGCCGAGGCGGTACAGCAACTGATGCAGGATATGGACATTGCTGCCGAAGTCGCGCAATTACGGGAAGAAATTCCGCAAACGAATTCTGAAACCAAACTGAAAAAGCTGTCCAAGCGACTGAAATTGCTTGAGGCGTTTGCAGAGTCAGGCAATAAGCCGGAATGGATGGTCATGACGGTGCTGCCAGTATTGCCGCCCGACCTGCGTCCGCTGGTCCCGCTGGATGGCGGTCGGTTTGCCACTTCGGACCTCAATGATCTCTATCGTCGAGTGATCAATCGTAATAATCGCCTTAAGCGGCTGCTGGATCTTAATGCGCCCGATATTATCGTGCGAAACGAGAAGCGCATGTTGCAGGAGGCAGTTGACGCCCTGCTGGATAACGGGCGACGCGGTCGGGCTATCACCGGCTCCAACAAGCGACCTCTGAAGTCTCTGGCTGACATGATCAAGGGCAAGCAGGGTCGTTTCCGTCAAAACCTGCTTGGCAAGCGAGTCGACTATTCCGGGCGTTCGGTAATCGTGGTGGGTCCGACACTGAAGTTGCATCAATGCGGGTTGCCCAAGAAGATGGCGCTGGAGCTTTTCAAGCCTTTTATCTTCGGTAAGCTGGAACGCCGCGGATTGGCTACGACTATCAAGGCTGCCAAGAAAATGGTGGAACGGGAGACCCCGGAAGTCTGGGATATCCTGGCGGAAGTTATCCGTGAACATCCGGTTTTATTAAACCGAGCTCCGACCCTGCACCGACTTGGCATTCAGGCTTTCGAGCCGGTGTTGATTGAAGGCAAGGCAATTCAGCTGCATCCGCTAGTCTGTGCCGCCTATAACGCTGACTTTGACGGGGATCAGATGGCGGTGCACGTACCGCTAACCCTGGAAGCCCAGTTGGAAGCGCGCACCCTGATGATGTCTACCAATAACATCCTCGCTCCCGCCAATGGGGAGCCGATTATCGTGCCATCCCAGGACGTCGTGCTGGGGCTTTACTACATGACCCGCGAGCGGGTTAATGCGATGGGCGAGGGCATGGCGTTTGCTGATCCGGACGAGGTCGAAAGGGCTTATTTGACTGGTCAGGTGCACCTGCAGGCCCGGATCAAGGTGCGTATTACGGACGTGCAGCTGAACGATGCCGGCGAAAAAGAGACTGTGACCAGTTTCGTAGAGACAACCCCGGGTAGAGTACTTCTTTACGCGATTGTGCCAGAGGGCCTGCCCTTCTCCATGGTTAATCAGAAGATGGCCAAGAAGCAAATATCTTCTATATTGAATGCTTGTTACAGAAACGTTGGACTGAAAGAGACAGTTATTTTCGCTGACCAGCTGATGTACACCGGGTACAAATATTCGACCCGATCTGGGGCGTCAATTGGTGTCAACGATTTTGAAATTCCGGATGAGAAAGCCAAGATCATTGCTCAGGCCACTGCCGAAGTAGAGGAAATCGAATCCCAGTTTGCCTCCGGATTAGTGACTCAGGGCGAGAAATATAACAAGGTTATCGATATCTGGTCCCGTGCCAATGACCTCGTTGCCAAGTCGATGATGGAAGCCATCTCCAAAGAGTCGGTTACCAACAAGGACGGTAAGGAAGAGCAACAGGAATCTTTCAACTCGGTATACATTTACGCGGATTCCGGTGCACGGGGATCCCCGGCGCAAATTCGTCAACTGGCGGGGATGCGCGGCTTGATGGCACGCCCTGATGGCTCAATTATTGAAACGCCAATCACGGCGAATTTCCGGGAAGGCCTGAACGTTTCCCAGTATTTCACCTCTACCCACGGTGCTCGAAAGGGATTGGCGGATACGGCGCTGAAGACTGCCAATTCCGGTTATTTGACCCGGCGTCTGGTAGACATCTCCCAGGACCTGGTGATCACCGAGGAAGATTGTGGAACCGCCAATGGTCTGACTATGTCACCAATCATCGAGGGTGGCGACATCATTGCGGCACTGGGGGAGAGAGTTCTTGGTCGAACTCTGGCGCGCGACGTTGTCCAGACAGAGAGTGGCGAGCTTATCGCTACCGCGGGCACTATGATCAATGAGCCTCTGGTGGAAACTCTTGAGACCAGCGGTATAGATGAAGTTTATGTCAGATCGCCAATTACCTGTGAGACTCGGTTCGGAATTTGCAGCCAGTGTTACGGTCGCGATCTGGCCCGTGGGCACCAGGCTAATGTAGGTGAGGCGGTCGGTGTAGTCGCGGCCCAGTCGATTGGCGAGCCGGGCACCCAGCTAACCATGCGAACATTCCACATCGGTGGGGCTGCGTCACGGGCAACGGCTTCTGACAGCGTTCAGGTCAAAAATGACGGTACCGTGCATCTCCACAATATGAAGACGGTGGAAAACAGCAAGGGCGAATTGGTGGTGGTGTCGCGTTCCGGTGAATTAATTGTGAACGATGTAAATGGTCGCGAGCGGGAGAAATACAAGCTTCCGTATGGGGCTCTCATTATTGTCGGCAAGAAGAAAGAAGTCGAAGCCGGTCAAATTGTAGCAACGTGGGATCCTCATACGCACCCGATCGTGTCGGAGGTAGCCGGTAAGGTTAAATTCGATGCCATGGAAGAAGGCATAACCGTGCGGGAGCAGACTGATGAAATTACCGGGTTGACCAGTATCTCAGTCATTGACCCTGCCGAGCGGGCATCATCGGCCAAGGAATTGCGGCCGACTGTCATGCTGCTGGATGGCAAGGGTAAGGAAATCTGCCTGCCTGGTACCAAGCAGCCAGCACACTATTTAATGCCTTCGAATGCGATTGTCAGCATCAAGGATGGTGATGACCTCGGTATTGGTGATGTTATCGCAAGAATTCCACAGGAAGGATCCAAGACAAGGGATATCACCGGTGGCTTGCCTCGGGTTGCCGACTTGTTTGAGGCGCGCAAGCCGAAAGAGCCGGCGATACTCGCGGAAATTTCCGGCATCGTTAGTTTCGGCAAGGAAACCAAGGGCAAGCGGCGGCTGGTTATTACACCGAAAGATGGAGTCAATCCTATCGATGGCAGTGATCACTATGAGACGCTGATCCCCAAGTGGCGCACCATGACAGTCTTCGAAGGTGAACATATCGAGAAAGGTGAGGTGGTTTCCGAAGGTCCTCCTTCGCCCCATGACATTCTCAGATTGAAAGGTGTTGAAGCCCTGGCTGAATACATCGTCAATGAAGTGCAAGATGTCTATCGATTACAGGGTGTGCGAATCAATGACAAGCACATTGAGGTAATTGTGCGACAGATGTTGCGCAAGGTTGAAATTACTGATCCTGGTGATTCCAGCCTGATCAAGGGGGAGCAGATTACCTATACCCAGATGCTTGAAGTTAATGACAAGCTGGCAGAAGAAGATAAGCAGGAAGTGCGATTTGAGCGCATGTTACTGGGTATCACCAAGGCTTCTCTGGCTACGGAGTCTTTTATCTCGGCTGCATCATTCCAGGAAACGACTCGCGTGCTTACCGAGGCTGCGGTTACTGGCAAACGGGATTTTCTCCGTGGTTTGAAAGAAAACGTGGTAGTTGGCCGACTGATTCCTGCCGGTACGGGTCTTGCCTACCATGAGGCCAGGAAGTTAGCGGCTGAAGAGGAGGCGCAGGCCGGGGAAGGAGTCAGTGCAGTGGACGTGGAAGCGGCCCTGACCGAGGCGCTCAAAGAGGAGGCCGAAAGTGCGGGTAATGCTGTTGAATAGCAGGATTTCAAGCCTTTCAGCCGGGTAAAAGTTGACTAGAAGAGGCGGGATCATTAAACTTCCGCCTCCCTTATTGGTGCGGCCCTTATTTCTGGACGAATTAGGCTGCAAGAGGCTTTCTGAAACGCATTAACTTGGCCGCTTTGCGTCTTTAAACCGCAAAGAAGTCGCAGGTGACTAGGAGCGAAAATGGCAACGATCAACCAACTGGTGCGCAAGCCCCGCAAGAGCAAGGTCGAAAAAAGCGACGTACCGGCTCTGCAGGGATGTCCGCAGCGGCGGGGGGTTTGCACCCGGGTCTATACGACTACTCCGAAAAAGCCGAATTCGGCTCTAAGGAAGGTGTGTCGTGTGCGATTGACCAATGGGTATGAAGTGACCTCCTACATAGGCGGTGAAGGCCATAACCTTCAGGAGCACTCGGTGGTGCTGATCCGCGGCGGGCGGGTCAAGGATCTCCCCGGCGTACGCTACCATACAGTGCGTGGCAGTCTTGATACCTCAGGTGTTTCTGACCGCAAGCAGCGGCGCTCCAAGTACGGAGCCAAACGACCGAAGGGTTAACAAGTAGCGGACAGCTTGCAAGTATCCCGGAGGGACGACTGCAGTTGTTGCAGAGATTCGCAAGGCGCTCAGCAAAAACAGCGCATTGCACGGTATCTGAATGATTCGGATATCGAGCCACACAGAAATCTGGCGGGCCAAGTGCTGCCAGATTTTTTATATGGCTCTCCACGATTCTTGAAGCGCTCGTTGCTATCGGGAATTGGTAAAATACAGGACGTAAGCTTTCATCATACCAAAGCCTGCCATTAGTGCTGGTAGCGCCGAACGGTTTGATTAGCAGAGAGTAAGGCCAGGTCTCCAGCATGCGAGCTTTTGATCCTGGGTAAACCTGAATAAACATGAGGTCTCAATATGCCCAGAAGACGAGTTGTGGCGAAACGGGAAGTTTTGCCTGATCCTAAATTCGGAAGTAAAACCCTTGCCAAATTCATGAACCATGTGATGGTCGACGGCAAGAAATCTGTAGCGGAAAAGATTGTTTACGGTGCCTTGACTGTAGTCGCTAAAAACAGCGGTTCCGATCCGCTGGAAGTGTTCGAACAGGCGCTGGAAGCGATCGCTCCGATGGTTGAGGTGAAATCGCGACGCGTTGGTGGTGCCACCTACCAGGTCCCCGTCGAGGTTCGACCGGAGAGGCGCAACGCCCTGGCAATGCGCTGGCTGGTTGAGCATTCGAGGGCACGTGGGGAGAAATCTATGGCACTGCGACTGGCTGGCGAAATCACAGACGCTTCTCAGGGCCGTGGCAACGCGGTTCGCAAGCGTGAAGATGTTCACCGCATGGCAGAAGCCAACAGGGCCTTTTCTCATTATCGATTCTGATTTTATCAGGCTGTAATTCATCAAGTTTAGTCCATAGAGGGTTTAGTTGTGGCCAGAAAACACCCACTGAAGCGTTATAGAAACATCGGCATTGTTGCTCACGTAGATGCCGGTAAGACGACCACTACCGAGCGGGTACTATTTTACACCGGTATTTCTCACAAGATCGGCGAGGTACATGACGGTGCGGCAGTAATGGACTGGATGGAACAGGAGCAGGAACGGGGAATTACTATTACCTCTGCGGCTACGACCTGTTTCTGGAATGGTATGGACAGCCAGTATGATGAGCACCGCATCAACATTATCGATACCCCGGGGCACGTCGACTTCACTATCGAAGTGGAGCGTTCGCTGCGGGTTCTTGATGGCGCCGTGGTGGTACTTTGTGGATCTTCTGGTGTGCAGCCTCAAACCGAAACCGTTTGGAGACAGGCTAACCGTTACGAAGTGCCACGCATTGTATTTGTGAACAAAATGGATCGCGCCGGAGCCGATTTTCTGAAAGTGGTGCAGCAGATGAAGGATCGCTTGAATGCTAATGCGGTTCCGATGCAGCTCAATATCGGCGCCGAAGAGAATTTCAAAGGCGTCATCGACCTCGTCAAAATGAAGTCGATTGTTTGGAGTGAGGATGATCAGGGAACTACGTTTACCTATGAAGAGATTCCTGCTGAATTTCAAGCAGAAAGTGATAAATGGCGCGAGCAGCTGGTTGAGGCCGCAGCCGAAGCTAATGAAGAGCTCATGGAGAAGTATCTGGAAGAGCTTGATCTCAGTGAGGAAGAAATCGTTAAAGGGATTCGTATCCGCACCCTGGCAAATGAGATCGTTCCCACGTTCTGCGGTTCTGCGTTCAAGAATAAAGGCGTTCAGGCGGTGCTGGATGCGGTAGTGGATTACCTGCCGGCTCCCACCGAGGTAAAAGCAATAGAAGGTGTGTTGGAAGACGGAACTGCCACTACCTGCGAAGTCGACGACAAGGCGCCCTTCGCTTCGTTGGCATTCAAGATAGCCACGGACCCGTTTGTGGGTACTCTGACGTTCTTTCGCGTGTATTCAGGCGCTCTCAATTCAGGCGACAGTGTCTACAATCCTCTCAAGCACAAAAAGGAGCGGGTTGGTCGAATGGTGCAAATGCACGCTAATTCCCGTGAGGAGATCAAGGAAGTTCTGGCTGGTGATATTGCCGCTGCTGTTGGTCTTAAGGACGTTACTACCGGAGAAACACTGTGTTCACCTGATCACATAGTTACTCTGGAAAAAATGGACTTTCCGGAGCCAGTGATTTCAGTAGCAGTGGAGCCCAAGACCAAAGCCGACCAGGAGAAAATGGGTATCGCCCTCGGCAAACTTGCGCAGGAGGATCCTTCCTTTCGTGTTGAGACTGACGAGGAGTCAGGCCAAACAATTATTTCCGGTATGGGTGAGTTGCACCTGGACGTGCTCGTAGACCGGATGCGTCGTGAGTTTAGCGTCGAAGCTAATATCGGCAAGCCGCAGGTCGCTTATCGGGAAACTATCCGCAAGACCGTCGAAGTGGAAGGCAAGCACGTCAAACAGTCCGGCGGTCGGGGACAATACGGTCACGTCTGGCTGCGCCTAGAACCGCTGAATCCGGATGACGAATATGAATTTGTCAACGAGATCGTCGGGGGTGTGGTGCCACGAGAATACATACCTGCTGTGGACAAGGGTGTCCAGGAGCAAATGAAAAACGGTTGTCTGGCAGGGTATCCGCTGTTGGCGATGAAAGTGACGCTCTATGATGGTTCGTTCCACGACGTCGACTCCAGTGAAATGGCTTTCAAGATCGCCGGCTCCCTGGCTCTAAAGAAAGGAGCACTGCAGGCCGATGCGTCACTGCTTGAACCCATAATGAAAGTAGAAGTCGTAACACCCGAAGAGTACATGGGAGACGTTATGGGTGATCTTAACCGGCGCCGAGGTCTGGTGCAGGGGATGAATGACAGCCCAAGCGGCAAGGTTATTGATGCTGAGGTTCCCCTATCGGAAATGTTCGGGTACTCGACCGATTTGCGTTCTGCAACCCAGGGGCGTGCAACCTACACCATGGAATTCAACAAGTATGGCGAAGTGCCGGCAAATATTGCTGAAGGCATCATAAACAAAAGTTAACCTGACATAATCTAATTGAAATTCTTCTGATCGAGGTGAAATTGTGGCGAAGGCAAAATTTGAAAGAACCAAGGTACACGTTAACGTTGGTACGATAGGTCACGTAGACCACGGTAAGACGACGTTGACGGCTGCGTTGACGAAGGTATGTGCGGAAGCGTATGGGG
>Ga0181593_10002775_pt1 | contig 16208 bp, 11 predicted proteins | sample 071ome_19_FD_133756 | JGI IMG/M metagenome (GOLD analysis project Ga0181593, IMG submission 133756) | Coastal salt marsh microbial communities from the Groves Creek Marsh, Skidaway Island, Georgia - 071413AT metaG (megahit assembly) | ecosystem: Environmental > Aquatic > Marine > Intertidal...
CGCCAGCAACCCGGACGACACTTCCATCACCGTATGACCAATGGCAGACCCATGCCAGTCGACACCCGAAGCCAGCACATAAGCTGCGATCGCTGCCGCTCCAACAAGGCCATATGACAAAAGTCGAAGAATCACCTGCAAAACCGTCTTTTCTGTCTCCAGATACTAAAGTCTACGGAAAGTCGTGCGTCCCTCCAAAGAAAAACGAAGACATATGAAAATACAATTAACCTTTTACTAACAATACATTATTTAAAATTATTAACGTATTTTCCAAGGCTTCACGAATAAGTGTATGTTTGAGAGGCAAGTGTTCGGCAGCCCTGCACAGCGGTTGGAAAGCATGGTTACCTGTTGCGGCACGGATGTAGCGTCGTTGTTCCGGTGCGCCTGAAAAGAAACAAATGGGTTGGGATCCGAGGTGGCAGAGGAAACCGAGCATCATCAAAGTCGCCTGTCTGAAGTACTTACCGATGTGTTGGTGTTTCTCTTTGGGGCGGTCAGCTTTATCGGTGTCAATGCACTGATACGCGCCAGTGACAACATCCGTATCAGCCATCAGGCCCTGGCAGAATCGTCGTCCATGGAACGATCAGCTGTGGCGCTACAGCTGGCCATTTTGAGCCGTCACGGTGCTGACAACACCCAATCAGAGCAAGCCGTACAGAAAGCCAAGGAGGCCTTCAGCCAATCGACGCAACGGGCCGCAAACCTGATAGCCGCCCGCTCTGCCAACGGTGCTTTGGAGGCGGCCCTGAGCGATATTCGGGAAACTCTTCGAAGCGTCACAATTATCAGTGGCGAGGATCCATCCTACCTGGAGGAGCGCTATGCTGCCTCCTCTATGCGAGATTCCCTGGCGGCCTTCAGAAAAGCCGTTGAGCAGCAAATCATCTTGGACGAAGAATCGTGGACACGCCTTTCGGGCCTGGCCACCAGTATCGTTGCCATTGGCACTATTCTGCTGATCGCATTTGCATGGTTTCAGGTGCGCGTCTCGGCAGATTTCCGCAGACAGGCCGTTGTGCTCGACGAAGAGAGACACAAGTTGGAAGACCGAGACTGGGTCAAGACCAACCTGGCAGAACTTTCCAGCAACCTGCAAAACATCAAAAACCAGGACATGTTTGCCGAAACCATTATGCGGGAACTCACCCCGCTGATCGGTGGGCATGTTGGCATCTACTATGCTGCCGTGCGCCAGGACGACGACAGTTTTGTATTGGAACATGCCGGGTCATATGCATTTTCACCCCATGAGGGCTTTAAGCCGCAACTGGCTTTCGGTGAAGGGCTTGTAGGTCAATCTGCCGCGGAAAACTGTATCCTTTACATGTCGAACAGCGGCACGCCGATCACGGCATCTAGGGCAATCATCCAGCCTGTCGAGACAATCATTTTCCCACTCAGTTTTGAGGGTAAAATTTTCGCGGTCATTGAAATCGGGGCCGGCGAACCTTTTTCTGACGCCCACAAAGATCTAATCGAAGAAATCTCCGCCAGCTACGGGGTCATTCTCTCCAACCTGTCGGTGCGCCTGCAAACAGTCGACCTCCTGAGGGATTCGCAGGCCAAGTCGGTTGAACTGGCGGCCCGGACTGAAAGACTGAAGGAATCCGAAGAAGAACTACGCCTGGTCAACGACGAACTTCGCGCGCAACAGGACGCCTTGAGCGCCCAAAAGGCGGAAGTTGAAGAAGCCCACAAGGATGCAGAGGAAAAAGCAGCACAACTGGCTGAGGCGTCTAAATACAAATCAGAATTTCTGGCCAATATGTCGCATGAGCTACGCACACCCCTAAACAGTCTGCTTATTCTCTCAAAGATGCTCGCCGACAATACAGAAGGAAACCTGACGGAAAACCAAGTAGAGGATGCCAAGATCATCCATGAAGGTGGCCAGGACCTGCTCGAGTTGATCAACGATATTATGGATCTGTCCAAGGTCGAAGCCGGCATGTTGGAGATACACGATGAAGACGTATCGCTGAGTGATATCGCCCGAAACATGCAGAGCCTGTTTGGCCCGTTGGCCGAGAACAAAGGCCTGGAATTTGTTATTAAACAGGATGAACGACTCCCCCGGCATCTGAAGTCCGACGGCCAGCGCATTCAACAAGTTCTCAAGAACTTCCTGTCAAATGCCTTCAAATTCACTGATGCTGGCGAAGTCTCGCTTTCAATCAGACCATCGACTGAGACCACGATATTCACCAGACCGGACCTGTCTTCAGGCAACACAATTGCCCTATCCGTCAGGGATTCCGGCATCGGCATTGCTGAGGACAAGCTGCAGGATATCTTTGAAGCATTCCGACAGGAGGACGGCTCTACCAACCGAAAATATGGCGGCACCGGTCTTGGCTTGAGTATTTCCACGAACCTGGCAAGGCCTCTAGGGGGCGAAATTCAAGTCGAAAGCATCAAAGGTGAAGGCAGCTGCTTTACGCTCCTTTTGCCACGTGTCGAATTTGAGGGTCTGACAATTGGCGACCAATCCGTCGAGGAGACCCCAACAGCCGCCACAAGCACCCCCCTGCCATCCGCCCCAGCCGCCGGCCAGCAAAACACCCCGTCTATGGACCACGGCGCGAGTGAGCAAGAAGACCACATCCTGATCGTGGAAGATGATGCGGTGTTCGCCAATGTGCTGAAAAACGCTGCTGAGAAGCAGGGATTTACCTCATCGGTGACCGCAGACGGTCATGAAGCTCTATATTTTGCAATCGAAAAACAGCCGTCCTGCATCCTGCTGGATATCGGGTTACCCGACATCAACGGCATAGATGTGTTGGCTCAGCTTAAGACGCAAGAAGCGACAGTCTCTATTCCCGCACATGTCATCTCCGCAGATGATCACGAAGCCGCCTCATTGGGTCGGGGCGCGGTCGACTTTCTGATGAAACCGGCCACTGGTGAGGACGTGGCAAGCCTGTTTAGGCGCATTGAAACATCTGAAAGCCAAAAAACAACGGTACTATTGGTTGAAGATGATTCAGGGCAACGAAGCGCCGTCAAACGCCTGCTGCAGGACACCAGTTCGGCCAACACAACAGCTGATAGCGGCAAAAAAGGCGCTGACCCTTCTTTCAGAAGTAAAATTCGATCGCATGATCCTGGATATTGGCCTGCCTGACATGGACGGTTTCGAGGTAATCGAGAACATCGCGGAATGGCCCGTCGAAGACCGCCCCGCCATCATTGTTCACACGGCCCGTGACCTGACTGATCATGAGATGAAGCGAATTGCTTCTGTCACATCAGACGTCATCGTTAAAGGGCCACAGTCTGGCGACCAATTTCTGAACGACCTGTCCCGGTTCTTTGAAACGGTCGCCAGCCAAAACGACATGCCCGACGATTTAGGCACAGCCATCACCGACGTATTGGAAGGCAAGCATTTACTCATTGTCGATGACGACATGCGTAATGTTTTTGCTCTCTCGCGCCAACTGGGTGGATTGGGTCTCGAAGTCAGCATCGCCGAAGACGGCCAAAAAGCATTGGAATTTCTTGAAGAAGCGGCTGAAGAAAAAGAACAGATAGACATGATCCTGATGGATATCATGATGTCGGTAATGGATGGCTATGAAGCAATGCCTCTTATTCGCCAAATGCCAGCCTATACAGACACCCCCATGCTGGCTCTGACGGCAAATGCGATGCCAGAAGACAGGGAAAAGTGCCTACAGGCCGGCGCGTCTGACTATCTTTCCAAGCCAGTTGATATGGATCGACTGGTCGCCATGTTGCGGGTTTGGATGTATCCATAGATGGCAACACAAAGTGGTAAAGAAAATTGGTCACGCAAGCCTTGGCCTGAGGCCAATTAGCACATATTGTTTTTCTCCATGGAACAGATATCGGACGACACCGCTGCTGCCATGCCCCGCGGCCCTGCACCTGTGGTTTGCTCGTGCCGTGTGGACGCATGTACAGCCTATTTCTGCCACGCAATGATGGGAGTTGCGTGGTGACACAGGATGCTGCCCCCAAACTGTTAGTTGTTGATGACGAGCCTAAAAACCTCCACACAATCAGCAGGATTCTCGCTTCCCACGACCTCGAGATCGTCTTTGCATCCTCCGGTGAAGAAGCCTTGCGCGAGGTACTGCAACATAATTTCTTCCTCATCCTGATGGATGTGCAGATGCCGGAACTCAATGGGCTGGATACAGCACGCCTGATCCTGGGCAACAAAAAGACAGCCCATCTTCCTATTATTTTTGTGACAGCGACCAGCAAGGAAGAACAGCTGGTGATGGAAGGCTACGATGCCGGCGCGGTTGACTACATATATAAGCCCGTAAACCCGTTTGTGCTTGCCAGCAAGGTATCGATCTTCCGCGACCTTCACGAACGCTCAGAAGCGTTGCGCCGCAAGAATGATGAATTGGCCCAGGCGCGTAAAGCTCTGAAACAGTCGAACGAGGAACTGTCACATATTGAGCTGCACGACAGCTTGACAGGACTGGCAAACCGAAAAAACTTCGCCAATTCACTGTCGCAGGCCATCCTGCGCGCCGACCGGGCTCGCCAAAAACTGGCCATTTTCTTCCTCGACCTCGACAATTTCAAAACCGTGAATGATACGCTCGGGCATGACGCCGGTGACGAATTGCTAAAGACTGTCGCCAGTCGCCTCAGAGATTCCGTCCGCAAAAACGACCTCGTTGCCCGCTTTGGTGGCGATGAATTTGCCGTATTGATGGAAAATATTCGTGATAACAAAGACGTTGCCGTCATTGCGGAGAAAATGCTGGCCCTTGTGGGCCAGAACAATCCCCTTCGTAACAGGAACCTGATTGTTACGCCGAGCATCGGTATTGCTGTTTATCCTATAGCCAGCAACGACCAGGACCAGCTTATGGAGTTCGCCGACATTGCCATGTATCGGGCCAAAAAGGACGGGCGTAACGCTTACAGGTTCTATTCTGAAGAACTTCAGAGCATGGAGCTTGAATTCAGTGAGATGCGTTTTGATCTGCGACGGGCTATTGATGGTGACCAACTAGAGGTCCACTATCAACCACAGATCGATACAAAGTCCCAACAAATCATTGGATTTGAAGCATTAGTGCGTTGGAACCACCCTGAAAAGGGCCTGCTAAGTGCTAAGGACTTTATCACCGTTGCCGAACAAAGCGGCCTGATACGGGAAATCGGCGCCAGGGTCCTTGAAGAAGCCTGTACCCAGTATCAGTCGTGGCGACACACGCAGCTGATTACCAGCAATCATGTCCGTATGAGTGTCAATGTTTCCGCGCTTCAAATCCGTAGCGGCAACTTCGTCGAAACCATCGACGAAATTTTTGCGAAAACCGGCATGCAACCGGACCATCTGGAACTGGAGGTTACGGAATCCACACTGATCGATGACCTTGATCACTTTGTCCGCATTCTCAATGATCTGGACAATCGCGGCATTTCAATTGCAATGGACGATTTCGGCACTGGTTTTGCTTCCTACCGTCATTTGCAGCACCTGCCAGTGCACCATCTGAAAATTGACCGGGGGTTTATTGCCCGTATCCAGGAAGATGAGCGCGACCTGGAAATCGTCAGTTCCATGATCACCATGGCCAAGGCGCTTGGCCTGTATGTAACGGCGGAAGGCGTGGAACTGTTTGAACAGGCGGAATTGCTCAAGGACATCGACTGCGACCGGATGCAGGGATATTTTTTCGCCCGCCCGGATACACCCGAAGTGATTGAACGCTTGTTGGAAGACCAACAACAACATGCCCAACAGGACTAAGTTCCAGTCCAATTCACGTCATCAGTGATTTCGCCCTAATCCGGGTGATCGAACATCCTTTGTGATCACCCAGGTATGCACGACAACGGTGAAAACCAGCACAAATCCAATCACCCAAATCATAAAGTCGGCTGGGTCAAACAGGTAGTTTGAAACGTGCAACAGCCCCATCATCAACAGGCTCGAAACAATGGCCAACTCCTCGAAAGGACGCCCCTGAAACGCCTTGGGCTCCTGCCCGGTAATGACATCCATCATCATACCGCCACCAGACGCAGAAATTGCCGAACAGATCGGAATCCAGAACCATGGTAACTCAGCAACAATGGCAACCTGGGCACCCACGACCGTCATAACCGCCAGACCGATGGAGCCACAAAACTGTTGGACCGGTTGTAACAACCGTATCAGGGTTTCCGACGGCGGGCGTGAAAAGGCAACGAAAGACCCAATCAGGACGATACCGGCGATAATCGCGGCATAGGCTGGGTCCGTCGTAATAAAAAGCGGCAACCTGTCGCCGCCAACAAGCAAATCACGCGCTGTCCCCCCTCCAATTGCCGGCAGAGAGACGAGTACAAGTGCTCCCCAGACATCGTAATTATGTTCCTGGGCACGAAGGAAGCCCGCTATGCCAATAATCGCAGTACCAAACAAGACCAGCCAATAGAACCAGACAGCTTCAGCCACCGCCCTGAAATAGAACAACGTCTTTCGATCAAACAATCGCGGGGGCTCATCCACCGCTTCTGTCCACACCTCATGCGTCCAGGCTCCTCTGTGATCCTGATCGGCCGCGCTAACCGTATGGTCATGCTGTTCCACAAGGTCGATCGTCATTTGATAGGAGGCAATATCGAGCAAGCCGATCTTGTCCGCATCCGGCCCGACAAGTTTCAATATCTCATTGGCCATGTGGACTTGATGAGGCTGTGCAGATTCGGAAATTTCTGCACGCTGCAACAGGCGCCCAACAACAACCAGAACACTGTCTTCAGGGTTCTCCAGGCTATAGCGCCAACCACGCAAGGAGGCGCGGAGGAACCGCGCAGAGCGATCACGGCACACATTGTCATCGAAGCAAGCTCGACTGATATAGAGCCCGTCTTCCAACATGGAAAACCCGTTTTCTGCAAACTCGAATATCGTCAACTGCTGTGGCGTTAGTCCGCCATTCAGAACCTGCCAATATTCGTTATACCGCATGGTGGAGATGCAATCGGCCTCGCCCGTCAGCAACGCCTCAATCCCTTCACCCTGTTCCAAAAGTGAGACGCCCTCTTCTCCATCATCGGCTGACAGGTTGTGCGATTTGAGCCAGGCATGGAGCGGTATCTCGAAACTACCTCGCCACACGGCTACGCGCTTGCCTTTTAGGTCCTCGGGCTCGTGTATCCCCCTGTCCTTTCGACAGGTGAGCATGAATCCTGACTTTTGAAATATCTGTGCAATGTTTACGAGCTCGAGCCCCGCGTTATAAGCATCCAAAGCCATGGGTACCCATTCGACCACAGCGTCAGCTGCACCACTTTCAAGCTCTTCAAGTGGTTCAACCCCCGGTCCACCGGGGACGATTTCAACATCCAGTCCCTCTTCGCGGTAGTATCCACGTGCTTCTGCCACGTAGTATCCCATGAATTGAGCCTGGTCCAACCAGCGAAGCTGCAGCCGATAAGGGTCGCCGCTACGACTATCGGCCTCCGCCGACAGATTGGCGGGCCACAAAAACACCAGCAGTATGAGAGACAGAACGCCTCTGGACGTCATCACTTATTCCACCCCAGAAATATGAAGCGTCAGGTTAAGTGGCAAATTCAGCTTGTTCAAGCTGTCAAACCGGCTAACCCAAGAAGTTTTATGAAGAATTTGCCACTACCCTTCTCTATGGTCACTTAAAGCATCGCATGACGGGACCAGGATGACAGATCAAAACTCCACTACCGACGGTAGGACCATGCCGGAACGGGAAGAAGCCTTCGACAGGGAGGTCAATAATTCCCTGAAGCGCAACTTCCTGGCGCTTTTGGGGCACGGTATGTTCGGCATGACAGGCTTTCGGTTGCTACAGGCGCCAACATTTTTACCGGCCTATCTGTTTCTGTTATCCGGCTCTGATGTTCTGGTCGGCGTTGCCTTGGCGGCGCAACATATTGGCTCGGGTATTGCCTCCATTCCCGGTGCAAACCTGATCTCCCACCGGACACGCGTCCTGCCACTCTTCTTCACCATTGGGGCGCTTATGCGCCTTCAGGTTCTCGGCATTGCGCTGGCTGGCTTCTTCTTTTCCGACAATATGGCACTGTGGGCCACCTGCTCGTTCCTCGGCCTTTTCGGCCTGTTCAATGGCGCACAAATGGTGATGTTCCAATACACATTGTCAAAACTGATACCGGTGCGTGTACGCGGAAAGCTAACTGGCTTTCGCAACTTCGTATCCGGTGTTATCGCCGCAGGCGTCGCCATGATCGGCGGCACCTATTTCATCGACAACAACATCCTGGGTAACGGCTATTCTACGACATTCCTACTCGCCTTTATTCTGACGGTAACCGGCCTGCTTATGCTCCTGGGTATTCGCGAACCCGAACCACCGCGTATGCGGGCGCAATCCAGCTTGCTGAAACACGCCAAAGAGATACCATCCATGCTGCGGACCTATGCCAGCTTCACACGTTTTGTGCTCGTCCGCTCAGTCGCTGCCCTGGGCATGGCTGCTGTGCCCTTCTACATCCTTTATGCAGGCGAAATGCGTATCCTGACCGGCACTGATTTATCTGTGCTTACCGTTTGCTTCCTGTTGGCCCAGACGGGCTCAAACTTTCTTTGGGGTGCCATAGCTGACAAACAAGGTAATCGCTTGGTCTTTATGGCCAGTATCGGTGTCTGGGTCACCTCGGCCATTCTTTTGCTGAACACGCCGAACGAAATGCTATGGCTGTCCATTGCCTTTGGCGGCCTCGGTATTGGCCTGGGCGGGTACATGATTGGTGCCATGAACCTGATCCTGGAAATGGGCGATCGGGAAAACCTTCCGATGTTGCTCGGCATCAGCACAGCTGTGAATTCCCTGTTCTTTGCCATGGGGCCCATTCTGGGTGGCTTAACGGCCCAATATTTGGGTTACCAGGAACTCATCATTGGCTCGACGGTGCTGCTGGCAATAGCCCTTACGCTGACGGCTTTTCTGGTACAGGAACCCCGGCGAGCGAATTGACATTCAAGAACCGTGCACTACAACGAGCAAAGCTACCTAATCGAGAAAGTTAAGCTGTGAGTGATTTTCCTGAGGGCTTCAAACCATCCGGGTTCAAAGGCACCTATCTGGGCGAAGTTGGCCCCTATTACGTTAAGCCGGAAGACGCCATGCTCAAGGTCGGCCTGCGCGTCACTGAAAAGCACATCAACTATGTTGATATCGCCCATGGCGGGGTACTGACCACCCTGGCAGACGTTACTCTCAGCCTGCAGGCCCACCGGGCGGAAGACCCGGCGCTGAATGTCACGACAATCTCGCTGAACACGAACTTCCTGGGCCCTGCCAAGCTCGGCGACTGGCTGGTCGCCGAAGGCAAGGTCGACCGCATGGGCAAGCGCGTCTGCTATACCAGCGGTCGGATTCTCAGCGGCGACAAGGTCATCATGACCATGACGGGTGTGTTCAACATCATGCGCTAACGGGTAACGACCCAGCTGCTATGCCAGGTCGTGTTTCGAGACAGGCAGAGAGCGGATCCGCTTTCCAGTAGCTGCGAAAATGGCGTTGGTCAAAGCCGGTGCAATCGGTGGCGTACCCGGCTCACCAATCCCGCCAATAGCTTCACCACTATCAATTAGGTGTACATCGATTTCCGGTGCATCCTGCAGGCGTACCATTGGGTAATCCGGGAAGTTGGACTGCACCACACAGCCTTCATCAATCTCGATTTCCCCGAACAACGCAGCTGTCAGGCCGTAGATGATGCCGCTTTCAATCTGGGCATCGACAGCGTTGGGATTAACGGCGATGCCGCAATCGACCGCAGCGGTTACCTTGTGCACCTTCACCTGGCCAAATTCATCCACTGACACCTCTGCCACTTGGGCCACAATCGACCCAAAGCTCTGCTCAATGGCGATGCCGCGCGCGTGCCCTTCTGGCAGCGGCGTACCCCAACCGGCCTTTTCAGCCGCTGTATCCAGCACTTTTCGGTGACGCGGCATATCAGCCAACAATGTGCGGCGATATTCATAGGGGTCCTGTCCGGCCTCGGCCGCCAGTTCATCAACAAAGCTTTCGTTAAAGAAGCAATGCTGTGTATGACCCACGCTGCGCCACGCCCCCAACGGCACGGCACTGGAAACATCCACACCCTTGATGGACTGGTTGGCTATCGCATATTGCGTCAGCGGACTTTCGCCTGGCTCATTAGCCCCGGAATTTGTGTAGGAATTCTGCCAAGCTGTCGGCATACCATCCGCACCCAGGGCGGCTGCCATATGGTTGGCCACCGCAGGGCGGTAGCGATCCTGACGAATATCTTCCTCGCGCGACCAGATCAGTTTGACCGGAGCACCTACTTTGCGAGACAGGGTCACTGCCTGTTCAACAAAGTCAGTCTCTGACCGGCGGCCAAAACCACCGCCCAGCATAAAGTTATGCACCGTTACCTGTTCTTCAGGCAGCTCTGCAGCACTGGCGGCAGACTTGCGCGCGCCTAGTGGGTTCTGATGGCCAACCCAGACATCACACTTATCGTTCTGGACCCAGGCAGTACAATTGAGGGGTTCCATGGCGGCATGCGCCAGGAACGGCACCTGATAGCTGGCCCGCACGATTTTATCGGCACCCAGCATCGCATTAGCAACATCCCCTTCATCGGCGTCATAGCTGCCATCTTCCGACAGAGCGGCTTCGGCATAACGCTCATAAATCTGCGCTGATGTCATGCTTTCGCCGTCACCATTGACGCAAAGCAGCTCCAGATTTTCCAACGCGGTTTTTGCGCGCCAGAAATTATTGGCCACCACAGCAATCGCACCATCAATCTCAATGACATCAATCACACCTGGCGACGCTTTTACCTGTTCTACATTGGGTGCCTGGAAAGAGGCACCAAAGACGGGCGCATGTTTGATGGCGGCGTACATCATGCCCGGCACCTGAATATCAATGCCATAGGCAGCAGAGCCATCGACCTTGGCCGGAATGTCAAAGCGCGGCTGAGACTGGCCAATGATCGTGAAGTCTGACGGCGATTTGAGCGTCGGTTCTACCGGCGGGGCCACCAAGGCTGCCTCATTGGCCAGTTCGCCATAGGTCGCACTGCGACCAGAGGTAGCATGGGTAACGATACTTTCATTTGCAGAAAGTGACTCCACGGGAACATCCCAACGGGTGGCTGCTGCCTGCAACAGCATATGCTTGGCTGCTGCGCCCGCGCGGCGCATGGCCAACTGACCCGTGAAGCGAATGGAGGCGCTACCACCAGTGATCTGCAGACCAGCAACCTGTGCGACCTTGAACAGGGAAAAGTCCAGCATGCGAGAAACAGATTCGGGCAATGTTGTGTCACCCAACACAAAACCACGCGCCACATCATTATTGGCATAGGTTTCCGTCGCCGGGGCCTGTTCCATGGTCACCGTCGACCAATCCGCATCCAATTCATCCGCCAACATCATTGGCAGGCCTGTCTGGGTGCCCTGCCCCATCTCAGAATGTGGAACAATCACTTTGATCGTGTTATCCAGCCGGATCGTCAGCCAGGTATTCAGTTCAGCCGTTGAGGCATCTGAGTCGCCACTGAGGATCGTCATTCGGTTCGGCGCAAAGGCAAAACCCAGCGCCAAACCGCCGCCAACGAGGCCACCGGCCCCCAGGAATGCACGACGTGTCCATTTACCCATGACGCGCCTCCTATACGTTGGTGAGGCCATCAACGGCCTCGTGAATACGTTGATAGGAACCACAGCGGCAGATATTGGTCACTGCCTCGTCCAACTCTGCACGACTGGGAGACGGGTTTTCTTCTAACAGGGCTGCAACGGCCATGATCATGCCGGACTGGCAATAGCCACATTGTGGGACCTGCTTTTCAATCCAGGCAATCTGCACGGGGTGAGCTTCATCCGCGCCCAGGCCTTCAATGGTGGTGATATGAGCGCCATCAACGTCGCCGACGGGCAAGGTACAGCTGCGTTCAGCGGTGCCATCAACATGCACGGTACATGCCCCGCAAGAGGATACACCGCAACCAAATTTGGTACCTGTAAGCCCCAATTCGTCGCGCAACACCCACAGAAGCGGCATCTCCGCTTCCACATCCAGCTGATGCCGGACACCATTCACATGCAATTCAACAGCCATAGCCTGCCTCTTCCCTGAAACACTTAGCACTCTAAGGTGGTTATTTACTGCGTACGAGCAAGCAAAAAGAACGGATGTGGTGCGTTCAAGGAAAAGACAGTATCCGCCCCGCCGCCCCTCCGAGGGATTTCGCGGGGACTTGCCACAAAAAAGCCTGGGCTTTCCCAGGCTTTTTCAGGCGCGTCCTGCGTCAACGATACGCTTTCCCAATTACCTTATTATTTATCGCTCCCTCGCGCCCCGATCCAATGTCCCTCCGGGGGATTTCGCGGGGACTTGCCACAAAAAAAGCCTGGGAAACCCCAGGCTTTTTCAGGCGCGTCCTGCGCGAAATGGTAGCGGAGGAGAGACTTGAACTCCCGACACCCGGATTATGATTCCGGTGCTCTAACCAGCTGAGCTACTCCGCCCCAAAGCATTCAAAAAATTGAAGCGCCCGCTAAATAGGGCGAACCGCCCCCTTCTGTCAATATGCCAAAAGCCTGTTTTTATCTTTTCAGCCTAGCCTTGGCGCAAACGCCCTCTACCCGCCCCCGCGAGCGACGGAAAAGATGCCGGTATCAGCCGCTGGAAGATATCGACCATGCGTGCATCAGGCCCAATCAATTGCCTTGAGCGATTTCTTTTAATGGTCCGAACAATCAGTTTCGCAGCCTTCTCCGGCGGCTTCCGCAGGAAAGAATTAACCATCTGGCGCATATTTTCAGCCTGCTCGCTACTTTGACCTGCCAGGCGAATTTCAGCGCGGTTCATGATCTCGGTTTTCACCCCGCCCTGCATCACCGTGGTGATGCCAACATTGGTGCCATTCAACTCTGCCCTGATCGACTCGTTATAACCGCGCACCGCAAATTTGCTGGCACAATAGGCGGACTGCGTTGGCAGGCCTGTCAGCGCTGCCATGCTGGCAATATTGACAATATGTCCGCAGTCACGCTCCCGCATACCCGGCAGAAAAGCCCGCGTCCCATGCACCACGCCCCAGAAATTGATGTCCATAACGCGCGCTATATCTTCATGTTGCTGGTCATGCGCTTCCACCAACAAGGCAATACCCGCATTGTTGATGGCGATATCGACGGGACCGACGTCCCGCTCGATGCTCTCGGCCCAATCCTGCATATTCTCGGCAGAGGTCACATCCACCCGGCTGAACACAACCTCACACCTCCTGTTGCTCCAGCATATTGGACGTTTCCTCGAGCCCATGCATATCAACATCAGCCAGGGCAAATTTCGCGCCTTCTGCAGCGAGAGCCAAAGCTGTCGCCCGGCCAATACCCGAAGCGGCGCCCGTAACTGCGGCCAGTCGTCCTGTAATCTGTTTCATTAATTGCTCGACATCATTAAAGGGAAATGTGCAGGCATGAGCCGCTGCATGATGTCGATATATTTGGCATCACCGCCGATCAGCACACGCGGTTTATTTTTCTCTATACCTCTGGCAATCACCTCGCCGGCCTTTGCAGGTGTGGTGCGGGAAAGCATTTTGTTTGCATTGGCTACAAAGGCATCTCGATCCGGCACGCCTTCGCCCTGCATGCGAAAGCGCGCATGATTGGCAATATTGGTCGAAATGCCACCAGGGTGAACCACCGTCATCTGCACATTGCTGTTCCGAAGTTCCACGCGAATGGCATCGCTATAGCCCCGCACAGCAAATTTACTGGCGCAATAGGCGGACTGTGCCGGCACCCCGAACAGGCCAAAGACACTGGAGATGTTCACCACATGGCCGCTATTGCGTTCCAGCATATGGGGAAGAAAGGCACGCGTCCCATGCGCCACACCCCGGAAATTGATGCTCATCACCCAGTCCAGATCATCATGAGATTGTTCAGCGCCGACGGCCGCCAGTGTTACGCCCGCATTATTGATGACAACATCCACCCGACCGTAATCAGCAATCACGCTATCGGCCCAAACGTTGAAGGCCTCTTCATCGGAAACGTCGAGCACTTGGGTTGTTACCTTGCCACCGGCATCACCCACCATGGCAGCGGTTTCGTTCAACCCTTCTTCATTGATATCAGACAGCGCCAAATGTGCGCCGCGCCTGGCGAGCGCCATAGCTGTTCCCAGACCAATGCCTGAACCTGCCCCGGTCAGAGCGACAATTTTATTATTGAGATCCGTCACCAGTTTCCCCCTCATCGCGGGTGATCCACCCGCCTCCCAAGACACGTGTGTCATCATAGACAACACAAGCCTGTCCTGGCGAGACACCCTGTTCGGGTTTCTCAAGGGAAATTCTGGCTGTTGTTTTTGAAACCGGATGGATACGCGCGGGCTCTGGCGGACGCATGGACCGGATTTTGACCTGAACCGATAGGCCGTCTTCGGGGATCGGGTCCCCAAGCCAGTTCAACTCAACAATGGGAAAGTCCTGTACACCCAGGGCAGATCGTGGGCCAACAATGACCTGCTTGGCATCGGCATCAATCCGAACGACATAGAACGGGTCATTGTCATCACCATGCCCGCCACCAATACCGAGGCCCCGGCGCTGACCTATGGTGTAGCGAATGACGCCTTCATGCTGCCCGAGGACACGACCATCGAGGTGAACGATATCGCCAGGTTCTGAGGCACCAGGACGCAGCTTCTCAATCACGCTGGCGTAATCGCCATTGGGCACAAAGCAGATATCCTGGCTGTCTGGCTTATTAGCAACAGCCAACCCGTATTTTTCCGCGAGTGCACGGGTATCGCTCTTCTCCAACCCGCCGAGCGGGAAGCGCAAAAAGTCCAACTGTTCTTGCGTCGTCGCGAAGAGGAAATAGCTCTGGTCCTTGCCGGGGTCGACAGCCCGGTGCAGTTGGGATGAGCCATTGTCTGCGAAGCGCTGAATATAATGGCCGGTTGCCAGGCAATCTGCATCCAGGTCTTTGGCGGTCTTCAACAGATCGCGAAACTTGACTGTCTGGTTACAGCGCACACAGGGTATAGGTGTTTCACCACGCAGATAAGAGTCGGCGAAGTCGTCCATCACCGATTCTTTGAACAGGCTTTCATAGTCCAGCACATAATGGGCAATGCCAATATTCTCGGCTACACGACGGGCGTCATGAATGTCTGCCCCAGCACAGCATGCGCCTTTCTTGGCCAGCGCCATACCATGGTCGTAAAGCTGCAGGGTAATGCCAATGACATCGTAGCCCTGATCCTTCAGCAGCGCGGCCGTAACCGAACTATCCACCCCACCAGACATGGCCACAACCACCCGTGTGTCCGCCGGGCTTTTGCCGGGAACAAGGGGCGCTGAAAGCGTTGCTGTACTGGTCTCTGTGCTCATGGGCGCAATATAGCCCCGAAAACCCCTGATACAAGGCTGCTATTGCAGGTGACTTCTGGTGCCTGCATGCCTATAAACGGCAAAATTTCCCGTTAACGGGGCCAAGAAGAGGAAATAAAGATGCCTGCTGATGTTTCACCGCAGCTAATGAATGAGCTGGTCCAGATCAGTCTCGACGCCGGTGCCAAGATCATGGAAATCTATAATGGTGATATTGACGTCCGTACCAAGGACGATGCCTCACCGGTGACCGATGCTGACGAAGCCGCTGAGAAGATTATCCTGGCCGGGCTGTCAAAAGCTGCATCCGAAATTCCGGTCGTTGCAGAAGAAAGCGTTGCTGCAGGCAATATTCCGGATATCAGCGGCGGGGTCTTCTTTCTGGTTGACCCGCTGGATGGCACCAAGGAGTTCATCAGCCGCAATGGTGAATTTACCGTCAACATTGCCCTGGTCGACAATGGCGCGCCCATCGCAGGCGTGGTCTATGCCCCGGCCATCGGCAAGCTTTATGGCGGCTCATCCTCTGGTGCCTTCTGCCAGGATATCGAGAATGGTGTAGCTAGTGGCGATCGGCAGGCGATCAGCATTCGTAACGCGCCGAAAGAAGGACTGACGGTTGTGGCCAGTCGTTCTCACCGCAGCCCGGAGACAGATGAGTTCATCAGCCAGTATAATGTCGCTGAACTGCGCTCTGCAGGCAGCTCGCTGAAACTGTGCCTGGTGGCCTCTGGTGAGGCAGACTTCTACCCCCGCCTGGGCCGGACAATGGAATGGGACATTGCCGCGGGCGATGCAGTTCTGCGTGC
>Ga0181593_10002777_pt1 | contig 16201 bp, 9 predicted proteins | sample 071ome_19_FD_133756 | JGI IMG/M metagenome (GOLD analysis project Ga0181593, IMG submission 133756) | Coastal salt marsh microbial communities from the Groves Creek Marsh, Skidaway Island, Georgia - 071413AT metaG (megahit assembly) | ecosystem: Environmental > Aquatic > Marine > Intertidal zone...
CCATTGGCCATCCCTTCGGCATGACCGGCGCGCGCATGGTGGGCCATGCCCTCATTGAAGGTCGCCGGCGCAAGACAAAATACGTCGTCATCACCATGTGTGTCGGTGGTGGTATGGGCGCGGCAGGACTATTCGAAGTGTACTAAGAAGCCCATAGGGCCTGAGAAAAAGCTGGCTGTGGCCGCAGTCTGGCGCGGGTAATTTTCCCTGGTCAACAGGGAATATACAGGGAAAACTGCCGGATTAGCGCCGATTGTTGCGTAGCAACGTCACGTTTCCCGCCGCTTCCCCGGCATTTACGGCGATTTTCCCTAAGGGACCGAACAGGGAAACATTTCGCCAGAAGCAGGGTGTCTTTGTCGTGGAATAGGGCTCGTGGGCAACTCTTCTCCGTAGTCGCGCATTGACACCGGTGCCGGTGTGGGGCGTAGTCTTGGGGCTTGCAAAGACCTTCCATAAGCATCCGGCGCCCATACCCATGACCTTCGTCAGCCACATCCGACTACGAGCATCCCGCTAACAAGCGGGCGTGGCGGAATTGGCAGACGCGCTGGTCTCAGGAGTCGGTGGGAACCCCCGTGTGGGTTCGAGTCCCACCGCCCGCACCATCATCATTAAGGGCCCGTAGCTCAGCTGGGAGAGCGCCGCTTTTGCATGGCGGAAGTCGCCGGTTCGACTCCGGGCGGGTCCACCATTAACGATGCCGTAGCCAAAAAGGATATTGCTGAGACCCGCCCGCTTGATACGGATTTGTTCTAGGCTCGGGGTAGATGTACTCCGTGACACCCTTATTTTCTTTAATTATATCAGAGAGATAATAGTTCATGGGATCAGCGGCAGCGGCGTGTTTTCTAGCCCACGTAAACCACTGCTGATGCTCTTCCGGGAGTTCTGCTGACCGGCCCCCATTGAGTGGTCCGGGGTCAATGTTAGTTGAGCGGTGGCGTTTCGACCAGCGGCGGGATGGCCGACCGAGCGACCGGCAACGAGTCAGGCGAGGCCGGCCAGGATATTACATCGGGTGCCGGTGGCCTGTATCCCAACGATGAGTGCGGCCTGATCGTATTGTAGTACCTGCGCCATTGCTCGATCACGATCTTGGCCTCGGCCAGGGTGTAGAAGATTTCGCCGTTGAGCAGCTCGTCCCTGAGCTTGCCGTTGATGGAAGCGCCGACAGGAGATTTATGGGGTATACGCCGGTCACGGCAAATACGACGGGTTCTGCTACCGCCACAGCGTTTGGCAACTTCGCTTCCGCTAGAGGGTCGTCCACGACCACCTACAGCGGTGGAACTCCTCTCTACAGCAACCGGTACAACCAAGCTTTAGTTGTGAGAATGTTTAACGCGTGCACGCTCACACCCTTCTGCGGTGCAGTGCTTCATTGTGTTCTCCTTTAGTGTCTTGATTGTTGTCGGCGCCCCCGCGCGGACAGACGCAAAAACAACATTTGCGAAGGTGCGGTTGGACTTTCTGGTCATCCAGTAGTGGCCACCCGGGATAAGGGCTTGCTGCTTGGTCGGACTTTCTCTCTATCCTGTAGGAGGCGCTAAGTCCGCTGCGTCACAAAATCTAGTTACCCGGTCGTCGGTTAGGTTGAAGGACGCTCTGTCAGTGTTGGCGGGCCGCTCGAGTTTCTGGTCATCCAGTAGGACGGACCCGAGATCGTGCGGCGGGCTTTTTGGTCATCCAATAGTGTTCGATAAGTCTTTGGGTTGGACTTTTTGGTCATCCAGGAGAGGACGGTAAGTCCAAGGGCCGACTTTCTGGTTATCCAGTAGGGACGGGAAAGTGTCCCTGTTATGTGCACTAGACGCGTGCACTAGAGATTAGGCCAACAGCAATATAATATATTGAAATATATAGATTATTATATCGTGGCTGGGGCGCCTGGATTCGAACCAGGGAATGCCGGTACCAAAAACCGGTGCCTTACCACTTGGCTACGCCCCAGCAGCGGGCGGACATTAGAAAATTAGGACGTCCGCCGCAACGGTGAATAGAGCGCGTAGGCTCAAATTTAGAAGTTTTGAACGGCGTCTACCAAAAGGCCTGGCGTGAGGATTTGCGGTAGGATTTCTACCTCTCTGCTGCCGGGCGTATACAGTGCATAAAGCGGTACGCCGTCGCGGCCCAGGGCACGCAGCGCAGATCCAATCGCATCGTCGCGGTTGGTCCAGTCCGCTTTCAAATACGCGACATTGTGCTGTTCGAACGCCGTTTTCACGTCCTCACTGGATAGCGCCACACGTTCGTTGACTTTGCAGGTGATGCACCAGGCCGCTGTAAAGTTGACAAAAACCGGTCGGTTCTCAGCCAACAGGGCGTCCAGTCGGGCTTGGGTAAATGGTTCGCTGAATCCATCGCTGGCCAGGGCTTGGCCGGATTGGATTGGAGGGCGATTGCTAATCGCGATGATCAAACCTATAGCGGTTGCAATCACGATGAGCACAGCAGCAGTGCTGACCCTGCGCCCGGCAATGGAAGACCTGGCAGCCATATCCCACAGCCACGCGGCCATGCCGACAAGAACGAAGCCGCTTAAGGCTGCGGCCAAACCCATGGAATCGACTTGCTGTGCCAGGACCCAGAATAACCACGCCGCCACGGCGTACATTGGGAAGGCCAGGAATTGTTTCAGGCGATCCATCCAGGGGCCTGGTTTCGGCAACGCTTTGGCGGCGCCCGGTGCGAACGCCAGCACCAAGTACGGAAGTGCGAGTCCCAGGGCCAATGCCTCGAACACAATGATCGACATGATCGGCGGTTGCGTCAGGGCAAAACCCATTGCCGCACCCATGAACGGCGCGGTGCACGGCGTGGCGACGACAACAGCCAGAAGGCCTGTGAAAAACGCACCGGACGGGCCTTTGCGCACTGTCAGGTTTTGCCCGACGCCCATGCCGCCTGTAAGCGTAAACACGCCGGATAAGTTGAGGCCGATTGCCAGCATGACGTAGGCCAGGATGGCAACAAAGGCAGGTGTTTGGAGCTGAAATCCCCAGCCAACTGCGGTTCCGCCCGCGCGCACGCCAAGCAGTGCGCCGACCAGTACGGCGAACGCCACCATGACGCCGGCGGTGTACGCCAAGCCGTCGCGGCGCAACTCGCGCGCATCTGTTGTTGAGCGCGACATGAAGCTGAGGGCTTTCATGACCAGGACAGGCAGGACGCATGGCATCGCGTTTAAAATGATCCCGCCGAGGAATGCGAATAAAATGGCGAGCCCGACCGAAATGGCCGGCGCGTTTGCGGTCATTGCCGGTCCGGTCCACTCGATCGGTGAAGAAAAGGTGAAGCTTTGGGTTGAAGGGGACCCGTCCGGAGAGGAAGACTGAACGACAATGAGTCCTGCGGCCTCCGCAATTGAATCGGCGTCGAAGCCAACGGGGATGTTGATATTGATCCTGCCGTCATCAAACGCGGCGCGTTGAGGTGCGGCGTTTTCTATAAGTCCATCCGGATAAGGAAAATAAATTGCATCCGTGAGGTCGGTGACATTCACTCCTGGTCCCGCTGTCAGCGACAGGATGTCACCGGAGCGGACGGACTTTACCGGCCATGGTGCGGGTTGCGGCAATGCTTGACGCGCCGCAGCGATCTCGGCGCCCGCGGGAGTATCGCGTTTGAGCGCGTTCTGATCGATTTGAATCGGAATTGAGAAAACGCCGTCCTCGGGAAAACAGATTTCTCTGCACACAAGCCACGTTGAACTCGCGGCCAATTCAAACTCCGTTGGCGCTGCAAAAGTTTCATCAATCTTGAGTTCGGTCAGGAGCAGAACTTCGTCGTGATAGCCGAAATTCATAAGGTCGATATAGGGGATGCGTTCCGGAACCGGCCAATGAATTTCGCTGGCGGTAATGCCGTCGGGCAGCGTCCAGTCAATTGTGGTCGGGAATCCGGAATCCCCTGTCGTGCGCCAGTACGTATGCCATTCGGGTTTCAACTGAAGCTTAATCGCAACCCAGAGACTCTCGCCGGGCGCCGCCGCGGCCTGCTCGCTGATCAGTTCGGCGCGCACTTGAGGCGTTTCGAAAACAGCTTCCGCGTTTGCCGCCGTGGGGGCGCCAAATGCAGCGAACATCACGAATAATGCACTTCGGAGTAGGGCGGTCATTTTCATGCGCTGGAAGATAAGCCAGGGGCGGCCTATTTCAAATAACAACCGTGCTTGATGCCGTGTATTTCGCGCAAAACAGCACAGATTTCAGTCCAGTAGTGCGGCTGGCCTTGCCCACCAACCGGGGTTCTGGGCAGATATTTGGGTCCCCGCCCGGACCGCTTCATTGAGTGTCCTGAATAGTCCGAAACATGTGGCGCCGCTGCCCGAAAGCCGAGAAAGCAGACAGCCTTCGGCGCCCGTGAGCGCCGCAAGCACATCGGTAATTTGCGGCGCGAGTTCTGCGGCAGGTGTCGCGAGATCGTTTCGCGTTTGGGACAAGGCGCCGACAAGATCCTCGATGTTCCGCAATTTACTGAAAGCATCTCGCGGGAGAGGGTCGGAATAACCCTTGAGGGTGGAGAATACGGACTTGGTTGACACGGAAACGCCTGGGTTCACCAAAAGCATGGCAAAGTCCGGCAGGGGGCCAACCGGTTCTAAAATCTCCCCAATGCCCGACATAAATACGGACTCCCCGAACAGGCAGACCGGCACATCGGCGCCCAGTTCGGCGGCCAGTCTTGTGTTGGAGAGGCACGTTGGATCGATGTTCCAAAGTTGCCCGCATGCGCGCAGCGTTGCGGCTGCGTCGGCAGAGCCGCCGCCAATACCCGAGGCGACGGGCAGGCTCTTCTCCAATTCAATGGTGGCACCGGGAGCGCCTTGTCCTTCCGCTCTAAGAAGGTTTGCCGCGCGTAAGGCAAGATTATTTTTTTCTTCGGAAAGCTGGCCGGCGAAGGGGCCTGTGATGGAGAGCGTTAAGTCCGCACTTGGTTGTACGCTTATCGTGTCTCCCGTGTCCGCAAATACCACAAGCGAGTCCAGCAAATGGTACCCATCCGCGCGCTTGCCGCAAACATGTAGCGCGAGATTGATTTTGGCGGGCGCGAAGGCAGTTATGGTCTTGCCGCTTTCAGACGCAGCGCTCACGGGCGAGATCTCATGAAATTTTCGGGCTGGTGGGCCGCGCTAGTTTTTGGCAAGCCCTTGCTCAAGTTTCTTGAGAATGGCTTCGCGTTGGTCTTCCTCGGGATCCAGGCCAATCGCTCGTTCCCACTGAAAGCGTGCTTCGTTTTTTCGGCCGACCTGCCAATATGCGTCGCCCAAGTGTTCATTAATCGTGGCATCGGCGGGCGTCGATTCAACAGCCTTTTCCAGGTGCGTCACGGCCTCATCATATTCGCCCATGAAATACAGGACCCATCCAAGACTATCGATGATGTAGCCGTCTTGGGGGCTCTTTTCGTAGGCCATTTCGATCAGACGCCGCGCCTCCTCGAGGTTCTCGCCGCGGTCTAAATAAGAGTAGCCTAAATAGTTGAGGACGTTCGGGTCTCCGGGATTCAGTTCAAGCGCTTTTCTAAAGTCACGCTCTGCACGGTCCCATTGCTTCGCCCGTTCCAAGGCGATGCCCCGCATGTAATAGGCCGCCCAATTGCCTTCCCGCTCCGCAGGGTAAAGATCAAGGGCTTCGTCGTAGGCGTCAACGGCCTCTTGATACCGTTTGAGCTGGCGCAGTAGGTCGCCGGTCGCAATATGAATCTCGGGCCATTCGGAGTGACTCCGCGCCAATGACTTCAGCGTGGACAACGCATCGTCGGTGCGGTCCATGCGCATGAAATTTTCGGCAATTTGCATCTGGGATTCCAAGTAACCTGGCGCCGATTTTTTGACCGCGCCAAGGATTTTGTTTGATTCAAGATAATGCGTACGCGCCGCGAGGGTAATGCCAATGAAGCGGCGCGCAATAATCATGTCTTCTTCAAGGTAGAGCGCGGCTTGGGCATAAGCTATGGCCATTTGCGCCAAGCCGTCGCTTGGGCGTGTGCGAAGAAGCATTTCAGCACCCGCGAACAATGCCTCGGACATCCCTTCGTTCAGCGAAACCTTTTGTGAAAAGGATTTCGGATCGGCAAAAGACGCGACAGTTGGAGATGGCCCATTCGTGTCCTGATACTGTGCGATAACCTGTTTCGCGTCTTCTGATCGGCCGAGACGATGGTATCCCCCTGCAACCAAGCGAACGATCGATATCCGCCGCCGATCGCTGCTCAGAGCAAGTGCGTCGTAATGTTCAAGTGCCGCGCTCGTATTGCCATAGTACTCATTGAGTAGTGCGGACATGGCGTGAACGATTTCTTCCATGTCGCGATATGAATCCATCGTTGTGAGTTCGCTCAACGCTTCCTCAGCCGACTTGGACGGCGCCGATCCCCAGGCACGCAACATGGGGAGTGCAAACGTATTCACGCTCTGACCGGAGATCCGATCGATGTAGTACCAAGCCTGATCGTATTCTTTTTGCTTGAAGTGGTGCACGGCGAGGATAACGGGCGACAGCCCTCTGCGCGGAAGCAGTTCATAGGCTTTCTTTGCGGCGGGGATGGCTGTGTCGAAATCGCCCATCTGCGCGGCGAGGAAATATTTCTCCTGCAGAAGATCGGTGTTTTCCGGATCCATTGCGAGGGCCGCATCAAGATAGGAAACGGCGCGCTGGGTGTCCGAGGTCGCATCCGCGTGGCGCGCGGACAGGAATGCTGCCGCGAGGCCCGAGACCTTGGGGTCATCGGACCCAGACCGGCCACTTGCGACGTTCGTTCCGGTGGTTATCCAAATGGCACCGGCGGCACCAACCCCCAGTAACAGGATTGCAATGCGGCCATATTTCAGAAGGGACTGGGTCATGTATCGAACCGAACTCGTCAGTTGTATGTTTGCGATTTCTCGGCGCGGGTCTTGAGCAGGTCCGCGCTTGTAATCAAGGCTGTGCCGACACTAGGGCTGCTTCCACCATTATCCATATATAATGTAAAGGTTCTCGATATTTCGAGAAACCCCCCTACATATTGGGATAATTGGGTCCACCACCACCCTGGGGAACCGTCCAGGTGATATTTTTGCTCGGATCCTTGATGTCGCACGTTTTGCAGTGCACGCAGTTCTGCGCGTTGATCTGGAAGCGTTTTTCGCCCGAGCTCTCAGCCTCCACGACCTCATATACGCCGGCGGGACAGTATCGTTGCGCCGGTTCCGCCCATTTCGGCAGGTTGACCGATATCGGAATCGACGCGTCGGTCAGCTTCAAATGCGCGGGCTGGTTTTCGTCATGGTTTGTGCTTGAGACAAAGACGGATGAGAGCTTGTCGAATGAAATCTTGCCGTCGGGTTTCGGGTACTCGATAGGCGTCGCCTGATCGGCGGGCACCAATGTATCCGCATCTGATTTGCCGTGTTTGAGCGTAAACGGCAGGCCGATGCCGAGCTGATTCATCCACATGTCAATTCCGCCGAGCAGCAACCCGCCGAACAGACCGAGTTTGCTCCACAGCGGTTTAACATTTCGGACGCGTTTGAGATCTTTGTAAACCCAACTTGATTTATAGGTATCGGCATATGCGGTCAGGTCGTCCAGTGCCCTGTTTTCACCGAGCGCTTTGAACGCGGCTTCCGCGGCCAGCATGCCGGTCTTCATTGCATTGTGGCTGCCTTTAATGCGCGGCAAATTTACAAAGCCCGCCGAACATCCGATGAGCGCGCCGCCGGGGAACGTCAATTTTGGAACCGACTGTAGCCCGCCTTCCGTGATGGCGCGTGCGCCGTAGGAAATGCGTCGTCCCCCTTCGAGGTACGGTTTGATGGAGGGGTGGTGCTTGAACCGCTGAAATTCATCAAACGGCGACAGATACGGGTTGGTGTAGTTCAAATGAATGACAAATCCGAGCGCAACTTGGTTGCCTTCAAGGTGATACATGAACGAACCGCCGCCCGTCGATGAATCAAGCGGCCAGCCCATTGTGTGGGCGACAAGACCTTCTTTGTGTTTCGTCGGGTCGATTTCCCACAATTCTTTTAAACCGATGCCGAATTTCGGTGCATCGCTGTCTTTATCCAGTTCGTATTTTTTTATGATTTGTTTGGCGAGCGATCCGCGTGCACCTTCGGCGATAAATGTATACTTGGCATGAAGCTCAATGCCCGGCTCGTAGTTGGCCGTTTTTTCGCCGTCCTTTCCGATGCCCATGTCGCCGGTGGCGACGCCGCGCACAGCGCCTTTATCATCATACAAAACCTCGGCGGCGGCAAAACCCGGATAAATTTCGACGCCGAGTTCTTCGGCTTGGGTTGCCAGCCAACGGCAGACATTGCCGAGGCTGACAATGTAATTGCCGTGATTGTTCATCAAGGGCGGCATCATGAAATTGGGAAAGCGGATGGAGCCCTTTTCACTAAGGTAAATGAATTTGTCTTCGGTGACGGGCGTATTGAGAGGAGCGCCTTTCTCTTTCCAATCCGGGACCAGTTCGTTGAGGGCAATGGGATCTACCACCGCACCGGAAAGAATGTGGGCACCGACTTCCGAGCCTTTCTCGATCACGCAGACGTTGACGTCGTTGCCGGCCTCGGCGGCCAGTTGTTTCAGGCGAATGGCGGCAGAGAGGCCGGCTGGTCCTGCTCCGACAATCACCACGTCAAATTCCATTGCTTCACGTTCGCTCATAACCCACCCTTCTTAAGCCGACCGGCTCTTTATATATAAGTGTCATTTGACGGGAACAAAGCGGCCCGTTCGATTGTCTCTGGTATACCGCGCGCCCGGCCCGTGTCCAAGTGGGCGCATGGTTATATCCCTCGACTCACCGGAAATTACGGCCCGATGGCACGGCCGCAGTGGGGTCTGAGACGGCTTTGTCGACGTCCGCAGCGTGTAGGGTGTGCGGCGTATTCCGGTCATCGCGATTGGGCAGCGTTTTGAGGTGGTGGCTAAGGTCCATCAGGCGGTTTGCGATAACATGAATCACGAGCCCTTCTTTTTGCACTTTGCCCATGACACCAAGCAGGCGGCTGGTCAAAACGATGCGGCGGAACCGCTCGAATGTTTTGGGCCATATCACAATATTGGCGATGCCCGTTTCATCTTCCAAGGTGGCGAAAATCACACCAGACGCCGTGCCCGGGCGTTGCCGGATCAGTACCAGCCCCGCAACACGAACTTTCTCGCCGTCGGGAGTTGTGCTCAGTTGGTTATTCGTCATGATGCGTTCGCTCGTCAGCTGTGGACGCAGCAACGCAAGAGGGTGGGTTTTGACCGAAAGCCCGATGTGGGTGTAATCCTCGACGATATGTTCACCCAACTTCATGGCGGGCAACTCGACAGATGGTTCGCGCGCGGTGTTGTCCGGCGCATTCCGGAACAAAGGCAACGGCGAAAGGTCGAGGCCGCGTACGCGCCACATGGCTTCACGCCGTGAAAGGCCGAGCGAACCGAAGGCATCGCCCTTTGCCAAAATTTCCAATGCTGCAGGTCGCAGACCACTGCGATGCCAAAGATCGGGAATGTTGGTGTAACCGCTACCGCGTTGCGCCGTTAAAGTCTCGGCATCGGCTTGTGCGCAGCTTTTGATGAGTCGAAAGCCGAGGCGCAGTGCCAGTCCCGTCGAGCTGGATTCTAACGTGCAGTCCCAATGACTGTGGTTGATGTCCACCGGGCGCACTTCGACGCCGTGTTCCTGAGCATCACGCACCAATTGCGCCGGCGCGTAAAACCCCATGGGTTGGCTATTGAGGATGGTGCAGGCAAAAACCTCGGGATGAAAGCACTTCATCCAGGCGGAGGCATAAACCAGTAGGGCAAAGCTGGCGGCGTGACTTTCGGGAAAGCCGTAATCGCCGAACCCTTTGATTTGTTCAAAGCATCGTTCGGCGAAGTCTTGTTTGTACCCTCGTGACGTCATGCCATCGATAAATTTGCGCTCGAACATGTGAATGGTGCCATTGCGGCGGAACGTGGCCATCGCCTTGCGCAACCGTTCTGCTTCGCCGCTTGTGAAGCCCGCCGCGATAATAGCGATACGCATGGCTTGCTCTTGAAACAACGGTACGCCGTATGTTTTGCCGAGCACGTCCTCCAGTTCTTTGGATGGAAATTCGACAAGCTCCTGACCGTTACGGCGCCGAAGATAGGGGTGGACCATGTTGCCCTGAATGGGGCCGGGCCGGACGATGGCGACCTCAATAACCAGGTCGTAGAACTCTTTTGGCTTTAGGCGCGGCAGCATGGTCATTTGCGCGCGGCTTTCCACCTGAAAAACACCGATGGAGTCCGCGCGGCATAGCATTTCATAAACAGCTGGATCTTCTGGAGGGAGAGTCGCCATCCCTACATTTATGTTTTTATGCGTGCGGAGCAGGTCAAAGCCCTTGCGCAGACACGTCAGCATGCCGAGGGCGAGCACGTCGATTTTCAGGATCCCCAAGGCATCGAGATCGTCCTTATCCCATTCGATGACGGTGCGGTCTTCCATGGCCGCATTCTCGATGGGCACCATCTCGTGCAATGGGCCAGCCGTGATGACAAAGCCGCCAACGTGCTGGGAGAGGTGACGGGGAAAGCCGATGAGATCGCAGGATAGCTTTACGGCCATGCGCAAACGCTCGTCGGATACGTCGAGACCTTCTTCGCGCAGATAACGTGCGTCGATGCCCTTGCGGCCCCATCCCGATACCGTGCGGGAGATGATGCCTACTGTGTCTTGTGATAATCCAAGGGCTTTACCGACATCCCGAATCGCGCTGCGGGCGCGGTAGGTGATAACCGTGGCTGCCAGTCCTGCGCGTTCGCGGCCGTATTTTTCGTATATGTATTGGATCACTTCCTCGCGCCGTTCGTGTTCGAAGTCCACGTCGATATCCGGCGGCTCCTTGCGTTCCGTGGAGATGAAGCGATCGAACAAAAGATTATGGTGGCGAGGGTCTACGGCGGTAATGCGCAGGCAATAACAGACGGCGGAGTTAGCGGCTGACCCGCGGCCCTGGCATAGAATGTGTCGTTCTTCGGCGAAGCGGACGATGTCATAGACCGTCAGGAAGTACGGCGCGTATTTCAACTCGGCGATAAGAGACAGTTCTTTTTGGAGCAAGGTTCGCACGTCATGTGGAATTGTACCGTCATACCGCTTAGCCGCGCCCAGCCATGTCAGGTGCTCCAGTTCTTCCTGGGCAGTGCGGCCCTCAGGCACTGGTTCCATTGGATATTCGTAGCGCAGTTCATCCAGGGAGAAATTGCAGCGGTCCGCGAGTTTTAGCGTGTTGCGGATGGCGTCCGGTCGGTCCCGGAAGAGGCGCGTCATTTCCGCTGGATCTTTTAAATGGCGCTCGGCGTTGGCGATCAGGCGCCGCCCGGCGATATCGATGGTGCATCCTTCGCGAACACAGGTCAGTACGTCCTGCAGGATGCGCCGTTCGGGCGCGTGGTACAGTACATCGTTCACAGCTAGCAGCGGCAGCTCCAGTCGGTCGGACAGTTCGCCGGCACATTTTATACGTGCGCGGTCGTCTCCTCGGTACCGATGATGGACCGCTAGCCAAAGCGCGTTTTTGAAGGACCGTTTTAGAGCGTGAAGGTGTGCGATAAAGTCTTCACTTAAGCTACTTTCTGTGAGCGCGACGATTTCACAGTCCTCGCCGTGTTCAAGCAGATCCTCCAATTTTAAAATACATTGTCCCTTTTTCGCCCGGCGTTTGCCGATGGTTAAAAGCGTGGAGAGATTCCCATAGGCTTTGCGGTTGTGGGGAAAGCACAAAACATCCGGTGCGTCAGTGAACTGCAGACGCGCACCGACCAAGAGTTTGATGTCGGCGATTTTTGCGGCGCTATGCGCGCGGACAACGCCAGCCAGCGTGTTTGTATCGGTGACCGCAATGGCTTTCATCCCCAAAGCGGCCGCCGTTTCGGCAAGTTCCTCGGGGTGCGAGGCGCCGCGCAAAAAACTGAAATTCGATGCTACTTGTATTTCGGCGTACTCGGCATGAGAGGTGATCATCATGCGAAGAGCCCATGTAGATACCAGCGCGGCGCACTTTCAGGACTAAAAGGTCCGTCTCGGTAGACCCAAAACCGCCGTCCGTCGGTATCTTCCAGCCAGTAGTAATCGCGTGCCCGTTGCGTTTGATCGCGCCGCCACCACTCCGGTGCAATGCGCTCGGGCCCTTCGCTGCGGGCGACGCGGTGGCTGACCTTGCGCCAACGGAACATCAGCGGCGGGTCGTCGGGGATCGGCGCGATGACATCGATCAGTTCCGGGCTGGGCAGAAGGCGTATCGGTCTTGGCTGTTGCGCCAACCAATCTTCAGCGCCGTTGATTTTATTTGGCCGCTCGAAGGCCGGGGCCATCAGCACGGCCCGTTCGGGGGTATGACTGTCCACCGGCTTCAGCTCCACGACGGCCCCTGCGCCAAGGCGGGTTTGCAGACGGTCAACCAATTGCGTGAGGCTTGCCGTGGCATTGCGCTTGCCGGTCAGCAGCATTTGTGTGGGCATTAGGCGTTCAGCCGTTGTGGCATCGAGGGTGAAGCTTTCCAGGCCGAAACCAGGATCGATGGTGTCCAGATGTTCTTGAAACAGACGTATGAAGTGCGCGGCCTCGCGGCTGGGGGCGGCCGTGCCGATCACAATATGCTGTGTTGTGGCGTCCACGCTGTAAGCGGTGAAGGCCAGTTTCCGCGCACCGAGGCCAGCGGTCTCTAAACGGGCGCACAAGTCCGCAAGCAAGTGTTTCAGCGTGCCTTCTATGTCTTTGCGATGACCAATGGGTTCGGCGAAAGCAACGCGGCTGCGATATGGCGCAGGCGGACGGCGCAGAGTCAACGGTTCCGATGCGCACCCTCGAATTTGATCGAGCCTGTTCAAAAGACCTTCGTTGAACCGCGCGGCCAGTGGGGCCCGAGGCATATTTGCGATGTCTTTAATGCGCCGCAGACCTAACCGGGCGAGGTCGTGGGCATCGCTTGCGGAAATACGCAAAGCCGCAACGGGCAGTGCGTTGATCGCGTCTATGTTTCCAGAACTCAAAATACCGCCTTCGCCATAGCGCGCCCAGGCCCAGGCCGCGGCGGGCGTATCGGCCAGCGCAAGACGTGTGGTTAGGCGATACGATCCCAGGCGTTTCGAAAGATCGTGCAGCATCTTGTCTTCGCCGCCGAAAAGATGTGCGCAGCCGGTGATGTCTAAAGCGATGCCGTCTTCGCCGTCCGTTGCGCTCCAAGGCGTGTAGCGCATGGCCCAGTCGGCGAGGCGGGCGAGGGCACGCGCATCGGCGGCCGGGTTCATGCCGACTGCTTTCAAGTGCGGCACAAGCGCACGAGCATCGGCCAGCCGCATGCCCGGCGTTATGCCGCTGTTCGCTGCGGCTTGATCCACGGCACCGACCCGCACACCGCCCTGGCACTCGGTGGTCAAAACGATGGGCGATGTGGAGGCTTGCCCTTTAGACTGTCGCCACCACCGGTCGGTCGACCAGTGGGGCAGCCAGATCGAGATGAAACGTCTCATGCCGCCATTCCATGCGCCATTGTCCGGGTTTACCGCCGCGGCAGCGCACCAGTTCCACGGTCCATGCAGGATGGCGCGGCGGTAGCGCGGTTGTTTCCGCCGGCGCGGCAGCGATGCGCCAGTGGGTGAGTGCCGTTGTGTTTGGGGCTGTACCTGGGGGCGTAACCAACACCGCCGTTGTGCTGCCGGTTTCCGCGGCCAGTTGCAGCCGGCGGGCCGCTGTTATGTTCGGTGCTACGCCTTCGCCGACAATCACGGCGAGATCAGGACAGCGCAGGGCCTCTTCCATGCTCCACAACAGATCAACCGCGCGCCGTGCCTTCACCAGCAGCAGGTGGCGGGAATCGATTCCCAGGGCACGCAGTCCGGGCCCGTATGGAATGCCGTTTTCCTGGCAGTCACGGCCGCATTGAATCCAGACAACGATTCCGTCGTTTGCCCTCAGGCGGCCCGTGAGAGCGAGCGTAAAGCCGTATACCGCGCCGTCCCCTGGTCGGCCTTGAACCACATGGAGGCCTCCACGGGCGAGGCCCTGCCGCGGCAAAACGGCGTCCAAAGCCGGGCAGCCGGAGGGTACGGGCGACAACTCCGCGGCGCGTCCTCCGCGCTCCAGGCGGCGGATTTTGCTGCGCAGGTCCGCCTGCATGGCTGCCCTGGTTTGCGCGAGGGCCCGAGCCGAAACGGCCGGCCCGGATATGGCTGATTTTGTATTTATCCACATGGGTGTGCGCCCATTTGTTCTTGTTTTGTTCTATTCGCGGTAAGCCGGAGAGTCAAGCGCGGCCGCCTGGTCTTGCTTTCCTCTTGCGACCTAGGGCAGAACACCCCATCTCCTGGGGCAAGTTCCCAAAAAGTCAGGCTTTTAACGGCCACCAACCAAGGACGACCGCGTGCGCACCAATCCCAAATTCATTGCTGCAGTCACAACCACATTATTTGCTGGCACCCTGGGTGTGCTGATTGCCGTGGCGGGCTTTGGCGTGATCCGAATCGCCGAGCAGATGCTCGAGGCGATTGGCGTTCTGCCGCTGCGCTGGGGCGAGAACAACGTCGATATTCTCATGGAAGTCTCCGGCCTGCTGAGTTTGCCGGCGGTGATTTGGTTCGGAGTTTGGTTTTTCCGCAAAGCTGCGGCGGGAGAAAAGAATCTCGACGGCTACAAATATACGCCGCCGAATTAACTCTCATTCTGAAGTCATCGCACAACATCAACGCCGGATCGCAAGATCCGGCGTTTTTATTTGTAGGTTCTTGAGGGAGATCAAGGTGCAAGCAGCCACCTCAGCCCATAAACCACAAGAGAGAACACAGCCAAACTGGCAAACCAGATGGCGATGAACCACAGAATTTTCTGAAAGGATGGCGATGGTTTTTCATGGAACGGTAATTGCCAAATCGGCGCATCCAAATTCAGATATCGTGTGATAAACTTTCCTGATCCATTAGCGAACAAAGCGGAATCTCGCCATGGATTTTGATCCGGTACTGTTAGCGCGTATCCGGTTCGCTTTCACGGTTTCATTTCACATCATTTTTCCAGCCTTCACGATCGGCCTCGCCAGCTATCTGGCGATGCTCGAATTCCTGTGGCTGAGAACGAACAAACCCGTTTACAAAAACCTCTATAAATTCTGGATCAAAATTTTCGCTGTGTCCTTCGGCATGGGCGTCGTGTCCGGCATTGTTCTCAGCTACCAGTTCGGGACGAATTGGAGCGGCTTCTCCCATATGATCGGCAATGTCCTGGGACCGTTATTGGCCTACGAGGTTCTGACGGCATTTTTTCTCGAAGCGTCTTTTCTCGGCATCATGCTGTTCGGGTGGGAACGCGTCGGCGATCGGCTTCACTTTGCATCGACGTGTATCGTCGCGGGGGGAACGCTCGTTTCAGCATTTTGGATTCTTTCCGCCAACAGTTGGATGCATTCACCGGCCGGGTATGAGGTCAGGGACGGCCTCTATTATGCCCAAGATTGGCTCAAGATCATTTTCAATCCTTCGTTCCCTTATCGGTTCGCTCATATGGTCGCGGGCGCTTACCTCACCAGCGCGTTCGTCGTGATCGGTGTGGGCGCTTGGTATCTTCTCAATAAGCGGTTTGAGGAGCCCGCCAAAGTCATGGTCTCCATGGGGTTGTGGTTCGTGCTGATCTTTGCACCGGCGCAGCTTTTCATAGGGGACCTACACGGCCTCAATGTCCGCGATGTTCAACCCGCGAAGCTGGCTGCCATGGAAGGCCATTGGGAGACGGGCGAAAACGTCCCGCTGCTCTTGTTCGCATGGCCTGATGAAGCCGCCGAAGAAAACCATTTCGAGATCGGTATCCCAAACGGGGCGAGCTTGATCATCACCCACGAAATGGATGGTGAAATCACCGGTCTCAAGGATTTTGCGCCGGAGGACCGCCCGCCGGTCGCCATCGTGTTCTGGAGTTTCCGGATCATGGTTGCCCTTGGGATGCTGATGATTTTCATTGCCTTGGCCGGACTGCTGCTGCGCATGCGCGGTCGCGTCTACGACACGCCCTGGTTCTTAAAGCTGGCTTACCTCTCCGTGCCATCGGGCTTTATTGCGGTGCTTGCCGGATGATTCGTCGCCGAGATTGGGCGGCAACCGTTTCTTGTGAATGGTCTCATTCGGACAAGCGAGGCCGCTTCGCCCGTGCCTGCCTGTAGTATTGCTCTTTCGCTTACGCTCTTTGTATTGGC
>Ga0181593_10002783_pt1 | contig 16192 bp, 14 predicted proteins | sample 071ome_19_FD_133756 | JGI IMG/M metagenome (GOLD analysis project Ga0181593, IMG submission 133756) | Coastal salt marsh microbial communities from the Groves Creek Marsh, Skidaway Island, Georgia - 071413AT metaG (megahit assembly) | ecosystem: Environmental > Aquatic > Marine > Intertidal...
AGCAACACGGCGGTCATGCCGCAGCCCACTGAAATACCAACTGGAACACCAGTTGAAACAACTGCTGAAACACCTGCCCCAGGCGAGACGGTAGCCTCTCAACCTGGTACGCCGACGGGTGAGCCAGCCAGAACCACGCCTGGGTCGGCTGAGGCTGGCTCAGGCCAGCCGCCACCCCCTTCATCACTGGCCAACCGGCCGCAGGTGCCGCAGGGTACGGCGATGGCGATCGGAGGCTCAGTGGCCTCTGGCCCGCAGACGATTGTTCCGGAGGCAGCGATTCCCGCTGCGAATGCTGGTGGTACTGCGAATGCTGGTGGTACCGGGGAAGAGACCGTCCCGCCGCCTCCGAGGCTTGGCCAGTTCCTCAATGACGACCGCATCGGTACGGGGGTGGTGCTGCATCGCAATCGTGGTAGTAACCGGGATGAATTTGATGGCTGGAAGGGGCTTTCGGCTCATTCACTGCTGGAAGGCTATGAAGACATTATCGTGCCCCCAGGAATGAGTCCGGTGCTTGAAATTGGCGGCGTGACCGTACGAATGCGGCCGCTTACTCATGCCGTTTTCAAGTTTGACGAAGCCGGTGAGCGGCGGATCCAACTGCTTGCCGGCAGTCTGATTGTGCGTTCGACCAATGAGGCCGCCACCCTCGGCCTGACTGCCGGTGGCCTGAGTGGCCTCGTCCAGTCAGGGCTAACGGGGCAGGTGGCAGTCGAGGTGACGCGGGTGCCGGAGACACTGCTGGCGGCACGACAAGGAAGACAGCAATTGGTGGCCCGGATTCTTCCTCTGGAACAACCACTTGAATGGCTGCAGACACAAGCTGGCGGACTGGCGGCAGCCCGGCCACTGCGGGGACTTGATGAGAAGGCCTCATTGGCAGCCGGGGAACAGTTGCTTTGGGTGGCCGATAATCCTCTCGCGGCAAGTCGGGAAACGCTTGAACGTTTACCAGACTGGGTCAATCCGCAGGTCGCCTTTGAGGATTACGAAAAAGCAGCCTGTGAGGCCTTGGCCTCGACAGTCGAGGCTGATGGCCCGCTGTATAAGGCACTGCTCGAACTGGCCGATCACTCCCGGATTGAAAATCGCATGATCGCCACGGAGACGTTGGCTCTGTTAGGCGAATACGACCCGTTGGTTGCGCTGCTTAGTGAACTCCCGCCAGAAGGCCTGGGCAGACGCCGCTGGGAAGCCTTCGAAGCCAAGACGGTGCCACTGGCACTTGCCGATGAATCACTGGCTCGTCTGCTTGAGCAGGTGCTGCGTGAACGGCTGCCGCAGGATCGTGGTGAAATTGCCATCAAGCTTGCACGCCGGACTCTTCCTGCTGAATCCTTGGCAGGGCTGACCAGTCAGTTGATTACCCTGCTGGAGGACGAGCAGCCGCTGCTGCGCCGTTATGCAATCCAGTGGCTTGAGGAACTCTACGATCTGTCTGACAGCGACCGCCTCCGCTACCGGGTGGACTGGCCCGCTCAGGAGCGCAAGGAGGGGGCCGACTGGTGGCGAAACCGGTTTGAAAAGGAGCGGCTGACGCCGCGGACGGCCGGGATGCAGTCGCCAACGAGCGAGAATGGCCGCTGAAGGAAAAGCCGTGAGACTGCGGGAAAACGGCAGTCGTTTGTTCCGCTCCCCGGGCTGGTCTATGCTCTTTGAAGTTCGACGGCCCGTTCGCAGGCTCTCCCGGGATAGGGCGGCGTGCGACGTCCCGCCTCCCGAGGCCTGCCGGCGAACTGGTCAAACATGGCCGCCGGCGACCGGCCGGTCCTGAGAATCCCGCGACGGATTCCTCAGCACCCGACGTTCTCGCCACGACGGCATGTCTGCCGCATTCTTACTGTGGCAGGCCTGCCACAGCATTACAGTCAGAAAGGATTGCTCTCGTGCAGGTGAATGTTTCCGCCCGTCACGGGCATCTCAGCCCGGTGTCCCAGTCGAAAATCGCCTCAAAGGTGTCCCGTCTGCGACGCTACTTCGACCGGATCACATCGCTGAATGTGACTGTCGATTTTGCCAATACATCGTTGCCGGGGGTCGAAATTATCGCCTCGGCTGAGCACTTCCATGATCTTGTCAGTCATGAGACATCAGCCAATCTTTGGCGGAGTGTCGATGGTGCGGTGCAGAAGCTGGAGCAGCAACTGCGGAAGCACAAGGAAAAACTGCGGGATCACAAGCACGCCGAAACAGTCCGCAAGGCCTAAGGCAGCGGAAAACCGAAGAACGAACCATGAAATTTTCAGACTTTGTCTCGGTCGAAGCGATTCGGCCCAACGTGGTTGCCACCAATAAAGAAGGCGTCATCCGCGAGATGGCGCAGTCTCTGGTCGATGCCGGAAAGATCGCCGCAGGTGAACTGGAAAGCATCGTCAAGGCGATCATGAAGCGGGAAGACCTCGGCAGTACCGGCATTGGCCGGGGGGTCGCGGTTCCACATACCAAGCATCCGAGCGTGAGCCGGCTGATTGGCACCGTGGCGATCAGCCAGACTGGCATCGATTTCGACAGCCTTGATGGTGAGCCAGTACAACTTCTGTTTCTGCTGGTGTCACCGCCGGACCGTCCGGGGGATCATCTGCGAGCACTTGAGAATATCTCTCGTCAGCTCCGAGATGATGCCTTCTGCAAGGCGTTGAAGGAGGCAGGTGGGCCTCAGGATGTGTGGCGGATGCTGGAAGAGGCCGATGCCCAAAGCATCGCTTCCTGAAGCCGCAGGCTGGCAAAGCCGCTGCCTGAACCGCAAGCAGAACTGCCTTCGCGGAACGGCTTGCAGTGGTTAGAGGGGGAAGAAAGAACGGGCCGGGGTTCCCAGTGGGCCATGGCCGGGACAGACAGTGAAAGAAAAACGAGCGAACAAAAAACGAAGCCGCACAAAAACAGCAAAACCGATCGAACGATGAATCAGACCGTATCCCGCGAGGTAATTGTTGCAAACGTAGAGGGGCTCCATGCCCGTCCGGCCGATCTCGTTGCGCGGGAAGCCCGTCGGTGGCAGTCACGAATAGAGGTTGTTGGCAAGGCCCAGCGGGTCGACGGGAAGAGTATTCTCGATCTGCTCACCCTGGCCGCAGAGGCCGGTACCCGGCTGGTGCTAGAAGCAACCGGTCCTGATGCCAGCGAGGCCCTCGACGCCCTGGGCAGCCTGTTTGAGCACAATTTCACGACCGGTAACGAGTCGAACAACAATACAGTTTTAAGTGGAACCAAGCCTGCGAAACAGGCGCCCGGCGAACCGGCTGGGGAGACAGACAGCGGTCATTAGAGTCGCTGCAGAGTGAGAACGAACACAGACCTCGTTTCGGCTGGTGTCGAAACCAGGACGAAAGAGCAACGCCTGTCAGACGGTGGGTACTGCTCGAACCAGACCAAAAAACCAAACTAAAGGAGACGCGACCGCCGGGCGCCCGAATCGCAGGAAGTTGATCGTTGCAAACAGGGAACCCTGTTGTGACTGGTCTCCCCGCGTGACGGCTGCTGCCCGCGTTGCCAGCGCCCATGCTCAAACTACAAGGAATCGCTGTTTCGTCGGGTGTCACCATTGGTGAGGCACTCGTCCTCGACAGCGAAGGCTTCCGAATTCCGAGACGGTTTGTCGCTCGGAGTGCAGTCGATACGGAACTGCAACGGCTGTCGACGGCGATTGCCGATACGGCCGCTGAGATTGCCAAGAACCGTGATGCAGTTCGTGAAGAATTGGGCGAACAGTATGCCGCAATCTTCGAGGCCCATCTGGCTATGCTGCATGACCAGCGGCTGCAGCAAGAACTGACCAGCGCCGTTCGGGACCGCAACTGGTGGCCTGAATATGCAGTCAGCCGCACCCTGCGACGGTATGCCAAGGTGTTTCAAAGCCTTGATAACCATATTTCGCAGCGGGCCCATGACATCTATGACATTGAGAAGAGCCTGCTTCGAAACCTGCTCGGGCAACGGCGGGAAACACTGGCGGCTATTTCAGAACCGGTGGTGGTGCTGGCGCACAATCTGACACCGAGCGAAACGGCGAGCCTCGATCGTCGCTTCGTGAAGGGCTTTGCCACCGAGTTGGGCGGGCCAGGAAGTCACACCGCAATTGTGGCCGAAGGACTGGAGATTCCTGCCGTTGTCGGCATCGGGCCGTTTCTGGCGGATGTCTCCGGTGGTGAGCCGGTGATTCTTGACGGGAATCAGGGCGTGGTGATCCTCCAGCCCGATGAAGAGACGATTGCCCGCTACCGGCTGGAGGTCGAGGCGGCCGAAACCGTGGCGGCATCGTTGGGCCAACTTCGGGACTTGCCTGCCGAGACGACCGATGGTGTGCGGGTGCAGATCAGCGGCAACATAGAGTTTCCGGAAGAGGTCGAGCAGTGCGTTCGCCGGGGGTGTGACGGCATTGGCCTGTACCGCACCGAGTTTCTTTATCTGACCAGCCGCCATGAGCCGAGCGAGGAAGATCACTACCGCGCCTACAGCAAAGTGATCGAGGCGATGGACGGCAAGCCGGTCATCATTCGCACCCTTGACCTCGGCTCAGACAAGATGCTGACCGAGACCAGCCCTGAGGAAGAGCGGAACCCCTGCCTCGGCCTGCGGAGTATTCGGCTGAGCTTGCGGCAGTTGCCGATGTTTCGCACCCAGTTACGGGCCATTCTGCGGGCCAGCGTCCACGGTGATGTGCGGGTGATGTTTCCGCTGGTCTCGACAATCGTCGAACTCCGTCAGGCCCGCATGGTGCTGGCCGATGTGATGGAGGATCTTGCCGAACACGCGATCGACTTCAATCCCAAGTTGTCGATCGGCATCATGGTGGAAACGCCGGCGGCTGCCATGATGCTTGATGCCTTCGTGAAGGAGGTTGATTTTATTTCAGTCGGCACCAATGACCTGATCCAGTACACACTTGCGGTCGATCGTGGCAACAAGGATGTGGCGGATCTTTACAGTGCCTGTGATCCGGCGGTGCTCCGGCTGCTCAAGCGGTCGCTCGACATCGCTGCTGAGGCCGGTGTGCCAGCAAGCGTCTGTGGTCAGATGAGTGGGAGTGTGATGTACACCCAGCTTCTGCTGGGTATGGGGCTGCGACAGCTGAGTGTGCCCGCAGCAGCCATTCCTGAAATCAAGCAGGCGGTCCGAAGCGTATCGGTCGCCGACTGTGAGGCGGTTGCCGCCCGGGTGCTGGAAATGGTTAGCGCTCGGGAGGTGAAGGCCTTCCTACGAGATCAAATGCGCCGCCTGTTGGCGGAGACAATCGGATGACACGGCCGCTGCCCGCAGGAAGGGCGGCAGGCCAAACAACAGAAAGAATGACAATGAAACAGGAAATGCTGATCAACGTGACGCAGGCAGAAGAATGCCGCATTGCGATCATCGAAGAGGGTGTGCTGGAAGAGCTCTATGTGGAGCGAACCAGCCAGGACAACCTTGTTGGCAATATCTACAAGGGCCGAGTGGTGAACATCGAGCCTTCTATCCAGGCAGCCTTTGTCGACTTCGGTGTCGGCCGCAATGGCTTTTTGCACATTAGTGACATTGAACCGCAGTACTACCGGCAGGGTGGGCTTGACCCCGACAAAGCCTTTGAGCTCACAGAGCCGGGCAAGCAGGCAGGAGATTCGTCCGATGATGGTGGCCGCTCGTCTGATCGCCGGCGGAAGCCCCGTATTGGAGACCGGCCGCGTGTCAAACCGCCGATTCAGGACGTGCTGAAGCGGGGGGATGAGGTGCTGGTGCAGGTGATCAAAGAGGGGTTTGGCACCAAGGGGCCGACCCTGTCTACCTATATCTCAATACCTGGCCGCTACCTCGTGTTGATGCCGCCCCTGGGGCGGGTTGGGGTTTCCAAAAAGATCGACAATGAACGCGAGCGGCGGGTGCTGCGAGACATCATGCAGACCCTGCAGCCGCCTAAGGGTGTTGGCTTTGTTGTTCGGACCGCCGGGACTGAGCGGACTAAGTCAGAGATGGCCCGCGACATGGCCTATCTGCTACGGCTCTGGAAGAGCATCGTCCGCCGGATGCGAAAGTACTCTGCGCCAATCGACATCTATCAGGAAAGTGACATGATCATCCGGACAATCCGGGACATGTTCACGGAAGATGTGGGCCGGATTCTCATCGATGACCAGGCCGCCTACGAGCGGGCCCGCGAGTTTCTTGAGCTGGTGATGCCGAAGTACGCCAGTCGCCTGCAGCTATACGATGGAAAAGAACCGTTGTTCTATCGGTATCGGCTTGAAGAAGAGATCAGCCGGATCAATCAGCGAAAGGTGCCGCTGAAGGGTGGTGGATCGATCGTCATTGACACCACCGAGGCGTTGGTGGCCATCGATGTTAACTCTGGAAGTTTCCGCACCGAGAAGTCAGCCGAGGAAAACGCCTATCAGATGAATCTGATTGCGGCAAAAGAAATTGCCCGGCAGTTACGGCTGCGAGATCTTGGCGGCGTCATCGTCAATGACTTTATTGACATGCGGCGGGAAAAGTATCGCCGTGGTGTTGAACGGGCCTTGCACGACGCCATGAAGCGTGATCGCGCCCGGACGAAAGTGTTGCGGACCAGCCCGTTTGGCCTGATTGAGATGACCAGGCAGCGGATTCGGCCATCCCTGCGGAAAAGCATTTTTCAGGACTGCCCCACCTGTGCCGGGACCGGCATGGTGAAGACGGCTGAGAGTATGGCCATTGAGGTGATGCGAATGCTGCAGTTATCGGCAACGCGTGAAGACATTGCCCGGCTGACGATTACCGTTCATGACGAGGTGGCCACCTGGATCAACAACCGCAAGCGGCGGGAGATTGCCCAGTTTGAGGACGCCTCTCATGTGCAGTTGCACATTGTTGGCAACGATAGTGCGTCACCTGAGCACATGGCGATTGAGGCCAAGGACTCCGGTGGCCGGACGGTGCGGTTTCCCTGAGGCCGCAAAAACGGGCCTTTGGCCGTCGAAAACCTGCAAAAGCCAGCAGGCCGGCGTGGGAGGCTGGATTTTCCCTGAGGCTGATTACAATGAGTGATTCTCCGCTGCGGCGGAGACTGGAAGACGAAAAACGAGACAAGGATTTTTGTGATGGCTGCCACCTCGACATCTGCTGACGCCTCTTCTGCTAACACCATGGTTAGTGGTGGGCATCACTACTGCATCATTGCTGACGGCGGCAGGCAGTACCGGGTCAGTGAAGGACAGGAACTCGAAGTCGACTTTCGCCCAGTTGAGGCAGGAAGCGAACTCGTGCTCGACAAGGTGCTGGCAGTCAGCAAAGACGGCAAACTGCAACTCGGTGCCCCACTAGTCGACGGCGCAGTCGTGAAGGCGGAAGTGCTCGGGTTGGTGCAGGGCGAAAAGATCTATGTGCAGAAGTACCGACGACGGAAAAACTACCGTCGTCGCATTGGCCACCGGGCTGTGGCAACGAAGATTCGCATTAGTGAAATTCCTGCCGCCAGTTAGGTAACCGCGATCCCCCGGTTTCCACCGGGGGCTTTCTTACGCCGAGGCGGTTAGTCACAACGGGATTTTTCCTGCACCATGCAAGCCGCGAGTGGAAACGAGCGGACTGGCGCACGAGTTTGTTCCGCGGTTAGGAAGTCGCGATCCCCCGGTTTCCACGGGGAGTGTTTTGTGTGTGGTTTGCGTTTCCGGTAGGCGAACGATTGCGCCGGTTCCCGCGGGGAGTCGAACTACTCGACTCACACGCGGTAAATATTGCAGTCGGGGAAACAGGCGGTACAGATTCCGGTGCAGACAGGCCAGGAACTGATGAGTTGCTAAGGCTACTCGCCTTCATGACACCGGCTCAATAAGAGGCCCTGGTGGCTTCAATCAGAGCCAAATCCTGACGCTCGTCATCGTCCGCGACGGGTCTTACCTGTACCGCCCCCTGCCCCGGGACTTCCTTCTTCTGGGATAGTGGGGTGGCGACGGTGACACAACCCGGTTTCGTAGGGGATTGCAGAGGTTGTGTAGCCATGCCTTCAACCCTGCCTCCAAGCCCCCCATAGTGCAGAGAGATATCTCTATGTTCGGGCCTGGGATTTTTTCTGAAAAAGGGTTTGCGAACTGTAAGGATTGTGCTGGCTAAGAGGGTGGGGGCGAGGATGCTCTACGGGTTTGCACTTAAGTGCCGATCCAAGCCGGAGTCTGGGGGTTTTTCTCTTGCCGGGAGGGTGGAATGACTAAGGAATTCTTCGACTTTTTCAAGTCATTTGTTGTTGCCTCGGTTGTAGTCGTCTTTTTGACTTCAAGAGCATCGGCGGTGGAATCTGAGTCATTCAGCACTCTTCCTGTTAACCACTCAATCAGCGAACACCTGATCTCTTTCACTAGTCTGAACGAAGACACAAAAGACCTCCCCTTGATAGATATTGGTCTGCGACAGAAAAAGCCAACATGGGATTTCACGGTCGGAGCAGCAATCCTAACCCGTGGCACACAGTCGGGAAGTGCGTTGCTTAGTGGAAGAATGTTGGCGCCACAAGCTCCTAGGCTTCCCCTTGGCACTGCCAGTCAGTTAGATTCGAACTGGGCTGGCGGGCTTGACATTAGCGGCACTCGTGAATTGTCTCCATCGAGGCGATTTGACGCAATCAATGTTCGCTATTTCGATGTTCAGGGGCTGCAGTCTACAGCCGCGGTAGATGTAACAGGACTTATAGTATTTCCTGCTTGGCCGGGGTCTGGAACGTTTGGGATTGGCAGTGGCAATGCCGTTTTCGAGCAAGGCACGGATTTTTTTAGTTTTGAGGCAAATGGTGTTACGCATGGTAGTGAGTGGATTGACTTGCTAACAGGATTTCGTTGGATTGGGATGAACGACTCTTTGAGCTATGTCGTCAATACCAATGCAACGTTCGATAACACTTACACTGGTGGTAACAGCCTCTACGGCGGGCAAATTGGTGCCAACATCAAGGTACTGGACACTGGGCGGCGCCTAGAGGTTTATTGCGCGCCGAAAGCTGGTCTCTTCTTGAATCAGGCCGTTGGTGCCTATGAAGGGACATCTACCGGCACCAGATTCAACCGCGTTTTCCGCAACCAGTTGGCGTTCGCTGGGGATGTCAGTGTGAATGCGCGATATCGGCTTACGAAGGCCTTCAGCGTTCAGGTGGGCTATCAGTTACTCTGGTTGAATGGAATAGCTACGGCAGCGGATCAGGCAGGCGTCATGGGGCCGGATAACTCCACGGGCCGAGCCTTTGATAGTTCAGGAAGTGCTTTCTTCCACGGTGCCTTGGTTGGAGGCAACTTCGTCTGGTAGGCACATGTACTCCCGAGAGTCCTGACTTAGTCAGCAAATAAAAGCAGTATGGCGGGTTCGTGCGAGACCGCTGCTGGAAATCGTTTATCCTCGTCAGTGGAGCAATGAGGTAGCAGAACACCGCAAAGTACAGCGCGGGGAGATTGCTGCGAGAAACTTAGTCGGCCTCTCGTGATTTCTTTGCTTCCTCTATCGCCAGTTCTGACATCTCTTCCATGTATTCAGCCCACGAGCCATATCCATCGGGAGGCTCGTTCAGGGCTTGGCCGTAGCCGTCGGGCGGTTGAGGGCTGTCATTGGAGGCTGGAAAGGCAATCATCGAAGCGTTACCTCACAGGTACGGTTGAAGAGCCGCAGTGGCCCCGGCAGGCGGCTGATTTTCTGGCAAGCCGCGAGCGGAAGTGAGCGGACAGATTGCGCGATTGTTGGGCTGACCTCGCCTGGCGTGTTGAGGGCCCCGTGGAACCGCTGAGTGGTCGCGGCTGTTTGTCCCCCGATTTCCACCGGGGGCTTTCTGGGTGTGGTTTGCGTTTCCGGTAGGCGAGCAAATGCCCCGGTCCCTGCCGGGGGTGTTCAATCCGTGGTGGCAATCGCGGCTGGCTACTCGATAATTCCTGCCAGTGGTCCGCCGCGGCGGCACAGGTCGTCAATGCGTGCGGTGACGGCTGGGTCTTCTTCAACTGGCGGAGCATGATGTGGTTTCAGCCTGGCATCAATGACCAGCGGGCCGGTGCAGCCCCAGTGCTTATTGTGGGTTCCAGACCCAACGCCATGAACGTCGGCAGCCGGGTTGGAACGGGTAAAAGTCGTCCAGAGCAGATTTTCTAGCGAGGCCGCTACAAAATCGCTGTTGTCGACAATGATCAGTAGCGGCCATTGGGCAAGGGGATGGTCAACGCCGATGGCTGCCGTGAGACGCTTGACATCAGCTGCCCAGACAGCGTCCTTGCTCGCCTGCCAGATGGCCGCCTCGTCAGGAGCCGCAAGGCTCGGCCGCGGCTGAATCGGTGGGCCGTTGATTGCCAGCACGCCGGGGAAGCAGACTCGGGGGGCGGAGAAGCCAGTTGGTAGTGGAACCTCGCTTGGTTGTTCCGTCGGGAGCCGACGAACCGCGGGGCCACGGGCCGCCACCACCAGCTTCGAGCCGCTGTTAAAGCCGCTGCCCGAGTAGTCGAGGGTGTCGATGGTTGTTTCGGTGTGAAAGTGGCAGTCTCGCCGCCAATCAACCCGCTCAAGCAGGTGTCGCAGGAAAGCAGGAACGTCATGGGCATCCAGCCCCGGGGCATCCTGCCCGTTGACAATGAACAGGTATTTCGCCAGCGAAAGCTGGCCCTGGCCGAGAATGGCCGAGGCTTGGGTGAGTAGCTCGGCGGGCCGGTCAGATGATCGCCAAGGCAGGTACCGCTCACTGCCTACTGCCAGCAGCAGCGGATGGACACCGGCAGCATCGACCGCATGCACGCTGGTGATGCCCGGCAGGACCGTCGGGATGACTGGACCGGTTAATTCGTGAACCAGCCAGCCAAACAGCGTGTCTTCCTGCGGGGGACGACCAACCACAGTCACCGGCCAGATCGCTCCCTCCCGCTGCCAGACATGATCGACCCGCAGCACGGGGAAGTCATGTTGGCGAGCGTAGTAGCCGAGATGATCGCCGAACGGGCCTTCGGGCTTGGTGGTGTCAGGCTGAATGGTTCCCTCGATGACGACATCGGCGGCGGCATAGATTGCCGGGCGATTTTTTCGTCGGACCATCGGGATGCGATGGCCAGCGAGCGCCCCCGCGAAGGTGAGTTCAGAGAGCCCTTCCGGCAGTGGCATCATGGCGGCAACGGCCAGGGCTGGTGTGCCACCAACAAAGATGGCGACTTTTAACGGCTCGCCCTTGGCAATGGCAGCAGCATGGTGAACGCCAATCCCCCGATGGATCTGATAGTGAAGGCCGACCTCATGGTCAGGTTCGTAGGCGTTTCCACGGAGTTGCACCCGGTACATGCCGAGATTGGAGTGCTTGAGTGAGGGGCGGTCAGGGTCTTCGGTGTAGACCGCAGGAAGGGTGATGAACGGCCCCCCATCACCTGGCCAGCCAGTGACCCCTGGAAGGCTGGAGAGTGGAACATCACGGTGCATCACCGCCCCGCTCCTGACCGACCGCGGGAGCATGGTGAGGGCATCGACGGGGCTGCGCCAGTATCGCCATGGCTTTTGGAGGGCGGCGGCCGGGTCGATCTTCAGTTCGACCAGGCGACGGACCCGCTCGAGCGTGTCGCTGAAAATTCGCTCGACACGCCGCTGCGTACCATAGAGGTTGATTAGTACCGGCAGCGACGTTCCCTGGACGTTGGTAAACAGCAGGGCAGGGCCGTCCGACCGGAAGAGTCGCCGCTGAATCTCGGCTATTTCGAGGTGTGGATCGACAGGGTGATCAAGCTCAACAAGCTGGCCTTCACGCTGAAGCGTCTCTACACAGTGTCGGAGCGTTTGAAATCCCATGGATGCCTCTTGCCCTATGGTAGCGGTGATAGCCTTTCTGGTCGGATAAAATTCATGCTGAGCCAGCAGCAGGGGCTGCGGGCAGAGAGAAAACCCTCACGGATTGGGTGGGCGAAGGATGGCAGACTTGTTCAGTGCGACGCGGGCGGCCAACCTTGAGCGGGCAGCACCGCTGGCTGCCCGCATGCGTCCCCGGCGGCTGGCTGACTATGTGGGGCAGCAGGAAATCATCGGTCCCGGCAAGTTGCTGCGGCGGCTAATCGAAGCGGATCGCCTCGGGTCAGTTGTGCTCTATGGCCCACCTGGTGTCGGCAAGACAACCCTGGCTGAAATCATCGCCACTGAAACCCGCCGCCGATTCGTCGAATTGTCAGCCACGGCTTCTGGCGTCAAGGAACTCCGGGAGGTGATCGAGGCCGCCCGTCGGCGGCTGGAAGATGATGCCGGCAGAACCTGTCTGTTCGTTGATGAGATTCATCGTTTCAACAAGGCGCAGCAGGATGTCCTGCTTCCTGATGTCGAAAGTGGCGTACTGGCCTTGATTGGAGCAACCACCCAGAATCCATTCTTTGCCCTGACGCCAGCACTCATCAGCCGCAGCCGAATCTTTGAGCTTGAGGCATTACAGCCGGCTGACATCGCTGAGATCATCACCCGCGCCCTGGCCGACACGGCTCATGGGTTTGGTGGCCAGCAGATTGACCTCGACCCTGAGGCCCTCGACTTTCTCGTCGAGACAGCTGATGGTGATGCCCGCCGGGCTCTTGGTGGGTTGGAGGTGGGTGTTCTGTCTTCAGCCGAGCGACCACTGCGGTTCACGCTTGAACTGGCGCGGGAGAGCGTTCAGCGAAAGGCGGTGATCTACGATTCCGGTGACACCCATTACGACTGTGCCAGCGCCCTGATTAAAAGTATCCGGGGCAGTGATGCCGACGCCGGACTCTACTGGCTCGCCCGTATGCTGGAGGGAGGGGAAGACGTGCGATTCCTGGCACGGCGGCTGGTGATTCTGGCCAGCGAGGATATCGGCAATGCCGACCCGAGATCGCTACTGATTGCCGTTGCTGCAATGCAGGCCACCGAGTTTGTTGGCCTGCCGGAATGCCAACTGGCCCTCGCTCAGGCAGTGACCTACCTGAGCCTCGCCCCCAAGAGTAATGCCTGTACGAGTGCCATTGCGGCAGCGCGGCATGATGTCCGAGAGAAGGCGATCCTACCGGTCCCTCGGCACCTTCAAGACAAACACTATGCTGGGGCCAAAAGGCTTGGTCACGGGCAGGGTTATGCCTATGCCCACGACGCACCCGATGCGATTGCCAAGCAAGACTACCTGGGCGTTGAGCGGACCTACTACGAGCCTACCAGCCGCGGGCTGGAGCGTGATCTCGGAGAGCGACTAGCCGAAATCAGGCGGCGGCTGAAGGAGGCTCATGTCCCGCCGAAGGAGCCGCCAGCGAGTGGAGCTCACTGACGAGATCGTGCTGGAGAATCGTTTCGAGCTGGGCAAGGCTGCGGGCGACCAGTGCTCCATCGACAACGCGATGGTCGGCAATCAGGGTGACAAGGCATCTGCCATCAGGCTCCAGTGGCTGATACGAGAGGCTGGTGGTGCAAAGCGTGGGGTGAAATCGGTTGCTGCCGCCGAGGCCGGCCAGTGTTGACAGGCTGTAGGTGCCGAGTCGTGCTGCCCGCTTCGTTGACCGGGAACGATGGTTCCATCGCAGGACGAGGCGACGAAGCCAGCCGGGTAGCATTTCAAGTTCCAGCTGGCGTTTGAACATGTCCTCGATGGGCTTGTTTCCGCAGTCATCAATGAACTGCTGAATTGCCAGTAGCGGCAGTTCCTCTGGGCGATCAAGCCTGCCCCAGCAGAGCCGCTCGCTGCCATCCTCGCTGCGATTGACTGCAACGGTGGCGACGTTCTGGTTCGTTGTTGCCAGCCGTGGACGCAGGCCGGGAAGAAACCAGCTTCGCAGGGCTGGGGTCTGTCGGACGACTTTCCCATAGGCCTTGAGGAAAATGGCGGCCCAGCCAATCCGGTAGCTACAGTTGGAGCGGGCGGCTGCCAGTTCAGCCAAATGGCACCAGCGGTCAACCGGAAACAGGGGAATGCCACGAGCAAGCAAGGCCACGTCAGCAACGCAGCCTCGGTGGCCGGCACAGCGAACGATGGAGACAGCAGGCCGTGGCACAAGCAGATCCGTGGGGAGGAGGGGGCGGAGACAACAGAGAGACGGGCTGGGGGGGAGAGGGCCTGAGGGGGAAAGGAACAAGGGCCACCAGACCCGATTGAACCGACTGTGGCGATTCGAGGAAATGCCAGTTTGGGCTCAGGGCTGATTTTGCCCGAACAAGGGCAGGGTCGGCTGTTTTCCCCGAAATGTTTGCTAGACTTCTGGCGACTACGGTGGCTGTAGCTCAGCTGGTTAGAGCGTCGGTTTGTGGTACCGAAGGTCGCGGGTTCGAGCCCCGTCAGCCACCCTTTTTATACTCGGCGAGGGATTCCGATGAGTCAGCCAATCTATCGACCCTGGTTTGATGCTGCGACCGATTCACCGTTATTGAGTGAATACGCTCGGAAACTCGACTCGTTCCACGATGCCATCGCCGACCGGCGGATTGACCGGGCCGAACTTGAGGCTCAGGAAAAACTTGTTGTTGAACTGATGAAGGAAGTTGAGCCACTGCTGGCTCCGGACGTCTATGAAAAGGTGACCCGCCTCCTCTGCGAGGTGACCTCCTATGACATGATGACGGCCTTCCATCTGGCCTCGAAAAGCCGGGCAGCCCGACCCGTCGACAGCGACGACTGAGGCTCCAGCGGCCTCTGGAGCCGACGGCAGGCGGCAAAGTCTGCCCATCTTGCCAGCTTGCGGGTACGATAGCGGTGAGACACGGCGGACGTTGCCGTCGTTTTTGCTCAAAAGCCTTCGTTCTCATTTGTGTTTATGGCCAAGAAATCTTCCCGCAAGGCAGCCGGTGCCGCCGCGACGTTGCCTCCTGTCGATCGCAAGACCCGTAAGTTGATCATTGAACTCGCCAATGAGGTGGCCCGTTCAGCGGAAAAGCGACGCGACCCTCACCTCGACATTCCAGCCCGCAGTCTTTCGAACGTGCGGTTCAACAAGGCTCGGAAAATCATCGAGATGGGCGGTCAGAAGAATCGCCGGCAGCTGTTCAATCTTTCGCAGGCCAAGAGCTACATGCAGACGCTGTTGGTGGCAACGGGCTGTAAGTCATTGATCGACCAGCAAAAGACGACGAGCATTCGAGGTCTCTACTATCTTCTCAAGCACACGATTGAAGGGACTCGGGAGGAGACCTTCGATGCGCAGGACGAATGCGACCCGATCATTGAAGACCTTGAGGTCACCCTGGAAAGCCTGCGGGAGGAACTCCATGTCTATGCCAGTAATCGTGGTGGCATGGTTGGCCCGATCACCTTGATTGACTCAGGCGACGAGATCGACTGTTCACGAATGGGATCAGGTGGATACAGCATCCCGTCGATCGTGGAAGACGAGGTGATCAAGTTCAAGAAGTGCACGGCCAAGTTCATCCTGCATGTCGAAAAAGACACCGTCTGGCGTCGATTCAACGAGGACAAGTTTTGGCGGAAGCACAACTGCCTACTTACCCACGGTGGTGGACAGCCACCCCGTGGGGTACGACGGATGCTCTATCGGCTGCATCACGAACTCAAACTGCCGGTCTATTGCCTGCTCGACAATGACCCATGGGGCTATTACATCTACTCGGTGCTCAAGCAGGGCTCGATTAATCTGGCCTATGAGTCAAAGCGGATGGCGATTCCCTCAGCCCGGTTCCTCGGCCTCCGATCGATTGACTACGACAAGTGCAGCCTGTCGCCCAGCGTTCAGATTGCCCTGAGCGACTCGGACATCAAGCGGGCCAAGCAGATTGCCGCCTACCCTTGGTTTGCTGCCAAGAAGGCGTGGCAGAAGGAGATCCACAAGATGCTCTCCAACGGGTTTAAGCTCGAAGTCGAGTCGTTAATCTCCAAGGACATTAGTTACGTCACCGAGGTCTATACTCCCGAGCGACTCGCTGCGGGGGATTGGCTGGATTAGCTTCACGGAAAGCTCGGACATCCTGTCCGACTTTCCTTGGGCGAAAGGATGAAACGCAGGGTTTTCATCCTTTCGTTGGTGCTGATTGGCGGCGTCCTGCCGCCGGTTGGTAGTGGGCTCCGTGGGGTTTCAGAATGCCCGGGCCTTCTGTCGCTGGTTTGCGGAAGCTTCTCGCAAGCAATAGGTGGGAACCACCGAGGGTTATGAAAACCCCGGGCGCGAGCCCGGGGGTAGAGGGTGTCGCTTATCCCCCAGCTTCCGCTGGGGGCTTCCTGAAGAGACACGAGGTGACCCGGGGGGCGTGCGGCGAGCTGTGTTTTGTGAGAACCCTTGGCGTTCTCACGAAACGCCCTCAAGCGGAAAAG
>Ga0181593_10002790_pt1 | contig 16159 bp, 16 predicted proteins | sample 071ome_19_FD_133756 | JGI IMG/M metagenome (GOLD analysis project Ga0181593, IMG submission 133756) | Coastal salt marsh microbial communities from the Groves Creek Marsh, Skidaway Island, Georgia - 071413AT metaG (megahit assembly) | ecosystem: Environmental > Aquatic > Marine > Intertidal...
AGCAGCCCGATAAAGACAAAAATAAGAAAAATTAAAATCAGGTTCGAGATGTTAAACCTGGTTAAGAAATCTTTAATTTATTGATGGTTAACTCAGAATTTTCACCGCAACTGACAGGCAAATCGGACTCGCCGTCACCGGCAAATGAGGGCAAGAGATGCGAAAACTGAGAAAGAGCGCACAAAACTGCTTCGAGCAGCTGCAGGCTGTAAGCCCTTAATACGAGGTGCGAACCTTTGCGCCGCGGCGCCTCCAATCGGTTGGCTCGTGTTACCAATTGCCAATCAAAGCGCTACCGCAGCACGACTATTTGGAGCAAAACAGCTCATGCACTTGCTGGAGACTTTCAGCTTTGCAAGTCGCCGTTGAACCAGTCATCCACAAACCCCTTATTAGCCGTTGAGCTACGGTAAGGATCTCGAACCCAACCGAGAAACGGCCGAAACATCAGTCCCTGAACCACGCCGGTCCTACCGCGAAACTTTATTCTGCTCCCGAAGTCGCTCACAGCTTTGGTGCGGAGCTTATTGTCATAGCCGCAAAACCACCCACCAGCGAGGTTAGATCAGGTCTCTCAACTCGGGTCGGCAATTTTCAACAATTGTTTTCCAAGATTTTGACCGGTAAACAATCGCTGCAGCGTATCGGGAATGTTGTCAAACCCTTCCTGCAAGTCTATCTGGTATTTCAGATCGCCTGAACCAATCCAACCCAACAATTCAGCGACAGCTTCACCGGCTTGAGCCATATAATCAAGGACGATGAATCCTTCCATTCTCGCTCGCAGGGTAATCAAGTTCATCAGGTTTGCAGGCCCTGGCGTAGGCTCGGTTGCGTTATAGCCAGAGATCCCACCGCACAGCACGATTCGAGCTTTCATATTCATATGATCTAGTGCAGATTCTAAAATATGACCGCCAACATTATCGAAAAACACATCAAACTTAGGGCAAGTTTCCGCGATCGCTGCCCCCACATCCTCCGATTTATAGTCGATTACCTCATCAAAGCCTGCTTCGTTTTTAAGCCAAGCGCACTTATCAGGCCCACCCGCTATACCCACAACCCGGCAGCCTTTAATCCGAGCAATTTGGCCCGCTACTGATCCGGTTGCGCCTGCGGCACCGGATACCAATACCGTTTCACCTGCTTTGGGTGTGCCTAAGTCCAGAAGTCCAAAGTATGCCGTCAGCCCAGTCACGCCCAATACCGATAGCATCATCTCGGGGCTTACACCTTGGGGTACCTTACTTAAGCCCATCGGCCCTTGATCGGGAGCTGCAATCACAAAATCTTGCCAACCACCCGTTGTTTGCACCAAATCACCCGGCGAAAAATCCGGATGATTAGACTGTGCTACCTGCCCTACCGAACCCGCTCGCATGGGTGCACCAATAGCGACAGGCGGCAAATAACTCTCGCGGTCAACCATCCAACCTCTCTGGGTTGGGTCAAAAGACAGAAAAAGATTTCGAACCAAGACCTCGCCGTCACCAGGCTCTGGAATGGGCGTCTCGGCATATTCAAAATTCTCGCGAGACACCATCCCATCAGGACGTCTTGCCAATAACCACTGTCTATTCGTATTCAATCTATTCTCCTCAACATTTTTTGTGTCAGTGTTTTTTTTCTGCACGGCTTGGACGATATCGCTGACAGTTAACGATCCTATTTAGCGGTTCGTGTTTGGCGTCTCTGTTTACCGTGTCTATTTAGGGTTTCTGTTTAACGTTTCTATTTTACGCTTCCGTTTACCGTTTCTATAACAAGGTACGCCAAGGCTCTCTGGTGCGGCCTCAGCTTGGCACCCTGCCTAGCTTATCGCATGATTGGCTCAACTTTAGCACTAACTCGCGCATGTATGTTCTCCGTGCTCAACAAAGAGCACTGACTGCCGCTGCATTTAAGATCTGATAAGTTTCCCGTTTGTTGGTCCTTTTTAGCATTTTGCCCAACACCCTGATGCAAAGTCATATCTAAATCCTTAAAAGCTTCTATACTGCAGGCATGGCTCTTCATGCTCTCATTACCGGCGGATCATCCGGCATCGGCTTCGCTTATGCACAACACCTAAACCGATCAGGCTGGCAGTTATCCTTAGCCGCACAATCGGCACAAAGGCTGAGCGCGGCGAAAAAGCAATTGGGCCCTTCTGCACAAATCTACCCTGTGAACTTAGCAGCGCCTTTAGACGTTGGCCAATTAATTGAAATGGTCGAGGTACCAGATCTTTTGATTGCCAACGCTGGGATTACCCGCTCTGGTGCAGTTGGCAGTATCAGCCAACCGGAATCGGCAGCGCTGCAGTATCTTTTGTGCGGCGGCATCATTGATTTGGTTCAATGGGCAGCGCCAATCATGAAAGCCCGAGGGTCTGGCCGAATCGTGATCATTTCAAGTATCGCCGCCGAGACACCTATGCCAAAGTCATCGATCTATGCGAGCGCCAAAACCGGCGTCACCGCTTATGGCAGATCGATACATCGAGAGCTGAAACCCTTTGGAGTCAATGTCACCGTCAGTCTGCCAGGTTACGTGCGTACCAACCTTCATGCAAAGGCGGGTCTAGATCACTTGATTCGACAAATACCAAGTTGGATGTGGCTCGAACCGGATACGGTGGTGGCAGAGACCGAGAAGGCGTCTCTAGCGAATCGGGAAATCGTGATTCCTGGACGGGTCTATCGCATGACGCGACCATTTTTAGGCTCCCGTCTTGCGGACAATACTTGGCGGCGACTCACCCGGCGTCGCCCGCGAACGTGATCCACCTTTACCCAGAAGCTCTCAGCCGCGCTAAGCTCTAACCGCAACGCATGGTCCAGCCACAATGTCGCGGCGGGATCTGCTTTAAAAGCTCGGGCCTCATGACCTCGATCGATCACGCTGAGTGGCCCTTGGTAGTAAATGTGATCTGCTGGAACTTGATTTCTACGTATTAGGACGATTCTGAGTTAACCGTTCAGTGAAGCAACGGCTTTGACGGAAGACCAAAGGTTGGTCACGTCGCATCGCTCATAATGGTAAGCATATCCTGCACCAATATATCGGCGTGCAGGAACGATACCGAATAGACTTCGCGCAAGTTTTTCGCGTCGTCAATTAAGTACACGCGCAACAAGTGTGAAATACTACCAATAATATTCCCTTCAGAATCAATATCTTGTATTATAAACTGATTATAATCTTTAAGAACTTGTGCGAGCGCTTGATCGCTCGGCGTCGTCAAGAACTGCCAATGTTTCGTGTCACTTGCCTCAAATCGATCCGAGTATCGTGCCAATACCTCGGGCGTATCATTGATCCGATCGAAACTGAGCGACAGCAGCTGGACCTTTGTTTGCAAGCGTTCGTCGTTCGCCAATCTTTGCATCACACGATGCAGCACATAGCTCGCTAGCGGACAGCCATTGACATCGCTGCAGGAGGTATACATAAAACTCAACAAAGTCACTTTGCCTTGCATGAGCTGGTGCAAAGTTGTCTTGCGACCGAAACTGTCGATCACCTCAGCATCCGCAGCTCTGCCAATCACAGGCCGCTCGTAACTGCCAACCGGCGGCAATTCAAAACCTAGCGGCCCATAGCCAGGTGCTCGTGGGGCCACTGCGGCCTTGGCCTGATGCGCTTCATGATCGGCAGAAGCCCAAACCTGCCCGCCGACGGCCATCACCAAAAAACAAAGGGCCTGAAAGACCCTTTGGATTACCCCTTGCAGAAGGTTGGCTTTCATTCAAGCCCCACAAATTTGGGAGCGACCTGAGGGACATTCATACCATAAAGCGAATAGGCGCCAAATCGCATTTGATGTGGATAACCTAGTTTCTGATCAATAAAATCGATGGTGTGTTGCAGTGATAGCTCGCCGTCTTTGTGTTCGTAGATCTTAAAATATTGCAAATCTTTGCCAGTGCTTGTGGTCTTATCCCAATTCGCTAGTAACGACGAGGTATAGTACAGCCGTTTGCCGTCCCAGCTCTGAGATACCATATTGACCTGCTCTCCGATCGACACCTCATTGGCAAGGGTTGGCGCAAAAGGATCGCTTATATCAAACAATCGAGTCATGCCATCGTTCCAGGTATTAACCCAGAGCTGTTGATCATCGGCCGAGATGGAGATGTCCACTGGCAAAGGAATTTTTGAGGCATCAGCAATGTCGGCAACCTTCTTTGCATGCCAATCATTATCCTGCTCGTAGATTAACCAAATCTCGCTCGTGAGCGCAGTTGTGGTGAAGCAATAGTTGTTGTTCGACCCCCAGGCGCAGCGGATTTCAAGCGGTGCGCCGGGAACATCCAGGATTTTTTTAGGCTTCCTAGAATGTAGATCCCAAACCACAACGGTGTTGCCAAAGTTCGCCATCGCCTCTGGGCTTGCCATCATCTCACCCAGGTTCATCATGTAGTTGTTCCAACCCGTGAAAGACGACGTCATGAAAATATTCCGTCGAGGCAACGCCCGCACATCATAGCCATAGCCATCAGCATATTTTCCGGACTTCGTTGCGCCGTTCAAGGCACCATCTTTTGGCATCCAGTGGGTCGCGATGTAATCGCCCTCATTGGTGTATTCCACCAACCCGGTTACACCGCCCAAATCAGTGGCATTAGACAGCCCGGTAATAAGAATCCGGCCAGGCAGCGCGTAGGACGTGTGCGGCCCCACAACACCTCCGGATACCTCAACAAAATCCTCAATAGTTTTGTAAAGACTTGGCTTGCGCGGATCGGTATGAACATCAAATATAAAAATCTTATTACTATCCAAGCCACTGGCCCACAAATAGCGCCGATCATCGGTAAACCCTGAGTGGTGCGCTTCGTTGCGTGCCCCTACCGAGAAACTATTTACGACTTCGCCGTAGTCTTCTGCGTTAGGATTGACTGACACGGTGACCAATTTGTCTTGCTCATCGCCCAGACCTTCAACGCCCAATGTCCAGATATAAACGAAATCCTCCTGTCCCACGATTTTCGCCATATAGGGCGACATACAGGTCTCATCGGCTTTTGTCACAAGCGCACCCAGCAGCAAACTCATTACGAGGATTGTTTTCTTCATAGGATAGACTCCAGTTAAATTTCAGCCGTCAAGCGCTAGTCTGCCTGACACTGAGACAACAATAAACCCGGCTTTATGCGATTAGGATATAGGCTTATACCAGAAAAGCACCCGGCACAGCGTGACCACGGCGCCCATACACCAAGCGCGTTAATGTCCTATGGTATGCTCAAACTCCTGGAGGATAGAGCCGCTCTGATCTTATGACCCCTGTCGACTACAGCATCATCGGACTTTACCTTGCCGGCATGTTGGCCCTAGGCGTCTACGCCCAGCTCCAGCAGCGAACTGCCGAAGACTACTATGTTGGTGGCAGACGATTAGGCACCGGATCAATTGCCATCCTGTGGATGGCCTCTTGGATTGGCGGCGCTGTGGTGATTGGTAGTGCCGGACGAGCCCACGAACTTGGGGTTACTGCAATTTGGTACGGCCTCGCACTCGCTACTGGATGCTTTTTATTTGCGGCTTTGTTTGCCGCCAGAATCAAACGGATTGGCGATATCAATCAACACGTCACTTATCCTGACCTAATTGAAACCAAATTTGACGCTCGGACTAGAGTCGTTGCGACCATTACCACGGCGCTGGCATTCATTGCTTTTGCCGCTGGTCAACTCTCAGCAGCAGCCAGCATCATGCAGGTCATGTTTGATTGGTCATTCGGGATCAGTCTGCTGCTGACGACCTTTGTGGTGGTGGTCTATACCGCCTTTGGAGGGTTTCTGGCCATTACTTATACCGATTGGTTGCAACTAATTTTGCTCGTGCTGGGTGTTGTGGTAATCGGTGTACCAACGGCTGTTATCAGCGGAGGCACCCCCGAGGCGTTATTGGTCTCACTTCCTGATCGGTTTTTCGATCTCGGTGAATGGGGTTGGCCAGCCGTCGCTGCGCTTGTGGTCTCGGTCAGCCTAAGTTTCGTGGTGTCAATGGACAGTTTCACCCGGTGCTACGCTGCCAAGGACGAAACCGCAGCCCGCCGAGGCCCAATGATTGCCGTTATTTTAATCATCGTGATCGCGGCTTCGGCAACCTGGATCGGTCTCACCGCCGCGCACCTTTACCCCGATATTGAGGGCGGCGATCAGGTGCTACCGCAGTTTATCGAAGCGCTGTTTCCCGTCGGATTGAAGGGGCTGATCCTGGTGGGTTTGCTGGCTGCCGTCATGTCGACCGCCGACATTTGCATATTAACGGTCTCGGCAAACGTTTCTCGGGATTTGTATCAGCGATTTGTCAATCCAAGTGTTAGTAACCGAACTTTGCTAAAAATGAGCATCGCCACCTCGCTCGTTGTCGGAGTCTTGGCCGGATTGATGGCTTGGCGCCTGCAGGATGTGATCGATATTCTCTTGATCGGATTTACCATCAATGGCGCTGCCCTGGTGATACCGACCGTCGCTGCACTTTCTTGTCAGTATACCGATGCCACTGCAGCGTTTTGGAGTATGGTCGTAGGCTTGTTGACCGTGCTCTGCTGGCAAGTGATCAATCAAACAAGTCTATTCGACTATAACCTTGACCCGCTTTGGCCAGGTCTTACCGCCGCCTTTACCGTTTTTGTTTTGGGTCATCGTGGTCGTCCACCTTGGCAGCCGCCAACGGGGGTCGTGTGACCACACCTCTCACTTTCGAACGTGCCGACGATGCCAATCTGATTAACTTAGCGGTTGGTCAACCGTCCCCCGACCTAATTCCTCGAGCAGAGCTACAACGTCTGGCTTCTAACGCCCTTTTGCAAGCTCCTGACAGAGCGTTTAATTACGGAGAGCCCCAGGGTGAGCAGCACTTTCGTGATACCCTGGCAGTGTTTCTTAATAGTTTGGGACAGACAAGTTCCCGCCCAGACCGCCTATTTCTCACTGCGGGTTCGTCTCAAGGCTTGGAACTGATCTGCGAACGCTTTACCCGACCTGGCGACGTCATTTTTGTGGAAGATCGTTCCTACTTCCTCGCGCTGCAAATTTTCAAAGATCATCAACTCAACGTCATCGGAATAAAAACCGACCAAGACGGCATGGATATCGATGCCCTAACAGAAGCGCTACGACAATCATCACCGCGTCTGCTCTATACCATCCCAACTTATGCAAACCCGACTGGCGCCTGCTTAAGTCTCGAGCGCCGGCGAGCAATTGCAAAACTCAGTCTTACTCATGACTTTTTAGTGCTCGCTGACGAAGCCTACCAATACTTACATTTTGACGATTCACCGCCCCCTGCTTTTAGCGAGCTTTTAGAAGAAGGTCACATTGTCTGTCTCGGCACTTTCTCAAAAATATTGGCACCGGGACTGCGTGCGGGTTGGATCGAAACTAGCCCTAGCATTCTGGCTCGGTTACTTGAGTCTGGCTGGGTGAACAGTGGAGGCGCGATCAATCAATTGACGTCCTATATGGTCGCAGAATGGTTAGATACCGGCGCTCTCGGGCGCCATCTAACTAAGCTACGAGCAACTTTGGCAAGTCGGCAAGTGGCGATGCAGGCTGCCCTCAACCAACACCTTGGGGATCTTGCTGCCTGGACTCCCCCGAAAGGAGGGTATTTTTTCTGGCTAACCCTAAACAAAACACAAGACACGTTAGCACTGTTACCCACTGCCAGAGCTCAAGGGGTCGGCTATCAACCTGGCAGTTTTGCGGGAGACACCTCGGCGCACGGGCATTGCTTACGGCTGAGCTTTGCGGCCTATCCGCCGGAGGCTATTCATCTTGGCGTTGCCCGTCTTCGGGACACCTTATTAGCAACATCGCCCTAGCTTCAAATATGGATGCTGTCTGCGCCCCGAGCTAGCTTACCCAATGTGGGTCACCGACAGATAACGACCAGGTCCTTTTAGCCTCTTTATGCCTATCAGCCGACATCGTAGCCACCAAAACCATGAGCCCGATGCTTGCCAAGCTAAGGCTGCCATGCCCAGCACCCCTTTAAAGCCTGGCGCAGTTTTGTTAGCCTTTGTTTTTTCCGCAAAGTGTCACTTATGAACGCACTAAAATTTATCGGCTTACTGTTTTCTCCCGTCGTCTTTGGTTTGGCCTTTTTTGGACCGTTGATTGCAGAAATGATCGTTTTGCTGGAGCTGTCACTGCCCGTCGGTATACCGCTGTACTGGGGTCTGGCAATGGGCGGGTTGCTCGGGGCCATCGCCCAATGGCGAGGGTCATGGATTTGGGTGAAACCCTCATGAGTCGCGTGACCCTAAGTCGAGCCGAACTCGAGGCGATGTCACCCGACGCCCTCGACGCCCTTGAGCGTCAAATTGCTGGGCGTTATATGCACAGGATCCCCTGGGGCGCTGTTGCTTGGGGCCTTGGCAATCTCGCCCTTTGGCTCGCGCTCTGGCCACTGGTTTTGTTCGATTACCTATCAATCTGGCTTGCTTTTCCCATCGCAACCCTGTCGATCTCCCTGAGTTACCTGCCGTCCCATGAGGCGCAGCACAACATCATCGCCCGAGAAGGCCATCGACTTCGGTGGCTAAACGAATTGGTCGGCCATTTGTCACCGATTCCATTGGCCCAGCCCTATCGAGTATTGCGGGCCACCCACATGGAGCATCACGCACATAGCAACCATCCTGACCTAGATCCTGATTATCCCGTCCATGCACCCAATGATTGGGCTTTTTTAAAAAATAGCCTACTCAGACGTCAACCGGGCGGCAGCTCACAAAAGTCCTATGGTGAGGCGTTAGAAAGAACTGGCAATTCCGCTTTGATGATCGATGCACTTGTCATGAACACCCTATTTGTCGGGGTACTGTTCAGTATGGCCTGGACCGGTCATGCGATAGAAGCGGCATTGCTATGGTGGCTACCTCGACACATCGCACTAACCTATATTCAGTACTACTTGAGCTGGGCGCCACACCACCCCGGTATTCGCCAAGAACGCTATGGCCAGACCCGTGCCTTTAAAAGCCAGCTAGGCAATCTTTTGAGTATGGGTATGCAATATCACATAGTGCACCATCTCTACCCGAGAATCCCGCTCAGCAGCACGCCTGCCGCCTTCCGCGATCTAAAGGACATCCTTGCGCTTAAGGGCTGCGATATTGGTGGCTGGGAGATAACAGAGGCGAAGAAAGACGGCGGCAAATAAATCACTGCCTTTCGCACGATGTGACAGACCAAAACTGCCATCGATTCCTGTTTAAAAAAGGAACAGCCGCCCAGCTCGGTGCGCCTAACTATATCTACTTCGCCCATAGGCGCTGGTCGCTTGGCGATGTATACCACCCGACAAAAGATCGTCTTTAAGAGAAACTAATTGAGAGAAACTAAGTGAAAGAAACTAAGTGAGAGAAGCCAACTGTGTTGAAGGCATCTTCAGGCACGTTAGTAACTTTATCTCGTTTGTGACAACTTATAGACCAAAAGCATCCGCCAACGCCGCGGTAACGCCTTGCGCTAGACGCTGACTCACCCGCGCCTCGGGAAAAAACCCCTCCGCAGCATGATAGACGCCAGGCCAAACAGCAAGTGTACAGGCGACTCCCGCAGCATTTAATCGCATCGCGTAAGCAACGTCTTCATCAAAAAATAAGTCCTCTGTACCTACACAAATATAGCTTTTGGGTAGACACTCCAAAGACTTAGCCCGCGAAGCCGCTGCATAGGGCGAGGCGTTAGCACCCGGGATTCCATGTAAATACATCTCCCAGGCGGCAAATGAGGTATCTCGCTTCCAGACGGGATGATTTTCGATCGTGCCTGAAGCGGTTGCGTGTAAATTATCAATCATCGGATAGAGCAATAACTGTAACTTTAACGGCGGGCCACCAGCATCTCGAGATTTCAAGGCGAGCCCAGCTGCTAAACCTGCACCAGCGCTGGCACCCCCAATGGCCAACTGCTCAGTATCGATCCCCAAGGCTGCAGCTGCTGTTGGCAACCATTTTAGTACTTGCCAACAGTCCTCTAGCCCGGCAGGAAACGGATACTCCGGCGCTAGCCGATAGTCCACCGATACCACGGTGATGTCGAGATCCCGTGCAAAACGCTTGGCCCTGACATCTTCAGCCCGACCCAAAATATAACCTCCGCCGTGAATCCAAAGAAGACAGGGCTGATTCGGCCGGTTGCTTTTACGATAAATCATAACCCGAGTTTTAAGCGACGGTGATTCAACCCATTGCTCTGCTTCTAAAACGGGCACATCAATAATCGGGACCAATCCCTCTTCAAGCAGCGCTCTAATCTTCTCGATGTTATCCCGGCGAATATCCAGTGCGTTGTGTTCCGTTTTACCGTCTTTGAGCTCTGGATCTATGCGATCTAAATCAAGCTTCACCTTGGCCTCCTTGATTTACCTGTATCGGGCGCAGGGCCCATCAATTCATTGTTTTTGAATCTGCCGCGATTACCGGCTGGTCATCAACGAGTGATTGTCTATCAAGCCTACCAAACCCATCGCCTTGTGTTAGCGCTTGCGGGTTGGAAACTGCAACACTTTCGCAGCCAGCTGCTTTAGACCTCGCTTGGGCGCTGCCAAAGCACGCAATGACTGACTCATTTTGGGTAACAGTTCATCAAACAACTGCCAATCCTGTACTTGGCTATCCGCAACCATGGCAGCTAATTCAGCACCAGCCTCTCCTTGAAGATTGGCTTTACAAAAAGCGCGACCCAATTCATTGCAATGTTCTGCGCAGAGCTCTCCGTCCAGCACAGTCGTCAAGAATTCAGCACCTTTCAGGTCTTGCATTTTTAAACGCGCTACCGCTGAGCCGTGTCTAGCAACAAGCACATTGTCGAGCAGATCTCGGCTGGCCAGGAACGCAACGATAACCCCAAGGAGCTGAGTGTTGTCCTGCTCTCTTCCAAATTGAACCGTTGCGTAAACCTCAGACATCATTACCCTCTTCTACCACGGCCCTTCCTCAACGCTGCTAATCCTTAGCACGCCTTCGTGCTGGGGGCTATTTTGCGGACGCTATAAGCCTTCAGTTAATTTACGCATGCCAGCACCCAGACTCATAAGCTGCTGGCGCAAGATAAATCGATCCCAACCGATGCAAAAGTGCTTCACCCCAAGATCGATGTAACGTTTCGCTTGCTCAACACTCCCAAGCTCAATTCTTGGCGCAATACCGTATGCTAGCGATTTTTCAATAACCTGCGCCTCAAAGGGGCGAATGGCGGCGCTGTGCTGAAGGCTTGGCGTACCTTTTGAGAAACTAAAATCTGCGGGTCCCCATTGGGTCATATCTACTTTCAGCGCCTTAGCTACAGTGAGGATCTCATCGAGCGCATCAAAAGCCACAGATTTCTCAATCATGATGCAAAACACTGTCGCAGATAGATCTTCTAAATAAGCCTCAGTATCGTAACTGCTGAGCGCCGGTCGTCGCAGCTTAACGCCCATGTGACCGCCAGTTCCAGGCTGGTCCGGTCTAATAATTTGATGGGCATTGACTACATCTTCCGGAGTTCTGATATCGGTAAAGAGTACTGCCTTAAAACCGGCCCCGAGCGCACCCTGGGCCACAAACGCCTGAGACGCTTGGTCAGGTTTAATCATTAAAGGCAGCCCTCCAGCTTGGGCTGCTCGCGCCATGTGATACAGCAGCGGCAGATCAAAGGCAGCATATTCAGCGGTGAATTCGCCGTAGTCGAATAACTGGGTATCGCCAATTAACTCAGGAATATCTGGGTCATTAAACATAAAATGGGTGCCCAAGGTGGGGCGCCCTTCCTCCAGAGCTGACCGAAATGTATTGCTTTGAATCATAGTGATTTAGGCCTTAATTCCTCTCACCGCACCCACCGGTGGCGCTGGCGAGCCAAGCAGAAGTTTCGTCAGTTTGTTCCGACCCCAACATGAACTTGCTAGGCATCGCCTGCATCTAGCGTATTCGACGTCCATCTGAGGCTCGACTATCTTGATCAGAGCCGCGGGACATGCCACTGCGAATCATCTCGACAAACCCTTCACGTTCACACCGGTCCATTTGACACCGTACGTCCCAAGTAACGCCGTCGACCCAAACATAACGAGCAACACCCTGTCTTTGACCACGTTCAAATCTACCTTCGTACCGATCGCCGTTATTTTGCGAACCTCTACCTCCATACACCATAACACCTTGGCCGTGGGGCAGGCCCATAGCGATCTCTCCCGTGTAACGGTCACCATTGCTAAAGACCATGGTGCCCCTACCATGGGGTTGATGATTGACAAGCGGGCCCTGAAACACAGTGCCCTTACCATCTCGCCATTCCGCAAAACCATTCAAACGGTCTCGTACCCAAAACCCAGCATAAGCGCTGCCATCGCTTGTGTAATAGGTGCCGCGCCCGGTACGAGCGCCCTGATCAAAATGACCTTCGAAACGATCACCATTGGCGTAAAACATCTGACCCCGACCATTCGGTTGGCCGTCAATGATTTTTCCCTCAAAGGCTCTGCCATCGCCGAGCTCCACTCGGCCTCGACAATTCGAATCGCTAAAGGGATCACAAGGTTCGATCAGGGCCTCTGAAGCCTCATCCACCATAGCGTCACCCCTTTCCGCCGAGAACACAAAACTGCTCCACGGCGCCAGCAGCACACAAGCCACCGCTATACCAACCTTTTGCCGCCATAGAGACCGACAAGACCGGTCAAAGGCACCGACGTTTAGCCTATTTCTCATGAAATTTGTCCTCTTACATTGTCTTGAAAGCCGTTATCAAGCTTTTCAACCCTACCCTTGCTGGACGCTGGGCTTAATGGATTAACCCCTAAAGGCCTACCTTAGCTCGCATCCCGCCTATCATAAAAGGCCAAAGTAGGCCTTGAGTGGCATTGCGAGGGCCATCGGTCTAACTTAGGATTATGATGGCGCAGGCATTGAAACCTTATCAACCCTGCCTTTGCCTTACCAACGCGTGTTACCAGCAAACAGAGCATTGTCAGTCCATGAGCAAGATCATTCCTATTTTACGCAGTTTTGACGAGACCCTTGCAGCGGCGTTTTACATCGATTTCTTAGGGGCTCAGGAGACGTTTCGGCACCGTTTCGACAAGGACGCCCCGCTCTATCTGGGCATCGTCTTACAGGGCGCTGAAATTCATCTTTCCGAGCACCACGGCGATGCAACACCTGGCAGCTCAATACGTATAAATATCAATAGTTTACTTAGCTTTTATCAATCCATATCTGCAAAAAAATACCGTTATGCGCGACCGGCGATTGTCGACCAACCCTGGGGCCAGGACCTACCCATTACCGACCCTTTTGGCAATCGGCTTATTTTCTCAGAACAATCTTAATGCTTGTGCCGCGTAGCACTAAAAATGCTTTCCCCGGAGCGACCAACGCCTAAAGACACGACCTGATTGCAACGATCGGCTTACCGCTCGCCGGATGAGACGCAGTTTTTAGCTAACGAGCTAAACTTTCGCACCGCATTGTATTTTAGTTATCGGTTACAAACACAAAGTCTAAAGCTGCAAGGCTTAATAAGTATCACGCTCAGGAGGTCTCAACCCCTATCGATGTGATCCAAAAACTTAGCCAATGCCTCGTTGGTCTCCTGGGGCTGCTCTTGTTGTACCCAGTGCCCTGCCCCAGCTAATAACGTTGCTCCGAAGAAGTGATCACTATGCGCTCCAGCTTGTTCATAAAGATCAACACCGGGTAGAAAATTTCGTACCGGATCGCGACTACCTCCAACAAAAACAAGAGGTTGCTGCATACGAGCGCCTTTTATTTCTGGTAAAGCCTGCGCATCGAATACTTGCGCTCGATAGCGATTGATTGGGCCAATAAACCCCGAGGTTTCAAAAGCGTCAATGTAGACTTGTAAATCCTCGTCAGTCATCCATGCAGGGAAAGGCGACGGATCTTGCAAATCCACCAGCAGTCCAGCGTCTTTCGGCTTAGGCTTTAGCCATTCATTGAGGGGCGCCTCGCCTGATAAGGCATAGTAGATCTTGAGCAAAGCAAGCCTAATATCGATCGACAGCTCTGCTTCCACTTTGCCAGGAGTCTGAAAATAGCTCTGGTAAAAGAAGCGATCGGGGTAAAGCGCCTCCCAAAGATCCAGGCTAGAAGCCTCTGATGGCGTCATAAAGGGTACCGATAGGCCCGCAACCGCTCGAATTCGATCAGGGAACCTCAAGGCTGCAGTATAAACTTGTGGCGCGCCCCAATCGTGACCAAAAAGCACAATAGCATCATCGGACAGGGCCTCGGCAACCGCGCGGATATCATCGCTCAACGCTTCGAGGCTATAGTCTTCAATCGCAACCGGATGCGCGCTACCACCATAACCCCTTACATTCATAGCGGCCACTCGATAGCCTCGATCCGCGAAATAATGCATTTGATGGCGCCAGGAATACCACAGCTCTGGCCAACCATGAACACATAGGATCACTGGTCCCGACCCTAATGCTTTAATCTCAATTGGCCCTCTCGCGCCTGATACCCAGAGCGTTTCCATAAACCCTGCACCTCGGTAATGATACTTGTCAGCGCCCTCGGCCTCATCGACACCCAAAAAAGATTCGCGCGCAGAGCTGAGCATAATGGTAAGGCCAGCGGCCTGTCGACCCTCCAGCCCTGGGGGCTTGAAAGTAGGTTACTGAAAGACTGATACAGCAAACTTCGGTTGCTGTCTGAGCTCGACTTGAAACCCGACAACCCTCGACATTGAAATTACGCTATCTTGCGATTGCGTTATCTTGCTAGCTCGCGGTCGCGCGAACTAACTATTCCTCTGACTAGCTGCCTGACGATCTCGCTACCAAACTATCACGCCGAATTTCTCGTAAGATGTACAAAAGGGAGGATTTGCACATGCTACGTTATCTGTTTTTACTCGCTATGATCTTGAGTGCGGACGCTGCGTTGGCCATTGAAAAACCCAGTTACGACGTGGTTTGGGAAAGCGAGGCTTTCGAAATTCGTCGCTATGCACCGGCGATACTCGCTCAGACCGCGGTCCAAGGCTCGTTCAAGCAGGTTGGCAACGACGCTTTTCGTAAGCTTGGTGGCTATATTTTTGGTCAAAATGTCACCGAAGAAAAAATTGCCATGACCGCACCCGTGACTCAGACCCAGCGCGAAAACGGGGAATATTTGGTTAGCTTTTATATGCCCTCAGAGCATTCTTTGGACACGCTTCCCGACCCCAAGGACCAAGCCGTCAAAATGATTGAAATGCCTGAGACCTACTTCGCAGCGCGAAAATACCGCGGTGGATGGAGTGAGGTGAAGTATAACCGGCACGTTGACACCTTGAGCGAAGCACTGAAAGCGCTCAGTGAATGGCAGGTCATCGGGGAACCCGTTTGGGCCAGGTATAATCCTCCAATGATGCCAAGCTTTTTAAGAACCAACGAAGTGTTGATTCCAGTTAAGCCGAATCTACCGTGAGTGACACCTTTGCCGAAACGGTTCGTCAGGACATCGTTGAGCCCCTTGAGGCCCTTTGCGAACGCCTAAGTGATGAGGGCTGCTTTGCTGAGTTCGCCTGGTTCTCTAATGTCCTGCTAATGCTGTCAACACCTGAAGATGACTCATCGGTGTTGGCGGCGGTGATAGAATTGTCCAACTGCGCTTTTTTGGGGTTTGTGTTCAGCTATGAGGCTGCTCAGCAGATCGACAGTTTGCTCGAGCGAGCCATTACCTTGTCGCATACTATGAGCGCGCCTAGTGCGCCCAACTTGCCAGGCGGCGCGCACTAGTTTCATAGATTGCTTAGCCACGGCACCTGTCAGCCTTTGTCCTCACCCATGGCGGGGCAAAGCCCCTTGTCCTCAAAGAAGTGTCACCTTCAAACCTTAGACCGTTGACGAGCGTGGGCTACGTTCTACTTTTTGATGCATCTCGCTGATGCCGCGCGCCGACCGTCGCCCCCACCAATTTAGGCACTGGCGTAGACCGCTTCCGCGCCTGCCACGGCGAAGATCGCGAAACTGCTTTATTCAATCCAGATCGGTGAGACGTCTGAGACGTTGGGGCGGAAGCACTTGAGCATTAAGCAAAAAGCGTCAAGCGATCGCTCACAAGCCTAGATACTCAGCGCTCATCGTCGCGGCGCTGCATCCCCATTGATAAGTCCGGCCACGCGATCAGCAAATACTGGTACATGGACCAAAG
>Ga0181593_10002794_pt1 | contig 16150 bp, 9 predicted proteins | sample 071ome_19_FD_133756 | JGI IMG/M metagenome (GOLD analysis project Ga0181593, IMG submission 133756) | Coastal salt marsh microbial communities from the Groves Creek Marsh, Skidaway Island, Georgia - 071413AT metaG (megahit assembly) | ecosystem: Environmental > Aquatic > Marine > Intertidal zone...
ACGCGATGGTCGTCGACGTCGTGTGAACGACTCTGGCTCGCGAGCGACGACCGTCGTGATGCGCGGTCGGGGAAGCGATGGACGGTGGGCGTCGTTCGGTTCCGTGCGGGCGGGACGGGTGGATGTCTCGGTGCGAGCGTCATCGTCGGAGGCGTCATCGGAGGCGTCGGGTCGTGATGGGGAAGAGGACGGGTCGGTGGGGACGACGGCGGTGATGGAGGCGGACGCGAATCCGGGCGCGAGTTTGGATAACGTCGTCGGCGCGGCGAGCGAAGAGACTTTGACTTTGACTTCGGCGGCTTTGAGTGCGTCTAAAGAGAAGGAGAGCGCAGGTGGTAAAGGAAATGTGAATGGTGGTGGTGATGCGTCTGGTCGAGAGACGGTGGTGGCGACGACGGCGGTGTTGGCGTTGGTCGGCGCCGCGGCGTTGAACGGCGGACCAGAGGGCGCGGCGGCGGCGCTGTCGGGCGCGGCGACGGGTCTCGTGGAGAATCACGCCCCCGGGATCGGAGGAATTATTGAAGATAGCTTTCTTGGGTTGCTCACCGTAGGTACCGTGTACGCGCTCTGGCGATCGTCGGTGATTCCGAGGCCGATTGGGAATCCGATTGCGCGCAAGTCGCGAACAAACGCGAGTTGGATTCACGTCGTCACGGGTGCCGGAGGGTTGGCCATGGCACTGTACGGTGTCGGTCTCGAGCGCATTTACCGTGAGAGTCCTGGGTGGACTTGGATGTGGGTGAGTAGTTTCATGTTCATGGCGAACGCGTTGTCTTACGGTCCGCTGATGAATATTTTCAAGGCGAGCAAGGAGGGCAAGTACGCGATGCAGTTGGGATATTCATTCGTCGCATCCTTCCAGGGCGTGGTGTGGATCGCGTGGAGCGCGCAGCCAGATGCTCCAGATTGGATGTTCTGGGCGGTGATGCCGTACTGGTACTTTTCCCTCGCCAAACTCTGGGAATCGACCGAGTTTGTCTTGGCGTTGACGCCAAAGCCTGCCGATCCGGATGGCGTCTGGGCCAAGGTGACGTCTGGTTCTCGCGCTCGTCTGGGTAAAATGACCCCTGACGCCGCAACTCTCACGTACGTGGGCTTGAACGCTGCCGCTGCGATTTTTGACAACTGCTACATGGCACTTTACACTCTTCTCGGTCCGGAACAATTCTGGCACACGTCGCAGGCGTTCAACGACAGCGACTTTCACCTGCGACTCATCAAGGGCACGACTGGTTCGCTCACCGTGGCTCTCTTGATCTTCATCTCGACGCTCGGATGGAGAAAACAAATGCCGATGAAGTATGCGATCTGGTTAAACGTGATTCTTGGATCTGTTGGACCGTGGATTGTGCTCTTTTGGCATAAGCTTTTGGATCCGTCTGAGGACTGGTTCCCACAGTTCGTGTTCGATCCGGCATTCTCATACCACGCGTACCTCAACCCATCCATGCAGCTGTTCAACTAGGAATTCTACATTAATAACACACGCTATCGCTACTGTACACACATCTACTTGCGTTTTAACTTGCTCTTGTTTGACTTTCTATGGCGTCCGTTACCGACCGCGAAGCATCTTATCCACCCGAGCAAAAGGATACCGACGGCAAAAACCGCAAACATCGCAGCGTCGAGTCTGAGCGACACGTTCATTCGCATCTTATGCCGGGCGTAGGCTATGTGCTCGTCGATGAGTGCAAAATTAGGGGCTTCTCGATGAATCCTTTCAAACTGACTCACTGCCGCGCGCCAGTCGCCGTTTTGCATGTACGCCAGTCCGACGCTGAACCGCAAACTCGTGTCGCGCGGAAAACGCTGGAGACCACGAAGAAATAGGTGGATTGCATCGTCGACCCTCTCAATCAACACTAAACACGTTCCAGTGAGGTGATACAAGTCCGGAGCGGGCATGATTCTCAACGCCGTGCTAAAGGCTTCGTACGCCTTTTCGTTATCGCCAAGTATGCGATATGTGAATCCCAAATCCTTCAACAAAAAAGGATTGTGAGCGTCGAGTTCGAGCCGTTTCTTAATTGTTGGAAGCACAACCTCCACGCTCCCCCCGTAGTCATCCAGCATGTACCTCAACGAAGAAGCGCTGAGCCTCGGCAGGAAGTACTCGCCCACCCCCTTCTTCTTGCTCGGCGCGCTCAACAACTTTGCCTCCTCATCCTCTTCATCCTCATCGTCCATCGCCTGCACCAACTCCTTCCGATCAAATTGGCTCGACACTCCAACGTCCACCCACGACCTCACGACGTCAGGATACCTCACAGGCGGCACCGGCGGTCCACCCGTCAAGAGCTCGTATGCCTGTTCGCGGTCCAACGAGTGTGATGGTCCCGTCGGCCACTCCTCCCCAGCCTCGCGATCAAACAGCGCCCCGACCGCTTCTCTCACCTCGACGTTATTCATCTTCGGTCCACTCGCGCGCAACCACGTCCCTGCGTCCGCACACGTCGCCCAAAGCGCCATAAAGGTGACGACAGATGCCGCACCGATACCGACCGCATTTCTCACTTTAGTAACGGGGAAGCCTATTTGTCGTCGTCGTCTGCGCGTCGTGGAAACCGAGACACGTTTCACGCGCATCGAGTCCGACTGAGACCGTGACCTCATCGTTCGTCGTATTCGGTCTCGTCGTCTTCGTCGCGTTCTCCCGAACAATCGAAACAGTGAGTCCACGTGCGTGTCTACAATAAGTACAACTGTTTACACATATGGCGACCATCTCAAAGGGCTGGGTTCGACCTGACTCGTCAGATCGCGAAGCGCCGAATCGTCGAAAGACGGACGACGCGGACCGAATACGCGCGACCGCGGCGCGGATTGATTGTCGCAGATTGAAAAGTCGTCGCACTGCACGCGATGACGACGCCGACGACGCAGATGGAGGCGCTCGTCGCGGCGTTGCAGGACCCAGAGACGCGAGAGAATGCGCTGTTGGACCTGAGCAAGAAGCGAGACATGTTTGTAGATCTCGCGCCGACGCTCTGGTTTTCCTTTGGTGTCGTCCCGGCGTTGTTGCAAGAGATTGTATCGATTTATCCCTTGCTTAACCCGCCAAGTTTGACCAACCATGCGAGCAACCGGGTGTGTAACGCGTTGGCATTGTTGCAGTGCGTGGCGTCGCATCCCGACACGCGAGGGTTGTTCTTGGCGGCGCACATTCCGTTGTTCTTGTACCCGTTTTTGAACACGGTGAGCAAAACCAGACCTTTTGAGTACCTTCGATTGACGTCTCTCGGTGTCATCGGGGCGTTGGTGAAGATGGATGACACCGAGGTGATCAACTTTTTGTTGAGCACCGAGATCATTCCTCTCTGCCTGAGAACAATGGAGCTCGGAAGCGAGTTGAGCAAGACGGTTGCGACTTTTATCGTGCAGAAGATTTTGAGCGATGAGGTTGGGTTGTCATACATTTGTGCCACCGCGGAGCGATGCTACGCAGTCGGTACGGTTCTAGGGGGGATGGTGACGCAGCTCGCAGAGCAGCCGAGCGTGCGTTTGCTCAAGCACATTATTCGTTGCTATTTGCGTTTGAGCGACAATCCGCGGGCGCGGGATTGTCTCAGACAGTGTTTCCCGGATCAGTTGAGGGATCCAGCGTTTACGGCATATCTCAAAGATGACGTCGCCACGCAAAAATGGCTCGTGCAGCTCTTGCAGCAGCTCGGGTACGCGAGCGGTACGGCGCCTCAATAGATTCAACCTAGCGAAAAATTATTAGCCACTTTGTCACACTCACGTCAAAACGGAGACGTTTCTCTTTAAAAATTACAAGATGTTCTTCGTGTACTAGTTGTTACAACAACAGCGGTAGTGGTGTGCTTTCTGTTTCTTCTAATTCTTGCATCAATCGAGTTCTCTCGATCTTCTCGTCGGCGAAACGCGACCAGAGAGTCTCGCTGGAGCGAGCGTACGAATGCCATTGACGACGACGCCCAATCCCAGTCCAAAACCGAGAACCGTTCCTAGTCCCACACCGATTCCCAAACGAAGCGATGCGTCGAACCAGCTCATCTTGGTCGTATCCACTGGGTACTCGTCGTGATATTCCATCATGGATTCGTATCTCTGTCGCAGCTTGCTCAACATAACAAGATCGGCGAGCTCGCCGCGACCGACGAGCGAAGGCGCGACGCTCCAAATGTGCCTCTTCGACGACGTCCTCACATCGGTCGACGACATCGCCGCAGAAGATTTTGTCTCATCAATCGCCGGCAACATCCCACCCGTCGTCTCCCCGAACGCACCACCCTGTCCGTTGTTTCTCTTTCGCCGTTCGCCGTACGCCGTCTCGCCCGCGAGACACACACGCTCTCCGGTTTCAGACATTCCCATGAGTGTAAACTCCAAAAATCGCACACCCTTCTCCACCTTGGACGACGACGACGACGACACCGACAAAGGCGCGGGTCCAAACGTCATCGTCCATCGTTCGCCGTCGAAACGTCCTTTACCGACGGCGACAACTACGCCCCTTTGTTGTTCGGCGTCTTCTTCGCCGTACTCGCGTTCGCCACCAGCCTCCTCCACCCGCGCGAGTTCAAACGCGAATTCATCCTCCAGCCTCACCTCTGCCATGCTCACGAAACATCCCTCGCGTTCCCGTCGAAGGATCACGTCTACGGATGCATTTGACTGCGCCAGAGTGAACCGACAAGACACCCAGTTCCAACAACTGCGAGCGGCACCGCTGGCACAACCACCAGAAGGCTGACGATGATTGTCTGTTCCATCGTCATCCGCGTTGGTCATCCGCGCGCGAACAAACACCGCGGTGGTTTTTAATATTCCAGATCGTCCATCGCGCGCGCGCATGTCTCCGTATCACCGTCGCGCGATGGAATCGAGGCGAATCAAGCCTTTGGCGCGACGAAGCCGTTCTGTTCGGTTGGTTGAGAGTGCGATTATGGCGTGGATTGAACTGCAGTCACGATGGATGCGACCGCGCGTGCGCGATGAATTTCACGTAAACGCACGCGGGGGAAATTTCTCGTTCAGGGTTTCGTGAGTCTGCGCTCGTGTCGGACGCGTCGGCGCGACGAATCGGTCGAACGGACGACGACGAGTGAAGGAAGGACACGTGGAGGGTGGCGCGAGCGAGGCCACTTAATGATATGCGTTAATAGTCTAAAGTTGGATAAATCTTCTTCTAAACACCCGCGTGTTGATGGTTTGGTTGGAGCTATTGGACGGTCGCCGTCACGTCGCCGTCACGTCGCCGTCGACGTGACGGGGACACCGTCGTCGGCGTCGGCGTAAAAGTCTCTCAGCGCGGCCAGGGCGTCGGCGTTGGTGTCGCAGACGATCCAGTGGGGATCGAGCTCGCCGTCGCGAAGCGCGCCGTACTCGACAGAGTCTCTCAACAAAAAGCGCAAAAGTCCTTCGTAGCACCCGTCGTAATTCATCACGATGAAAGGGACGGGGTGCGCGGTGCCGATGCGGCGAAGCTGCATCAGTGCGAGAACCTCGAATATCTCGTCGAGGGTGCCGACGCCGCCGGGAAGGGCGAAAAAGGCGGTGCGGTCTAGAGCAGAGACGCGAACGCCGGCATCCACGAGTCCGTGCTTTCTCGCGCTAAAAAAGCTCGTGGTGAGGTAAGACCCGGCCGGAAGGTAGGGATGAATTCTACTCTCCTGTCGTTTCCCCCCGGCTTCGAGCAGAATCATAAACCCAGACACGGCGGCGTTTGCGTCAAGCGCGCCTCGCGTCACCGCGTCCATCAGTCCCGGACCGATTCCTGACCACGTCGTGCATCCAAACTCCCGCGCAACGTCCCGTGCGAGCTCGCGAGAGGCGATGTAGTGCGGATGCGTCTCGTCCACTCGCGAGGAGCCGAGGTAGACGGCACCGCGTCCGTACTTTTCAACCAACTCGTAGCATGCTGACATCTCCTCAGCCACTTTCGTAGGACTCGAGCGAGACGACGACGTGGACGCGGACGCAGACGTCGACGTCCTGGCGACATCGCGGCGATGAAACAGAACACGGTGGACGATCGGGGTCGATCGTGAGAGGGATTGCATGATGCGTCGGCTTGTGCGGGTGTTCTTCTTTGTGTCATTTTTGTTTTGCTAACAAGTCTCTACCAGCGCGCGCAAGTGTCTACTTTTTCGCCTTTTTGGACTTTTTCTCCCCCTCAAAGGCGACGTCGTCTTTACCACCGAATTTTTCCGTCATCATGGAACGAATCTTGGAGAACTCGTTGCCGATTTGACGCTTTTTACGAAGCTTATCCTTGCGTTCGCGATCCTTGTCGTCGCCCGCCTCGCCTTGGCCCTTCCTGTCAAACGGTCTCTGAGCGTTGTCCATCTCGTCGTCGTATCCCGGATAACACTCGTCGTAGTCACCGAAGACGCCGAAAGCGTTCGTCGGTCGATCGTCTTCTTCGTCTTCGACGTAGTCGTCAGCTGCGATGGTTTTGGCTTTTGGAGCTGGCGCGCTCGCCTCGCCGCCGGCACGTTCGTCTCCAAAGAATGATTTCGTCTTTTCTTCAGCGTTGGACGGTTCCTTGGGCGCGACTGTGGGTTCATAATCCTTACCAGCATCAGCGAAAATGTCCTCATCGCTCGATACATCTCCCGTCGGAGCTTCGCGCGCCGCTTTTGCCTTAGCTTGCTCCGCCATTTTCGCTTCCTCGGCGGCTCGCCGTTCGTCTCTTCTAAACTTTTTGATCGCCTTGGTCGATCCCAGCGCCAAGTAATGCATCAATTTCCCAAGACGTTGAAGGAGCGACGCATCCTTGCCCGGATCGACGTAAGCGCGAAGCGCTCGAACGCCCGCCATGCCGTCGTCGTCCTGCGATTTGTGCAGTGTCGTTGGAACGTCCCTCTTGGACTTTGCCGACAAATCGAAACTATAACTCACCGACCCCGCGGCAAAGGGATGGACTTTACCCTTTTTCGCCTTGACACCCTTCTTCATCACGAATTCGTGCAGCGCACGCGCGGCAGTCGTCTTAAACTTTGGCATTTTGCCAAAATCCGCTTCATCCGTCGTTGCCGCTCTCGACTCTTCCTCCATTCTCATCGCCTCTTCATCCGCGATATCCCCTCGCACCTTTCTCAATAACGCGAAATCCAAACCTTTAACCAAGTGCGTCCTCTCCACATCCCCTCCGAGGTATTTACTCTCCTCGATCGACTTGAGCCGGGCATACTCTTTGTCGTTTTCCGCTTCGCCGCGTCCGCTCGCGCCGCCATCGTCTCGCTCAAACACACCTCGCGTCGGTCTGTTTCCCGCAAGTCCCTCATCCTCCACATCGTCATCCCTTGCGTCTTCACGTTCCCGTCGTTCCTTGGCGCGGTCTCTGTATCCAACGCCGTCTTCTTCTTTCGCCCCAGCCGTCTTTTGCCAACCGCCGCGTCCGCGTCCGCCTCCGCCGCTCTTCTTCCGTCCACCGTGACCACCACCACCGCGACCACCTCTGCCCGTCGTCGTCGCTCTCATCGGTTTCGCCGTGAGAAGCTTTCGAAAGTCATCATTCGTCGCGAACGCCGACGTTTTCCCAGCGTCATCTTCACCTGGCGCGAGTGGGTTCGAGTACATCCTGTTCGAGCTCGTTGGGCGCGCTTCCGAACGAAAGTCACCCCCCGCGTGATTTGCGTCGTATACGAGAGGAGTGCGTCTGTCTGTCTGTCGATTGGTGTACGCGTCGGCGACGTCGACGGGCGACAACGCGCGTCAGACTTTAAAGTGAATCTGTTTCAGTTGTGTGTGTGTGTGTATGTGTGTGTGTGTTCGCCTGAAGAAGAAATTGCGCGACACTCGTCGACGCGCGCTCGAATCACGGGGATTGGTGCGCCCGATGAAGAAGTCAACGCGACGACGACGATAAAGACGACGATGATGAGGACGCGCGTGGACGATGCAGTCCAGGAGTATCCGTTTTTTGTGAACGAAATTTGGACGCATCCGATGGCGTCGAGGACTCGAGACGATGGGGTATGGGAAGAACTCGCGATGCGTGCGGTGACGAGGACGACGACGAAGGATGAAAGTGATAACGACGACAATGCGTTCGGGTCGCGGTTTAAGAGATACTTTATCGCGGATTACATTTTCCTGGAGGATTTCATCAATCTCATCGCAAACGCGATTGCGTCGGCGAAATCTTTTCTTGATAAACGCGCATACGCGTCGTTTCTCCACGCCTTGGTCGAGGGTGAGGCGTCGTTGTTTCGTGAGACATTGTCTAGTTGGGGCGTCGATCCGGATGGGGCGGTGCGAGCGCCGGAGGGGTTCGATGCGACAGGCGTGGCGAGGGACATGTCGACGTTTTTGAGACGTGTGTCGAAAGAGGAAGCGTTTTTATGTAAGGCGGCGGTGATCGCGACGGCGGAGAGTCTGTACTTGGGTTGGGGTGACAGAGTGTCGGATGACACGCTTAGGGCGCTCGCGGGATCGGTTCTGGACGACGGGAGAACAGACGAGCAGAGGTTGTACGAACAGTGGTGTCATCCGCTGCACAGCGGCTCGGATTTTGAACAGGCGGTGTTTTCATTCGTCAAAGCGTTTGAGCGAGCTTGGACTTCGGCGGATGATTCGGAGCGCGGACGGTGTAGGGCTGTCATCGACGAGATGATGGTCCTGGAGGATAGATTTACGGATGTATTGCGGCGAACGTGTACTCATCGCTAGAGATGCAACGCATCGCGATTTTGTTGTGAATACTGTAGGTTTACTACTAGTACCGTAGATTGATTAATAAATGCACGGATGACTACGACGGCGGCGATTCTAATATTCATTCTATTCTCTCTTTGTCTTGCGTGACGGCGTCTTGCCGTTGATGGGAAGCGCGTGCGTGAACACGTCAGCCAACGCCAGGAATGGCAAAATCGTAATGACTTGCGTTCCCATGAGCGCATACCTCGACACGCTGCTACCAATGTCTAACCAGCTTCCGACAGTGGTGATTTGGAAAAAGAAGCGCACAGCCATCATGTCGCTGAGAATCAGAAACATCAAGTACGCCTCGAAAGCGGGCACGCGCTGCGACTTCAACACGGCTAAAAATGTTGCAGCGACGCTAATCATCGGAATCAACACTTTGAGCATCAACAGCCCGCCCATCAAGAATGGATTAAACCTCGTGGTGAACCTGTAGACGCTGCTAAGATCGAACGAAGCGATGGACGCGATGTTGCCGGTGCCAAAGAAGGCGGCGTCGATGAGAAACAGGAACACGGCGGAGTGGCGTACATCACTCGGCGATATCTTGCGAGCGTACATTTTCGACTTGATTGAAGTTTCTTCCTGCAGGCCTCGCTCGAGAATCATCCATGACATGAGACAGAATCCGAGACAGGCGTAGAACAACGATTCGTACGACACAGAAAATAGCGCGTACGTCGGGGCGAAACCCAAAAATACACTCATCATTCGTGGAAGAGTCTTCGCGGGGGCAAACATTGGAAGTGCGGGCGACGCAATGGCTAAAATCCAAGCCATGAGATGTAGCGCGCCGGGGATGGCTAACTTTTCACCTTGCAAGTGATCCACCGTATAGACCACCGCTCCCGTGGCGAAAGCCATCGCAACTTGGAACAAGAAAATGATGGTACCAGATCTTCGTTTTGTCCTCCGATCGATTGAATCATCTTGGAACAAGTCGAGCGGTCTGAGCGCAAATTGAGCGACAGCGCCAATCGTCACGCTGAGAAGTAACCCAAAAAGTATCAACATCGTGTCTGCGTCCAACTCGATCGATAGCGTCGTGAATGGTGCTAAGGACGCCGTACTGACCACCGCGAGGAGCGCTCTTCCGGCGTTCGCTACGTCTCTGCGAAGAAGCAAATACATGGCGAGTACAAGGAGAGAGATGGCGATTGCTTTGAACGCATACGTGAAGACGATACGATCGTGAAAACCCGCGCAAATCGTTTCTGACACAACGACCGCCCCGGCGATACCAATCAAAACTTTGGCCAATCCCGCACCAGTGATAAGCTCCGTCTTGACGACGGAAAACGTACTCGCAATTCCCAACATGAAGTAAGCCGGAAGGCCAAAGTAAAGAAAATACGTCAGCGGCGCTCGTCGCAACACGAGAACTGCGCACACAGCTGCGCCGTATAAGACAGCTAGCGTGAGAGGCGTACCGTTCGGTGTTCCATTCTCGTGCGTTCGACGAGGCAGCAAGTTGACGGCAAGTAAAGTCATCCAAGTGGCAAAGCAAGCCACGACAACGCTTTGCAAAAGTTTCTGATCGTACGTATGCAAATATTGTAGGGCTGCCAAAATGACGCGAGAAACTGTGCCAGCTTCACTCGTGGCCAAATCGTGTCGACCATTCGTCGCGTCTTGCTTCAGCACGTTGAATCTGGTTTCAATCTCTTCCATCGATTCGTGTGGCTTGAATGAAAAGAGTGCGCTCAGCGCCCTGTCCTTTGTTCGTCTCGCCTTGAGTTCATGAAGGGCGAGTAATTGACCAGCATTTGCGATCGCCGCAGAAGATCTCAAAGCGCCCGGCTCTTCGCTCAAGTATGTGCTCGGCAAGAGGCCAGCGTTGTGACGAGGAGGCGGTAAACCGATGAGCGCTGCACCCAATGGAGCAATGTCGGCTTGATCGACATCACATCTCGTCGATGGATCCATGCCCCATTCGCTCGGAGTTTCCGGCGATCCTCTACAAGAGTTTCGAACCGTTTCGGTCGGTCTGGAAACCCCGGCTCCCCACGCGATGAGTGGAGTCTCTGTGCACCCTGGGTCTCCATCGCCGTGCGCACCTTTACTAGACATGCCGTGATCTGCAGTAAAAATGAAAGCCGTCTTGCCATCATCGCCAAATTTCTCAGCGAAAGCAGCTTCGACTCGTCGCACACCTTGATCCACTATCTTTAAATTTTCGAAGTATTCCTTGGAATGCGGCTTGTGCGCGTGTCCGCTGGAATCTAAACCAAGCAAATGAAGCAGGAAGACATTTCCTTCTTCGTGAAGCGCGTCGCTCTCCGTCTCATTCGCGTCTCGAAGATGGTCCACGACTCTCTCAAACACCCACTCATCTAAAGCCCCGTGATCATTCGCGCTCGCGAAATCTTCGAGCGCTTCGTCGTAGCAAAACTGTCTCACTCGATGTATGCCGTCGCCGAACAGCGGTACGACGCTCGGAGCGCCCCACGCCCATGCGTTCGTACTCTGGTTGAGTAAATGATCAAACTCGACGGGATTTGCACTCCAACCTTTCGTAATCGCGCTCGGATCCTCGTAAAACCCGCCCAAGAGCGCCACGTGTCCCGGCCTCGATTCTGTAGGCGCTCGCGCATGACTCACTCCCCATGTTCCTTCCGTCGCCGCTTTGCTCTGCAAGTGCGGCGTCGCCCCCTTGAAAAATGTCGCGTCCGCTCTAGCGCCGTCCGCTACAAATATAACCAGTCGTTTCGCGGGTGCGACGAGAGTCGCCGTCGAGCGCTCGACGCCGGCGACGAGCGGCGATTGGAAGTGGACATCGAAAGTGGCGTAAACGAATATCAAGTGAATAAGAAGCGCGTAAAGCACCACGACGCGCTTCGACGTGGACACGCCGTACATGACGTTGCTTGAATCGACACAAAATCTGCGTCTGGCGCGTTTTCTAGGACTCTGCGAGGCGCAGAATACGGTGCGAACGAGACAAGATGAGATCCGTCTGAACCTGTGCGAAAATACACTTTGAGTGCATACTGGAAGGCATGTGTCTAGGCTCAGGCTGAAACACGCGGTGATGAATTCTAAGCAACTACAACTCGCTAATAAACTACCATCCTATTGTCGTTGTACAGTGTAGACGTGACTCAGGGCGTCTGTCTCAGCAGAGCTTCTACCAACTTTGTCTTATCAGTTGGTGAAATGTCACGAATATTTGCTCGCCATTGACGAGATAATTCGACAAGCTGCTCGCAACTGAGACTTGCGAGCTCGTTTTTCAACGCCCGGCGTTTGGTGAGATACGTCTTTTCTCCTCGCCGAAGCCTGCCTGGTCCACCGGGGCCCGCAGCCTTTAGCACGCGGAAAAGCTGCTCGTTGAGACGCGGAGCGTGTTGCGCGCAATGTCCGCCAACGGTCGCGTTACCCGCGTCTCTGACGGTAAAATCAGCGCCCAAATCTAATAAGACGTCCACACACTCCTTTCTCTCGAAAAAAGCCGCCAGTATCAGCGGTGTGCTCCCCTCTGTGTCGTCTTGCGCGTTGAGGTCGCAACCGAGTGTCGCCAACGTTCGCAACACCTCCGCCCGTCCAAAAGCCGCCGCGTGATGCACCGCTCTCCTGCCGTCGTCATCTTGAATTTCAAAGTGTTCCTTCCCTCCCAACACTCGAGCGAGTTGCTCTATGAACGCCTCGTCACCTCTTTGCGCCGCCAGGATGCCCAGCGTCGCACCGCCTGCTATCCATTCCTTTGTTTTAGGATCGATGCGCCCGATGCGCCGCGCGTTCGGCCTCGCGACGGGCATGGACGCCAAGACTGAAATCGCCGCCGGGTTCGCGCACTCGAACCACTCTTCCAGCCACAAGTTTGGGTCGTTCCCGACGGTTCTCCTCACGGAAGAAGATGAAGAACTGCTCGCAAGAGCAAGTCTTCGAGAGCGTTCGCGTCCGCGATCGAGATGCGCGCCGCGCGTCTCGGTGCGACGTGCCGCGTGCATCGCGTTCGTCGACTTAGCCGTTGCTGCTGGCGACGTCGTGACGGGTGCGACAACTTTTGTGGTCCGGGCGAGTAGTGTGTGCTACGTTGTGTTGTGTGAATATTTCAAAGTCAATAGTATTGTGTCTGTGTGTAGATATCATCGGGCTTTCGCGTCAATTAGATCATCTCTTCGGCGGGCGCTTAAACTTGCGAGGAGGTCTGCGAACACCCTCAGCGGGTGCACCGCCTCCACCCATGGAAAATCCTCCCGGTGCGGTGCTGCCTCCAAACGGATTTGGCGTCGCGGCGGGAGCCGGAGCGGCGGAACCGCCACTGCCAAACGGATTGCCCGTCGCCGGTGCCGCGCCAAAGGCTGGAGCTGAGGATCCACCAGAGGTACCACCGAATGGATTTGCACCCGTACTACCACCAAAGGCTGGAGCCGAGCTCGTTGCGCCTCCAAAGGCTGGGGTTGAGCTCGCGCCGCCGAACGGATTGGCGCCGGACGAGCCGCCAAACGTATTGGCGCCGGCCCCGCCGAACGGGTTCGCCGCCGGTGCGCTAGTCGTCGCCGGTGCACCAAAGCTGCTTGCGTTTGCACTTCCAAAAACGCCTCCACCACTCGTCGCCGTCGGTGTTTTGCTAGTTTCAAACGGGCTCATGGGTTCGGGAGTGTTCGGTTGCTCATCCTGCTTGGATTGACCAAACACGCTCTCAGAAGGCTTCGTGTTCACGGACAATCCGCCTCCAAAGGGATTGGAGGCAGCCGGAGCGCTCGAGCTCGCACCAAATGTGAAACCACCTGCGCTGCTCGAAGCCGGCGCCGAAGCTGCACCGCCGAAAGTAAAACCTGAGGAGGCTCCGGAAGCAGGGGTGGATGACGCTGCGCCAAAGCTGAACGCTGGTACGCTCGCCGGTTTGGCATCAGCAGCAGCGCTAGAGACACCACCGAACGTGAACGCCGGGGTGCTCGCTGGCTTGGACTCAGTTGCCGCATTAGATCCCGGCGCACTCGCCGCTGAAGCCCCAAAAGTGAAACCACCCACTGGCTTGGAGTCTTCCTTGGCTGCCGGCACGGCGCCAAAACTAAATGCCGGCTTTGGCGCTTCGCTTGCAGGTTTCTCTTCCGTCTTTGCCAGAGCGCTCGCGCCAAACGTAAATGCAGGGGCAGACGCAGATTTGTCGTCGGACTTCGCACCGAAAGTGAACGGTGCTGCGGTCGCAGAGAGTTGAGACTTCTCCTCCTTTTTAGGCTCAGTCTTCTCCACCGGTTTTGCGCCAAAGGAGAATGCCGCCGCCGCCGGAGTGCTTGCGGAAGGCGCCGTGCTCGGTGGTACAGCACCGAACGAGAAAGCTGGACTACTCGCTGGCTTTTCCTTATCAGTTGCTGCCGCCGGTGCCGAAGATCCACCGAAAGTGAACGCCGGCGCTGGTTCTGGAGCCTTCACTGGTGCATTCTCGGGCGACTTGGGCGGAGCACCAAAAGTGAACGTCGGAGCGCTCGCGGGCTGTTCCGCAGTCTTCGCTTCAGAAGACGCACCAAGAAAGGCCAACAAACCAGATTCCCCGCCAGTCTTTGGCTTCTCAGCTTCAGCTGGCTTGGCCGGTGCAGTGACTCCGAAAGAAAATGCAGGCTTTTCGGTAGCACCAGATGCCGCGGGAGCGGTGACGCCGAACGAAAATCCACCAGAACTAGATACGGCCGGTGCACTACTCGCCGCCGGAATACCAAACGAAAACGCTGGCTTGTCCCCGGCAGGCGGCGCAGCCGCGAACGGAGACGGTGCAGGCGCTTGTGCCGCATTTTCTTCTTCTTCAATGGCTGCTTGAACCTTCTTCTGATGCTCTTGGTTCTTGGCCAAAAATTCTGCGCTCCACAAATTAACCGTTGGCTTCGCTCCCGGCGTAGCTTCTGCCTTTTTCTCTGCCACGGGCGCAGCAACAGGCGGCGGCGGCGGTGGAGAAGTCTTGACGGGTGATGACTTCTTCGGGAAGAGTGGAGCAGACGCGCCCTCGCCAAATGTGAACTTGGTCGTCACATTGGCGACGGGTCCCGCGGGCGCTCTAGGCTTCTTACCAGTTGCAAGCAAGTTACTATCCTCGCCAAACTTAAACTTTAAGTCAGGAGTTTCCATTTCTGGTTCCGATCTGTCGGTACCCGTCGGGTACGGAGTGGTAGGCGCACGGCCAGACGCAGACGAACTGATGAACGGCATCGGCGATGCGGCAAAAGAAACTCCCGACTTTGGCGTCTGAACGAACGTCTCAGAGGTAGGAGTCACCTTGGTCGCCGAAACTGGCTTGTCAAAGGCGCTTCCAATGATAGGTGAAGTGATTTGGCTTCTGTCTGCGGGTCTAGTGGCAAACGTTGCGGAAGACGGCTTGGATGCAGTGGCACCCATCGGAGTCGCAGTGCGCGCACCAGCCAACCGATCTAGAGTTTGCAAGATGCGTTTTGCCGTATCAGTCGTCACAGCGCTCGTCACCGGCTTGGAAGCCGGCGTTCGATACGCTGCCGCGTCCGCATCGCGCGCCAAAGCGCCTGGACCCGGACTGTGCGTTTGTGACTCTAAACGACGTGGCGTCGTCACTCGAGCACGTTCACGCTCGAGATCGACGAAAGTCAACTCGCGTTCGCGCTTCAGACTCGTGCGAGGAGGCGTCGGCGCTCTCTCGGCGGGATCAAGGATTGCCGGTCGCGCCGCGGTGCGTCCTCTCGTTCCCAAGAGGGAGGGCGTGCCCGAGGCGCCGTACGATCGTCGCACTGACGCGTATCCCGGAGACGTTGTGGTCGCCGCCACACCCACCGGCGTCGTCGTTGCGCCCATCGGAGGCGTCGTTCGCTCCCGAACCGGCGTCTCTTGCGCTTCCCGCGCCGCCTCGCGTTCAAACGTAGACTGCGGTTTGCCTCCGCCCACCGCCGTCGCGCCCAAAACCACGTTCGCCGTCTCCGGTCGCAGCATTTGCTCTCTATCCAGCTGTCCTCGCCTCAAAAACTCTTTGATCTGCGTGAACGGCGTCGGGGATTCCGTCCCATCCACCGGATCCCACCGTTCCGCTTCGCGCGCAGCCGTGACGGCGGTCGACCTTGCGTTTGCCTCGCTCGCAAACCTCGTCGCCGTTCCCGTCGCCCTCTCACCGCCAACGCTCGCTCCGTTCTCCTTCAACACTGCGATCCTCCCGATCGCATCGTTCGTCGCCGTAGAGGTCCCACCGATCATCGCACCGTTCGCTTCTGCATCCTCTTCTCGCTTGGATGCGTCCCACTCCCCCGACTCGCTTCGAAGAAACCCACCGACCAGCGCCCCGGCAAACTTACTGGCGCTCTTCAGTGGCGTTCCAACGCGTCGCAAAAACCCAAGAGACGAACTACGCGGGGTATCCGATCCCGTCGCCGCGGTCGAAGCCCGTCCCCGGCCGTCAGAACCCTCGTCTTCATGCTGAGATCCCATGACGATGAAGCTGCTGCCGTCTCCAAAAGAGTCTCACCGTCGTCCCGTCTGCGTGTCCCTTCCAACGCGTCCGTCCGTCCGTCCGTCCGTC
>Ga0181593_10002795_pt1 | contig 16147 bp, 15 predicted proteins | sample 071ome_19_FD_133756 | JGI IMG/M metagenome (GOLD analysis project Ga0181593, IMG submission 133756) | Coastal salt marsh microbial communities from the Groves Creek Marsh, Skidaway Island, Georgia - 071413AT metaG (megahit assembly) | ecosystem: Environmental > Aquatic > Marine > Intertidal...
CAGACGAGAAGTCCTAAACGTTGAGTGGTTCTCAACGATCACGCAGGCTCAGATCGTCATCAACACCTGGCTCAGGCAGTACAATCACATCCGGCCACACCAGGCGCTGAATATGAGACCACCGGTTCCAGAAACTCTACAACAAACTGGTACATAACCAGGGGGCTAGACAATCTGTATACTTGAAGAAGTAATAGCGCTTTTTGCACTGCCGCGGTTTAATTTAACAGTATCAAGCAGGCGATCCATACCGCCAGCCAATCGGATTGTTAGCGCACGCAAAAGTTTTGCAACAATAAATCCAAAAATTAAAAGAAGAATACCGCCGATCAATTGCGGCAAATACTCGATAATATTTTGGATCATCCGAGATGTCGCGGCAATCAAAGGCTGTGTGATATCAAAAAGTTTTTCCATAACCTGCCCTCATCTTGCGTGTACACAAGCATGTTAGGCCAAAATAAGACGCTACGGATACAGTAATCATCCTGCTGAAGATATTATCGTAGAGACCCATCTTGACCCCTCCCGGCCGATCACCCATAGTGCGCGCCGTAATTAAATTGACACACGATTGGGAAGTCACGAGGGAGAAAAAATGACCAAAACCGTTACATTCGCTTGTTGGGATTACGACCGGGTACTGCCGGTTCTTGAAGGCAAAGTCCCCGTACCGGGGTTTGAAATCGCGCCGGTTATCCTGAAACCCTCGGATCTGTTTCCGCGCACGCTGCGTAACCAGGAATTTGATATCTCCGAGCTGTCCTTCAGCAGCTACCTCTATCAGTGCTCGCAAGGGACCTCCCAATACATTGCGATTCCCGTGTCTACCTCCCGTGCTTTCCGGCATAGCTGCGTTTATGTGCGCGCAGACGCCGGCATTAATAGCCCGAAAGATCTTGAGGGCCGCAAGGTTGGTATCCCTGAATATCAAATGACATTGGTTGTCTGGGCGCGCGGCATGCTGCAGGACGAATACGGCGTCGATTTCAAGAAAATGAAATACCGCACGGGCGCAACGAATTATGCGGGCCTTAAGGAACGGCTGCCGCTGAAACTGCCTGACGACATCGACATCAAACCGATCCCGTCGGATAAAAGCACCAGCGACATGCTGCTCGAAGGCAAGCTCGATGCGATCATCTCGCCGAACACGCCTGATCCGTTCGTCGAGGGCAATCCGAAGATTAAATACCTGCTCGATGATATTCCCGCGGCTGAAGAGGCCTATTTTAAGAACACCGGCATCTTCCCGATCATGCATACGGTGGTGATTAAAAAATCCGTCGCGGAGGAAAACCCGGAACTGGCGGTGAACTTATTCAATGCGCTGGTTGAGGCCAAACAACAGACATACAAAAGGCTTCAAACCTTGGCCGACTTACCGGCGATTAAAATCACCCTGCCGTGGTATCCAGCGGAACTCGCGCGCACCAAATCGATCATGGGCGAAGATTATTGGGCCTATGGGATTGAAAAAAACCGCAATGCCATCGAAAGCATGCTGCGCTATTCGCACGAGCAGTATCTCTCTAAGGAGCCCTTAAAGATCGAAGATATCTTCGTGAAGGAAACGCTGGATTTAGCGGGCGTTTAACCAATCAGCTTTACAATCGGGCGCAAGCTGAACGAGGTCGGGATAAACAACGAGTGAATCCCGGCCCCGCCGGCGACGGCAATCATGATATCCTCAACCCTATCGGCAACACCGATATGGTCGGGATCGTTCACGGTTGAGAACCAGTTGGAGCGCCGGTGATGCAGGCCATTAACCGTTTTCTGCACGAACCGGCTTAAGGGAATGCGTCCTTTTTCGAAAATGTACTGGCGAATGTCGTCTTTACCGAAACCGTCCCGGTCCAACATGTAGGCATGCTCCGGACTGAACACCAACAACGGGCCGGAGGCGAAGATAATATTGTTGTTCCCGAGGGCGGTAACCGCGCCGATGAAATGCTCAAGCACTTCTTCGCCGTGTTCGCAACCGTAGGTAAATACGTTGTGCGGCGAAGACGCGCCGCCGACGATGCTGACGGCGCTTTGATCGGCTTTAAAGCCGTAATCCGTATGGAACGGCGTCCACGGGCTTTCGTCTTCGTTTTCAGCGAAGCAAAACGTGTACTTACCGGGCTGACCGTGGGTCGCGACGTCTGTTTCATCGGGAATTTCGCCGCCGATGTTGCGGCACACCAAACGAATCGCCCGACCGATCGTCGCATTGGGCCGGTTACCGGAACCGAACACGTTGCGCCCGGCATTCGCGCCGAGTTCGCGGGTGACGGGTCCATTTAAAATCAATAGCGGCGTGCTCATGTTGGTCGCGGTCTGCGCGCCGTACAATTTTGCGTCTTCCTCGATCATGCCTTCCGTAGCGGCCAACACGGTCGGGAAATATTCGGGCTTACAACCGGCCATCACCGAATTGATGGCGATCTTTTCCACCGTCGCCAGACGATGGCGCGGCGGCACCACGCCAACAACGTCCTGCGCATCGCGTTTGACAGTTTTCAAGGCCGCAGCAACTTTTTCATGGGTTGGCGGTACGATGGGCAGACCGTCGGTCCAGCCTTGGTCGAAGAAGAACTCCTGATCATCAGCTTGCTTTTCATCAAGCGCGATTTCCTCATCGGTGATGGGACGGATCGACTCGGCGCTGATCATGTCATCTGATGTCAGCGTCTTGGCAATCGCATCGAAAGCGGCATCGGCCCGCTCGAGCACGAGATCCTTCGGCGCGCTGTGCATGGGATGAGGAATTTCAACCAACGGCAATGTCGTCAAGCCACGGCCGGCGGCCTGCTGGCGGGCCGCGCCCGAAAACGCCGTGCTGAACACGGTCGCGGTCGGAATGCCCTTGCCTTCCAAGACAACTGCATCGGCAACCGTCATCGATGTCGAGGTGCCGCAATCGCCGTAACACTGAATAACGGCATCGCAACCCGACAACGACTCAATTTCATCATCGTTCAACGGATCTTTCGGTGCCAGCTTGCGCAACTTCGCCGTAACTTCGATCCCGTATTCATCACGCAGCCGTTCCTCAAGCCGGGATAAAAACGTACCCACATTTACTTTGCTGTTATCAACGAGACCGATGCGTTTTCCCTTAAGGTCGGCCAAGCGGCCGGCCACGGTAACGGCGGAAACTTCTTCGAAAACTTTGGGGTTCAGAACTTTCATCTGCGGCATGGCGCTTCCTCCTTGGCCACCGGAATTCGGTTCACCTATCATAAAAGCCTAATTCGCGGCGGGAAACCGTCAATATAAAAGCAAGAATCCCGGAAATCCGCCTTTATTTTGCCGATACGCTTTAAGGCACGGCTTTTATATAATGTTCCGGCCTTAGAGGGGGACCGCCATGGACATTCTCGACCCGACCATCGCCACCGAACGCGAACACATCGATTACGCACCGCGACCGACGGCGCTAAACGGACTGCGCATCGGCCTGATCGAAAATACGAAAAAGAATTCCGAAGCCGTGCTGCGCCGTGTTGCCGAAATTCTCGAAACCAAACACGGCATGAAAGACAGCAAGCTCGTTCACAAGCCGCAGCGCGCACCACTAAAGGATTCGCAGGTCGAAGAGTTGAAAGGAGAAGCCGATTTTGCCATTACCGGCGTCGGCGATTGAGGCGCTTGTTCGTCGGGCAGTTTGCTCGACGCGGTCATCCTCGAGAAAGCAGGCATCCCGGCAATCCCTATCGTCACGGATGCTTTTGAGTCGACAGCGAAGGAAATGGCCGAGCTATGGGGCGTGCCGGATTTTAAATTCGTGATGATGCCCCACCCGCTCGCCAGTTTGACACCGGATCAGATCGACACGTATGCGCAAAATCTAATCGACAAAGTCCTTTCACTATTACAAGAAGGCCAACCGGACTAAAACATAAATTAGAAAATCCTAGGGGAGGATTTCAATTGTCCGAGACCAACGATGCCGCCGCTGATGCAGACGGCGAGATTTGTATTCCGATCAACGTATCGGAACAGATCGAATTTTGTTTCGCCCGCGGTTGGACGGACGGATTACCCGTCGTGCCCGCCTCGCGCGCGCTGGTCGATGAGATGCTCGAAGGCGGCGGCCTCAAGCCCGAAACGATTATCGCCGACATGCCCTCGCGCAAAGTTGCCGTGACGGCGGAAAAAGTCGCGATCAACGCCGTCATGGCCGGATGCCTACCGGAATACATGCCTGTTATTGTTGCTGCGGTAAAAGCACTCGCAACACCGGCGTTCGGTTTGCACCATGCTGCATCAGCCTTATCGGGACCGACCATCGCCGTCGTCGTCAACGGTCCCATCGCCAACAAACTCAAGATCAATGCGACGAATAATGTGTTCGGTCCCGGCGAACGGGCCAACGCGACCATCGGCCGGGCGCTGCGCCTAATTTTGCTGAATTGCCTCAAATACCGCCCCGGTGTTTCCGACCGCTCGACCATGGGCACGCCGGGGAAATTCACCTGCTGCATCGCCGAGAACGAAGAAGATCATCCTTGGGAACCGTGGCACGTCGAACAAGGGTTTAAGCCCGAGGACAGCACTGTAACGTTAGTCGCGGCCAGCACGATGATCCAAATCTGGCATTATGGCGATCACGAACAATTTCTGTTTTCCATCGGCGACGCCCTCTCCTTTCTCGGCTCGATCGCGATTTTGGGACAAACGCCGGGTGCCGTCGTGCTCGGCGGCGAACATGCCGAACTGTTGCGCCAGTCCGGCTGGAGCAAACAGGAAATCCGCGAACGGATCGTCGGCAATACAGGGCGTTCGATAGCCGATCTCAAACGCGCCGGCCGTCTTGACGGCGATATTACACCGGAAGACGAAAAGACTTTACACTACGCCATGGACACGCCCGAAGACCTGATGCTGATTTGCGCGGGCAGTCCGATCGGCGCACTCTCCATGGTCATGCCCGGCTTCGGTTCATCAAAAACCGCCGGACGTAGCCCCACCATCCTGATCGAGGAACCATAAGCCATGACCTACACGGATATTATCGTCGATTTTACAAACTCTATTCAATTCAGCGACTTTCCAGACCGCGCCAAGGCCCAAGCCCGCATGGCAATGTTCGACGGCGTCGGTTGCGCCATCGCCGGCAGCCAGGAAGATTGCGGTAATATTGGCGCAAAATGGGTACGCAGCTGTCAAAGCGCGCCGATTTCGACCGTCTGGGGTACCGACATGAAAGCAGCACCCCATGATGCCGCCTTGGTCAATGGCACCTCAGGACATGCGCTTGATTACGACGACGTGATCTGGAGTCTCGCCGGTCATCCGAGCGTCGTGTTGAACGCGGCACTTTATGCGCTCGGCGAAGCGACCGATGCATCCGGTGAAGACGTGCTGCTCTGTTACATGATCGGCGTCGAGATCATGGCGAAACTCGGCCTGACGACACAACCGCTGCACTCCCTCGTCGCCGGCTGGCACCCAACCAGTTCCATCGGCACCATCGGTGCTGCCATGGCGTGCTCGCGCATGCTCGGGCTCTCTAAAGAAGCGACCACCAACGCGCTCGGGATGGCATCTTCGATGTCGAGCGGCCATGTCGGCAACTTCGCGACCATGACCAAGCCGTTTCATGCCGGGCTCGCCGCACGCAACGGCATCGAAGCGGCGCAATGGGCATCGCTCGGATTTACGGCAACGAAATCGCCGTTCGACGGCAAGCGCAGCTTTCACAACATCTACTCCCGCGACCTGCCGGCAAAACTGGAAGAGCTGGAACAGCTCGGCAAAACCTTCGAACTCGATCGAACCGGCATGCTGATCAAGCCCTACCCGTGTGGGGTCGCATCCCATCCGGCCATTGATGCCGCGCTCGAACTTTATCACGACAAGGGCGTGCGCGCGGACGACGTCGAAGCCATCCGTGTCGGCGTAACCGAATACACTTATGACAAACTCAACGTCACAGAAGTCGGCAACGAGCTGCAAGGTAAGTTCTCGATTGCCTATCCCGTCGCCGTCGCCCTGGCCGACGGTAAGATCCGGCTGGCAAATTTCGGCGGTGCCAACGTCAACGATCCGGAAATACAACGCTTGGTCGGCATAACCGAAATGTACGCCGATGAAGAGATCGAAAAAAATTGGGTGATGGGGACGAACCGGCCGTGCCGGACTGCAGTCACGCTCAAGAACGGCGACACATTCGAAAAGCTGGTGGAAATTTCGAAAGGCGACCCGGCCAACCCCATGAGCCCGGAAGAACTCCAAGAAAAGTTCCGCGACTGCGCCGGCCAATGTTTCGATCAAACCCGGACGGATGAACTGATCGCGGCCCTCGATACCGTCGACAAGCAGGACAAAATCGGCAATATCACGCGGCTTTTGGCAAAGATTTGAGAATATAAGACAAACATTATATAAAGTCCGAAAATCACCAGTGGAGATACAGAACGTGGCGAACAAACCTCAAAATCTTGCTCATAAAATTCTTAAAGCCCATTTGGCCGGCGGCGAGATGGTTCCGGGCCAGGAAATCCAACTCAATGTCGATCATTTGCTGATGCAAGACGCGCTCAGCGCACTGACTATGCTCGCCTTGGAAGCGATGGAACTGGACCGCATCAAAATCGAACTTGCCTGCCAGTATGTTGATCACAACTTATTCCAAGCCGATTTCCGCAATCCGGATGACCATGTATTCCTCCGCTCCTGCTGCCGCCGCTTCGGCATGTATTACAGCCAGCCCGGTAATGGCATATCGCATCCGACCCACCAGGAACGCTTCGGTATTCCCGGCAAGCTTCTCGTCGGCACCGATAGTCACACCCCGGCCGCGGGCGCCATCGCCATGGTCGCGATCGGTGTCGGCAGTGTCGAGGGCGCTTCCATTCTTGCAGGCGAACCGCTGAACATCCCGATGCCGGAAATTATGGGCGTGAAACTGACCGGCGAATTGCCCGATTGGGTCAGCGCCAAAGACGTCATCCTCGAAATGCTGCGCCGGCACACCGTGAAAGGCGGCGTCGGCAAGATCATCGAATACTACGGCCCCGGCCTGAAATGCCTATCGGCGATGGACCGTCATGTCATCGCCAACATGGGCACAGAGCTCGGCGCGACGACAACCGTATTCCCGACCGACGAGCGCACGAAGGAGTTCTTCGTGCAAACCGGACGCGAAGACGATTACATCGAAATGACTGCCGATGATGGCTGCGACTACGATCACCATGATGAGATCGATCTTTCCACCCTCGAACCGCTTATCGCTAAGCCGTCGAGCCCGGACAACGTGGTTAAGGTGAAAGAGGTTGCCGGTGAGCCAGTCTATCAAGCGTATGTCGGCTCTTCCGCCAATCCCGGCTATCGGGATTTCGCCATCACCGCAGAAATGGTGAAAGGCAAGCGTTCCGCGCCCGGCGTTTCCTTCGATGTCAATCCGTCGACCCGCCAGGTGCTCACCAATATCACCGCGGGTGGTTATCTCACAAACATCATCGAAGCCGGCGCACGCGTGCATCAAACCGGGTGTAACGGCTGTAACGGCATGGGCCAAGCGCCCGCATCGGGGAAAAATTCCCTGCGCACGACACCGCGTAATTTTCCGGGGCGTTCCGGCGTCAAAGACGACCGGGTCTTTTTATGCAGCCCGGAAACCGCCACCGCGGCGGCGCTGACCGGCGTCATTACCGATCCGCGCGATCTCGGCATGCCTTATCCCAAGATCGAGGAGCCGAAAGCCTGGATTGTTATGCACGATATTATCGAAGCACCCTTGCCGCCCGAGGAAGCGCGCAAGGTTGAAATCGAAAAAGGCCCGAACATTGCGTCCCTACCACCGATCGAACCGATTGCTGATCGTATCGAAGTGCCGGTCGCATTGAAAATGGACGACAACATCTCAACCGACACCATCAGTCCGGCGGGCGCCAAAGGACTGCCGTACCGTTCGAACGTGCAAAAAATCGCGCAGTTCTCATTCGATGCGATTGACGAGAATTATTATTCTCATTGGCTCGCGGAAAAGGAAAAAGGCAATTTCCATGCCCTCGTCGCCGGTCAAAACTACGGCCAAGGCTCGAGCCGCGAACATGCTGCCCTCGCCCCGCAATATCTGGGCTTGCGTCTCGCCATCGTCAAAGGCTACGCCCGACTGCATTGGCAGAACCTGATCAACTCGGCGGTACTGCCACTCACGTTCGCCAACGAAGCCGATTACGATAAAATCGAGCAAGGCGATGTTCTCGTCGTCGACAATATCCGCCAAACCCTGCAGGACGGCGGCGACACGTTCACGGTGAAAATCAAAGGTAAGGACACCGAGATCGAAGGCAGCCTCAAGGCTTCACCGCGTCAGCGCGAGATCATGCTGGTTGGTGGTTTCTCGAACTGGGTCAAAGCCAAGAACGAAGGCACGCTGAAAGAAAAAGCCGCAGCTTAACAATCATGGAACACGGACAGGGAAAAGTAGCGTGAAATATCTTTACGGTCTTCTTGCGTTACTTGTTCCCGGCTTTGCACTCGCAGATAACAAGAAAACCTATCCATATATTGAAGGTGAATTTGTTGTCGAGCTTCAAAACGATAACACTTTTAAATCCGATGACTCGGGCAACAAAATCAACGACCTGTTCACGACGACGGAACCGCTTCTCAAAGTTAATTTTTCGCCGTGCCTGTCAGTAACGGCTCACGGTGTGCTTGAGCCTATTAAAGATCCGGAACCGAATGACCACCGCATCTTCAACGCGCATGGGTTTTATATGCAAGACCTCTACGCGTCGTTTCACCGCTATGGGTTTTCGTTGAAAGCAGGAAAGTTCACGCCGAATTTCGGCAAGGCCTGGGACGTCACACCCGGCATCTGTGGCACGCATTCGCAAGGTTTTCAAAACGGCTGGGATATCGACGGCGGCATTTACGGAACGGACTTCACGGAAGATTACGAATTCTCCGAACGCATCGGTTTCGAACTCGGATGGGTTTACAACCACAAAACGTTCGGCGATCACCGGATCACTGCCAGCAGTTACTTTCAAGATCGGTCATTTTTAAGCCAATCCCTGTTCGCCAATCGGGGGCAAACCCGCGCGACGACAGGTGGCCCCAGCAATACTGCCGATTTGAGTTCCTATGCCCTTGCCCTTGACGGCTCGTTTCGCCAGTGGCCCAACTTTCGCTATCACATGGGCTTCACGGATATGGCGAAAGGAGAAGGCAACACGGCCCGGCAACGGGGGTATTTGCTGTCCTTGAAGTACGATACTGAAATCGGGCCGTTTAAACTGTTTCCCATGGTCGAATTCGCATCGTTCGACGGTTGGGATGGCGTCGACGGCCAGGACCGCCGCCACATCACGGGTATGCTGAAAACCGCTTGGAAGGATTGGCGGCTGGTGCTGTCTTACACGAACCGCACGACGGAACCGGCGAACGGCAGCGATATCGACGATTATTTATTCCAGGCAACCGTCGGATACGATTTCGGCTGCAACATTCTCATTAAGAACGGTTGCTTGCAATTCGATATCGGGTATCGTTTAACCGAAGAAGAAGACGTCGAAAGTCACACCGTGGGTGCGCTTTTGGTTTATGCCTTCAACTTCGAACACGCATTCGGAAAATAAGGATAAGCGCTTATTCGCCGGTGCTCGCGATCAAACCAAACAAGTTCCGCTTGCGAATATTACGGCGCATAAGCTCCACATCGATGATTTGATCGTCGTCGATATCGAGATTAATACCATTGCCAAGCGTCGAGATGTACCAGCCCTGCGCTTTGCCGTCTTTGGCTTGGAAAATAAGATCCTTGATGTCGTAATGCGCAGCGATGTTCATCAATAAATCTTCTTTGTTGTCATCAACGCCCTCGGTAATGCCCTCACCTTGGAACAGGACTTTCCAGGCACCGGCTTCGAAAAACGCATCGGTTTGCTTGTAGATATAGCTTTGCGAATTGGTCCAGCTGTCTTTACCCTTTTGACCCGCTTCACCGATCACGTTGAGGCCGGCATCCTTGGCCATCTTGATCAGGTTGCATTTATCGTCCAAAGACATGGAGACCTGCGCGCTTGAAACCTCGACCGCATCGGAGCCGAGTTCTTTAACTTTGGCATAAAACTCCTTGGATTTCCCTTGCAGGAGGGCGGCTTCCGTTAAGTCGCCGGCGAAAAAGACCTTCACGTCGTGGGCGTGGAAAACATCAATTTTTTTGCGCAAAAATTCTTCACTTTGCAGGCGGAAAGCACCGATCCCAATCTTGCACCAGTCGACATATTCGCCCGCCATTTCCAACACATCGTTGACCCGGTTCATGCCCCAGCCGCGATCGGCGATCAGTGTGAGCCCATAGGGCCGCGGCTTCACGGGACGTGGTGCGACACGAATGAAATTAAAGGCTTTATCTTGCAGTAACGGATCGGATGCCATGGAAAAATCCCCTCTGGTTTCTCAGAAATATAATGTTTATCGATTAGATTAGAAAAATGGAATATTTGTCGGCATCATATGGGCCGCTGTGCTAATGTCAACGCTCACGGATGCATTTCGGCCAAGAGGCAAATAGATGGCGAAAATCAAACATATCCAGTTGAAAGTTTCCGATAGGCTTCAATCGGCGGCAATCTATGAAAAAATCTTCGGATTTGAGCGTACGGACGAACGCCGGACCCGCGACGATCACAACACGGTCCACCTCGCCGACGGCACCATCGACTTAGCTTTTTCGCAATACGACGAAGGCTCGGCCGAAGCCACCATGCATGGTGACGGTCCGAAAATCGGTCATTTTGGGATCGAAGTCGACGACATTGATGAGTGTGTCTCATTGCTGGCCGAACACAAATGCGAGTTTCTTACGCCAAAAGGCGCGCTGCCGGTCAAATTCAAAATTCCCGGTGTCGGCGGTATCGTCGAAATCGGCCCGGTGGGTTTTTTCAAACACCCGCGCGATCCGCAATTTAAAAAAGATATGCTTAAAAAAGCTTAGCCGAGCAAGTCGTCGTCATACGGTGAGCGGCTCAGCACACGGCAACCCTTTTTTGTGACCAGATACGTATCTTCGATCCGGCAGCCGCCGACGCCGTCTTGCCAAATCGCCGGCTCGAGATTGAGGATCATGCCTTCTTCCAGCACCGTATCCATTTCTTTATAGCGCGCGGTTACATTAAAGGCTTCGGCGCGAATGCCGATGCCGTGTCCTGTATAGGGATAACCGCCGTACCATTTTTCGAGTTTCGCTTCCTTGACCGGTTTGAGACACGCCTTTTCCAAAGCGGAGGTTTTCGTTCCCGGTTTCATGATTTTTTTTGCTTCTTCGAGCGATTGATAAACCGTTTGATAAATTTTCTTTTGCTGCTTGCTCGGCTTGCCGCCGGTCCAGACGGTGCGCGCAAACTCGGAGCGAAACCCGTTAAACGACCCGGGCCCGTCGATGACGCACATCTCGCCAGCGCGGACAATTTTATCCGTACTGTAACGGCGCACGGGCGCGGCCCGTTCGCCGGAAACGACCCAGATATCAGGCCCAGTGCATCCGCGGTTGAGCAACTCGACCATGCCGATGGTGCCGATATCAATTTCGGTATATTGGCTCCAACTGTTTTTCGCAGCATCAATCGCAGCATTGATACCGCATTCGACAAGCGAAACAGTGTGTTCGTAGGCCTTAATCTCTTCCGCATTCTTGACCGCGCGCGAGCGGTTGATCGCCGGCACGGCGTTTACAAAATTCACCTTATCGAATGTATTGACGATGTTGTTGTAAAGACCGGCCGGCATCCTGTTTTCGATACCGATATTTTTCTTCTTGAGGCCATAATCGGATAGCGCCTTATCGATAACCGGCATCCATTTGGCATTCCAGGGCGGTGTGACGCGAATATCCGGATACATCATGTCGGCCAACATGCCGCCCGCATCCCCTTCCGAACAAAATAACACCGGCGGAACATCGTCTTGCAGGAATAACGTGCCATATGCGCCCGGATAGACACTGGTGCGGTGTTTGGGCCACCCCGTGAGGTAGATGACGCTATCGACCACATTCGTGAAGATGGCATCAATGCCCTCGTCTTTCATGATCCCGCGCATGCGCTTCCAACGTTCTTCCTGCAGAAGTTGCCAGTCGATACGCGTCCGTGTGGGCTCAAGATTGCTTAAGAATGCCGACATACGGTCCCTCCCCTGGTTTCTTTGATCTTACGGCAGCATTCGAACACCGCAAAGGTGGTAAATTCCTATCATTCACACTGGCTAAACCGTCAGGCTGGGAGTATTTTATAAGTGGAACAGCAAGTAAACCCTGACCAAAGGGCAAAAAAACCTAATATTCCCGGGGAGAGCCCATGAACGAGACCGAACTCGCCTATATGAGCATTGCCGAGCAGGCCAAGCTCATTGAAAAAAAAGAATTATCACCAGTCGATCTGATCCAAACCTATCTCGACCGGATCGAGAAATGGGACGGGGTCCTGCATTCCTGGATCACGGTATGCGCTGATCAGGCACTCAAGCAAGCTAAGCAAGCTGAAGCTGACATTGCCAAAGGAAATTATAAAGGCCCCCTGCACGGCATCCCATTCGGTGCTAAGGACCAAATCACCACGGGTGATGTCCCGACCACGATGGCGTCCATCATTATGCCCGATTTCGGCGAAGGCATGACGGCGACCGCCGTCTCAAATCTCGAAAACGCAGGCGCGATTTTGCTCGGCAAAAATAATATGCATGAATTCGGCAAAGGAAGCTCAGTGAACTTTCATCATGGTGAGCCGAAAAACCCCTGGAACATCGAACGAGAGCCGTCGCATTCCTCAACCGGTTCGGGCGTTTCCGTCTCGGCCGGCTTGGTGTCGACATCGCTTGGCGAAGATACCGGCGGTTCCATCCGCGGTCCCGCTTGGGCCAACGGTGTCGTCGGCATTCGCCCCACGTTCGGGCGCGTCAGCCGCTACGGCGGCATCATGTATGCCTGGACTCAGGATACAATCGCACCCCTCACCCGCACCGTCGCCGACAATGCGCTCGTCCTGCAAGCCATCGCCGGGTATGACGAAAAAGATCCGTTATCGAGCGACCGGCCGGTGCCGAATTACGCAGATACCTTCACGAAGGACCTTAAGGGTGTGAAGCTTGGTTTGGTGCGCGAGATGTCCGTCGGCCAAGAGTTACACCCGGATGTCGAGAAGATGTTGAACAAGACTCTAGATGTGTTGCGGTCTCTCGGCGCTACGGTTGAAGAAGTATCACTACCGAAAGTGAAATATGCCATTCCGCTGCAGCTACTCACATCCGACCCGGATTGCGCCGCCGTCTATTTGCGTAAATATCTGCGGCCCTATTGGGACAAATTCGATGTCGGCACCCGCACCCGATTGGCTGCCGCCGCCCTGGTTCCGGCGACAATTTACAACCGCGCCATGCGGGGCCGTGCCCTTGTGCGGAACCAAGTCTTCGATGCGCTGAAAAAATATGATGCGCTCATCACTCTGATGAATTTCGAACCGCCCCTGAAAATTGAGGACTCGGTTGAAAAACTCGATAAAAAAGAAGATTTGGCGACACGGATGTATAAGGGCCGCCGAATTTGCACATACCCCTTTAGCGTTGCCAATGTCCCGGCCATGTCAGTGCCGTCCGGATACACGGATGAAGATGTCCCGATGTCGTTCCAAATCGCCGCCAAGCCGTTTGATGAGGCCATGATGTATCGGATCGGCCATGCCTTCGAACAGGCAACCGAATGGCATACACGTCATCCCGATTTGGAAAAAACGCTCGGACCTGCCCTGAAATCGGCCGCCGAATAAGTTTGGAGAATGACAATGGATCTGACAAAAGACGACGTCCGAAACCTCGCCAAAGCGATTAACCTTGATATTCCGGAAGGCGATTTAAACACGGTTGCGCTACGCCTTTCGAGCCTGATTGAGATGATGGATCAGCTCGAAAAAGATCTCGGCGACGAACTTGATAACGTAGACCCGATTCCGCCGGTCTACCCACGTGAAGAATTCTAAACAGGAGAAATAATAATGACCGCCATGCGCATCGCCCACATCGCCGTTCGTGTCGATGACATCAAAGAAGCCCGTGATTTTTACGAAGGCATCTTAGGTTTTACCGAAGTCCGTACCGACCTTAAAAACCGGGACCACACCTCTTGCCATCTTACCGACGGGCATATCGACTTATCGCTCCTGCAATACGAAAAGGGTTCAAAGTCAAAAGAGGCTTTGGCTGCGGGCGAAAAACCCTGCATTCACCATATGGGTTTTGAAGTCGACGACCTGGAAAAAGGGATTGAAGAGCTGAAAGAACGCGGCTACGAAATTATTACCGATCCGGGCGTTGTACCGGTAAAATTCTTTGCCCCAGGCGGCACCGTTGCAGAAATCGCCCCGACCGGACGGTTCCTTAAAGACGCCAAAGAAAAAGGTTAATTCAGGTTCAGATCAATTTGGGAGTTTTGGCCATGGAAAGCATCAAAGCCAACAACATGAAAATTCGTCATATCGCCTTGCGGGTCGACGACATCGACGCAGCGACGGAGTTTTATCAAAACTTTTTCGATTTTGCCTTCATGACCGAATACCCCGTGCGCGATATGTTTGCCCGCCACGTCACCGACGGCAATGTGGACCTTGCCCTGCTGCAATATAACGAAGGGGCAAACTCAAACGAGGCCTTAGCAGCCGGCGAGAAACCGTGCATTCATCATATGGGCTTTGAAGTAGAGGACTTTGATGCGGGCACGAAAGATATTTACGGCGGCGGGTTCGATATCGTTTCCGACCCCGGTGTTATGCCGTTGAAATTCCGCGCGCCCGGCAGCGGTGTTGTAACCGAAATTGTGCCGAAGGGCCGGTTTATCGATCGTATCGACGAAGCGCTTGAAAAACACAAGCCGGAAAAGCTCATTTCCCATCTCGCGATCAAGGTGAGTGATCTTGATGAAGCGACAAAATTTTATATCGATACCCTTGGCTTTAAAAATATGGGCAAGGAAGGTGACGTGCGCGATCACTTCTCACGTCATTTAACCGACGGCACTATTGATTTGGCCCTCATCGCCTACAACAAGGGCAGCACGTCATCGGAGGCGCTGGCTGCCGGCGAAAAGCCGTGCATCCATCACATGGGCGTCGAGGTCGAAGACATTGAGGCTAAACACGAGGAATTAAAGAAACGGGGTATCAAAATTATCTCCGACCCAGGTGTGATCCCGATCAAATTCCAGGCACCGGGTGGCGGTATCTGTGAAATTGTTCCGATGGGCCGTTTCACCGAAGCGGTCAAAGAAGCGGTTCATTAAACACGTCTATCATCCAGGGAGATTTAACGATGCCCGATGCAAGCGGCAAAGCCGATGAAATTCGAATTCTAGCCGGTTCCGGTGTTTGCGGCGCTGGTTTCCGCGAAGAGTCCTTGGAAGAGGGCATGGGCAAAAAACCCCACTTCATCGGCTGTGACGGCGGCTCGACGGACCCCGGCCCCTACCCGTTGGGTTCCGGCGAAACGGCATTTGGCCGCACGTCAATTAAACGGGACATGCGTTTGATGCTGTTGGCGGCCCGCAAAGCCAAAATTCCTTTGCTGCTGGGGACCGCCGGCACCTCGGGCGGCAAGCCTCATGTCGCCGCAGCCAAGGAAACTCTGTTCGAAATTGCCGAAGAAGAAGGTTTGAAATTCCCCCTGGCCGTTATTCACGCCGAACAAGACAAAGAGTATTTAAAGAAACGCCTTAAAGAAGGCCGCATCAAGCCGTTGGATCCCGCGCCCGAATTTACCGAAGAGACGATCGATAAAGCCGAGCGCATCGTCGGCATGATGGGTGAAGAACCGTTTCTTAAAGCGCTCGATAACGGCGCCGAAGTCGTACTCACGGGGCGCTCGAGCGATTGCGCCATCTATGCGGGCATTCCGGTGCGCGAGGGCATTCCCGAAGGCATCGCCTGGCACGCGGCAAAAATTCTCGAATGCGGCGCGGCCTCCGTCGAACAGCGTAAAACGGCGGATAGTTTGTTTGCGACATGCCGGAAGGATCATTTCGATGTGGAACCCCTGGATGAAGACTTGCGCTGCACACCGCAAAGCGTCGCCTCACACAGCCTTTATGAGAATGCCGATCCGTTTCGTTTGGTTGAATCCAACGGCACCATGGATTTGAGCACGTCGAAATATGAAG
>Ga0181593_10002796_pt1 | contig 16147 bp, 13 predicted proteins | sample 071ome_19_FD_133756 | JGI IMG/M metagenome (GOLD analysis project Ga0181593, IMG submission 133756) | Coastal salt marsh microbial communities from the Groves Creek Marsh, Skidaway Island, Georgia - 071413AT metaG (megahit assembly) | ecosystem: Environmental > Aquatic > Marine > Intertidal...
AGACGGATCGGAGCGGTGTAAGAACGCCGCCCTCGGCGCGATGAACCCGTTCCAGAATCGCGGCCCGGGCGCCACTCCTACGTGGAATGTCGCTCTGCCTTGACCTCGACGATGCGCAACCGCCAGCTGCGGTACCAGCGCTCCCGACCGAGGTGTTGCGCCTCGCGATGCTCCGGATGGGCGCCCCAGGCACGCATAGAATCCATGTCACGCCAATAGGAGACAGTGACGCCCTGCGCCCCCTCGCGCACCGATTCGACGCCGAGGAACCCCGGCTGGGTACGCGCCAATTCGAGCATCCGCTCGGCCATCGCCGCGTAGCCGTCGATGTCGTCGGATTGCTCGGTGGTGAAGATCACCGCCACGTAGGGCGGTTCAGGCGTGGTGGCGGGAAAAGGGTCGGTCAAGAGATGGTGCCGGGCCGCGCAGATACGCGACCCGGCATCCCGGTTCAGGCCGGTGAAGAGCTCGGCGCGTCGCCCTGCGTTGGTGAGTCCGCACCGGAACCGCCCTGGACCTCGGCCGCGTCCACGGCCTGGTCCTTGACGGTCTCGTACCAGAGGTCGTGGTGCTGCTCCGCCCAGTTGGTGTCGACGTGGCCGTTGACCATGCCTTCGAGCGCACCCTCGGTTCCGAGGGTGGCGATGTAGACGTGGCCGAGCGTCATCGCACCGACGATCACGCCACTGATGCCGTGCAGGTAGAGCATGTTCTGCATCGTCTCCCGGGTCTGATCAAACTGCGGGAAGTTCAGCACCATGCCCGTCACGACGATCACGCCACCGGCCAGTGCCACGATCCAGAACCAGACCTTCTCGCCGCCGTTCAGGAACTCGGCGTGCGGGTGACCCTTGCCGACCAGGCCACCGCCCTTGGCGAACCAGGCGAAATCGATGCCCTTCGGCACGTTGTCCTTGAGCCAGGCGACGACCATCACCACCATGCCGACGAACAGCAGCGGCCCGAGGTAGTTGTGGCCGTTCTTGGACAGCATCGCCAGCGTGCCGAACGCCTCCTTGCCGATCAGCGGGATCAGCAGCGGCTTGCCGTAGAGGATGATCAGGCCGGTGATCAGCTGAACGATGAACAGCACCGCGACCCACCAGTGAATCACGCGGTGGATCAGGGGCCAGCGCTCGACCACCTGGCCCGAACGTCCCTTGTCGAGGCGCACCGTGCCACGCGCGAGGTAGAAGAGCACCACGGCACCGGTGAAGAGCGCAAAAGCCCAGGCACCGATCTTCATGATCTCGTCGTTGCGCTGAACCAGCCATGTGGTGCCACTGGGATTGATGAGGTTGCTCTGGTTGCCCGGTGCCGAGGCCGAGTACCCCCCCTCGCCCTGGCGCAAGGTGCGCCAGTAGTCGGCGGCGATCTCACCGGAACCCGGAGGTGCCGCAACCGGCCGTTGGGCCAGCGAGCGCTGCTCCTGCGCCAACGCAGCCGCGGAAGTAAAAAGGATGAGAAAGAAGATGGTGAGCAGGCCGATTCCCTTCAGCCGTGGTGTCAGTGAGTCAATGGGAATCATTCGCATTTGCGTTCACCTGCTCGCAGCAACCTCCCGACGCCAGCCGGTCGGTCTGGTAGTGGTCGGTGAGAAGGGGTGGTGCCCCGCCAGACGACGGGGCACCACCGTGGGCCTCGCTACTTCGCTTCTTCGCCGCGGGTCTGTTCGCGCTGGCGACGACCGTAGGCCAGATCCCAGCCCCAGGCCCCGGCACCCGAACCGCGCCACACGACGCGCTCACGGTAGATGTCGGAGACCTCGTTGGCGTCGCCGGCGATCAGCGCCTTGGTGGCGCACATCTCGGCGCAGGAGGGCAGCTTGCCCTCGGCGAGACGGTTGGAGCCGTACTTGCGCTTCTCGTCGATCGAGCCGACCTGCTCCGGACCACCGGCGCAGAAGGTGCACTTGTCCATCTTGCCGCGCGACCCGAAGGAGCTCTGCGACGGGAACTGCGGTGCCCCGAACGGGCAGGCGAAGAAGCAGTAGCCGCAGCCGATGCAGATGTCCTTGTCGTGCAGCACCACACCGTCGTTGGTCTGGTAGATGGTGTCGACCGGGCAGACCGCGATGCACGGCGCGTCCGAGCAGTGCATGCAGGCGACCGAGATCGAGCGCTCGCCCTCCTGGCCGTCGTTGATGGTCACGACCCGCCGACGATTGATGCCCCAGGGGACCTCGTTCTCGTTCTTGCAGGCCGTTACACAGCCGTTGCACTCGATGCAGCGGTCGGTATCACAGAGAAATCTCATGCGTGCCATGGGTCAGTCCTCCTCAGGCAGCCTTGATCCGACACAGAGAGCACTTGCTCTCCTGCATCTGGGTCACGGAGTCGTAGCCGTAGGTCATGACGGTGTTGGCCGCCTCACCCAGGACGTAGGGGTCGGCCCCAGGGGGGTACTTGCTCCTGAGGTCCTCGCCCTGCATGTGCCCGGCGAAATGGAACGGCAGGAACACCACCCCGGGCGCGACGCGCCGGGTGACCATGGCCTTGACCTTGATCTTGGAGCCCTCCGGGCCCTCGACCCAGAGCATGCCACCGTCGCGGATACCTGCGTTGTTGGCATCCGACGGGTGGATCTCGGCGAACATCTCCTGCTGGAGCTCGGCCAACCACGGATTGGACCGCGACTCGTCGCCGCCACCCTCGTACTCCACCAGGCGTCCACTGGTCAGGATCAGCGGGTACTCCTTGGAGTAGTCCTTCTCCTGGATCGACTTGTAGAGCACCGGTAGACGGTAGTGCGACTTGCGGTCCTCGTAGGTCGGGTACTTCGCGACCAGATCGCGCCGCGACGTGTAGAGCGGCTCACGGTGCAACGGCACCGGGTCGGGGAAGGTCCAGACCACCGCACGGGCCCGTGCGTTGCCGAACGGCGCGCAGCCGTGCTTGATGGCGACGCGCTGGATGCCGCCGGAGAGGTCGGTCTTCCAGTTCTTGCCCTCGGCCGCCTGCTTCTCGGCATCGGTCAGGTCGTCCCACCAGCCGAGCTTCTTGAGCATGTCGGCGGTGAACTCGGGGTGACCGTCCTTGAGCTCGTTGCCCTGCGGGTAGGAGCCGTCGGCCAGCAGGCTGACGCCATCACGCTCGACGCCGAAGCGGGCGCGGAAGTTCAGGCCGCCATCGGCCACCGGCTTGCTCGGATCGTAGAGGATCGGGGTGCCCGGGTGCTTCATCTCCGGGGTGCCCCAGCACGGCCACGGCAGCCCGTAGTACTCGCCGTTGGCCGGCCCGCCCTCGGCGAGCAGGGTGTCGAAGTTGAAGGTGCCCCAGTTCTGCTGCTGGGTCTTCATCCGCTCGGGACTCTGGCCGGTATAGCCGATGGTCCACATCCCCTTGTTGAATTCGCGGGTGATGTCCTCGATGTTCGGCTCGTCGTTGCTGACCGCGATGTGCTTGGTCAGCTCGTCGGCGAAACCGAGCTTCTTGGCGAACTTGTACATGATGGTGTGATCGGGCAGCGACTCGAAGAGCGGGTCGATGACCTTGTCACGCCACTGCAGCGAGCGGTTCGATGCCGTCACCGAGCCGTAGGTCTCGAACTGCGTGCACGCCGGCAGCAGGTAGACGCCGTCGGAGCGGGTGTGCATCACCGCGCTGGCCGTCGGGTACGGGTCGATGATCACCATGATGTCGAGCTTGTTCATCGCCTCGACCATCTCGGCGCCACGCGTCTGGCTGTTCGGCGCGTGACCCCAGAACACCATCGCCCGGACGTTGTCCTTCTGCGCGATGTTGGCCTTGTCCTCGAGCACGCCGTCGATCCAGCGTGACACCGGGATGCCCTTGGTGTTCATCGGGCTGACGTCCTTGCCCTTCGCCTGCTCGTAGGAGCCCTGGTCGAAGCGTGCCTTGACCCACTCGTAGTCGAGGTCCCAGACCCGCGACCAGTGCTTCCAGGAACCCGCCGACAGGCCGTAGTAGCCCGGCAGCGAGTGGCTGAGGATGCAGAAGTCGGTCGCACCCTGGACGTTGTCGTGGCCGCGGAAGATGTTGGCACCGCCGCCGGAGACGCCCATGTTGCCTAGCGCGAGCTGCAGGATGCAGTAGGCGCGCGTGTTGTTGTTGCCGTTGGTGTGCTGGGTGCCGCCCATGCACCAGACGATGGTGCCGGGCCGGTTCTCGGCCAGCGTGCGCGCGACGCGTTCCATCTGCGACGGCTTGACGCCGACCACGCTCTCGACCTCCTCGGGGGTCCACTTCCGGACCTCCTTGCGCACGTCGTCGAGGCCGTAGACGCGCTGGGCGATGAACTTCTTGTCCTCCCAGCCGTTCTCGAAGATGTGCCAGAGCAGGCCGTTGATGAACGCGACATCCGAGCCCGGGCGGATGCGCACGTACTCCGTGCCCTTCGCCGCGGTGCGCGTGAAGCGCGGGTCGACGACGATCAGCGACGCATTGTTGCGCTCCTTGGCCTGCAGGATGTGCTGCATCGCCACCGGGTGCGCCTCGGCAGGGTTCGATCCGATCAGGATCATCGCCTTCGAGTGATGCATGTCGTTGAAGGAGTTGGTCATCGCGCCGTAACCCCAGGTGTTCGCGACACCGGCCACTGTCGTGGAGTGGCAGATGCGCGCCTGGTGGTCGACGTTGTTGGTACCCCAGAGCCCCGCGTACTTGCGGAACAGGTAGGACTGCTCGTTGTTGAACTTGGCCGAGCCGAGCCAGTAGACCGAGTCGGGGCCGGACTGCTCACGGATCTGCAGCATCTTGTCGCCGATCTCGTTGACCGCCTCGTCCCAGGAGACGCGGGTCCACTTGCCGCCAACCAGCTTCATCGGGTACTTCAGGCGCCGCTCGCCGTGGCCATGCTCACGCACCGACGCGCCCTTGGCGCAGTGTGCGCCACGGTTGAACGGGTGATCGAAGGCCGGCTCCTGGCCGGTCCAGACGCCGTTCGAGACCTCGGCGTAGATGCCGCAGCCGACCGAGCAGTGGGTGCAGATGGTGCGCTTGACGTCGGCCTTGCCACCGGCTGCCGGCGTCGCCGCCTCGGCCTTCTTGACCATGCTCGGCGACATCGCGGACGCCAGCGCGGTGCCACCGGCGGCGTAGCCGCTGTAGCGCAGGAAGGTACGACGATCGATCCCGCTGGTGCCGGTCGCGTCGCCGCTCGCCGCCTGCGGGGTATCGTGGGTGCGTGTCAGTTTCATGACTCCGTCCTCTTCAGGTGGTCACCCCGCCTCAGGAGCGGCAGGTGCGGTAGTAGGCACGAACGTGCTCGGACTCGGCGTAGCTGACGGGCTTGGCCGCCGCCGGTTTGGTTTCAGGTTCCGCGGGTGCCGCCACCGTCTTGCTGGCTGCGGCGACCACGGCCGCCGAGCCCCCGGCGACCGCGACCTTGCGGAGGAATTCGCGTCGTCCCTGCCGCTGTTTCTGTTCTGACTTGCGCATCGCTGGTCCTCCTTCAGGTGGTGAAATTGCCGGGTGGCACTTCGCTTACCCTTGCTCCGGCAGACTGAAGTACTTCGTCTCCAGTTCGGTAAACGCCGCCCCCAATCGGCTGACGGCGCGATAGAAACGGGCATTCTCGGCCTTGTCCAGATCACTCCAGAAACGGTCGAGGTAGGGGCCCATGTGGGTGTTGTAGAAGGTTCTCTGGGTGGCGTAGTCGGTGGCGCGCTCCGGATCGGCGATCAGCAGCGACATCACCTCGCACAGCGCGCCGATGTGGTCTTCCGGCTCGCTGATCCCCTCCTGGCGCGCGATGCCCAGACGGGCAAGATCGTCACGCAGGCCGTCCAGCGGCGCCTCCATCAGGAACCCGGTCAGGTACCAGGAGCCGTAAGGCACCAGCTCGCCACGGCCGAGACCGATGAACAGCTCCTGGTACTCCTCGGCGATGGCCTGGGCATCTGTCGCCCTGGCCGCCTCGGCCAGTGCGCGCCAGGCTGCGTCGAGCTTGCCGTCCCCGGCACCCTCGGGCTCGAGACCACCCAGTTCGGCGAGCAGCTCGGCCGCCGGCGGCCGCGCCAGCAGGCTGCCGAGCAGCGCGTAGTTGGCCGTCCGCAGCGCGTCGTAGCGGGCCTGCTCGGCGGCGATGTCGGGTGCAGAATTGACGCTGTCGAGTTTCATGTCAGTTGGCCCGCATCCCCGGTCCGGTCGGCGGCATGTCGCCGTCGTTGAACATCGATCGCACCCGGCAATCCTCGCACATCTTGAGACGCTCGAGCCCCTTGCCCTGGAACATCGGGTGATCCTTGAGCTTCTCGGTCATCAGCTCGATGACGCTCGGGGTGGCGAACGGTTTGCCGCAACCGATGCAGCGCAGGGGCTCCTCGGCCTTGAGCACGCGCTGGTTGCGACGCAACTCGGGATCGGGGAGATAGCGCGGCTCCAGTGCCAGGGCGTTTTCCGGGCAGGCGCTGACGCACAGGCCGCACTGGACGCAGTTGTGCTCGACGAACGCGAGCTTCGGCACATCGCCGCCGTCGTGCAGTGCCTTGAGCGGGCAGATCGAGACGCAGGACATGCACAGCGTGCACGCGGCCTGGTCGAACGCCAGCCCACCCAGCGGTGCGCCCTGCGGCAGCGGCACCGGCGCCTGGATGCGACCATGCTGCTGCCAGAGGTGGTCGATCGCCATGCCGAGCGTGGTGCGCTTGTCCTGGTCGGTGGCGAAGGCGGCAGGGCCGGCCTCGTCGCGCACGACCGCCGCACCGTCTGGCAGTGCCTCGGTGCGCGCCACGCGCAGTCCACCGGTCCCGAGACCATCGAGCAGCGCCGTGGCCCATTCGAGCTCACGGTCGAGCACTGCGCGCACCGTCGGGCTGAGGCCGGGGTCGTCCAGCAGCAGCACCTCGGCGGCACCGAACGCGAGCGTCGTGAACCAGCTCTCTGGCCCGATCGCACCGACCTCTTCGACCGCGACCGGGAGCACGTACGGCGGCAAGCCGTCGGTCCAGTCGGAAGCCTGGCCCTCGGCCCAGGCGTGGCTGTGGAACAGCACGCTGGCAGCCTCGCCGCCGGCGTCACGGTAGGCGGCCAGCGCCTTGCCCAGCGCGCCAAGCAGCTCGGGTCGCTCGGGGTAGGCGTAGCCGATGGCACCCGACGGGCAAACCGTGGCGCAGGGACCGATGCCCTGGCAGAGATGGGTGTCGACCGCGATGCTCTCGGCACCCGGGGTGATCGCCCAGGCAGGGCAGACCTCGGCGCAGCGGGTGCAGCCCACCTGGCCACTGGCGCCGCGCGCGCAGAGGTCGGCGGCGTAGCGGATGTAGACCGGCTTTTCGAACTCGCCGACCAGACCACGCGCCTCGTCGATCGCTGCGACCAGCGCCGCGTCGTCGGTCGGGGCGTAGTAGCCCGGTGGACGACGCTCGGCGACGATCGCCGGGCTGTCGGTCAAGTCGAAGACGATGTCGAAGAAGCGCTGCTTGTCGATGCTGCGCGGGTTGCCGACCAGTTCGCCGGCGCGCACGGTGGCCTCGTAACGGCCGAGGTGACCCTCGATCCCGTCGAGCTCACCACGGTAGAGACGCGACTCGGCCTGCGGCGGCCGCCAGCCGGCGTCGGCGGCGTCCCCGGTCAGCAGCACGGTGCAATGCGGCAGCTCGGCCAGCGCCTCGGCGACGCCGCGCGCCTTGTCGAGCGGCCCGATGACCAGCAGATGGCCACGCGAGGCGTAACCAACCACGCCGGCGATGGGTCGCGGCTCGAGCTTCAGATGATGCATCGCCGCCTCCCGCGGAGCTCGGGAAGCAGCCATAACAGCCTCGTTATTGTGCGACGCTTCGCGCAGCACGCGTGTCCTTTGGTGGCTCTAGTTGTTGTATTCCCGGCCTGGTGGCATGGCTGGGAATCCGTCACGGACTGACATGAAGATAGTAGATGGTCTGGGCATTAACAACACCAGCTTTCATATACGTATAAATGTTGTAAGTATGCCGCGGCGCAGCATTTTTCACCCTCGGCACGCCCCTCAGGCCTCGAGGTCTCCGTCGTCTTCCAGCGACCCGTCAGCGGTGTCGGCACCCTGATTTTTCTCGGCCGCGCCGGCCTCCTCTGCCGGTGCATTTGCGGACACTTCCCCGGCCTCGGGCTGCTCTTCAGCGGCCTTCGCATCCGCCCGCTGGGCTTCCTGCTCGGCGGCGGCCTTCTCGGCCTCCTCACGCTCCCGCATGCGCCGCTGGTGGTAGGTGACCACCTCGCCAAGCTTCTCGAAGTTGGTGTAGTCCTCGTCGTACTCGTTCATGCCGTCGAGGATGTTGAACTCCGGCAGATGGAACAGCTTGCGCAGCGCGGCACGCCGCAGCGCGTCGCTGACCCCCTCGGCCAGGAACTGGGTGAAGTCGGACTCCGCGGTCAGCGATTCGAGTGGAGGCATGTCCGCATCGGTCAGTGGCTGCGCGTCGGGTTGGGCGACGGCAGCCGACTGCCCCGCGGGGGCCTCTTCGATCGCCTGGCTGACCGGGGCCGGCTCTGGCTCGCGTTGCCGTTCGGCCTTGAGCCGGGCGCGGTGGGCGAGAAACGATTCGCCGGGCCGGCGCGCCTGGTCGTCACTCACTCGGAGCGCTCCGGTGACGGCGCTTCTTCTTGCGCTCCGGGGCGGGCACCGGAGCGAGCAGCGTCCAGGCCTCGATCCAGTCGCGCACATCGCCCTCGACCGGACACGAGAGCACCTCCTCCTCGGTCTCCATGTAATCGGCCGCCTCGACATGGCTCAGGGTCGCCAGTCGCGGATCGAGCGAGCCGTCGGTCGGGTCGACCGTGCAGATCACGAACAGCCGCGGCGTCTCGCTCTGCAGGTTGTAGTGGTACTCGTCGACCTGGTCGCGGTAGAGACGCAGCTGGATGCCGTGGTGGACGATGCGGTCGCCGTCGACCTCGGTCGTCCCGGACATGGGACCGTCGCCGCCGAGCCGGACGCCATCGAGTTTCCAGCTGACGGTGTCCCAACGCCCGACCTGGACGGTCTCGTGACGCAGGGTCACGTCGAGTGGCTGGCGTTCGGGCAGCGGCGCCTTCCCGGCCTCGGTGATGTGACTCATGCGGAACGTCTTCCTGATGGTGGGTGTCAAGAAAGCTAGCAGGCCGCGCCGCGCTTGGAAACCGGGCGGCAGGCAGCATGCTACGCTCATTTCGATCGAGGCCATGCCACTTCGTTCCAGCCCCATGCAACAGACCGCTTCCCGCCCCCTGCTAAGCGACGCCGGACTGAGCCCGGTGCACCCGGCCACGGTGCGCGACGAAAACGGCGCCACGCGCGAGGTCAGCATCGCCGGCGAGCACCCGCTGACGCTCTACGTCGACAAGCGCGAGGTGGTCACGCTGATGACGCTGGGCACCCACCCCGAGGCACTGGTGCTCGGCTTCCTGCGCAACCAGGCGCTGATCGAGGAGCTCGCCGAGCTGGTCAGCGTGCAGGTCGACTGGGAGGTCGAGGCCGCCGCGGTCACCACCCGCGACGGGCGCGACGACTGGGACGCGAAGCTCGAAAAGCGCACCGTCACCAGCGGCTGCGGCCAGGGGACCCAGTTCGGCAACCTGATGCAACGCATCGAGTCGATCGACCTGCCGAAGGTGCCGGTCCGACAGTCGCTGCTCTACGAACTCCTCGGCATCCTCTCCAAGGAGAACGCCATCTACAAGGCGGCCGGGGCGGTGCATGCCTGCGCGCTGTGCCGCGGTACCGAGGTGCTCTACTTCGTCGAGGACGTCGGCCGCCACAACGCCCTCGATGCCATCGCCGGCCAGATGTGGCTCGACGGTGTCGACGGCGGCGACTGCATCCTCTACACCACCGGCCGGGTCACCTCGGAGATGGTGATCAAGGCGACCCAGATGGGCGTGCCGATCCTGCTGTCGCGCTCCGGCATGACCCACATGGGTCTCGAGCTCGGCCGCAAGGTCGACATGCTGCTGGTCGCGCGCGCCAAGGGGCGCCATTTCCTGGTCTTCCACGGCGCCGAGCGCATCGACTTCGACGCCGCTCCGGCCGCCTGAGCCGCCGTGCCGGTAACGGCGGTGGCTAAGTGGGCTGGCTCGAGCCTGACAATCCAGCCCTGTCGGACTGAAGTCCGCCCTACAGAGCTTCAGCCCATGGTGTTCTTTTAGGTCGGGCTTGAGCCCGACATCCCGGGCCGTGTCGGACTGAAGTCCGACCCACAACTGACCGGCCCGGGGCCTTCCTGTTAGGTCGGGCTTGAGCCCGATATCCCGGGCTGTGTCGGACTGAAGTCCGACCTACACGAAGACCAACCCAGCGCGCCGGTAGGTCGGGCTTGAGCCCGACGACCCGACCTCTGTCGGACAGAAGTCCGACCCACAACTGACCGGCCCGGGGAGTTTCTGTGGGTCGGGCTTCAGCCCGACAATCCGGGCCATGCTAGGCTTTCCGTTGATGGTTGCTGCAGTGCGGCGCACCGGACCGAGACATGGAAGCCAGCCACCCCCCCTACCTCCTGCTGATCAGCATCCACGGCCTGATCCGCGGCCGCGAACCCGAACTCGGCCGCGACGCCGACACCGGCGGCCAGGTGAAGTACGTGCTCGAACTCGCCGAGGCGCTCGCGGCGCGTGACGACGTCGGCCGCGTCGACCTGGTCACGCGCCTGATCGACGACCCGGCGGTCGATCCCGGCTACGCCGTGCCCGAGGAGCCGCTGGCCAACGGCGCCCGGCTGGTGCGCATCCCGTGCGGCCCCGAGGGCTACATCATCAAGGAACAGCTCTGGGACCACCTCGACAGCTTCGCCGACAACCTGCTCGAGTGGCTGCGCGGCCAGCCGCGCGCTCCGGACCTGGTCCACAGCCACTACGCCGATGCCGGCTACGTCGGCACGCTGATCGCGCGCCAGCTCGACATCCCCCTGGTGCATACGGGCCATTCACTGGGCCGGGTCAAACGGCGCCGGCTGCTCGCCAGCGGTTTCGACGGCGAGGCGATCGAGTCGCGCTTCAACATGGCGCGGCGCATCAACGCCGAGGAGGAGACGCTGGCGGTCGCCGAACTGGTGGTCACCAGCACCCGGCAGGAGATCGAGGAGCAGTACGCCCTCTACGACGGCTACACCCCGGAACGCATGCAGGTGGTGCCACCCGGCGTCGACCTGGCGCGCTATCGCCCACCGGGAGTCGGCGACAGCGACGAACCGCTGGCCGCACGCTTCAACCGCTTCCTGCGCGACCCTGCCAAGCCGTGCGTGCTGGCCCTGTCGCGCCTGGACCGGCGCAAGAACAACGTCACCCTGGTCGAGGCGTTCGGCGGCTCCAAGGCGCTGCGCGAGCGCGCCAACCTGTGGTTGCTGATCGGCACCCGCGACGATCCCGACACCCTCGACGAGGAATCGCGGCTGATCTTCGACGAGGTGCTGCACGCCATCGACCGCCTCGACCTGTATGGCGAGATCGCCTACCCGAAGCGGCTCTCCGGTGACGAGATCCCGGCCTGCTACCGGCTTGCCACGGCGCGCGGCGGGGTGTTCGTCAACCCGGCACTGACCGAGCCGTTCGGCCTGACGCTGCTCGAGGCGGCCGCCAGCGGCCTGCCGCTGGTCTCGACCGAGGACGGTGGGCCGCGCGACATCGTGGCCAACTGCCGCAACGGCGAACTGGTCGACCCGCTCGACCCCGAGGCGATCGCCGCCGCCCTGCTCGGCCTGCTCGACGACCGCGAGCGCTGGGAGACGTGTGCCGCCAACGGCCTGGCGGGCGTCCGCGAGCACTACTCCTGGTCCGCGCACGCGGCGAGCTACCGCCGGGCGATCGCGCCGCTGCTCGACGCCGCGCGCCCGGCCGCGCCGCCGGTCGCCGCGCGCCGTCCGCAACTGCATCACGACCGCGCGCTGTTCACCGATCTCGACCTGAGCCTGATCGGCGACCCCGAGGCGCTCGCCGCGCTGGTCGCACGGCTGCAGCGTGCACGCAAGGCGTGCGCGTTCGCGATCTGCACCGGGCGCCGGCTCGATGCCGCGCTGCGCCTGCTGCGAAAGCACCGCGTGCCCCAGCCCGACGTGCTGGTCACCAGCCTCGGCACGGCGATCCACTACGCCCCGCACCTGACCGAGGACACCTCGTGGCGGGCGCACATCGACCGCGACTGGAACCCGGCCGCGGTGCGGCGCGTGCTCGCCGACCTGCCCGGCCTCGAGCCGCAGCCCGATCGTGAGCAGAGCCGCTTCAAGCTGAGCTGGTACATCGACCCCGAACTCGCCCCCGAACCCGGCGAGTTCGACCGCCTGTTGCGCCAGGCCGAACTCGCCGCCAACCACTACGTGTCGTTCGGCCAGTACCTCGACGTGGTGCCGTCGCGTGCCTCGAAGGGCTTTGCACTGCGTTGGGTGGCGACCCGCTGGGGCATCCCGCTCGAGCGCATCCTCGCCACCGGCGGCTCCGGAGCCGACGGCGACATGCTGCGCGGCAACACCCTCGGCGTCATCGTCGCCAACCGCCACCAGGAGGAGCTTGCCGACCTGACCGAGTTCGAGCAGGTCTACCTCGCCGACCGGGCCCACGCGGCCGGCATCCTCGAGGCGATCGCCCACTACGGCCTGCTCGACGGGGACGGTTCTGGCGCATGAGCCGGCTGCTGCTGTGCACCGACCTCGACCGGACGCTGTTGCCGAACGGCCCGCAGTCCGAGTCACCCGACGCGCGTCCGCGTTTTGCCGCGCTCGCCGCACGGCCCGAGGTGACGCTCGGCTACGTCACCGGCCGCCACCACGAGCTGGTCCAGCAGGCGATCGCCAACTACCGCCTGCCGGTGCCCGACTACGTCATCGCCGACGTCGGCACGACGCTGTTCCGCGTCGAGGACGGCGCGTGGCGGGTCGACGAGGCCTGGCGTGGACGCCTGGCCCTCGACTGGACCGGCCACGCCCGCGACGACGTGCGCCGCCTGCTCGGCGAGTTCGCCCACCTGCGCCCACAGCCGGCCGACCGCCAGGGCGAGTTCAAGCTGAGCTTCTTCCTGCCGCTGTACCGGGACGCCGACGCGCTGCTCGCCGACATCGCGCGCCAGCTCGCCGCCAGCGGCCTCGCCGCGCGTGCGATCTACAGCGTCGACGAACCGAACGGCATCGGCCTGGTCGACGTGCTGCCCGCCTCGGCGAGCAAGCGGCACGCCATCGAGTTTCTCGCCGAGGAGCTCGGCTTCGCCACCGACGAGATGCTGTTCGCCGGCGACAGCGGCAACGACCTCGACGTGCTCGCCAGCCCGGTCCCGGCGGTGCTGGTCGCCAACGCCAACGACGCAGTCCGCACCGCCGCCATCGCACGTTCCGAGGAGGAGGGGCAGCGTGACCGGCTGCATGTCGCCAGCGGCGGCCTGCTCGGCATGAACGGCAACTACGCCGCCGGCATCCTCGAGGGCGTCGCCCACTTCCACCCGGAAGCGATCGCATGGTTCGCCAAGGCCGCATGAACGCCGTCCCCCCGGTGCTGTTCGGCGAGGTGCTGTTCGACCGCTTCCCGGACGGCAGCAGCGTGCTCGGCGGCGCGCCGCTCAACGTGGCACTGCACCTGCAGGCGTTCGGCCTGGCGCCGCTGCTGCTCTCCGCGGTCGGCGTCGACCTGCTCGGCGAGCAGATCCTCGCGCGCATGGAGGCCGCCGGCCTCGACACCACCGGGGTCGCCGTCGACCCGCAGCACCCGACCGGCACCGTCGAGGTCACGCTCGCCGACGATGAGCCGACCTTCACGATCACCCCCGACGTCGCCTGGGACTGCATCGACGTCGAGCGCGCGCCGGCGCAGGCCGGACTGCTCTACCACGGCAGCCTGGCGCTGCGGAGGGTCGCCGCGCGCACCGCGTTCGCCCGGCTGCGCGAACGGCTCGCCGCCCCGGTGTTCCTCGACGTCAACCTGCGCGCCCCGTGGTGGTCGCGCGGCGAGGTGCGCGAACTCATCGGCACGGCACGCTGGGTCAAGCTCAACCACGACGAACTCGACGCGCTGGCCGATGGCGGCGACGAGCCGTCAAGGGCCGCCGAACTGCTCGCGCTCGGTGATCTCGAGCTGGTCGTGGTCACCCGTGGCGCCGACGGGGCCGCCGCCTATTCGCATGACGGCGCCTCCCTCGAGGTCGTGCCGGGGCGTGCCGCCGATGTGGTCGACACCGTCGGTGCCGGCGACGCCTTCGCCAGCGTGCTGATCTGCGGGCTGGTGCGGGGCTGGCCGCTGAAGACTACGCTGGACCGTGCCCAGGCCTTCGCCAGCCGCATCGTCGCCTGCCGCGGTGCGCTGCCCGACGACCCCGGCTTCCACGCCTCCACGCTCGCTTCCTGGGAGAACGCATGAGCCCCACCGATCGCTGGTTCGAACAGCTGCTGCGCTTCCTCGCCGACGAGCGCCAGCAGGCGCACCGTGCGCTGCACCGCCTCGCCCAACACGACGGGCCGTTCCTGCTGCGCACCGAGCTGCAGGACGCCTTCGCCGCCGCCTGCGCCGAGGAGGATGACGGCGCTCTCGCCGACAGCCCCCTCGGTCCGCTGTTCCGCTGGGCCCAGGAGGCGGCCCACGACGGTGCCTGGCTGCAGTTCGCGCTGCGTTCGCAGATCGGCCGCTGGGCTCACCTGCGCATCCACCTGGAGACGATGGCCGCCGAGCGCATCGACACCGCCAGCTACCTCGCCTTCAAGGAGCGGCTGGTCACCGGCCAGGCCGCCGACTGGACCCTAGAAGTCGACCTCGCGCCGTTCGCCCGCGAGTTCCCGCGCATGCACGAGACCGGCTCGATCGGCCGCGGCGTCGAGTTCCTGAACCGGCGCCTGTCGAGCCAGCTGTTCATCGAGCAGGGGCGCGGCGCGCAGCGCATGTTCGAGTTCCTGCGCGTGCACCGGCACCGCGACCGGCCGCTGATGCTCAACAACGGCATCGACGACGTGCACGCCCTGCGCGCCGCGCTGCGCGACGCGGTCGAACAGCTGGCCGGGATGCCGGCCTCGACCCCGTGGTCCGAGCTCGCCGACGCCCTGCGCGTGGCCGGCTTCGAGGCCGGCTGGGGGCGCGACGCCGAGGGCGTGCGCGACACCATGCAGCTGCTGCTCGACGTGCTCGAGGCGCCCTCGCCCGACCAGCTCGAAAGCCTGCTGGCACGCATTCCGATGATCTTCTCGATCGCGATCCTGTCGCCGCACGGCTGGTTCGGCCAGTCGGGGGTGCTGGGGCGCCCCGACACCGGCGGCCAGGTGGTCTACATCCTCGACCAGGTGCGCGCGCTGGAACACGAGATGCGCGAGCGTCTGGCCGCGCAGGGCCTGGAGATCGAGCCGCAGATCGTCGTCGTCACCCGCCTGATCCCCGAGGCCGAGGGCACCCACAGCGACCAGCGCCTGGAACCGATTGCCGGCACCCGCAACGCGCGCATCCTGCGCGTGCCGTTCCGCGACGAGGCCGGCGAGGTGCACCCGCGCTGGATCTCGCGCTTCGAGATCTGGCCGTGGCTGGAGCGCTTCGCGATCGACGCCGAGCGCGAGCTGCTCGCCGAGCTCGAGGGCCGCCCCGACCTGATCCTCGGCAACTACTCCGACGGCAACCTGGTCGCGACACTGCTCGCCCAGCGCCTCGGCGTCACCCAGTGCACCATCGCCCACGCGCTCGAGAAGTCCAAGTACCTCTACTCGGATCTCTACTGGCAGGACAACGACGCCCAGTACCACTTCGCCTGCCAGTTCACCGCCGACCTGGTGGCGATGAACACCGCCGACTTCATCATCACCTCGACCTACCAGGAGATCGCCGGCACCGCCGACACCGTCGGCCAGTACGAGACCCACACCGCGTTCACGCTGCCCGGGCTCTACCGCGTGGTGCACGGCATCGACGTCTTCGACCCCAAGTTCAACATCGTCTCGCCCGGCGCCGATCCCGGGGTCTACTTCCCGGCCAATGACCGCGAGCGGCGCCTGACCCACCTACACGAGTCCATCACCGACCTGATCGACGGTGCGCCGGCGGACGACAAGCGCGGCCAACTCGCCGAGCCGGACAAGCCGCTGCTGTTCACGATGGCGCGCATGGACCGGATCAAGAACGTCACCGGGCTGGTCGAGTGGTACGCGAACTCGCCGACACTGCGCGAGGAGGCGAACCTGCTGATCGTCTCCGGCCACGTCGACCCGTCACGCTCGGGCGACACCGAGGAGCGCGCGCAGATCCACGCCATGCACGCACTGATGGATGCCCACGGCCTCGACGGCCAG
>Ga0181593_10002800_pt1 | contig 16125 bp, 16 predicted proteins | sample 071ome_19_FD_133756 | JGI IMG/M metagenome (GOLD analysis project Ga0181593, IMG submission 133756) | Coastal salt marsh microbial communities from the Groves Creek Marsh, Skidaway Island, Georgia - 071413AT metaG (megahit assembly) | ecosystem: Environmental > Aquatic > Marine > Intertidal...
GATCGAACAGTGGCGCAAGTTCTACAACACCGTCAGGCCGCACTCATCGTTGGGATACAGGCCGCCGGCGCCGGAGGCCATCTCCTGGCCAACCTCGTCTGACTCGTTACCGGTCACTCGGTTAGCCATTCCGCCGCTGGTCGAAACGCGACCGCTCAACTAACATTCAAACCGGACCACTCAATGGGGGCACCTCAATGTCCAGCTTTTCCATCTGAAAGCCCGCGCCGGTGACCAACGTTTCAATGGCGCGGTTGAGATTGCAGCCGCCGCCAATCACCTGCCACGCCGGATTGATGCGGTCCTGCCATTTGCGCACGGCTTCGTCGGGCGCGCGGCCGTGCTCGACGAACAAAAGTCTTCCCGTTGGTTTCATCACCCGGCGCATTTCGCTCAGGGCTTTGTGTGCATCGGGAATGGTGCACAGGGTCCATGTGGTCACGACCGTGTCGATGCTCGCGTCATCTAAGGGGATCGCTTCGGCGCTGCCGTCGCGCAGGTCCACCGCGTGGTTGTTTGCGGTTGCCGCGCGCTGGGTCATCTCGCGCAACTTGGGCGAGGGTTCGATGGCGATGAGTTCGCTCATGCGTTCGGAGTAGAACGGCAGGTTCAGGCCCGAGCCCATGCCGATCTCCAGCACCCGGCCCTCGGCTTGGGGTATGACGCGGGCGCGGCGTTTGGCCATGTCCGGCTGACGCATGGCGATATTGGTGACGTGGGGAAGGATGTGCTTGTCGTAGAAATTCATTGGTTTGCCTCCGCAGTGCCCGTCCCTAGGCCACCAGCATGGACCGGCGCGCACCCATGCGCAATCGGCTCAAGGCCCTTCAAGACGCTTCAAGACTCTGGTCACGGGGCGGGGAAAAGGGCTAAATGGAGCCTCGTTGGATGGGAGCCGGACATGGTCGCGTTTCCGGAGTTGCTCGATAAATTCAAACATGCGGTGGAAACCGGTGACGTCGATACCTTCCTGTCGATCTTCACCGAGGACGCCATCTATCACGACACCACCTACGGCACCTTCAAGGGGCACGCCGAGCTCAAACGCCTATTGGCCGATGTGTTCCATCAGGAAGCCAACGATTTCAAATGGGAATACGCAGATCCGGTAAGCGACGGGAACATCGGCTATGCCGTGTTCCGCTTTTCCGTGACGTCCTCGCATCCCAATGCGGCGCAGCGGCGGGCGCTGCTGTTCGGGTGCGCGCAGTTCACACTGCGGGACGGGCGCATCGCCCAATATAAAGAGTGGGGCAACGTGGCGGGCACGTTGCTGCAAGCGGGCGTGCCGGACAAAGTGGTGGTGCGCTTCTTACAGCGCGAAGCGGGTAAGCTGCTGGAAGATCCGGGCTTCGCCGCGCATCTGAAAAACTAAGTCGAGCGAAATACGGGAGAGAGCGATGATTTTGAGAACCGTAACGATACTTGCCGTGGCGGCGCTGGTGCTGCTGGGCGGATGGAGCTACGGGCTCAATCAGGAAGTGATGCAGTTGCGCGCCGCGTTGGCGGCACAACAGCAGCATGACCCGGCTGAAGAAGCCGCCGAGCAGGCCGTGCACGATCTGATCGCGGTGCAGGCCCTGAACACGCGCTATGCGCACGCGTTCGATTTCGGCGAACGAGGCGGCGAGGCCTGGGCCGAAACTTTCACCGCCGACGGCGTGTTCGTCTCGCGCGGCAACGAGGTGAAGGGCCACGAAGCGCTGGCAGCCTTCCAGCAGAATGTCGAGAAATCCGGGCGGCGCACCCGCCATGTGGTGAGCAATATCGAAGTCACGCGCACCGGACCCGATACGGCGACATCGAGCGCGTATCTGTCTTTATATACACCGGCGGACGAAGCCGGCCCGGCCAGCGTGTCCACCAGCCGCTACGCAGATCAATTGGTGCTGACGGACGCGGGCTGGAAGATCGCGCGCCGCGAGGTGGTGCCCGATACGCTGCCGCCTTCTGAATAGAACCGAAGAGTCATTTGATGACACGCGCGATCATCATCGCGGCTTTTCTTGTCTTGGCCGCTTGCGGTGAGGCGGAGCAAAGCACGTCCATGGAAAGCGCGCCGTGCACGGATGCTTCGCGTGCCTGTGTTACCGAAGCGGCCATGAGTTACATCGAAGCGTTGTGGGCGGGCGACGGCGCGAATGCGCGTTTGCATCCAAGCGTGCGGCGCACGCACAACGGCGGCGACAATGCCGAAGACGGCGCGGAGGCGATCCAAGCCACCTTCGCCGGCGAGGGGATTGCCGCGCACAAGAACCTGCGGCTGGTGGTGTACGAGGCCAAGGGCGATGTGTTCGCGCTGTGGATCGTCGAAGGCCCGGAGCGGAGCGCCCATGTGGCCGAGCGGATCAGGGTGGCCGAAGGTCTGGTCACCGAAATCGAAGTGTTCGTGGTGTTGGACGATCGGCCCTTCACTGAAATTCCGGAACACTGGCCAACGGATTCAGAAAATCTTTCGAATCACGGCTGCGGCGATCCCGTGCGTGCGTGTCTGTACGACGTCGCCAACTCCTACCTCGATGCCTTGGTGGCCGCCGACGGCAGCGATGTAAAATTCGCCCCGAATGTGCGCCGCACCCAGAACGGCGGACGCGTGCAGGAAGGCGAAGACGAATTGCGGGCCAGTGTGTCGCGGGAGCGGCTCGCGTTCCGGCGCAACTTCCGCTTGTTTGCCGATGAAGAGGCCGGTCAGGTGATGGCGCTGTGGGTGACGGGCCACGACCTGCCCGATGCCAAGTTCACCGCCCATGTGATCGAGCGGCTCAGGATCGAGGACGGGCTGATTTCCGAGATCGGAGTGTTCTATCCGCGCGATATGGGCACGCTCGAAGGTGTATCCGGCTGGCCCGACGAAGCGCCTTAAAGTGCTGCGCCGCACACATTACATTCCTGACTGTCGCAAAGGTTTCACGGGCCTGACCGCCTAAGGGTCATGGTCTCCACTTATGTTGGCGTCCTCAAAACACGCGAAACCCATAAGGGTTCCCCAAGTTTCGGAGGGCGCACATGACATACCTCGGCAAGATTTCGGAGTCGCGCACTCACCTTGTCTCGGACCGGGTGCTGGAAACGGAAATGCCGTCCGTCCGCCGTCCCGACCAATGGCTGGATTTGATGCGCGGCTGGCTGGACCGGAAAAGAGGCCTTAGTGCCGGAGATCTGGTGGCGCTGACGGAATTGGTCAAACGCGGCGAAGCGGTGAACCGTTGGCGCAGTCCGAAAGCGCGCGCGGAATAATGTCCAGACGAACGGCCTGGTCTAATACCCCATGGTGGTGACGGTTTTCGGCGGCGCCGTTTCCGGCGTGAGGAAATTCGCTTTCAAGGCCGCGACGGTGTCGTCCGATAGGCCGATGCCGTCCCTTACATAAGTCTCGAAATCCCCATAGGTGTTCTCGACTTCCTCGAAGGCGGCGTTGAGATAACTTTCGCGCACGCCCACCAGCGGGATCATCTGTTGCGCCAATTCCGGCGGGAAGTTTTCCAGGAGGGCGCGGTTCTTCTGCGCGAGAAAGGTGTTGGAGAGCATGTAGTCGTGCATGACGATGTCGCGCGGCACGCCGAGGATGGTGAGCAGCACCGCCGCGCTCCAGCCGGTGCGGTCCTTACCGGCAGTGCAATGGAAAAGGGTCGGCAGGCTGCCCGAATCGGCGAGGCGCTCGAAGGTCGATTTATAGGCGGCCCGGGCAGAGTCCGACGACACGAAGGCGCGGTTGGCCATCATCATGATTTCTTCGGCGGAAATTTGACTGAGGACTTCGCCCATGCGGCTTGGATCGCCCAGCACCGCGCCGAGCCCGCCGCCCGAATTGCCCGATACGTCGGCAATCATATGTTCGGTGCCTTCGGGCACGCGGTCCGCGCCCGCCGCGCGTTCGGTCTCGGTGCGGAAATCACAGATAAGTTTGAGGCCGAGGTCTTTCATGGCCGCGAAGTCTGCGTCGCTGACTTTATCGAGTTGGTCGGAGCGGTAAACGCGGCCCACTTTGACCCAGCGTCCATCTGTTGTGCGGTAGCCGCCCGCATCGCGCAAGTTGGGCACGGTGGCAAGGCCGAGCCCGCGCTGGGCCATGACCAGCGCGCCGCCGTCGTTGGGCACGAATTCGAAATACCATCGCGTGTCCGCGGGAAGCTCGACGGCGAGGTGGCCGTTGGCCCCACCGCTGCCGACTTCGCGTTCGCGGCCGACATTGCTTGGGTCGGTGCCCGCATAGACGGTGACGGTATCAACGTTTGGCGCGATCCAGGCGATGGTGTAGCGCCCGGTGCCGTCGCCGGAGACCGCCGCATCGGTGATGGGGATGGGCTTGGGTGCGGCGGTTTGCTCCCCGCAGCCGGCCAGGATAAGCGGCGCGGTGAGAAAAAGCGCAAGCGCGGCGCGGCGGGCGAATATCATCATGAAACCCTCAATGCGGATGAAATGCTGTCGATCAACGGACCAACAGCGTAGCGGTTGGCGTCCAATTCGCCAATGCGCGATCGGCGGAGGGTTACTCCGGCACGTCGACCGGCGGTTCGCGGAATGTTTTGCGGCCGGTGATCATCGCCGAGATGATCGTGCCGCCGTGTTTCAGTTCTGTGAGCACCACAGCCAGAATGTGCAGCGCGATCAGTGCCAGGATTACAAAGAACACGATCTCGTGGGTTTCGATGACGGGCGCGCGCAAATCGCGCATGGCCTGGTAAGCGGCCGGATCCACGGTCTCCGGCGCGTAGGGGCGAACCTGCGAGGGGTCGAGACCGGGCGCGGCGACCCATTCGGCGATGGCGCCGCCGAAGGGCGGCATGTAGACGTCGGTGCCCGCGAGAATGAGTCCGGTTATGGCCTGACACGTCAGCACCAGAAGAATAACGGTAACGGCAATGCGCCCGAGCGGTGTGTGCCCGATATAACCCGCCGGCTGTCCGGTGCGCAGCCGGTTGAGTTCATCGCCGAGGGATTTCGAGTAGCCGCGTCCCAAGGGCAATATCGCCCGCCAACGCGCATAAGGCCCCCCAATGAATCCCCACACCAGCCGCCACACCAGGTTCAAGGCAAAGACGTAGCCGATATAGACGTGGCCGGTTTTCAATAAAACCTTGCCGTCATTGCCGATGCCGAGCGCGTCCGCGTTCAGGATCACCACGCCGAAGGCGATCAGACCTAGAACGCAGAAAACGTTGACCCAATGAAACACGCGGGTGGTCGTGCCCCATACTTTGAATTCCTGCAATGCCATCAAGGGTGCTCCTGCGGCTGGGGCAATGAAAGGGTGTCCAATATCCTAGATAATTGATTTCAGCAGATTGACGTACATCAAATCGGACTCAATGACGCCGATTGGCTATGATTGATGCGGGGAGAACTGGGGGAGGCGTGCTATGCGCATCGCCGATTATTTCGACGCCGCGGCGGCGAAGCATCCGGACAATCTGATGATCGCCGATATTCAGTTGGGAGTGCGGCTCACCTACGCCGAGGCCCAACGCCAGGTGCACGCCATCGCCCATGCGCTGACCAAACACTTCGAGGGCAAGAAAAGCGCGCATATCGCGATCTATGCGCCCAACGACTACCGGGTGATGTTGCTGCACCTAGCCATCAACCGCGCCGACATGGCGTGGCTGTCGGTGCACACACGCAATTCGATGGACACCAACATCGAGGTGCTCAATTACTTCGATTGCGAGTTCGTGTTTTTTCATTCCGCGTACGACGATGCGGTGCCCGACATGAAAAAGGGCCTGCCGCTGGCCAAGACCTACATTTGCATGGACCGCAAATCCAACCATGGCCCGGCCATGGCCGATTGGATCGTCGATTGCTACCAGCCGTATGACGCCGGGCCGGAAGATCCGCACACCGCGATGTTGCTGCAACCGACCGGCGGCACCACGGGACCCTCGAAAGGCGGAGTGCATACGCACCGGTCCTACGAGATGGTGATGATCTCGCTGTTTGAGACGTTGTCGATCACGCCGGACAGCAAGCATCTGGTGATTTCCCCGCTCACTCACGCCGCCGGGTTCATGGCGCATGGGTTCATTCCCATCGGCGCGGCCAATGTGATTTTGCCCGCGTTCGACGCGGAGCAAATTTTGGAGACCATGGAACGGGAAAAGATCACGCACTTGTATTTGCCGCCCACGGCGCTCTATGCGTTGCTGGCCCATCCCAAAACCAAGAGCACGGATTTCTCGGCGCTGAAGTTTTTCGGGATTGCGGCGGCCCCTTGCGCTCCGGAAAAATTCAAGGAAGCGGTGCAGGTGTTTGGCCCCGTCATGCATGATTTGTATGGCCAGACGGAAATCCTGTTTCCGGTACTGGTGAAATATCCGAAGGATTATTTACGCGACGATGGTAGCTTCGACGAGGAGATCGTCGCGGCGACGGGGCGCGCGGTGCCGTTCGCCTGGATGGAGATCATGGACGACGACGGCAACGTTCTGCCGCCGGGGGAAAAGGGCGAAATTGTCGTGCGCTCGACCATGGTCATGCAGGGCTATTACAAGCGCCTGAAGGAAACCGAAGAGGTTTCGAAGTTCGGCTGGCATCACACCTCTGACATCGGGGTGAAGGACAAGCACGGTTTCATCACCATCGTCGACCGCAAGAAAGACATGATTATTTCCGGCGGGTTCAACATCTATCCGGTGGAAGTGGAAACGGTGATCCTGGAGCATCCGGCGGTGCTAGAATGTGCGGTGATCGGTGTGCCCAGCGAGAAGTGGGGCGAGGAGATCAAGGCGGTGATCGCACTGAAAGACGGCGCGAAGGCGAACGAAGAGGAGTTTATTAAGCTGTGCAAAGACAAGCTCGGCAGCGTGAAGGCGCCGAAGACAGTGGAATTCTGGCCGGAGCTGCCGCACAGCGCGGTCGGAAAACTTCTCAAGAAGGATATCCGCGCGAAATTCTGGGAAGGTCAGTGGCGCGCGGTGTGATGCGTATGGTGGTGCGCGTGCCGGTGGTGTTCCTTTTTATATAGGAACCAGGCCACCGCCGCTGTGGCCGCCGCGGCAAACAGATGCTTCAGTGTATGTCCGCTGAGTGTGTGTCCCAAGAGATCCCAAATCTGCCGGTCGTAGTATTCGAAAATCTTCGCCGCGCCGTAGAGGAGGAAGATGGCGCCGAGATATTTGCCGTAAAGCCCGTGGTGTGCCGGGAACAGCCAGCACATCAGCACCAAGAGGGCAATGGGCAGAAACTGAACAAGGCCGTAAGGGCGAAGATCGCCGCTGTAAGACCAGTAGATCACTGAGACAACGCCGCCAACCAACAGCGGTACAAACAAGGCCTTGCCGGTGGACGGGCCCATGCGATCCGTGACCACTGAGATAAACAGGCCCATGAATGCAATGGTCATCGGCAGACGATCCCATACCAAGGACGCGTTGTCGGGCGCCCAGTGGTAGTAGGCCGAGCCTGCGCTCACCAGCGCAATGCCGATGAAAAACGTTGTGTAGGGCGTAAGCCAAATGCGCACGGTGTGGTCCGGGCGGCGTGCATCCGCCCAGATCGCAAAGAGGCCGAACAGGCCTGCCGCGGCGAATGCGATGTTTGAAAGAACGTCGCCGATATGAGGGATGCTGGCCCACACGCGCTGATCGGCAAAGCGGTGGTACATCGGATTCTGTCGGATGGGATCGACGAGCCCGAGCGTGCCGGCGATGATGATCACCGTCACCATGCCGATGAGCAGTACTTTGCTGTCCCGGCGCATGCATCCCCCCAGAATTTATGTGCACGATGATAGTTCAGTTTTGTAATTTCGTATCGTTGATTGAATAGACGTGTGTTGCGGCGCAAAAATTACAATCAATTCAGCAGTTGGCCATGCGCTGAGGGGGTTGCGCGCACGCCCTACGCTTCCTAGGTCCATGGGGCCGGGTGCCGCACCGGGCGGCGCCCTCCCTATCCTGAATGGCTGAGAAGGAGGAGTGCCGCCATGAGGAAGCTATCAATCGCAGTACTGGCCGGAACGGTTTTCACCGCTTGGTCCGGCATCGCCGCCGCGGAAGATGTTTGGATGTCCTGCAGCGGGCCGATGGTCACAACGGGCACTAACGAAGACGATGAATCCCTGAACGAAACTAAGCAGGTTTCGGATGTTTATGCCTACAAAGACGAACTCAATGGCCTTTATTTCTACAACGGCGAAAAGCAAATGCTCTCGCCGGTGCACGTGACCAGCTACGCCGCCGATACGGTGACATGGAGCGGTGAGGGTTCGTTCGGTGCGCGCTGGGACGGAACGTTCGACCGCTCCGATATGTCGATCAATATCGTGCGCACCGAAAATCGGGAACGCAGTGAATGGAACCTGCAGTGCGAGGGCACCGGGGCTAAACCTCTGGGGTCCGCCTACTAACGGCGAACGCACGTAATCTCACGATCGCGCGGCGTCTTTACCCGATCGGGTTGCAAAAGACTCTCCAGAGTTGTGCCTACAGCTTTGGAGAGTCTTTATTTTTGTGATTTCAGAGTGTTAGCGCCCATTCGGCAATATCTCCTTAACCGCTCGGCGATGATAGTTCGCGCCCAAAGAGGGGTATTGGGTCGGGGCCGTCAGCATGCGGACACTTCAGTTCCGTAAATTCAATAATGTGTCCATTCCGGTCGTCAAACGCGCCGTGAAGGGGTCGTCGAAAGGCGTGTCCAAAGGGCTGCCGATGCACTGGTCCGACGAATGCCGGGCCTTTGTCGATCATTGGGCCGGTTTGCGGGAAGAGGGTGTCTTGATGCCGACCTCGGACCGCTTCATGGAACGGCCGTCGAGCGATTTCACGCCGAGCACCTACATAGTGGATATCGAGAACGACGTCGCCGTCGTCAGGTTTCAGGGCAGCGCTTTGGAAGAACGCTGGGGCGCAAGTCTGACGGGCCAAGATATCCACGGAGGGCAGGCGGCGAGATTCAGGCAAAGATCCATCCTGAATATGAATCATGTCATCGCGCAGCCGTGCGGGTATCTGGCGATGAACACTTACACCACGTCCTACGGGCGCGAGGTCACTGCCGATCTGGTGCAATTGCCGTTATCCACGGCGCCGGGCCGTCCGCCGCGCCTCGTGTGTTACGTCGGAGACGACCCCGACCGCAGCCACGTGGACAAGATGACGGCCTTCACCAAAACCATTCAATTGGACTGGCTCGATCTTGGTGCCGGCATTCCGGCCGCTGCGCCGCTCGATCTTTTGAGCTGAGAAGAAATCCGGCCCCAACAGTCTTTCGTAAGCCTTTAGCTTTTGGGGACGAGATAATCCGACCATTCCTGGATTTTGCCGTCGCGAACGATGAACACGCCGGCTACGGCAAAGCGTCCGGTCGGCTCCTTGCCCGGAACAATCACATAGTCGCTGCGGGAATTGGCGACGATGGGCCCGATGGCGAAGGTGTCGAGCGTATCGATGCCAAACCGCTGGCCGTCTTTCAGAAAGACATTGAAGGCGTCGATGGCGGCGGCCTTGCCTTCCACCGCCGGCTTGTTTTCCTCCATGCGCAAGATGCAGTCCTCGGCGATGAATGCCGCGAGCTTCTCGGCCGTGCAGTCCGGGGCGCTCCAGAGTTTCATGAACTCGCCGACCATGGCGACATTGGCTTTTTCCGTCGCCGATCGTTCGTGGCTTTCCGCTGCCGCGCTACGTGCCAAACCGGCGAGCGCGACGGCGCCGAGACCGCCGGCGGCAAGCGCGCCGCGCCGTGAAACGGTATTGTCAGGTGTATCGGTCATGTGCGGTTCCCCCTCCCTGGTTGCGAAGTTCACAGTTAATCGCGCAGACAAAAGGGCGGCAAGCTGGAATGCGTACTGTCCCGGACTTGTCCAGGTGAAGGCTCGGCCTCTATTTAGGCTTGGGAAATATTCGGTTTTTACTTGCGATCTATTCTCATTAGCAATACATAAGCAGGCAAGCTGCCCACATTATAGAGAGACCAATTATGCCGACTTTACTGCGCCGCTATGTTCTCGCTGCTCTCGCCATATTTGTGCTGGCAGGTGCGGCAGCATTTTCTCCGAGCCAAGCGCAGGACGCGGCCTACGCCACCGATGTCCGCCAGACCTGGAAATTGCTCGATTATATCGCCGTCGACTATCCGGAAGCCGTGGCTGACGGCGCGGTCATCAACGACTTCGAATATGCCGAGATGCAAGAATTCGCGGCGACGGCCCGCGAGTCCATCGCCGCGTTGCCGGCCAGTGAAGGTCAGGACGCGTTGGTGGCGCAGGCCGATCTGCTCGGCGATGCGATTGAGTCCATGGCGGCGCCCGTGGAAGTCGCGCAACTCGCGCGCGGCATGGCCGATGCTTTGCTGGCGGCCTATCCGGTACCGACGGCGCCGGATTCAATTCCCGATCTTGCGCGCGGCGCAGCCGTTTACGCGGAGCAATGCGCAAGCTGCCACGGTGTGACCGGCTACGCCGACGGCCCGGCGGTGACGGAAGATATGGACCCGTTGCCGATCCCCTTCGCCGAGCCGGAGCGGGCACGCGAGCGCAGTCTGTTCTCTCTGTTTGAAGTGGTCACGCAAGGTCTCGAAGAGACGTCCATGGTCAGCTACCGCGACGTGCTGTCCGAGGAAGACCGCTGGGCGGTTTCGTTTTACGCGGGCACGCTTTCATTCTCCGATGAACAGCGCCGGAACGGCGCGCAACTGTGGCAGGACAACGAAATCCTGCGCGTGAAATTTCCAAATGTGGAAACCTTGGTGCGTATGACGGAGGCGCAGCTGGCCTCCACTGTTAATGATGATGTCGCGCGTGGCCTTATGGCATATCTGCGCAGCAATCCGTCCGTGGTCAGTCAGGATACCGAAGGCTTGCTTGCCGTCGCACGTGTGCGGCTGTCGGAGAGCCTAGAGGCGTACCGCAGCGGAAATGCGCAACAGGCGAATTCACTCGCATTGTCTTCCTATCTCGATGGATTTGAGCCCATCGAACCGATGCTGCGCGCCCGAGACGCGGATCTGTTGATTGGCGTTGAAACAGCCATGATCGAATATCGCAGCCGTATCGGCGCTGGCGCGTCCATCGAGGATATCACGGCGCAAAAGCAAACCGTGGATGCGTTGTTTGCTCAAGCCGAACAAACCTTGTCGGTGTCCGACGGCGATGCCACGGCTGCATTCCTCGGCTCGTTCACCATTCTTCTGCGCGAAGGTCTTGAAGCTCTGCTGGTCGTGGTGGCCATGATCGGCTTCCTCACCAAGGTCGAGCGTCGCGACATGCTGCCCTATGTCCATGTGGGTTGGGTCGGTGCTCTGGCGGCCGGCGTGCTGACATGGGTTATCGCCGTGACCGTCGTGGACATCAGCGGTGCGAACCGGGAACTCACCGAAGGGGTGTCCGCAGTATTTGCCGCGGTGGTGCTGCTCAGTGTCGGCATCTGGATGCACCAGAAGAGCCTTGCCGGTCAGTGGCAGGCGTACATTAAAGAAAAAATGTCGGCCGTTCTGACGCGTCGCTCGGCGTTCCTGTTGTTCTTGCTGTCTTTTGTTGTGGTTTACCGTGAAGTGTTTGAAACCATATTGTTTTACGTGGCGCTTTGGACCGCGGGGAACAACGAGTCCATTCTGGCCGGCATGGGGGCGGGCGTGGCTGCGCTTGTCGTGGTGACCGTGATTCTGCTCAAAACCAGCCAGCGTTTGCCGATCGGGCAATTCTTTGCAGCGAGTTCCGCGCTGATCGCCGTACTGGCCTTTGTGCTGGCGGGCAAGGGTGTTGCCGCGTTCGAGGAAGCGGGCATGCTGCCGGTGATCACCGTGGACTTCCCGCGTATCGATTGGCTGGGCGTGTATCCGTCCGCCCTGCCACTTCTAGCGCAATTGGCTGTGATTGTTCTGGTTGCCGCGGGTGTCATGTACAACGTGCGTACCGCCCGTGCGGCGCCGAGCGCGGCCGAGTAAACCTACGGGACTTTACGCGTTTAAAAATCCGAGCGGCTGATACTGAATGGTTGGAAAGACCTGACTTAGGTTTCCCTCGCCGTGGCGTTTTACAAGAATTTCGGAAATCACTTGGCGTTAGTCGGTGGTGACCGCGAGATCGCCATTGTTCAGCTGACTGGCGGCAAGGCCCGGCCAATCACCATAGATTTTGCCGCCTTTGACATTGCCCGACATGACCATCATTGCCGAGGCTGAGCCGTGATCGGTGCCGTTGTTGGCATTTTGCTGCAGGCGGCGGCCGAATTCGGTCATGGTGACGAGGGTTATGCGGTCCCGATAGTCGAGCATGTCTTTCCAGAAGGCATTCAGGGATTGAGAAAATTCGGTCGTGCGTTGGGCGAATTCATTGGGGAGGTTGTTATGCATGTCCCAACTGCCGAAATCTACGGTCGCGACGTTCACGCCTAAATCCATTTTTATAAGTTCCGCCAGTGAGCTTAGGGAGCGCGATAATGCGCCGCCCGTATAGCCAACGTTTGCGTCGCTCTTTTCCAAGGTCGCATATTTTTCCTGGACGAGATCCACCGCGTTCAACGTGGAGATGGCGACGTCCTGATAGGGACTTCCCCCTGGATTCATGGCGCGTATGACGTCCGCGTTGAGTGCGTCGCCTGCGATTTTGAATTCGGCTGGGTCCGCGATGGCTGTTGCGCCGCTTTCGCCCAATAGGGACACTGGGTTGCTGGCACCAGATGCGATCACGGCAAGATCCGATGAAGCCGCCCCTGTCGAAGCAACGTGGCGTGCCAGCCACCCGGTGTCCTGCTCGAGTTCGCCGTCCGCCACACCCTTTTCCATATTCGCTTGAACGGTGAAGTGGCTGCGGTCTGCGGTATGCAGCCCTGTCGCGTGAATGAAGGCAATGTGTTCGTTGTCGTAAAGACTCTTCAGTTCCGGCGCGCTGTTGCTCAAGTAGAAATCCACACCATCTAGGCTATCGAGTCCGATACCTGCGTTCTCTCCCGAGGTCGGTACTTTGATGCCTGGACGCGCGGCGATGTAGTTCGCATCCCCTGCCGGCGAAAGCATTTGCAGCCAGTCGCAAGCGCCGCGTTGAAACAAAACAATGAGAATGTCATTGGATGATTGCGCTTCTTGGGCGAAGGAAACCCTCAAACCCGGCGCAAGAGCGGTCAGTGCTGTGGCTGTAGAAGCGCCGACCAGGAAATTTCGTCTTTAGAAGGTCATGCGAGGCTCCTATCGCAGCGCGAATTCTTCGGTCGTGGCGATCAAGCCCACAAGCCGACGATACGTGCCTTCAATGTCTTCCGCGCGTCCGGAAAATTCACGTTGGAAGGGCACGCCAACCACGCTGCCCTGGTCGATTATGAGGGCGTCCATAACGGCGGCGCTCGGCTCATATCCGATGAGGCGCTCAACCCAGTGCTCGACGACTCCTATCGCAGACGAGGCGGCGCTTTCCGGCGTCTGTGCGTCAAACTAAGTTGTAAACTCTGCGATGTAAGGTACCGCAATTAGGAAGTTCCAAGTGGAAAGCGTCGCGCCTGTTGCGAGCCAGTATCCGTTGTTGTCCGGCCGCCCGTTCGGCGCTTGCCAAGCGAACAGCCCATCATTGAGCGGGTCCAGCGCGCCGGTCATATAAGTGGCTGCGGACACCGAAGACCCGATCCCGCGCGCCATCGCGATGATGCGTTCGTAGGGACGGCGGATTTTGGTGCGGGGCTCGGTAAATATTTCTTCGCCGTCGAGAATGATGGACTTAAGAACACGCGCGATCTGATCGGGTTCATTCGTATTGTCCAGCCACGTCGTGGCGGCGCGCTCAACCACCGCCTCCGGCGGATTGTCTCCAAAAATGCGCCTGCATAGCTTAGTGCATATGAAGGTCGCGGTGGCCGGGTGCGCGGCAATAATGTCCAAGAATTTTTGAGCTTGAGAGATGCCTTCAAAGCCCGAGATGTCGATCCCGAGCACTTCGGTGGCAGCCGTGCTGTGCTGCGCCTGGAGAAAAATAAATTTTCCTGAAAACGGTAGTGATGTCCCGCCGAGCCGTTGTCCGACCTCGATGGTCCAACCGGAGAGGGCTTTGGCCGCTTCGATGACATCCTGATCGGTGAAACCTATCGCGACACCGTCTGCTCCTTTTTCCACCGGTGCGTCGCCGCCCACGCCAAGGTAGGCGTCTCCACCCAGGGTGTGTAATTCCATAATCTCGCGCGCATAATTTTCGTTTGGCGCAAGCGCGTTGTTGCTGGCGTTGTCGAGATAAAGAAGCATCGACGTGGACTGGGCCGTGGCTTCAAGCAACGTACGGAAATTGCCGAAGACATTTGGCCGAATGACGTCACGGTCGAAAACCGGCAGCAGTGTTGTGGCGAGTTGGTTCTCGACTTTACCGATGTTGAAATGGTTGTGCCAAAAGTCTGTCATGAATTCGCGCAGTTGATATTGCGCGTGGGTATTCCTGATCCATGTCGCGGCACCGAGTTCCTGCTGCACCCGAAAACGTTCAGTGAATGAAATAGATTTGCCTGCCTGGGTCGCGACAAACCAAAGATCTTCGGTGCTGGCGTCGAGGTAGTAGAGGGGCCGGTCTTCATTGACGGCGTCCCAGGTTCCGTCTGGGAACATGGCCTCGTCCGCCGCCGCATACTTGATGGGCATCGTTTGTGTCTGGATATAGGCCGCGAGGTCGGGCTCATCCCCCTCTGGAGGCGTCAGTTGGCCTTCAACCCAGTTTTCCCACCCCAATGAGTCTACGTTCGCGACATCTACGTCGCGCGCACCGAAGGTTACGCGATTAAGGGCGGTGCGTAGCGGGTGGGGATCAGACGGAAGCATGCTTGGCTCCTAGGCCGCCAAACCGATGCCTGTTCAGGCGGACAACCGTACGGTGGTCACATACGCGATACAATACCATCCGGTGAATCTGGGCGGATTTCGTTGAAGTCCTTGGAATCTTACGGTTAGCCCTCATGGCGAACGTCCCCTGACGCCGGTGATATACTTTAAACGGCCCCGGCGCCGATTCCGTTGCAACTATTCCGAGAAAGGCGATTTTGAGGTGATTCGCGGCTTCCGAGCCGGTCCGGTCCCGCGCTCGCCCTGGGGATTCCGTTGCCGCGCTTGGATTCCGCCGGGGACTATTGTATTTCCCGCTACTCTTCTCACGCGCGCACCTCACATGTTGCCAACGGTGCGCGTTATCACCGCAAGCAGAAGGACACAAAATTCCCATGGCAGTTCGCGTCGCACTCAACGGATTTGGCCGCATTGGCCGCATGGTTTTCCGGGCTTTGGTGGAAGCCAAGCGCTCGGATGTGGAAATCGTCGCCATCAACGATCTTGGTCCGGCGGACTCCAACGCCCATTTGCTGCGATATGACTCTGTCCATGGTCCGTTGCCCGCTGATGTGTCGGCGTCCAGCGGTGCGTTGGTGGTGAACGGCAAAGAGATTAAAGCGCTGGCGGAGCGCGATCCGACAAAATTGCCCTGGAAAGATCTCGGCATCGATATCGTTGCCGAGTGCACCGGTATTTTCACCGACAAGGAAAAAGCCCAGGTGCATTTGAGCGCAGGCGCGAAAAAAGTTCTGGTGTCCGCGCCGTCCAAAGGCGCCGATCTCACCGTTGTCTACGGCGTGAACCACGACAAGCTCAGCAAGGAGCACCTGGTGGTCAGCAACGCATCGTGCACCACGAACTGTCTGGCGCCGGTCGCGCACGTCTTGCACAGCCTCTACGGCATTCAGCAGGGCTACATGACGACGATTCACGCCTACACCGGCGATCAGGCCACGGTCGATACGCTGCACAAGGATTTGCGCCGGGCGCGGGCCGCGGCGCTGAACATGATCCCGACCTCCACCGGCGCGGCCAAAGCCGTGGGCGAAGTGCTGCCCGAACTCAAAGGCAAACTGGACGGCTCGGCCATTCGCGTGCCGACGCCCAATGTCTCCGTCGTCGATCTCAAGTGCGTGCTCTCGAAAGAAGCGACCGAGGACGCCATCAATAAGGCGATGGCCGAAGCGGCCGAAGGCAAATCGTTCGGCGGCGCGCTCAAGGGCGTGCTGGCGAACAATACGCTGCCGCTGGTGTCCACCGACTTCAATCACTGCCCGGCGTCGAGCACGTTCGATGCCACGCAAACCAAGGTGATGCCCGGAAATTTCGTGCGGGTGTTGTCCTGGTACGACAACGAATGGGGCTTCTCGAACCGCATGCTCGATACGCTCGCGGCGA
>Ga0181593_10002801_pt1 | contig 16124 bp, 20 predicted proteins | sample 071ome_19_FD_133756 | JGI IMG/M metagenome (GOLD analysis project Ga0181593, IMG submission 133756) | Coastal salt marsh microbial communities from the Groves Creek Marsh, Skidaway Island, Georgia - 071413AT metaG (megahit assembly) | ecosystem: Environmental > Aquatic > Marine > Intertidal...
ATAATTTGCAAGGCCATTATGCTGCCACCCTTTCTTCGATTGGCGTAAACTGCTTCATGACTTCAAACACGTCTTCTTTGACAGAGTTTCTAAAGTTGTTATGAATCGCCAAGGTTTTCCCTTCGTTGCTATGATGTTCAAACGCAAACATTCCGCGCATGAAATAATCATTGTCCAAAGATTGACCTGTTCTATTGACAGAAATAGAACTTTCCATGACCTGCCGATAAAGCTGCACGAAAACATCAGGCCATTCTTTTAGATCACCATGAGAAAGTGAATCATAAACATCGTAAGCATTTTCATAGCTAATGCGATCTGTCATGATTGCCATTGCAAACGCAGCTTTGAATGCTGTTTGTTTCCAAATGCTTCCGCTTTTGCGCGGTGGCTTGATTTCATATTCAACTTCAGAAAGCAATTCACCAATTCGACTTCTCAGGACGTTTTCCACATCTTCTGGCATTGGATGTGAAACGAAAGAAGAAGCACGAAGAAGATATTGAATTGGCTGAACAATATTGATGTGCGCCCCAATAATATCTGCGTTGGTTCTTACCTTTCCTTGATCCAAGTATTTATACCTGTCGATGGAATCAACAATTGCAATGGAATAACAATTTGTTGTTCCCGTTTCAATTTGAGCATTTGATCTATGATTGCCATTAATCATAACCCATTCTGTTCCTTGTTTGACAAAGACCAAAGGTTCGGGAGTTAAAACCCAACGATTAAGATTCATTGCCCTGACATATTTGCGAAATGTGGGGCGATGCAAATCACGATTGCCTTTGTAGTTCATTTCGCTGATTTTCTTCATTTCTTCAGCGGTGATTTCTGCATTAAATTGAATTTGCTTTCGATCAATTGGATCAGAAGCATTCATCATTTCTTGCAGCTTGACGTCTAACTTGCTAGTAAAGTCCATTAGTCTGATTCCTCAATTGTAAAGCCACCGACTTCAACTGTCCGACATGGCTCAAGAAGGTTGCGAATAGCGGGTGGTGCCGCTGTGTATTTGCGCTCGTCAACAGCAAGTGTCAGCTTACCGTAATGACGTGCGTCTTCCTCTGGCATTGCCTCTAAGACGCAGCCGAGTTCGTCTTGGTCCCACACGACTTTCTTGCGCACCGTAGCCTTCAGCTTACGATTGCCTGCAACAATATATGTGGTGCCAAAGTCCTTACCGTCTGCGCGTAAAGCATCACGCGCTTGGGTAAAAAATGTATCATGGAGTTGTTGTTCAACGTCTTTCAACTCATCACGCAATTCACTGATAACGTACTTGAGTTCCTCTCGACGCTCGAACAGTTCACGACTATTCATGTCGATTCCTTTCCGCTTTAAATTACTAGAGCCTTACCTATCCCATATAGCTTGGGACATGTCAACAACTTTTTTACATAAATTTTTTTATTGACATCCCATTTGATTTGGTATATTATGGGATTATAAGGTGTTTCAACCGAGGCTTCGGCCTCCTCAATGCTCTGAAAGGGGCTTGCCATGTCTAACACTTCTACATTCATTTTTAACGATGGTGGTCGCAGCCACTATTTTAAAGGTCGCGCTGGCGACTGTGCAACTCGTGCGATGTCAATCGCTTTAGAGCTTGATTACAAGCTATGCTATGACGAGCTTGCCAAAGCTCATAGTGCCAAAACTGGCAAGCGTTCTGCGCGTAACGGTATTTATAAAGACGACTTTGATACCGTCTTGAAGCGTCATGGCTGGATATGGCACTCAGCCCCTAAATTTGAAGGGCGTAAAGCGCGTTATAGCGACATGCCCCAAGGCCGTGTCATTGTTCGCATGGCTCGGCACTTCGCCGCCGTTATTGATGGTGTCTTGTATGACGCTTGGGATAGCCGCGACAAAATGGTTTATGGCTACTGGGCCAAGACATAAATGTGGGGGCCTAACGCCCCCCTTTTTTTGACAAGAATATATCAATGCCATGGACCGCTTTCATCAGCTTCTTCTTTAACTTAAACTCAGGAGTCTCAACGCCCTTGGCATCTTCGACAACTTCGTACCAGTCGCCGTTCTTGTCCTGCTTTTGATAGCGGAAGTCTGCAACGTAAGCGCAAATCTTCTCGCCGTTGATTGCTATGTTATATCGCACTTGTAGCTCAAGATCCTTGACCTGATCTGCGCGTTCGAGCGACTTTAAATATAGATACCGTTGTGACTCCCACTTGGAATCAAACTTGATACCATCAACAGTTACTTTCTTATTACCATACTTGGGTCTTGACCCACGCCGCTTGGGATTATATACAGTAGGAAACGTCATTTATGGGAAAGTCCTCCATGCCGAATCCAGTAAAATACAAATCTGTAGGTGTTTCAATAGATGCTTACGACAAATTAGTAAAAATAGCGGATCATGAAGATCGTGCTATTGGACGCCAATTGTCGCGCATGATTGATGATGCTTATGACGATATTCAAGCAAAGGTGGCATCTCGTCGTGACAAACGCCACAACTTTGGCATTGCTTCTGTATTAGAAGATTAAAGCAACCCCGCGCTTCCCAGACCGCCCAGTAGTGTTGCAGCCACTGCTGGGTTTTCTCTTGCGCGTTGACGAATATTAGAAACATCAGAAACAGCAGGTGCTTGCACCGGGGGTATTTCAGGAATCGGAATATTTGTTCGGGTTATAGTTTGAGATGCCGGGCGCTGCTGTCGTTGTGCCATTGAATCAAGGTAAGCTCTGCTTTGTTTTGTCGTCTCCGATACGCCCTCTTCGATAGACTGCGCACTTGTTTGAGCAACAGCAGAAGATAGCGCCTGCGATATAATTCTACCTACAGCTTCTGGCCTAGATACACCTTCACCTGTCATTGCATTTACACGTTTTGATAAGTTTTTATAAAACAATGGACTAGAAAAGACGCGACCAATTATGCTGTAGCGCAACAACTTGCCAAGGTTTTGAACTGGACTTGCCGCAATGTTAGCCGCAACAAGACCACCGCCCTCGACAGTACGGGCATTAAAGTTAAGAACACGACCAAACTTAGCCATTTCGTCTGCCATCTCTTCGCCAAAAACTGCGCCAAGTTTGCCAGAGTCATATTCTTTTATGAGTCTTGTTCCAAAAGCCTTTAGCTGTTTTGGTTCAACTAAGAAGCTCTCACCAAAGTCACCAATGATATGCTCCATATATGTGCCACGCAATTGCTGCATAGCTTCAGGAGAGTTATCATAATACTTCATGATCTTGGTTATTGTGGTTGGCTTTGTTGAGCCATTGACAATCAGATCAGCCGCTTCTTGTGGGCTAAGACCCTCACGACGAAATGCGTTGATTGCTCTGTCACGCGCAAATTCTGACGCTTCTTTTTGGGCTTCTTTAAGATTACGCAACAAACCAACTGCATTTTCATCTGCGCCAGATGCAATTACACGATCAATTACACTTTGATCAACATTACGAAGACTTACAGAATCAATCTCATTGGCGAGCCTTCGAACTGCATTTGCTTGTTGCCCAAACAATTGATCTAATGTTGTGCCTAATGCTTTAACATCTTTGTTAAATGCAGACGCGCTAAACTTATCAGGACGTGCTGAGTTTACAGACTTCTCCAATGAATTTCGCAGCCATTGTGATGCCATACGTTGACGAAAAGTCTCAAAAGAACCCCTTCCTCCAAACTCATCAAACAAAGTTTTAGCAGCGATCAGATACCTTGGCTTGTTTGGCTTTACGAGCTTGAAGACAGTTTCTTCAACGTTCGGAACTACACCATTTTTAAGTTCTTCCCGAATGGCACGAATAGATGCAGCAGATCCTACTTCATCAAAGTATCTCATGCCTTTTTCGTAAAACTCACGCGCACCGCGCAAATCAGATGCAGCATCAGAAATTTGCCTTAATGCTGCACCATCAATGTTTCTACCCGAATTAGCAGCAAATGATGCAATAGCTTTTGGATCTGTCAAAAGTTCTAATCTGCGGTCCAAAGCATCAAGAAAAACACGGCCTTCGCGTTGAATTGTTTGAGAACGAGCATTGTTGCGAAGCAAATCGTTTAAACTCTTACGGGCATTGTAAAGTTCAGAGAAAGAAGATTTTTTTCCTAACCTTCCTATATTCGTAAGCATTGCCTCCATAGTGCCACCAGTTGTTCCTGTTTGAGCGGCCCTAAAAGTTTTACTCATATCTCGTGCTTTTTTTGCAATGTCTTGCGTTGGAATAAACCTAGAGTCTCCAATAGGCTCCTCTAATGCACGTCCGATACGAGTCCATTTTGCCTGCGCTATGTTGTCAAAGTTTTCATAGGCGGCACGAAATGCACCATACAAATCTTCATCAAGTCGCAAGTCTTTGGTTGCGGCACGACCTAAGTCATCAGCAGTGCTTTCCATTCCGCGAAGTATGGCAACACCTGCATTATCAACGGCGCGACCCAAAGTTTCATCGCCTTGTTGCACAGCCGCTATAATTGTTCGGCCTAGAGCATCTGGGTCACTGGTTCCCGCTCTTGCACGAAGATCATCTAACGCGGTTTGAATTGCTTCATTGTTTGAGCGAGTACGTGCAGAGCCTTTAAATATCTGCTCCTCTGTAGCAACAGCCCGAGCAATAAGAGCAGGAGCGCCAACAAGACCCGGCGCTGGAGCAACGCCCATTTCTAAGCTCTCTTTAATTGTTTTTGCTTGATCTTGCGTTAGTCTCTGTGGCCCTAAACCGCGCCCTACAACTCCAAAAGACTTACCGATAAGGCCAACTATACCCTCACCCGCAGCAGCTATACCAGCCTCTATAGCAGTGTCTCTGGCTATTTCTGCCGCAGATTGCCTTGATGTACCCATCGCGGCTTCAATGCCTTCTTCAAGCAAATTACCACCGCCACCCCCTACTGCGGCACCAATTACAGCACCCAAAATTGGAATAGGTATTACAGCTTGACCACCAATCGCACCTGCGATTGCACCACCGACCTCTGGTGCTAATCCTGCTAAATCCGCTAGATCAGCGCGACTAAAGCCTGATTCATCAATCAGAACGTTCTTGTCTGTTTCTACACCAAACTTCGCTGCGCCAGATGGCGTCAAAGCAAGACGACCACGATTGTCTCTTATGTAATCTTCTGGCTTTAATCCCTTCATTGCAAGAGCAGCTTCTTCTTCTTCCGCATCATCAGCCAAACTCAAAGCACGGCGCAACCCAAGGTCTTTAATACCCGTTTCAACGTCAAACTGAGGATCAAAACCTTTTTGTTTTTTATCAAAATCAGAAATTATTTCTTGAGGCAAATAAGCACGAGGATTTGCAATGACTTTATCAATTTCCATGCGTTCGCCAATTGTAGGGGCATCGCCAGTAATTTTAAAGTCAATTGGTCCGTATTTTGTGTTGACCGATACTTGACCCATATTAACCCCCTGTTAAATCAATAACGGTGCGACCATCAGCTAGAGATGGTTGTTTTTTCGAACCGCCATACCCCATGCTTGTTGCAAGAGCCTCTTGAGATTTTTGAAAACTATTATCATTAACATAATAATAAGGATCAGCCAAATCATTAATAAATGGTGTAAGCGCAGTTGCCTTGGCTTCAAAAATACCACGAACTTGATCAACACGATTGAGAGCATCTTGTGGGTTTCCAAAGATGTCCATCTTACCCATCAAACGCTCCATGTTCTGAATGTCCACATTTGAAATACCGTTGCCAGTTTCTTGTGTCAGGAAGCGTTTAAACTCCGCAATTAAAGAATCACGCAACGCTTGAGCTTGTTGCGCGGGTGATACACCAGATTCTCCAAAAGTAACTTTTGCATCCTTTAAGCCAATTCCAACAAGAAAAGTATTAAATTGGTCTGCAACAAGTTTAATAGCTGGTGATCCAGATGATTGTACTTCTAAAATGGCATCTTCAATTTTACCAAGCTCGCTCATGGCAACTTGCGTTGTTCTGTATGCATTTCCAACAGTACGCGCCGTAAACTCTGGACGAGAAAAAACACTTTTACCACCAGAGGTTCCTACTAAAATTTCAAGACCCGGAATAATTTCTAAATTTTTAGAGTCTGAAATTTCTTTGCCTTCAAGATTTTTAAGATAAACCTGTTGTTGAAAATCTATCCATTTTAACTGAGCTTCTTTTGCTGCCAATCTTTGCTCTTTTGCAAGTGCAGCCCGAGCGTTTTCATCATTTTCAATTTGTTGCAGTGCATATTTACCAGCAGCAAGTTTTGCAGCAGAAGCTCTTTCTTCAGCTTTTTCCAAAGCAGGCATTGCAGCCTGTCCAGCCTCACCAACAGACGCAAGCATTTTTCCAACGTTAAATCCACGTCCAGCTTTGTTTTGCATAAGCGCCAAGCCAAACGCCATAAGAGCTTTGCTTTTATCAACTTTGCCGCTTGCATCTATACCTGTGGCTTCTTCAAACTCTTTTTTATAACGAGCTAAAGCATCTTCACGAGATTCTTTTGGTAAAGGTGTATCTGATTTTCCAGAAGATTCCATATAATCTTTAAGAGCCGACACGAAAGCATCTTCAACGTTTTCTTGGGAAACTTTACCTATGCCACCAGTTGCACCAGCATCTTGGGTCATTTTTTGGTTTATTGCACTATCTACAGATCTTTGAGTTTTTAATTTTTGTTTTTGGCTTTCTATGGCTAAATCAGTAATTGCTTCTTGATCTGCATCCATCTTTTTCGACACAGGGCCAAGCGCAGCAAGGTCTTTGGCAATGTCATCCATTTGAAATTCAACATCACCAAATTGCTCAGATGCAGCCTTGGGATCAATTTCTGAAGGCATGGCAATATCGCCAAATTCGCCAAGAAAAAATGGATCTTTTTGTTTTGCCGCCTCTGCTTCACGCATTGCCTTTTCTTCAAACAAAAACATAGGCAAAGCGTCTTGGGCTGCGGTTTTACTGCCCTCAGAATAACCCTCCAAAAGCAAAGGTAATGCACGGCGATATGCTTCATCAGAAAACATTTCCAACGTAGCTGCATCTTTACTAAACGGACCGCCAAGAAACGCTCCTAAGTTACCAGCCAAATCAGTAACACCACCCATGATTCCATATCCAGCAGCAGAACCCGCGCCAAACAAGCGATCTACAAGATTTTCTCCAAACCCCGTTACTTGACCTGTTGAGCGTTCAGCTTCACGCCGTGCAGCAGCAATGCGTTCATCTAAGGATAGTGGACCAGAAGTATCAGTCATTTAATTCCCCTATGCTCTTTGCTGACTAAGGCCCTGAAGACCCGCATAAGCTCCAATGCCAGACAAGAATGGATTTGGCGCTGACGATGGTTGTTGCGTAAATTGACCATACATTGATGCAGATGGCGATCCAGTCAAGAACGTCTGACCATAGCTGTATGGCGCAAGTGCTTGCTGTGTTCTCAACAATTCGTTCTGGCGCAAGAAGTCTTCATACTGCTGTCCGTACTGACGCTGCTTGCCACCAAGCTCATACATAAAGCCAAGATCGGCAGGTTGCATGCCTGCATACACACGACCAATATCAGCAGATGTTCCAGCCAATGCACCATATGCCTTACCTATGTCAGCCTTCGCTCCACCAAGCGCACCAGTTGTTTGTCCTAAGCCACCCATTAAACGACCAGCTTCCAAGCTGCGCTTCATTTCGTCTTCCCGCGCTTTTACTTGCGCGTCAGCCGCCGATAGACCCATGCTGCGATACATGTCAGCAGCTTTTGCGAGCCTTTGTTGCTGTGCTTCAAACGAAGATGCCTCTGTTGCCAGTTGAGTTTTGCCAATATCAGCAAGGGCTTGACCACCAGCCAACTGACGCCTTGATGCATCTTCAAATGCTTGTTGTCTTGCTTTTTCTTCAGCTTGAGCAACAGCAGTTTCTAATTGTGCACCTGTTAATCCACGGTTTTTAGCATCCTCAAAGGCTTTCTGTTTCGCTGCGTTGATTTGTTGTTCAGCAGACATTGTGCGGCGCTGCGCATCCTCAAACGCACTTAATCTCATTTGCTCTTCTGCTTGAGAAAGACCCGCTCCAGTAGTCGCAGCAGCTAAACCGCGTTTTGCAGCATCCTCAAATGCCCTTGCTTCTAATGATGTGCCAGTTGCACCAAGTTGTCCCGTGAGTCCAGACGCCTCTAATGCACGTTTGCGAGCCGCTTCGTCTGTCGCAATTGCGTTGGCAATGGCTCTGTCGTAGCCCTGAGACATCAAGTTTGCTACAGTTGATTGCTTTGCTTCTTCAATGGCACGTTCTGTTTCAGCAGCTTGAACACCTGCACGAGATCCACCAAATGCCCCTGCACCAATAGCTTTAGCAGCACCTGCCTGACGGCGTTGTGCGCCTTCACGCTCAATGCGTTTTAAAGCAGCATCAACAACTTGCTGCTTATATGGGTCCATAAATTCTTGTGTTCTGGCGGCAGGATCAAAGCGACCAAGGCCCTCTTCTGCCAACTGGAATGCACGACCCGTGCCGCGCTCAAACGCTTCACGCGCTCCAAACTCACCTTCGCCTGCCGCTCTAACAGCCTCTCTTGCGCCTGCTAAACCACCAGTTTGCTCAAACTCTCCTGTGCCACGGCGCATTGCAGCTTCATCTACAGCAAACCCACCCATACCTTCTTCAGCACGTTGACGGGCTAGGGCATATGCATCAGGGTCTTGAACAAATTGACCAAGCCCCTCTGATATTGTTCCTCTTGCATCGCCAAGTAGAGCATCTGCTCGGGTTCTGGCGTCAAACTCTCCTGTAGCCAAATCAGCGCGTAGTTTGGCATCTGCAAGTTGTCTATTGTAAATGCTTTCAGCATCTACACCACCGCGACCCTCTGTCAGATATTGCCTTGCTGTTGGGAAATAATCTTGCAATGCACTTTCAATAGTACCCAAGCCAGACGCCAAACCTGCACCTGCTTCTGGCAAATACCGAACAGCGCCAGTGGCGTCTGTAAAATATGGCTGATAGCGATCTATAAACGCTTGTCGCTGTTCTGGAGTCGCAAATGTTTGTGCTACTGCTTCCTGTAACGGACTTCCTGCCTGTACATATTCAGGAATGTTAAACAGATCAGGACGGTCAATTAAGCCGCCTGTTAAAACACCTGATTCATCAGGCGTACCAAAAATTCTAGCGAGAAGTGCCTCGTCAATGTCCTGTATGTACTGCGGCCTAGCTTGAATTTGTGTAAGTGTTTCTGACATCAGGCCATCCTCTCTAGGTTATCCATAACGCCGTACATTCGCTGAATACCTTTATTCAAGTTTCCGTTCCCCGCGCCTTTTACTGCATCACGAGTCATAACAAACTCTCCCGCTGTCAGCATAGCAGGAACATCATCTTTTGTTCCAGAGCCTTCTTCTGGCATTATGCCACCATTGCGCCTTGGGAAATAAGCAGGTCCACCTTTATTAGCGTACATAGCCTCTAATTCACGCGCCGTTCCTGTGGGGCGCTTAACGTCTTTAAATCTTACTGGCCCCTGACCAAATGGCCTGTTGAATCGTGCCATCATGCCGTATGGATCAGGATCTTCTTCTTCGGTAAACAAGGAATCCAGCAACTGCGAGCCAAGACCAAACGCCAAAGCCTCTCCTGCTTTAGTATTCAAAATGCGCCCGATAGGACTTTGGGTATCGGTGTTAAATATTTCGCCTAACCCCAAAAGACCTTCTGCCCTAGCTACTTTCTGAGGCCCACCTTTTAAAGCTGATTCTATCCCGGGTTCGATAAAAGGTGCACTCTTAGTTGCAGCGCCTGTAGCTTTTGTTACCCCTAACAAGGAATCAAGAGAATCCATGCCCGTTCCTGTACCAGTAAGTGCGCCAATACCACCGCCTATCGCACCACCAATTAGTGCATCACGCAAGGAAGGCTTCTTTCCTTGAATAGCCTTTAAAGCAATGTTACCTATAGCCCCTTGAACAAGTGGGTTGCTGAAAAAGCTACCGCCGCCAGCGCCAAACAATGCGCCAACGATTTTATCAAGAAAAAACTCTCGCTTTCCAGTAACTGGGTTTATGCTATTTTGGCCTGAACCAACCACATAACGCCTTGGATCTGCACCCACATCTCTGAATGCTGTACCTAAACCGCGAGCCACTTGAGGGCTGTTTCGCAAAACCTCTTGAGGCACAACCATCTCGCCCGGAGCAACGTGCGCCATCATTGTGTCGCCACCTCTACCGTACCTTGCCATGTTTTGCATCATATAAACCTCGTGACCACTGCCATTAAGTTACCAAATGTTTGTATAAAATACTAGAGTGTCGATCCAGAAATAGCTTCTGGGGCCGTAACCCGAATATTTGTACTTCTTTTTTCAGTTCCTGTCCAACTTTCCCCACAATCTGGGCAATTTCCAGTAGGGTAAGATGCAATCTCTTCTAGTGTATCCACAGCATTGCCACAATTAACGCAATGCACCGTGTCTGTGCTAGAAGATGGCCTCCATTTAGACCCGTTTGGCATTGTAAGAATTGTATCACTCATGATGTTGTCACCGTTACTGTACCAACGCCGCCAGTTCCTGCGGAACCACGAACGTGTGGTGTGTTTGCTTCTGTTACTTTTAAATAACCACCGTGATTAAACACGGCACCGACTTCTAAACCGCTATCATCTGTCTGCAATTCAGTAAAAACAGTAAATGTGTTTCTGCCTTCACCCGGATTTTGCATATTACCCAAATAAATCGAATACGCACGAATAACTTCAGCAAAGTATCGTTGCTCATATTCCGTAGGGGGAACTGGGAAAAACGGAAGATTTAGGTTCCTAGACATTATCTTCTTCCATCAGGTCTTACATCAACGCGGGGTGATCCAAGTCGCCAGCCGATACCTGTGTCGTCACTTTCAATCCTGAAGGCAAAGGATCTTCCTCTAAGTCGAACAAATACCTGATCCGTGAATTGTTCAATGGGAACTGATGCGGTTTTAGATACCGTACTTGCGTCAGAAGACAGATAATTTCCACCCGGAAAATTTCGCACTTTTAGTGTCATAGTCGCACTGGGCGTTGGATTTGTAGAGTTTCTAAACGTCATATCTGGTATCATACGGCGCATGAATACAAATTGTTCGCCTTCTCCAAGATCCATTTGGCTGGATTCAATATAAGCACTTATGGCACTTGCTGGACTTGTGCTTCCATCATCAAATCCTATTTCATGGAAATACAAATAATGATCAGGAGAAGCAGCAATAGGATCAGCATTTACTCCACGATCTATCCAACATGTACGCGCCATAGTGCCATAATACCAAATCTTCTGCTGGTAGTTATAGGTCACATAACGATCATTTTCACTACTTGAAGCAGATGGATAGAACCATGTAACTTCTGAAAACGCCGTATTGGTTGAAGCGGTTACTTTTTCCAATTGATCTGTGTTTATGTCTGTAAAAACATAATCACGCACAGAACATGGAATACGCTGTACCGCACCACCATAAACGTAAAACTCTTCTGCACCCATCCAGAACACATTGTCTTCTACGGCAATCGCAGAAAGAGGGCTGGCAATAGTTATATTGGTAGATATTTCGTTAATGCCAAAGGTAAATGGTGGTCCAAGATACTGCATTGCGTGAAGCGATACATCAGTAAACACAAGAATTTGCTGACGTGTTTCTACCGCTGTAACGATTTTAGAACCTGAACCAATTCTCAAATCACCCGCCGTATTGGTTACAAGAGATTGCCATTCAGTAACGTTTTCTTGATCAGAGAATCGTATGAGTAACGGGTCTTGAACCCCCGGATCAGTTTCTGGATCACAACCGAAAGCAATAACGTGACGATCATTATCAGAGACAAGCACTTGTTTTGCAATGGTTGGAACTTTATTTGCTCCAGCCAGTCCAGATAGCTTCTGCGCTCTTGTGGATAATCCATTTGTTTTATCCCAATAATATATATCTTCATCCCTTACGTTAATAAGCAAATCTTCACCAAAATTGTCATGGGACCATATACGCAAAGTTTGACCAGATGCAGTCAAAGATGTGCTAGACCCCCATGTACCACGACCCCATGTTCCCGCGCTCCAACCATTACCAACGATGGTTGTGTCCAATCCTGTGTTAATCTGATAAGTCCCAACAACACTAGCACCGCCGTTTCCGCTATCCGATGATGTCGCAAAAACATATGTCTGATTAAGTCCAGAAGTTGTTGTAATGGTTGAAATAGAAGATACAGTACGAGCTTCCACTTGATAGCTATTAACATCAATTAAGGCAGTAATTTGATATTCTTGATTAAGAACATCAGCCGTAATTGCATCACCTAAAGTGACAGCACCAGAAAACGTAACAAAATCATTTTCAAGAGCGCCGTGATCGTTGTCTGTTACAATCAGCGTTGCACAAGTTACAGCATCACCAGATGTATGCGCAGCAGCCGTAGTGTCATTTACCCCTCTGACACAGCCTATTAAGTCATTACCTGATACAAATGCATAAGTAATAATTTCACTATTTATCTTAATACGACCTGATGTTGGAAAGCCAGAAGAGGAGGTAAGCGTTATTGTAGTATCAATGATTGCTACATTTGCGCCTAAAGTGTTTGCACTTGCAGAAAATGTTACATCGCCTGCCGCTGTTGTAGCGCGGATAGGCGTAATGTCATTATAACCACCGCCCTCATTAATGTAATATTTTAAATGCGTACCAACACCAATATAGTTTGATCCATCAAGCGCGACCCAAGGGTGAAGCGCACGACAAGTTCCTAAAAAAGCACTTCCAGACTGCTTAATCCAACCACCGATTTTTTCTGGAAAACCAAAGCGAAAACGCACTTTGTCCATATCAAACCAACCACCTTCATTTGAATATGATGTGGTTTCTCTATTAACGCCGGGGCGAAATTGCAGCTTGGTAAATGGCATCAGCAAACTCCTACTAAGGCGATTATACACAAAAACTCAATTTACGCCACTATCGTAACGCTAACAATTGTTCGAGTTATTCTTTTTTTAAAAAATAACCCGAACAATTTATTCTCTTATTTCAAAGTGAGGTCCATCTATAAATGGACGCTTGCCTTGAGATCGACGCAAATCAATGTAAGCGCTCATAGCCTCTTCCATCGTGCCTTCCCATTTACGAATGTCATCTATGTGCCACGCGGCACCCCACCGAATGGGAACCCCAACAATAACCGCAGCTTCTTTGATTGCATCCGCAAGATCATCGTACAGATTGAGTTCCCAAGACGCCCTAGAATTTACGAAGGCCATAACGTCGATTGCCTTGCCTTCAAGATGAAGGCTTTTCATGGTCTTGCTTGCGCCCTTTGCGACAAGTTCTTTTTGCTCATCTAAAGTTCTCAAACCCTGAATTACACCAAAGTCAGTTTTGGTTAACGTAATAGCATGTTTTGCCACTGCCTGTAGGCGTTCATCTACGCCTTCAAGCCTATCAAGGCTACGTCTACTTAATTTAAAAGTCATGATTTTACCTTCATGTATTTCGATAAGGCCCTGTTTCCAAACCAAAAACTCATAATAGCCGCAAACAACGCAGAGGTTTCACTATCCCAAAGAATAGATAAAGACCTACCTAAGTCATGCCCTGTTTCCATTAAGGCAAACAAAGCTGTCACCTTGATGGCAACGAAAAGCCCAAAAAAACAATAAGTAATGACAGGACGGACAGAGCCTCGAAGTGCATTGATAAAACCTCCCGCATCCATACTATCATGCTTATACAACCCTTCCGCTTCTTTGATGTCCGCTTCCTTATCCATCATATTTAATTTCAGTTCCGCACGTTTTGACATCAGGTCCATCTCAACCTGCATTTTTTCCAAATCGTGCTTGTGCTGCTGATTTGCCTTAAAGTAGTTAAGAACCTCTGGTAAAAAAGAAGTCCCAAACCCAAGAAGGCTTCCCAAAAGCGTCATCATTTTTTCTCACTCCCCAGCCACACGGCTATCGTTCCCGTCATGGCACCACTGACCACTGAAATCATCGCGGATTGCTGCGTTGATAAATCCGGCAAGCTCATTCCCCATTCAATGACGCGGATGTACATGATGGTCATAACTAACATCATGAAACGCGGCATTATCTTCCAAGCTAAAATCTTTTCCATAGCTACAGTCATTTAGACCTCCATATCTATGATACTACCCTGCGGCTTTAAGCCGCTATTAGCTTTGCCAAACCTATCATAACTGATCATTAAATCAAGCTGTTGTCGCTCTAGCGCCTTAGCGAGCTTGTGAGCGCGGTTATGTTCTTTCTGCACCTGTTGCTGCGCTTGATGGTTCTCTATGCTCTCACGGCTTCTCTCAACGCCCACGGCAAACGGTAAATTTCCTACTGGCTCAAGCATTGGCTAACCACACAAAGCCCACAAGACCAGCAAACAAAACTAAGAACAAAACAATTCCAGCGCACCACTCAATAATAGTTTGCTTAATCTCCATCCTGCGGAAGTCATGCTCACGCTTTTGCTTCCTGATTTCTGCTTCTATCCTCAAAAATTCCTGCCAGTGAGATGGTCCCAGTATGGCTGGATGGCTAATTAACTCTCGCAACTCATCACGCATCCTTTGCGCTTGCTTCCTCGCAAGAAAAACCTCCATAGCTTGCGCTTGGACACCCCCACCCAATAGTTTGTACCACGGAGGCTTTTCTGCCATTTTTTCTGCTTGGTCTATGTCAGCCATACAGTTAGCCCACTGTTGCAACTGCTGACCCATATCTTGGAGATCTCGTCCGACACTAACGCCTTTTTTCAAAAAACTATAGGCCGCTTGTGCACCAGCTATCGCAACACTTATTTCAATCATGTGTCGTAAATCCTCGCGGGGCATACGTAGCTGGGGGGTACTACATAGGTCTTATCATACCACAAATATGAGGGTCTGTCATACCCGCAGTCGTACACACAAACCTGATAAAGACCTAATGCGAAAGATTGGCCCCAGAATATGGCGACCAAAACACACATAAATTTATCGTTCCATCAAACGATCTATTTTTTCTTCGATACGATCAAACCGCGCTACGATTTGATTCATCACATAAGAGCTATCACTTTTAGTAACGTACTCTTTTGCCATTTCTTCCCTTGTTTTATTGAGAAGAATTTGGATGCGCCCAAGTTCATCATGCTGGGACTTTAACCACCAACCTAAACCGCCAATGGCAGTTAACAAACCTATATTTATAAGCGCATCCATTTCCATTATTCTGCTGCTATCTCTTGAGTTTCAGATTTCAAGGATTTCTTGAGCATATCCATAAATGCCTGACGACCCACTTGCAATTGCGTTATATTAAATTGCGCGGATGCAATCTTTTGATCAAGCGAACCAATATGGTTTATACAAGCCTTTGCTTCGTCTGATAGCTGGTCTTCAGTGTATTCCACGTCATCAATCGTAATGACCTTTTTTTCTTCAGTCATTTTGATCTCCTTTTAAGTTAACTTACTATGCGTCCCAAGGGTTGCCTGATGCTTCCGTTGGGTTTTTCTGGTTCTCGATGTTTGCAGCGAGAGCAGATTCTGTGTCAGTTTGGCTTACGTTATCCCAAACCCAACCTTGCGCCTGTGCTTCTGTTACATCCGCGTAGGGCGTAAAGTCAGGTGAAGAAGGGTCAGGTGTTAGCCCAACTGTGCCGTAGGACGAAGCTGTATATGTCACGGCATCATCGCCTGATCCTACAGTTTCTGACGCTGTGCAGCGCCAGTGTACTACGTTAATCCCCCCTGTTGCGATTTCATGCTCGCAGGTGGGGATTGTCCAATCGTATGTTATTGCCATAGTTTACACTCCTTCTAGTGCGTCTAGTCGTGCCTTAACAGATGTCATCTCTGTTTCTAGCGTTTCAATCTTAGTGATTGCTTCCTTCAGTGCAGCCGTGAGCAATGGCACCAGTTTGCTCTGGTCGATACCTTGCATGACCGCATTGCCATCATCGTCCACCTCATTGTGAGTACCTGTGACTGCCTCTGGTACGACTGCCTGTGCTTCATGTGCGAGGAAGCCATCGACTGTAGTGTCAGGGTCAGCAATGAAGTTAAACCGTTTAGGTTCTAGCTGCTTGACCCTTGTGATGCCATCGGTGACATCTGTTACGTTTTCTTTCAGGCGGTAGTCGGATGATGTGTTATAAGATGTGGTAGAT
>Ga0181593_10002802_pt1 | contig 16123 bp, 16 predicted proteins | sample 071ome_19_FD_133756 | JGI IMG/M metagenome (GOLD analysis project Ga0181593, IMG submission 133756) | Coastal salt marsh microbial communities from the Groves Creek Marsh, Skidaway Island, Georgia - 071413AT metaG (megahit assembly) | ecosystem: Environmental > Aquatic > Marine > Intertidal...
CGGGTCTGATCGAGGGCTAAGCCTAACTGGCCCTGTCATCATAGGGGGGCCACCCCCTGCCACCGGGTGTTTGGTGGCAGGGGGCAAAGGCGGGCCACACGGTGCCCGCATGCAGGGCAAAGATCGGTCAGATCAGCTGGCCGTTGGCTTCGATGCGGGTTTTTCCGCGCAGATAGGGGTGCAGCGCGGCGGGCAGCGTGACCGAGCCATCGGCCTCTTGGCCATTTTCCAACACTGCAATCAGCGCCCGGCCCACCGCCAGACCCGAGCCGTTAAGCGTGTGCACGAATTCCGGTTTGCCGCCGCCTGCGGGGCGGAACCGGGCGTTCATGCGGCGGGCCTGAAAATCGCCACAGGTCGAAACGCTGGAAATTTCGCGATATTTGCCTTGGCCGGGCAACCATACCTCGATGTCGTGGGTTTTGATGGCGCCAAAGCCCATATCGCCGGTGCACAAAACGATGGTACGATAGGGCAGCTCTAGCGCCTCTAGTATGCCCTCGGCGCAGCGGGTCATGCGGGCGTGTTCCTCGTTTGAATGCTCGGGCAGGGTGATAGACACCATTTCCACCTTTTCAAACTGGTGCTGGCGCAGCATGCCCGAGGTGTCTTTGCCCGCGCTGCCCGCCTCGGAGCGGAAGCATTGCGTATGCGCCACATAGCGGCGCGGCAGGGTATCGGCATCGACCGTTTCGCCGCTGACGATATTGGTCAACGTCACTTCGGCGGTGGGCACCAGCCACCAGCCATTGGTGGTTTGATAGCTGTCTTCGCCAAATTTGGGCAATTGCCCGGTGCCCAGCATCATTTCAGGGCGCACCAAAACCGGCGTCCATGTTTCGGTGAGCTGGTTTTGCTCGACGTGGTGGTCCAGCATGAATTGCGCCAAGGCCCGATGCACCCGCGCAACTGCCCCTTGCAGCACCATAAACCGCGCCCCCGATAGTTTGGCGGCGGTTTCAAAATCCATCCCCGCCGCAACGGCGGGAATTTCAAAATGCTCTTTGGGCTGGAAATCCATGGCGCGCGGCGTGCCAAAGCGGCGCAGTTCGACATTGTCGTCCTCGTCGGCGCCATCTGGGGTGTCGGCGGCCGGGGTGTTTGGCAGGGTCATCAGCAAATCGGTCAGCTGAACGTCTAGGTCTTTGGCTTGTGCGCTCATGCGTGCGACTTCGGCCTTTTTGTCAGCCACCAGCGCGCGCAGGGCTTCGAAGGCGTCATTATCGCCGCGGGCTTTGGCGGCGCCCACCTCTTTGCTGGCTTTGTTTTGTTCGGCCTGCGCGGTTTCGGCGGCGTGAATCAGCGCACGGCGTTTTTCATCAAGCTCTAGCACCTGCGCCGATACCGGTTGGGCCCCACGACGGGCAAGGGCGGCATCCAAAGCGCCCGGATTTTCGCGGATGGCACGGATATCATGCATCGGTAAGGTCCTTTGATTTGCTGTGCAGGTTGCGTTGCCGCCCTTTTGCACGATTTTGCCGGGAAGGAAAAGCACCTGAAAAAGGCACCAAAGCGGGGCCAAAATCAAGGCGCGGCTAATTCCCCAGATTTCGCCCAAACTGTGCAGATCGCCTTGCAAAGAGGCGCATCAGATCATAGGTTCCGCCCAACTTTGACAGGGCGCGCGTGTGCCCGTTCCAACAAGGATAAAAAAGATGGAAGCCATTGGCCAGTTTGTACCGCTTATTCTGATCTTCGTAATCATGTATTTCCTGCTGATCCGTCCGCAGCAGAAAAAGATGAAAGAGCATCAGGCCTTGGTGGCGGGGCTGCGCCGGGGGGATCAGGTTGTGACCCAAGGCGGGCTGATCGGCAAAGTGTCGAAAGTCAAAGACGACGCCGAGATCGAGGTGGAAATCGCCGAAGGCGTAAAAGTGCGCGTTGTGCGCCAGACCATCACGCAGGTTTTGTCGAAAACCGAACCCGCCGAAGCCAAGTAAGGCCCGCGTAACAGTAAAGCCAAGACAGGCAGGCGAACACATGCTTCAGATCGACACATGGAAACGGGTAGTGATATGGGCGGTCTGTGCCTTGGGCATTTTGCTTGCGCTGCCAAACGGGTTTTACGGCCGGGTCGAAACCGCCAACGATGCGCGCGCCGCACTCGAGGCGGGGGCCACTGCTGAAGGGTTGCAAGAGCAGGCCGATATGTGGCCTGCTTTTTTGCCCTCGTCGCTGGTCAATCTGGGCCTAGACCTGCGCGGCGGTGCGCATCTGTTGGTCGAGGTGCAGCTGTCGGATGTGTACGAGACCCGTGTCAAAGGCATGTGGCCCGAGGTGCTGGCCTTGCTGCGCACCGAGCGCGGGCGCATCGGCACCTTTCGCCTGCAGCAGGGCGCACCCGACGAATTGCGCATCCGCCTGAACGAAAAACCTGACATGGTTGCCGAGGCTGCTGCCATTGTGCGCAGCCTTGCACGGCCCGTGGCCAGTATTTCTGGCGCTGGATCCAGCGATATCGTGGTTACCACCGAAGGTGCAGATGTGGTGATCCGCCTGTCAGAGGCCGAACAGCTGGCCTCGGACGAGCGGACCATGGCGCAATCGCTTGAAATCATTCGCCGCCGTATCGACGAGGTGGGCACCCGCGAGCCCACGATCCAACGCCAAGGCGACGACCGCATTCTGATACAGGTGCCCGGCCTTGGCAGCGCGGCAGAGCTTAAGGCCATCATCGGCACCACCGCGCAGCTGACCTTTCAGCCCGTGGTCACGCGCACTGATAATGCCCAAATGCCCCCGGGCGCGGGCAACGAGATGGTGCCATCGGTGGATCAGCCGGGCCAATATTACATCTTGGAACAGGCGGCGGTGGTCACCGGCGAAGATCTGGTGGATGCCCAGCCCTCGTTCGATCAAAACGGCCGCCCGGCGGTCAGCTTCCGCTTTGACCCCACGGGCGCGCGGCGCTTTGGCGATTATACGGCCGAAAATATTGGCAGCCCCTTCGCCATTGTGCTGGATAACGAGGTGATCAGCGCCCCGGTGATCCAAAGCCATATTCCCGGTGGTTCGGGCATTATCACGGGCAATTTCACGGTCGAGGAATCGACCAATTTGGCGGTGCTGTTGCGCGCCGGTGCCCTGCCGGCGGATTTGAATTTCTTGGAAGAGCGCACCATCGGCCCAGAACTGGGCGCCGATAGTATCGAGGCGGGCAAGATTGCCTGCGTTGTGGCGGGCATTGCGGTGTTGGTGTTTATGGTGGCCAGCTACGGGTTGTTTGGCGTCTTTGCCAATATCGCGCTGGTGATCAACGTGGCGCTGATATTTGGCCTGTTATCGGCCATCGGGGCCACGCTGACGCTGCCGGGTATTGCCGGTATCGTGCTGACCATCGGCATGGCGGTGGATGCCAACGTGCTGGTGTTCGAGCGTATTCGCGAAGAGCTGAAAACAGCCCGCGGCCCAGCGCGCGCCATCGAGCTGGGCTATGAAAAAGCCATGAGCGCGATTGTCGATGCCAACATCACCACCTTTATCACGGCTGTGATCTTGTATGTCATGGGTTCGGGCCCTGTGCGCGGCTTTGCCATCACGCTGGGTTTTGGTATTGTGACATCGTTATTCACAGCCAGTTTTGTAACACAGTTGTTGGTTGCTGTCTGGTTCCAGCGCCGCCGCCCCAAAACCCTGGAGGTGTAAGATGCGTCTGCGACTGGTACCCGAAAAAACCAACTTCAATTTCTTTGGCCGCTCAAAGCTGTGGCTGGGCATATCCGGGGTGATGGTGGTTATGGCCTTTGTCTCGTTCTTGCTGCAGGGGCTGAATTTCGGCATCGATTTCAGGGGCGGCACCACAATCCGCACCGAAAGCGTCCAAGCCATTGATATTGCCACCTATCGTGGCGCGGTTGGGTCGCTGGGATTGGGCGATATCACGATCACCGAGGTGTTCGACCCCTCGTTTGGCCCCGACAAGAACGTGGCGATGATCCGTATTCAGGCCCAAGACGGCCAAGAGGCGGTCACGCCCGAAGTGATCAGTGCGGTCGAGGTGGCCTTGGCGCAGGCGGTGCCTGATGTTCGGTTTGTCAGCGTCGAAAGCGTGGGCCCAAAGGTTTCGGGCGAGCTGATCCAAACCGCTGTGATCGCTGTGGTTTTGGCCATCGGCGCGGTGCTGGTCTATATCTGGATGCGGTTCGAGTGGCAATTCGCGCTGGGGGCGGTTTTGGCGCTGGTGCATGACGTGGTGCTGACCATTGGCATTTTCTCGGAACTGCAAATTCGTTTCGATTTGGCGATTATCGCGGCATTGCTAACGATTGTGGGCTATTCGCTGAACGATACGGTGGTGGTGTTTGACCGGGTGCGTGAGAACCTGCGCAAATACAAGCAAATGCCGCTGCGCGAGGTGCTGAACCTGTCGATCAACGAAACGCTCAGCCGCACGATGATGACATCGGTTACCACGCTGATCGCGCTGATCGCGCTATTGGTGCTGGGTGGCGATGTGATCCGCGGTTTTGTTTTCGCCATGACATGGGGCGTGATCGTGGGCACCTATAGCTCGATCTTTGTGGCCTCGATGATCTTGCTGCGCCTTGGCGTGAAACGCGACTGGTCCAAGCCCGATAATACCTCGGGCAACCAGTACGCCAACATCGACGCCTAGGGCCGTGCCCGCCGCCCTAGCCGAGGCGCTGGCCATCCCCGGCCTTTGGCTGTTGGTGGCGGGCGCTTTCGTGTCTGGTTGCGTGCGGGGCTTTGCGGGGTTTGGCACCGCGCTGATCTTTGTGCCCTTGGCAGGCCAAGTGGTGCCGCCGCTATGGGTGCTGATCATTTTGGTAACCATGGATATGGCGGGCCCCTTGCCAAACCTGCCCCGCGCGGTGGGCGCGGGGGATATGGCGCAGGTGGCTTGGCTGTCTTTGGGGGCGGTTATGGCCATTCCGCTGGGCTTGATGGTGCTGGCGCAGATGGACCCGGTGATTTTTCGCTATCTGGTTTCCATCATGGCATTGCTGGTGCCGGTGCTGCTGCTGGTTGGGCTGCGCTACCGGGCGGCGCTGAATAGGCCCGTGCTGCTGGGCACCGGGGCCGCATCGGGGTTTTTGGGGGGTGTTGTGGGCATTCCCGGCCCGCCGGTGATTTTGCTTTACATGGCAGGCACGCATGGGCCCGGGTTGATCCGGGCCAATACAATGGTGTTTTTGTTTGTGTTTGATGTGTTGTTGCTGGGCATATTGGCCCTGCAGGGGCAATTGGGCGCGCAGCCCCTGTGGCTGGGCGTGGCGATGATGCTGCCCGCCACCTTGGGCAATCTTGTGGGCGGATGGCTGTTCAACCCGGCCTATGTTCGGCTATACCGGGCGGTGGCCTATACAATCATCGTGGCAGCGGCGCTGAGCGGGCTGCCGATCTGGGGGTAACGATGCAGCTTGTGGAAATAACCTATGACAGCGCGGTCCCGGTCGAGGGCTACGGGCCTGGCTTTTTTCGCATCAAAGGGCAGGTGATCGAGGGGCCGGTGCTGGCCACGGGTGTGCGCGCCATTGCTTGGGCTGGGCTGCAAGATGGCGCGGCCATCACCGCCTTGGCGGCAGATGTTGACGTGGTGTTTTTGGGAATGGGGGCCGAGATTGCCCACGCTCCAGCGGGTTTTCGGGCCCAGATCGAGGCGGCGGGAATGGGCCTAGAGGTGATGGCATCACCCGCGGCATGCCGCACCTATAACGTGCTGCTGTCAGAGGGGCGGCGCGTGGCCTTGGCAGCCCTGCCGGTATAGCGGCTAAGCGCGCGCTGCGAATCGCTGTGCGCGTGCCAATCGCTGCATCTGTGCGGATTTTCGCATAAAGCGCTGCAGGGCTGTGCGGGTTTTCGCACAGCTTGCATTCTATGCATACCAGCCTTGCAAAAAGTGCATCTGTAAAGCTCTGAAAATAAAGGCGTTTTGATAAAAGTTTAGGCGTCTCCAGCGAATGCTTGAGATTAATGGGCGCAGGCGGAAACTTGCCACCACGGCAGGGCCTTGTCCTGCATGCTGCAACGTCTCGATAATCTGGGAGGAGACACATGAAACATCTTCTAACAACCGCCGCCGTGGCACTGGCACTAAGCGCCACAGCGCAAACCGCAGCCGCGGCCTGTGATGATGGCGAAATCGTCATCAAATTCAGCCACGTCACCAACACCGACCGCCACCCCAAAGGCATTGCCGCCACCATGCTGGCCGAGCGTGTTAACACCGAGATGAACGGCAAAGCCTGCGTCGAAGTGTTCCCGAACTCGACGCTTTATAACGACGATCAGGTGCTCGAAGCACTGCTGCAGGGCGATGTGCAACTGGCCGCGCCTTCGCTGTCGAAATTCGAGCAGTTCACCAAAGTGTTCCGCATTTTCGACCTGCCGTTCATGTTCAAAAACATCGCGGCTGTGGATGAATTCCAAAACAGCGAAACCGGCCAAGCGATGAAAGAATCGATGACACGCCGTGGCCTGCTGGGCCTGGCGTTTTGGCACAATGGCATGAAGCAGATGTCAGCCAAGGCACCGCTGCTGACGCCCGCCGACGCCGCTGGCATGAAATTCCGCGTTCAAAACTCGGATGTGCTAAAGGCGCAAATGGCCGCCATGGGTGCCAGCCCGCAGCCGATGGCCTTCTCCGAGGTGTATGGCGCGCTGCAAACCGGTGTTGTGGATGGCCAAGAAAACACATGGTCCAACATCTACGGCCAAAAGTTCTTCGAAGTGCAGGACGGCATCACCGAAACCAACCACGGTATCATCGATTACATGCTTGTCACCTCGTCCGAGTGGTGGGACAGCCTGCCCGCAGACGTGCGCGACCAGCTGAACACCATCATCACCGAAGTGACCGAAGCGCGTAACGCGGAATCGAGCAAGGTGAATGCCGACGCCAAGCAAGCCATCATCGATGCCGGTGGTGTGGTGCGCAGCCTGACGGCAGAACAGCGCCAAACCTGGGTAGATGCAATGAAACCCGTTTGGACCCAGTTCATTGAAGATGTTGGCCAAGCAAACGTTGATGCCGCACAAGCGATCAACGCCAAACACTAAGGCCCCCTAGGCCACCAACAGCCCGGCCCCCGCCAAGGGGCCGGGTCTTGTATATCTTTTGTCAGGGAAAGGCGCGCATGTCTGGGCAATATCAGCCAAAAACGGCCCTTGGCCGTGTGGTGCACGAGATTGAAGAAACGGCTATTGCCATTCTTCTAGGGCTTATGACCCTCATCACATTTATCAATGTGGTTTTGCGGTATGGCTTTAACACTGGGATCATCTGGGGCCTAGAGGCGGTCACCTTCCTCTTTGCATGGCTGGTTCTTTTCGGGGTCAGCTACGCGGTGAAGGTCACCGCGCATTTGGGCGTGGATGCACTGATAAACTTGTTTTCCGCCCCCGTCCGCCGCGTTCTGGCCTTGGTGGCAGGGGCCATCTGCATTGCCTATGCGGCGCTGCTGCTGAAAGGGGCTTGGGATTATTGGGCCAATTTTGCCAATCTTCCTCAAACCACGGGGCGCTGGTTTCCCACCGGTTTTGAAGAGATGAAACGCACCTCGTATCGTGGCTGGTACGAAGTGGTCGATATCCCCATGCCAGATTGGCTGCGCTTTATCGAACCGCTGATGAACGAGGGCGAAAAATACGAAAAAATCCCGCGGTTTATTCCCTATTTCATGCTGCCTTTCGGCATGGCCCTGTTGCTGTTTCGGGTGCTGCAAGCGGTATGGAACGTGGCCCGCGGCCATGCCACCAGCCTGATCGTCAGCCACGAGGCCGAAGATGCCATCGACGACGTGCGCCACCTGAACCGCGAGGACTAATCCAATGGAAGTATTTGTTCTTTTCACCATGGTGATCGGCCTCATGCTGATCGGTGTGCCGATTGCAATCAGCCTTGGCCTGTCTTCGATCATGTTCTTGCTGGTGCTCAGCGACACATCGTTGGCCTCGATTGCCCAAACCATGTTCCAAGCCATGGCCGGCCATTACACGCTCTTGGCCATTCCGTTCTTCATTCTGGCCTCCAGCTTCATGTCCACCGGCGGCGTGGCGCGGCGCATCATCCGCTTTTCCATTGCGCTGGTGGGGCATTTCCCCGGGGGGCTGGCCATCGCGGGCGTCTTTGCCTGTATGCTGTTTGCCGCGCTGTCTGGCTCGTCTCCGGCCACGGTGGTTGCCATCGGCTCGATCGTCATCGCCGGTATGCGCCAGGTGGGCTATTCTAAAGATTTCGCCGCAGGCGTTATCGCCAATGCCGGTACGCTGGGCATTTTGATCCCCCCCTCCATTGTGATGGTCGTCTACGCCAGCGCCACCGATGTTTCGGTGGGGCGGATGTTCTTGGCGGGCGTGATCCCGGGCCTGATGGCGGGCACCATGCTGATGCTGACAATCTATGCCATCGCCAAAATCCGCAACCTGCCCAAGGGCGAGTGGCGCGGCTGGGGCGAAGTGGCCGAGGCAGGCGCCGAAGCTGGCTGGGGGCTGTTCTTGATCGTCATTATCTTGGGCGGCATCTACGGCGGGATTTTCACCCCAACCGAAGCCGCGGCAGTGGCGGCAATCTACGCCTTCTTCATCGCCAATTTCATCTATCGCGATATGGGCCCGCTGTCGCGCCCCGAAGGCACGCCAAACCTGTCGCTCATGCGCAAGCCCATCGCGCTTGTCACGGCGTTTTTCCACCGCGACACCCGCGATACCTTGTTCGAGGCGGGCAAGCTGACCGTTACCTTGATGTTCATCATCGCCAATGCGCTGATCCTGAAGCACGTGCTCACCGATGAACAAATCCCCCAAGCCATTGCTGGTGCAATGCTGGATGCAGGCTTTGGTCCGATCATGTTCTTGATCATCGTTAACGTGATCTTGCTTGTCGGCGGCCAGTTCATGGAACCCTCGGGCCTGATCGTGATCGTGGCGCCGCTGGTCTTCCCCATCGCCATCGAACTGGGCATCGATCCGATCCATCTGGGCATCATCATGGTGGTGAACATGGAAATCGGCATGATCACACCGCCGGTGGGGCTGAATTTGTTCGTCACCTCTGGCGTGGCGGGAATGCCCATGATGCGGGTTGTGCGCGCGGCCGTGCCGTTTACGGCAGTGCTCTTCGTCTTCTTGATCATGGTCACCTATATCCCGTGGCTGTCCACATGGTTGCCCACCACCTTCATGGGGCCCGAGATCATCACAAAATAGCGCCGCCTGCGCGTGCTTTGGGGGCCGTCCTTTGGGGCGGCCCTTTTGCATGGGCAGGCATTCATCTTGCCCAAATACTCCCGCCGGAGGCATCCAACGCCCAAGGCGCGCGCCGGCGCCAATTGCCAGCTGCGCTCAAACGTCCAAAGGGGAGGAAAGTGCAGGTTTCTGTTGCCAGGTACCTGCGAACCCCGCCTTACGCTGCTAGGCGCAAGGACTTAATTTTCGGTCTCTCCGACTGCTTACGCAGCCATCGCTACCGGAGCACGATTGTCGTTTGCAATTGTACTTTTCGGACCGATAACGGTGGTACCTCACCGGGACAAAGCAACATCTTTACGCGTTCGTCGATCCTGTTTCGGCCCCAAGGTCCTCAAACGAAGGAGTATGGTGGAGCCGCCGGGTACCGCCCCCGGGTCCGATCCGTTTATTCCATGCGCGTTTATGCCCATAGTTCCCTAAGGAACACCCCAGATATAGGGGCCCGCGCTCCAGATGAAAAGGGGGGATTGATCTTTGGGTGCCAAGATTGAACTCTGGCCCCGTGGGATGTTTGCAAAAAGGAGATTTGCCATGATCACCCCAGACTATGTGCGCCTGCTGGCACGCTATAATACATGGCAAAACCAACAGCTGCGTGCCTGTCTCGAAGCCCTGCCTGCCGATCAATTGCAGGCCGATCAGGGGCTGTTTTGGGGCTCGGTTTTTGGCACGGCCAATCATCTGTTATGGGCCGATATGAATTGGATGCACCGCTTTGATGGCGCGCCGGGGCATGATTTGGCGATGAAAGACAGCGCCCGTTTATGCCCCACAGTGGCTGTTTGGGCGGCCGAGCGGTTTCGCACCGACGGGCGTATCACGCTTTGGGCCAAGGGGCTGCGCAGCATCGATCTGGCGGGGCGTTTGCGTTGGCATTCGCCGCTGGCCGGGGGCGAGGTGGACAAACCCTTGGGGGAATTGGTGGTGCATATGTTCAACCACCAAACCCACCATCGTGGCCAAATTCACGCAAGGCTTAGCGCGGCGGGGCTGGTTGCGCCGGTCACAGACCTGTTTTTGATGCCAGATACCGCCGCCTAAAACGGCCGCCTAAGCGCGGGGCGATTTTTTACCGCGCAAGCCTTGCGGGGGCGCCCAAGCCATGGGCATAGTTGCGCCAACTCGCGGCCCGCTGTCGGCGCGCCAATCTGGCCCGGCTGCGTGGCTTGGGCATATCGAAGGAAAAGGAAAGACCTATGTTCAACGCTTTGGTGGTGGAAAAGAACGACGAGGGCAAAACCCATGCTGCGCTGCGCCAGATCGATATCGACGCATTGCCACAGGGGGATGTGTTGGTGGCCGTCGATTACTCGACGCTGAATTACAAAGACGGCTTGTGCATTGGGCCGGGCGGCGGTTTGGTGCGCACCTATCCCCATGTGCCGGGGATCGATTTCGCCGGCACGGTCGAGGCCAGCCAAGACCCGCGTTACGCCCCCGGCGATAAGGTGGTGCTGACAGGTTGGCGCGTGGGCGAGGTGCATTGGGGCGGCTATGCGCAAAAGGCCCGCGTCAAGGCCGATTGGCTGGTGCCCTTGCCGCAAGGGATCTCGACGCGCGATGCCATGGCGGTTGGCACTGCGGGGCTGACCTCGATGTTGGCGGTGATGGCGCTGGAAGATCACGGGCTGGTGCCGGGGGAGGGGCCGGTGCTGGTAACGGGGGCTGCGGGCGGCGTTGGTTCTGTGGCGGTGGCGCTACTGGCGGCGCTTGGGCACGAGGTGGCCGCAGTCACCGGGCGCCCCGAGCAAGAGCAATATTTGCGCGCCTTGGGGGCGGCGCAAATCGTGGCCCGCGATAGCCTGACCGAGGTGACGCGCAAGCCGCTTGAGGCGGAAACTTGGGCGGGCTGTGTTGATGCGGTGGGCGGTGGCATGCTGGGGCGGGTGCTGAAACAAATGCATTATGGCAGTTCGGTGGCCGCCATTGGCTTGGCCGGTGGCGCCGCGATCGAGGGGGCGCTGATCACCCCCTTCATCTTGCGCGGCGTGAACCTTTTGGGGATCGACAGCGTGATGCAGCCCTTTGAAAACCGCAAACGCGCTTGGGCGCGTTTGGCCGCTGATCTGCCGATGGAAAAGCTGCATAGCATGGTCCAGATGGCCACGCTGGCAGATTTGCCGGGCCTTGGCGCCGATATTCTAAAAGGTCAGGTTAAGGGCCGCGTTGTTGTGGATGTGAACGCCTAAAACCGGCACCGGGCGCCCCCAGCGGGGCGCCTGCCAACAGATAAAGGGGGGTGGACATGGGTGCCTTGGATTTGAATTTCGTGCGTAGCCAATTTCCGGCCTTCGCCGAGCCCACGCTGCAGGACCAGGCGTTTTTTGAAAACGCCGGTGGCTCTTACACCTGCCAACAGGTGATCAACCGGCTGACGCGGTTTTATCACCAGCGCAAGGTGCAGCCCTATGGCCCCTATGCCGCCAGCGCCTTGGGCGGCGCCGAGATGGACGAGGCGCGCGCGCGCCTTGCCGCCCTGATGGGGGTGGATGCAGACGAGCTGTCTTTTGGGCCGTCAACCACGCAAAACACCTATGTTTTGGCGCAGGCCTTTCGCCAAATGTTGCAGCCGGGCGAGGCGATCGTGGTGACGAACCAAGATCACGAGGCCAATACCGGCTCGTGGCGCCGGCTGTCCGAGGCGGGCATCGAGATACGCGAATGGCAGATCGATCCGGAAACCGGCCGCCTGAACCCCGATGATTTGGCCAATTTGCTGGATGAAAACGTGCGCCTTGTGTGCTTTCCCCATTGCTCGAACGTGGTGGGTGAAATCAACCCGGTGGTGGAAATCACCGCGCTGGCCCATGCGGCGGGCGCGTTTGTCTGCGTCGATGGTGTCAGCTATGCGCCCCATGGCCTGCCAGATTTGGGCAGTATGGGCCCTGATATCTACCTGTTTTCCGCCTATAAAACCTATGGCCCACATCAAGGTATCATGGTGATCCGGCGGGCCTTGGGCCAGATGCTGCCCAACCAAGGGCACTATTTTAACGCGGACGTTCTTTACAAGCGCTTTACCCCCGCCGGGCCCGACCATGCGCAGGTGGCGGCCTGTGCAGGCATGGCCGATTATATCGATGCGCTGGCCGCCCATCATGGCATCACGGGCGATGCGGTGGCGCGGGGGCAGGGGGTGCATGACATGATGCGCGCCCACGAAGTGGCGGTTTTGCAGCCGCTTATGACCTATCTGGCCAGCAAAAACAGCATTCGCGTGCTGGGCCCGCGCGCGGCCCATCTGCGTGCGCCCACCGTGGCCATTGATGCGCGCCAGCCCGCCGCCCCCTTGGCCCAGAAATTGGCGGCGCGCGGTATTATGGCGGGTGGGGTTGATTTTTATGCGGTGCGCGCGCTGCAGGCCCATGGCATCGACCCAGACCAAGGCGTGCTGCGGCTGAGCTTTGTGCATTACACAAGCGCCGATGAGGTGGCAAAGCTGATCACCGCCTTGGACGACATTCTTTAACGATTTCTTTAATCCGGCCCGGCCTAGGCCACGTATCCTAATAAAAACACGCGGAGCGGGACGTGCCGGATCATTCACCCATTCTTTTGTGGCTGCGGCGTGACCTGCGGCTGGCCGATCACCCTGCCTTGCATGCGGCCTGCGCCACCGGGCGGCCGGTGATCCCGGTGTTTATCCGCGATGAAGCAGTGGATGATTTAGGGGCGGCGCCCAAATGGCGCTTGGGTCTGGGGTTGTCGCATTTCGCGCAGCGTTTGGCGGGGCTGGGCAGCGCGCTTGTGCTGCGCCACGGCCCGGCGGAACAGGTATTGGCACAGTTGGTGGCCGAAACCGGCGCCACCGCGATTTACTGGAGCCGCCTTTACGACCCGCAGGCACAGGCGCGCGATAGCGCGGTGAAAACATGGGCGCGCGGTTTGGGGTGCGAGGCGCGCAGTTTCGGCGGGCATTTGATGTTCGAGCCATGGACCGTGGCCACCAAAACCGGCGGTGAATACAAGGTTTACACCCCCTTTTGGCGCGCCGTGCGTGGGCGCGAGGTTGATCAGCCCTTGCCCGCGCCGGGGCGGATACCCGCACCCAAGACATGGCCGGGCAGCGACGCCTTGGACAGCTGGCAGCTGGGGCGTGCCATGCAGCGCGGCGCAGATGTGGTGGCCCCCTATTTGCGCCTTGGCGAGGCGGCGGCCTTGGCACGGCTGGCAGAATTCGTGGATGGGCCGATCGCCCGCTATGATGCCCTGCGCGACATACCTGCCGCGCCTGGCACCTCGGGGCTGTCGGAAAATTTGGCGCTGGGGGAAATCAGCCCGCATCAATGCTGGCATGCCGCGCTTGGGGCCTTGCAACGGGGCGTGGCCAGCGCTGAGACCTTCATGAAAGAGCTGGTGTGGCGCGAATTTGCCTACCATCTGATGTTTCATACGCCCCGCCTGCTGACGCAGAACTGGAAAGCAGAATGGGACATGTTCCCATGGAACCGCGATGCCAGCACGCCGCAGGTGCAGGCATGGATGCAGGGGCGCACCGGCGTCGAGTTTGTGGATGCGGCCATGCGCGAAATGTATGTCACGGGCCGTATGCACAACCGCGCCCGCATGATTGTGGCAAGCTATCTGTGCAAGCACCTGCTGAGCCATTGGCAAATTGGGCAAAACTGGTTTGCACAATGCCTGATCGATTGGGACCCGGCGGCCAATGCGATGGGCTGGCAATGGGCTGCGGGCAGTGGCCCCGATGCCGCGCCCTATTTCCGCGTATTCAACCCCGATGGCCAGCGCGACAAGTTCGACCCAGATCGCCGCTACATCCGCCGTTGGATTGCCGAAGGGCAGGGCCAGCCGCCGGCAACGGCCTTGGCCTATTTCGACGCTGTGCCACGCAGCTGGCAATTGGACCCGCAGGCGCGCTACCCGCGCCCGGTTGTGGCGCTGGATGTGGGGCGTAAGCGCGCGCTTGAGGCATACGCCGCCGCAAGATATGCTGCCGAGGATAATAAAGGGTAAACGCGTTGGCATGGCCCAACCCCAGATCCCAGCCTGCCGCCTTGGGCTGGGGATCATAATAATAACTCAGGAAGGTAAGATCTAAAGATGACGCTTGTAGAACATCAGGCACAGGCCGAAAAAGACCAGCGCCAAGGGCTGCCCTTTATGCTGCGCAAGGCAATCACCATGGCCGAGCCGGGCATCCCTGGGCGTTTGCAATTGCGGCTTTGGGATGGGCGGCAGGTTGTGATCGGCAATGGCAAGCCCGGTCGCGTCAGCGACATTACCGTGCATAACCCAAAACTGTTTTCGCGGCTGTTCAGCGAGGGCTGGCTGGGCTTTTCCGAGGCCTATCTCGAAGGCTGGTGGAGCACCGATGACCTGCAAGGTTTCATGGATCATATGCACGAGGCAGATCTGGAAACTTATGACAGTTTTACAGGCGGTTGGGTGTCGAAGTTAATCAACTTTCTTATGCATTACCTGCACTCGAATTCGCGCCGGCAAGCCCGTAAGAACATCAGCTACCATTACGATTTGGGCAATGCCTTCTATGCCGAATGGCTGGATGACACGATGACCTATTCCAGCGCCATTTTCGAAACGGGCCAAGAAAGCCTAGAGGCGGCGCAAACCCGCAAATATGCCAGCATGATCGACCAGATGGGCGCCCAGCCGGGCGATCATATCTTAGAGATCGGCTGTGGATGGGGCGGGTTTGCCGAATATGCCGCCAAAGAGCGGGGCATGCGTGTTACGGGTTTGACCATTTCCAAAGAGCAGTTGAAATATGCCCAAGAACGCATTGAAAAGGCAGGTGTTTCGGATCTGGTTACCCTAAAGCTGCAAGACTATCGCGACGAGCGTGGCACCTATGATGGCATTGCCAGCATCGAAATGTTCGAGGCGGTTGGCGAAAAATATTGGCCGATTTATTTCAAAACCGTGTTCGAGCGGCTCAAGCCCGGCAAAACCGCCACCTTTCAAATTATCACAGTCGAGGATGCGCGCTTCGAGGCGTATCGCAACGAGGTGGATTTTATTCAAAAATACATCTTCCCCGGTGGCATGCTGCCCAGCCCCACGGCACTGCGCCAACAGGTGCAGCGGGCGGGGTTGCAGGTGGTGCGCTCGATCGAGTTTGGCAAAAGCTACAGCCAAACCCTGCGCCGCTGGCACGATACGTTCAACGCGCGTTGGCCGCGGATCGAACCAATGGGGTTTGACGCGCGCTTTCAGCGGATGTGGAACTTTTACCTCACCTCTTGTGCTGCAACCTTCGAACATGGAAACTGCGACGTAACGCAGTTAACTGTTACGAGACCTGTATGATTTATTCGTTCTCCCGGCTGTTGCCGGCTGCCGGTTTTGCCGCCACCGCCCTTGTGGCCAGCGTATTTGTGCAGGGCCTAATGCCCGCAGAGACCGTGTTTGGCCTGTTTTTGCCCGTTAACATCGGGCTGGGCGCGGTTTTGGGCTTTGTGTTTTTGGGCAGCCGCGTGGGGCAAGGCTATGTCGCGGCGCCGGGTGTGGGGGTGACGGCGGCGGCGCTGTTGCTGTTTTGGGCGGTCTGCCTGCAGGCGCTTTGGGCGGTTTTTGAAAAATCGCTGGGGGGCGTGTTTCCCAGCTTGAACAGCGCGCTGAGCGATATTGCCGAACATGCGATCGCCTATGCGCGCTTGGCCACACAGCCTTATGTGCTGGCGGTGGTTGGTGGGGGCGGGGTTTTCTGCGCCCTCTTGGCCGAGGCAATGGTGCGGGTTTTTGGGCGATAATATTTTCCTATATGGCACCCTACGCCACCTTGATTTGCTGGCCGTGGTGGCGGGCACGGTCGATTTGGCCTTGGCCGATGCCACATTGCCGGGCTACGCGGTGGCGCGTGCGCCCGGCGGGGCCTATCCGCTGATTGCCCCGCAACCCGGCACCCAGGCGCAAGGCCTGTTGCTTATGGATA